>VFQP010001251.1_pt1 | contig 35400 bp, 33 predicted proteins | sample 3512351 | NCBI WGS metagenome assembly VFQP01 (sample SAMN10412372, study PRJNA504923) | tailings metagenome | isolation source: Relicate 1 Philex TSF1 revegetated site | place: Philippines: Tuba, Benguet | collected 2017-08-29
ACCCTTGGCTGTTGGCCCCTTGTCTGGGGGCGGTGTTGTTGGCGGGTTGTGGGGGGGGCGGCACGGACAGCGCCAAGGCGCCTGCACCTGCGCCTGCACCCGCACCTGCGCCTGCGCCTGCGCCTGCGCCTGCGCCTGCGCCTGCGCCTGCGCCTGCGCCGGCACCGGCACCGGCACCGGCACCGGCACCGGCACCGGCACCGGCACCATCGTGGGCGTTCTCCGCGGCGGGGCTGCCCGACCGGCAGCTGCGGTTTTCGTGGACCGGGGCCGACAACACGGTGCCTCACTCGATCATGTCTTTCCGCGAAGACGGCTTCGGGGGGACCCTGTGCGCAGCCCCACCCGGCCCGCTGTCGTGCGACTCGGTCCGCTTCCTCAGCCTGCCCGACGTGTTCGACCTCACCTACGTCGGCAAACAATCGCTGTGCCTGGGCAACTGCCCGCCCGACCCCACGCTGGCGGGTGCGGGGGGCCTGCCCGAAGCGGTCGGCGAGGTCACGGCCGCGGGCATGACCGACACCGCGCAGTTCGGCCAGACGCTGGCCATGGCCGAGAACCTGGTCATGGCGGGGTCGTCGTACAGCGTGCTGGCCGTGGGCGCGCCGGGCTGGGGCAGCGAACAGGGTGTGGTCAAGCTCTTTCGCCGACCGAGCGCGGGCGGCCGCTGGACCGAATACCAGACGCTGGGCGACAACCTGGGCCTGAAGGCCGGTGACGGCTTCGGCCGCAGCGTCTCGCTGTCGGCGGACGGCAAATGGCTGGCCGTGGGCGCCCCCGGCGACGACGAACAGAAGACGCCGGTGTTCGGCACCCAGTTCGCCACCGAGGTCGGCGGCGGCATCGATTCGGGGGCGGTCTACGTCTTCCAGTTCAACGCAGGCACGGCCGCGTGGGCGCCGCAGGGCAAGCTCAAGGCGGTCAATGCGCGCGCGCACATGGAATACGGCGGCGCGGTCGCCCTGAACGGCGACGGCAGCGTGCTCGCGGTGGGCGCGCCCTTCGAAGACGGCCTTGCGCGCGGGGTGTATGCGTTCGCCACCACGCCCGCGACCGACGCCACCTACGACGCGTCCAGAGACCCGCTGGCCCAGGACACAGGCGCCGTGTACGTGAACACCCGCACCGGCACCTCGTGGTTTTTCGACAGTTTCATCAAGCCCACGCCGCAAGGGCCCGCGGCGTCCAACACCACGGCCACGGCGCAGGCCCGCTTCGGCCAGGGCCTGGCGCTGGACCCGGGCGGAACGGTGCTGGCCGTGGGTTCGCCCGGGGCCTCGTGGAACGGCAGCTTCGCGGGCGCGGTGCAGGTGTTTCGCCAGTCGTCGTCGACCTGGTCGTTCCAGCAGGACCTGGCCTTGCCGTCGTGGACGAGTTCCACCGCGCCCGGCCTGCGCTTCGGCTCGGCGCTGGCCCTGTCGGCCGACGCCGCGACGCTCGCGGTGGGCGATCCCGAATGGAACAGCCCCGATGGCACGCTGAAGGCGGGCGCCGCGCGCGTGTTCGCGGCCGACAGCGCCACGGGGGCGTGGGCGCTGCAGCAGACGCTGCAACTGCCCGCCGAGCAGCTGGGCGCGTTCACCCGCTTCGGCAGCAGCCTCGCCCTGGCCGAGCAACCGGCCACGCAGTACAAGCGGGCGTCGAGCGTGCTGATGGTGGGCGCGATCGAAGACGACAGCGGCATGGCCGGCCTGCAGCGCCCCGACGAACTCAAGAGCGACCGCTCGAGCGTGGTGAAGGAGTCGGGTGCGGCCTACCGCTTCCGGCGCCTGCCGGCCCAGACCAACTGGGCGCTGCAGTCCCGCCTGAAAGCCCCGGTGCCGCGGGTCAACGCCTTCTTCGGCACCTCGGTGCTGATGGACTCGCAGGGGTTCGACACGCTGATCGGCACCCGCGGGGCCGGCGCCGCGGTCTACGAGTACTGAGCGCCCGGCCGCGCCGCGCGCAGCAGGCGCAGGCCGTTGAACACCACGAGCAGGCTCGCGCCCATGTCGGCGAACACCGCCATCCACATGCTCGCGCCATCGGCCAGCGCGAGCACCAGGAACACCGCCTTGATGCCCAGGGCCAGCGCGATGTTCTGCCACAGCACCGCGTGCGTGCGGCGCGAAAGGCGGATGGTCTCGGGCAGCTTGCGCAGGTCGTCGTTCATGATGAGCACGTCGGCCGCCTCCATCGCGGTGTCGCTGCCCGCGCCGCCCATGCCGAAGCCGATGGTGGCGGCGCTGAGCGCGGGGCCGTCGTTGATGCCGTCGCCCACCATGCCCACCGGGCCTTCGGCGCGCAGGGCCTCGATGGCCGCGAGCTTGTCGTGCGGCAGCAGCGGCGCGCGCACCTCGGTGATGCCCACCTGCTGCGCGATGTGCCGGGCCGTGGCCGCGTTGTCGCCCGTGAGCATCACGGTCTTCACGCCCAGGGCCTGCAGCGCGGCCACGGCTTCGCGGCTCGTGGCCTTGGCGGTGTCGGCCACGGCGAACAGCGCGAGCACGCCCGAAGGGCCGGCCAGCAGCGTGACGGTGCGGCCCTGTTGCTCGTGTTCGCGCATCTGCGCCTCGAGCGCGGGCGAGCACTGGTGGCGCTCCTCGATCCAGCGGTGGTTGCCGAGCACGAACGTGCCGCCGTCCACCTGCCCGGACACGCCGCGGCCCGCCTCGGCGGCGAAGCCGATCACCGGCAACGCGGGCAGCCCCAGCCCCGTGGCGATGGCCTGCGACACCGGGTGGTCCGAGCGCGCCGCCAGGCTGGCGGCAATGCGCAGCACGGCATCGGCCGAGGGCGTGGCGGTGAGCACCGCCTGCGCCACCAGGCGTGGCCGGCCTTCGGTGAGCGTGCCGGTCTTGTCCAGCGCCACGGCCTTCAGGCGGCGCGCTTGCTCCAGGTACACACCGCCCTTGATGAGGATGCCGCGGCGCGCCCCGGCCGCCAGGCCGCTGACCACGGTGACGGGCGTGGAGATCACCAGCGCGCAAGGGCAGGCGATGACCAGCAGCACCAGCGCCTTGTAAACGGCGTCCGCCCAGGCCCAGCCCAACAGCAGCGGTGCACCCAGCGCCACCGCGAGCGCAAGCACGAACACCGCGGGCGTGTAGACGGCCGCGAAGCGGTCGACGAAGCGCTGCATGGGCGCGCGCTGGCCCTGGGCCTGCTCGATGGCGTGGATGGTGCGCGCGAGCACGGTGTCGGCCGCGGGGCGCGTGACCTCGAACACCAGTTCGCCGTGCTGGTTGATGGTGCCCGCAAACACCTCGTCGCCCGGGCCTTTGTCCACCGGCAGGCTTTCGCCGGTCACGGGTGATTGGTCGGCCGCGCTCTGGCCCTCGCGCACGCGGCCATCGAGCGCGAAGCGCTCGCCGGGCTTCACGCGCACGCGCGCGCCCACGGGCACCGCCTTCGCGTCGCGCAAGGCCCAGGCGCCATCGGCCTGCTGCACCTCGGCCTGCGGCGGCGAGAGCGCGAGCAGCCCCGCAATGGCGTTGCGTGCGCGCTCGACCGAGCGCGCCTCGATCAGCTCGGCCAGCGCGTACAGCGCCATGACCATCGCGGCCTCGGGCCATTGCCCGATCAGGAAGGCGCCGGTCACGGCCACCGTCATGAGCGCGTTGATGTTGAGCTGGCCCTGGCGCAGCGCCGCGGCGCCCTTGCGGAACACGCCGGTGCCCGCGAGCGCGATCGCCAGCGCCGCCGCGCCCATGCCCGCGAGCCGCCAGGGCCCGGTGTCGGGGCCGAAGAAGTGCATGAGCTCGGACAGCAGCGCCACCGCCAGCGCCGCGACCAGGCGGCCGATCTCGTGGCGTTGCTTGCGCGCGGTGGCCTCGGCGCTGGGCGGCGCGGTCAGCGTTTCGGTGCGCAGGCCGATGGCCTCGATGGCTTCGACGGCGCGCGGCCAGAGCGCGGGCGGCGCTTCGATGCCCAGGGTGCGCGCGGGCAGGTCGAAGCGCAGGCGGCCGATGCCGGCCAGGTCTTCGAGCGCGCGGCGCACCTGGGCCTCTTCGGTCGGACAGTCCATGGCGGGGATGCGCAGCAGCAGCTCGCCGGGCGCGGGCGAGCGCGCGGCGGCGGGTGCCGCGGTCGCGCCACAGGCCGGCCCGCTGCAGCAGGCAGCGGGGGTGTGGCCATGATCGTGATCGTGGTGGGCAGGCTGGATGGGGTGCGGGTCGTTCATGAAGGCGTTCCAGGGGTTGCGGGTATTGCAATCCCTGAAGCAGCTACAGGGTCAAGCCCCTACACTGCGGGCCGTCATTGCCCGGAGCCGCCCATGAAGATCGGTGACCTTGCCAAGGCCTCGTCCACCCCCGTCGAGACCATCCGCTACTACGAGCGCCAGGGGCTGATGCCCATGCCCGCGCGCAGCGAGGGCAACTTCCGCGTCTACGAGGCGTCGCACCTCGAGCGGTTGCAGTTCATCCGCCATTGCCGCGGGCTGGACATGTCGCTCGACGAGGTGCGCGAGCTGCTGCGCTTTCGCGATGCGCCCGAGAGCGATTGCGGCGACGTGAACGCGCTGCTCGACGCGCACATCGGCCACGTGAGCACCCGCATCCGCGAGCTGCGCGCGCTCGAGCGCCAGCTCAAGGAACTGCGCCAGCGCTGCACCGACGCGCGATCGGCCGACCGCTGCGGCATCCTGCACGGCCTGTCGGCCGCGGCGCAAGAAAAAACGCCCGTGGGCACCAAGGCCCACGGGCATCTTCGTTCGGTTCACGCGCACTGAGCCGCGCGGCGCGCGCGTCAGGCCAGCATGTCGGCCCAGATGTTGTTCGCCCAGCCCAGGGCGTAGGCGCCCTCGAGCTCGCTGGCCGCGCTCGACAGACCGCCCGAGCCCGGCACCGTGACCATGGTCTTCTGGGCCGCGTCGTAGCGGTGCACGCTGGCCACGTGCACCACCTCTTTGGCGGTGACGAAGCTGTAGCAGGTGTTCGCGTACAGCGGCTGCTGCGGCGGCTCCTTGCCCTGCAGCAGCGACACCACCGCGGCCGCACAGGTCTTGCCGTGCTGGTTCGCCATGTGGCCCGACTTGGGCATGGCCGGCGCGATCTGGATCGCGTCGCCGAGCACGTGGATGTTCTTCGCGGCCTTCGATTCGAAGGTCAGGAAGTCGACCTCGCACCAGCGCGCGTTGGCCGTGGCCAGGCCGCTCTTGACCGCGATGGCACCGGCGCGCATGTCGGGCAGCACGTTGGCCACGCCGGCCTTGAAGTCGTCGTTGAACTCGAACTTCAGGGTGTTGGTGGCGGCGTCCACGTCGACCAGCTTGTGCTTGGGGCGGTACTCGATCAGGCCCTTGTAGTGATCGCTCCAGGCCTTGAGGAACAGGCCCTTCTTCGAGGTGATGTCGTCGTTGGCGTCGAAGATGATGACCTTGCTCTTCGGCTTGGCCACCTTGAAGTAGCTCGCCACCATGCAGGCGCGTTCGTAGGGGCCGGGCGGGCAGCGGTAGGGCGCCAGCGGAATGGCGATGGCGAAGGTGCCGCCGTCGGGCAGGGCCTTGAGCTGCTCGTGCAGCGCCGCGGTCTGCGGGCCGGCCTTCCAGGCATGCAGCACCTTGTCCTGCGCGCCCGCCTTGTTCATGCCGGGCAGGGTGTTCCACATGAAGTCGATGCCGGGCGACAGGATCAGGCGGTCGTAGGGCAGGGTGGCGCCGCTGGCGAGCTTCACCGTGCGCTTCTCGGCGTCGATGCTCTCGACCATGTCGCGCACCACCTTCACGCCGTGGCGCCTGGCCAGGTTGTCGTAAGGCACGGTGATGTCGGCCAGGGTCTTGTGGCCGCCCACCACCAGGTTGCTGAGCGGGCAGGACACGAAGTTGGCATTGGGCTCGACCAGGGTCACGTCGATGCCGTTGTCGGAGAACAGGCGCACGTACTTGGCCGCGGTGGCGCCACCGTAGCCACCGCCCACCACCACCACCTGGGGCCGCTTGCCCCCGATCGAGGCGCAGCCCGTGAGCAGGCCCAGGCCCGCGACCGCGGAGCCCGCGCCCAGCGTCTGTACGAATTGACGGCGTTGCATGCTGGGGCTCCTCACTTTTTCTGGGCCGCGAAGTAGGCGGCGATCTGGGCGAGCTGCTCGTCGGAATACCCCTTGGAGAGCTGGTGCATGATGGTCGCGGGCCGCTGGCCGTTCTTGAAGGCCAGCAACTGCTGCTGCAGTTCGTTCTTGTCGCGGCCGGCGAGACCGATCATGCCGGGTTCGGCACGGCCGTTGGTGCCGTGGCAGTTGGCGCAGGCGGCGGCCCAGACCTTGACCTGATCGACCTGGGCTTGCGCGCTGAACGCGCTCGCCAGCAGCGCCGCGGCGGCCAGCCATCTCCTCGTGTTTCGCATGGTTGTCTCCGATTGCGGGGTGGGGGAAGGTGCATCCAAAACTGTAGCAGCGCCGGGCGCCGTGCCCGCCGGCCTCCGCATTGGAAAACGGAAGTGCGGTCGCCGGGTGAAGGGTTTTTACCAATCCGAATATCAGCACATAACGATAGATTTGCGCGCTCGGATCCAAGCATCACAGGGAACACGACCGTGTCGAACGTTTTCGATCACACCATCGGCCGGGTGCGGCCCGCGCCGGAGAACCACCTCGGCGCCGAACAGATGGAGCAGGCGCGCAAGGCGCGGCGCAGCTTCATGGGCAAGGCGCTGGCCATGGGCGCGGGCGCGATCGCGGCCGGCCAGGCCACGCGGGCCCGCGCGGCCGAAGGCGATCCGGCCATTCTCGAACTGCCCGAGCACACGCGCGGCCTGGGCAGGCCCGTGGCCGAGCGGCCCTACGGCGTGCCGAGCCAGTGGGAAGCCAACCTGCAACGCCGCGAGAGCCCGGGCCTCACGCGCGTGCCGCAGGCCTCGGTGAGCTTCACGCCGCTGCAGGGGCTGTTCGGCATGATCACGCCCAGTGGCCTTCACTTCGAGCGCCACCACCAGGGCTGGTGGGACATCGACCCGAGCCAGCACCGCCTGATGGTGCACGGCCTGGTGAAGCGCTCGCGCGTGTTCACCATGGACGAGCTGATGCGCCTGCCCAGCGTCTCGCGCATCCACTTCATCGAATGCGGCGCGAACTCGGCGCCCGAGTGGGGCAACGTGGCCCTGCCCACGGTGCAGTACACGCACGGCATGGTGAGCTGCTCGGAGTTCACCGGCGTGCTGCTGTCCACGCTGCTCGACATGTGCGGCATCGACCGCAAGACCGCGAAGTTCGTGCTCGCCGAGGGCGCGGACGGCTCCTCGATGACGCGCACCATAGCCATCGAACGCGCCCTGGACGACTGCATCGTGGCCTGGGGCATGAACGGCGAGATGCTGCGCCCCGAGAACGGCTACCCGCTGCGCCTGGTGGTGCCGGGCGTGCAGGGCGTGAGCTGGGTGAAGTACCTGCGCCGCATCGAGGTGGGCGACCAGAAATGGGCCACCAAGGACGAGGCCGTGCACTACATCGACCTCATGCCCGACGGCACCCACCGCCAGTACACCGGCATCCAGGAGTGCAAGAGCGTGATCACCACGCCCTCGGGCGGGCAGATGCTGCTCGACAAGGGCTTCTACAACGTGAGCGGCCTGGCGTGGTCGGGCCGCGGCCGCATCCAGCGCGTGGACGTGAGCGTCGACGGCGGGCGCAACTGGCGCACCGCGCGGCTCGAAGGCCCGGTGCTCGACAAGGCGCTGGCGCGCTTCAACATCGACTGGGTCTGGGACGGCAAGCCCGCGATCCTGCAAAGCCGGGCCATCGACAGCACGGGCTACGTGCAACCCAAGATCAACCAGCTGCGCGCGGTGCGCGGCACGCGCTCGATCTACCACCAGAACGCCATCCAGTCGTGGCGCGTGGCCGAGAGCGGCGAAGTGTTCAACGTTCAGGTGTATTGAGGTCCGCCCCATGACGCGCAGATTCATCTTCGCCGCCCTGGTGCTCGCGGCCGGCGGCGCCTTCGCGCAGAGCAAGCCCTGGGACCACATCGGCCGCGAGGCCACGCCGGCCGAGATCAAGGCCTGGGACATCGACGTGCGGCCCGACTTCAAGGGCCTGCCCAAGGGCTCGGGCAGCGTGGCGCTGGGCGAGAAGGTGTGGGAGGCGCAGTGCGCCTCGTGCCACGGCAGCTTCGGCGAGTCCAACGAGGTGTTCACGCCCATCGTGGGCGGCACCACGAAGGCCGACATCGAGACCGGCCGCGTGAAGAACCTGGTGCTGGGCAGCAACTTCCCGCAGCGCACCACGCTCATGAAGGTGGCCACGGTTTCCACGCTGTGGGACTACATCAACCGCGCCATGCCCTGGAACGCGCCCAAGACGCTCAAGACCGACGAGGTGTACGGCGTGCTCGCGTACATCCTGAACATGGGCGACATCGTGCCGGCCGACTTCACGCTGTCCGACCAGAACATCGCCGAGGTGCAAAAGCGCATGCCCAACCGCAACGGCATGGCCTTCCACGAGCCCTTGTGGAAAGCCGATGGCAAGGGCGATGTGAAGAACGTGGCCTGCATGAAGGACTGCCCGACCGAGGCCCAGGTGCGCTCCTCGCTGCCCGACTTCGCGCGCGACGCGCACGGCAACATCCTCGAGCAGAACCGGGTGGTGGGCCCGGTGCGCGGCGCCGACACCACGAAGCCGCCCGTGAAGGCGCCGCTGGGCAGCGCGCCGCGCCCCGCGGCCGTGGTGGCCGCCGCCGCGCCGCTCCCCGCCGCGGGCGGTGTCGACGTGAAGGCGCTGCTCGCGGCCAATGGCTGCACCGCCTGCCACGGCGTGAGCAACAAGATCGTGGGCCCGGGCTTCACCGAGATCCTGGCCCGCCACAAGGGCCGCGCCGACCTCGAGAGCTACCTCACGCAGAAGATCCGCAACGGCGGCAGCGGCGTGTTCGGCGCCGTGCCCATGCCGCCCCAGCCCCAGCTCAAGGAAGGCGATGCCCAGGCCATCGCGCGCTGGATCGCCGCCGGCCCGCGTTGAACGCCTCCGCGTTTTCCCCCTGCTGCCTTACCCGAGGAGACATTAGTCTATGAGCATGAAGTTGGCCTTGCGCGCCCTGGCGTCATGGGCCGCCCCGCCGGTGCGCCTGCGCCGCCGTCCGTAAACTCACCACCCTTTCCCGCATCCGCTTCGCAGAGGAGTTCCCCATGAACCACACCCGCCGAGACGCGCTCAAGACCACCGGTGCCCTTGCCACCCTCGTGAGCATGGGCATCGTCACCCAGAGCCAGGCGCACGCCGCGCTCGAGCGTTCCGCCTTCGAAGGCAAGAGCCTGGCCGATGCCCTCAAGGCCGTCGGTGGCACCCCCGCCAACAGCGACCAGGTCAGCGTGGTCGCGCCCGACATTGCCGAGAACGGTGCCGTGGTGCCCATCGGTGCGGCCAGCAAGCTGCCCAACACCACCGAGATCTTCCTGATCGTCGAGAAGAACCCCATGCCGCTCGCGGCCGCGTTCACCATCCCCGCCGGCACCGCGCCCGAGGTCTCCACGCGCCTCAAGATGGGCCAGAGCTCCAACGTGATCGCGGTGGTCAAGGCCGACGGCAAGCTCTACTCGGCGACCAAGGAAACCAAGGTCACCCTGGGCGGCTGCGGCGGCTGAGCGGCCACCGTCCCCCCACGAACCCACGAACACAGGAGTCCCACATGGCTGATCCGATGCGCATCCGCGCCGCCGTTGCCGACGGCGAAACCACCGTTCGCGTGCTCATGTCGCACGTCATGGAACCCGGCACCCGCCGCGACGCGGCCGGCAACCTCATCCCCGGTCACTTCATCACCAACGTCGACGCCACCCACAACGGCAAGACCGTGCTGTCCGCCCAGTTCACCGGCGCCGTGGCGCAGAACCCGTTCCTGTCCTTCAAGTTCAAGGGCGGCGCCAAGGGCGACAAGGTGGTCGTGAAGTGGAGCGACAACAAGGGCGACTCGCGCACCGACGAAGCGACCATCGCCTGATTTCCGCCGCCCGCGCGCGGCCTGACAACAAGAGGAGACTCCCATGAAGCACCCCGTTCTTCGGGTGGCGCTGCTGGCGGCCGGCGTGCTGGCCGCCGGCGCCGCGCAGGCGCAAGCATCCACCGCGGAAGGCATCGCCAAGTACCGCGAGATGCTGCAAGACGGCAACCCCGCCGAGCTGTTCGAGATGAAGGGCGAGGAGCTCTGGAAACAGAAGCGCGGGCCGAAGAACGTGTCGCTCGAACAGTGCGACCTGGGCAAGGGCCCGGGGGTGATCAAGGGCGCCTTCGTCGAACTGCCGCGCTTCTTCAAGGACACGAACCGCATCGAGGACCTCGAAGGCCGGCTCATCACCTGCATGGAAACGCTGCAGGGCTTCAAGGGCGAAGACATCCGCAAGACCGCCTTCGGCCGCGGCGAGATGGCCAACGTGACCGCGCTGGCCACCTACGTGGCCACGGCCTCCAAGGGCATGAAGTTCAACCTGCCGCAATCGCATCCGCAGGAAAAGCTCATGTACGAAACCGGCAAGCGCCTGTTCTTCACGCGCGGCGGCACGCACGATTTCTCGTGCGCCTCGTGCCACGGCAGCGACGACAAGCGCATCCGCCTGCAGGACCTGCCCAACCTCACCAAGAACCCGGGTGACGGCATCGGCTTCGCGGCCTGGCCCGCGTACCGCGTGTCGAACTCGCAGATGTGGGGCATGCAGCTGCGCCTGAACGACTGCTTCCGCCAGATGCGCTGGCCCGAGCCCAAGTTCGGCAGCGACGCCACGCTCGCGCTGAGCACCTACATGGGCGTCAACGCCAAGGGCGCCGAGTCCATCGTGCCCGCCATCAAGCGCTGACCGGAGGCCCGCCATGAAACGCCATCACACCCTCGCCGCCCTCGCGCTGCCCGTGCTGCTCGCCGCCTGCTCGATGGGGCCTTCGCCCGCCGACATCGACAAGGCCACGGCCGACATCCTCAAGAGCTCCTTCCAGGCCCGCGGCATCGCCACGCTCGACCGCCTCGACCAGGACCAGGCCAACGCGGCCTGCGTGCAGGCCGACATCAGCGGCAAGCCGCTCGACGAGAAGCTCGCCAAGGCCGTCGAAGAGGCCAACATGAAGACCATCCGGTGGCCTTCCGACGGCAAGTTCCTCGGCGACTGGAAGCAGGGCGAGGCCATCGCCCAGAGCGGCCGCGGCCTCACCTGGACCGATGCCGCCAACCAGCCCAACGGGGGCAACTGCTACAACTGCCACCAGATCAGCAAGGAAGAGATCTCGTTCGGCACGCTGGGCCCGAGCCTCTACAACTACGGCAAGCTGCGTGGCGTCACCGACCCGGCCAGCGCCGCGTCCAAGCCCATCGTGGAATACACCTGGGGCAAGCTGTACAACGCGCGCGCCTACAACGCGTGCTCGCAAATGCCGCGCGCCGGCCACAAGGGCATCCTCACCGAGCAGCAGCTCAAGCACGTGATGGCGCTGCTGCTCGACCCGAACTCGCCCGTGAACAAATGAGCCTCGGACGCCGCGACTTCCTGCAGATGCTGGCTGCGGCCAGCGCCGCCGGCATGGCGCTCGAGCACCGCGACGCGCTCGCGGCCGCACCCGCGGCCGCCGAGCGCTTCTACGACGTGCCGCGCTACGGCAACGTGAGCTTCCTGCACTTCACCGATTGCCACGCGCAGCTCACGCCGGTGCACTTTCGCGAACCCAGCGTGAACCTGGGCGTGGCCGAGGCCGTGGGCAAGGCGCCGCACCTGGTGGGCGAGGCCCTGCTCAAGCACTTCAACATCCGCCCCGGCACGCGCGAGGCCCACGCCTTCAGCTACCTCGACTTCGCCCAGGCCGCGCGCACCTACGGCAAGGTGGGCGGCTTCGCGCACCTGGCCACGCTGGTGAAGCGGTTGCGCGCGCAACGGCCGCACGCCTGGCTGCTCGACGGCGGCGACACCTGGCAGGGCTCGGCCACCGCGCTCTGGACCAACGCCCAGGACATGGTCGACGCCTGCAAGAAGCTGGGCGTGGACATCATGACCCCGCACTGGGAGTTCACCTTCGGTGCCCGGCGCGTGCAGGAGATCGTCGAGAAGGACTTCAAGGGCCGCATCGAATTCCTGGCGCACAACGTCAAGACCACCGACTTCGAAGACCTGGTCTTCAAACCCTACACGCTGCGCGACATGAACGGGGTGCCGGTGGCCGTGATCGGCCAGGCCTTTCCGTACACGCCCATCGCCAACCCGCGCTACATGGTGCCCGACTGGACCTTCGGCATCCAGGAGGACCACCTGCAGAAGATGGTCGACGAGGTGCGTGGCAAGGGCGCGCAGGTGGTGGTGCTGCTCTCGCACAACGGCATGGACGTGGACCTCAAGCTCGCCTCGCGCGTGCGCGGCATCGACGCCATTCTGGGCGGCCACACGCACGACGGCATGCCCGCACCCACGGTGGTGAAGAACGCCGGCGGCCAGACGCTGGTGACCAACGCCGGCTCCAACACCAAGTTCCTCGGCGTGCTCGACTTCGACGTGCGCGGGGGCCAGGTGCAGGGCTACCGCTACAAGCTGCTGCCCATCTTCGCCAACCTGCTCAAGGCCGACGCCGACATGCAGGCCCACATCGACGCCGTGCGCGCGCCCTACAAGGACAAGCTTGGCGAGAAGCTCGCGGTCACGCAGGACACGCTGTACCGCCGCGGCAACTTCAACGGCTCGTGGGACCAGCTCATCTGCGACGCGCTGATCGAGGTCAAGGGCGCCGACCTGTCGTTCTCGCCGGGCGTGCGCTGGGGCACCTCGCTGCTGCCGGGCGACACGATCACGATGGAACACCTGATGGACCAGACCGCCATCACCTACCCGTCGACCACGCTCAACACCTTCACCGGCGCGCAGATCAAGGAAATCCTCGAAGACGTGGCCGACAACATCTTCAACCCCGACCCCTACTACCAGCAGGGCGGCGACATGGTGCGCGTGGGCGGCATGCAGTACACCATCGCGCCCAACGAGCGCATGGGCAGCCGCATCCAGAACATGACGCTCAAGGGCCGGCCCGTGGAAGCGGACAAGACCTACAAGGTGGCCGGCTGGGCCTCGGTGCAGGAAGGCGTGAAGGGCGAGCCCGTGTGGGACGTGGTGGCCACGCACCTGCGCAGCCGCAAGGTGATCAAGGGCGTGAAGGTCAATGCACCGCGCATCGTGGGCATGGCGGGCAACCCGGGCATCGCGGCATGAAAAAAGCCACTGCCCTCGCGGGCAGTGGCTGTCAAAAACCTTGGAGAGAGAAGCGGGGGCCGCGGCTGCGGCCCCCGGGTCACGATCAGAAGTCGTGACGCACGCCCACGGCGTACAGCTTGCGGTCGGCGATCTTGGTGCCGGCGGCGTTTTCGGCCTTGCCGTTCAGGAAGGCGGCGTACACGCGGGTGCGCTTGGACAGGCTGTAGGTGGCGCCGGCCGAGAAGCCCGACGACTTGGCGGAGGTCACGCCGGCCAGTTCGGACTTGTTCGTGGCGTAGCCCACCGAGAAGTCCCAGGCGTCCACGGGCATGTTGGCGCCGATGGTGTAGCCGGTGGATTCCAGCGTGCCCTGCTCGGCCTTGTTGTAGCCGCCCGAGACGCGGAACATGCCGAAGTTGTAGGCGCCGGCGATGGTGGTGTACTCGCGCTTGGACGCGGCCACTTCGTTGTCCTGCTCCTGGTAGCCGATACCGGCGTCCAGGCCACCGGCGCGGTAGCGCACGTTGAGGGCGGTCACGTCACGCTTGACGGGGGCGGCCTGCTCGTCGAAGCCGTAGCTCACACCGGCGGTGAAGCCGCCGAACGAGGGCGACTCGTAGCGGATCTGGTTGCTGGCGCGCGACGAGTAGTCGGCCACGTGGGCCACGGCCACGCCACCGACGCTGTTCACGTAGGCGACCTTGGTGGGCGAGAACTCGGAGTCCCACAGGTTGCTGCTCACGCTGATGTCGCGGATGTCGTCGAACGAGGTGTCGTGACGGCCGAGCTTGATGGTGCCGAAGCCCGCCTGCAGGCCCACGATGGACATGCGGTTGAAGCTGAAGCCGGCGGCGGTGCCGTCGTCGACCTTGAGTTCGCCTTCGAGCTGGAAGATGGCTTTCATGCCGCCGCCGAGGTCTTCGGTGCCGCGGAAGCCCAGGCGGCTGGTGCTCAGCAGGCCGCTTTCGAGTTGCGAGACGCTCTTGGCCACGCCCGGGGCGCCGGCCTTGTTGGAGCCGACGGACGCGTCGAGACGGCCGTAGATGGTGACGCTGGATTGCGCCAGGGCGGCGCCGCTGAGGGTGGCCAGGGCGGCCAGAGCGATCAGGCTCTTTTTCATGGAATGTGCTCCGTAGGGGTCGTCGGTCCCCTCTGTGGGGGTCCGTGCCTCCCGCACCGTGCGGGACGACGGGCGTATTCCAGCGGCCGAAAATAACCGTCCGATTACATTTCTCCGGGTTAACCCCATTTACAACGATGCACCGATGAGGTGTGGGGGCATTCCGCCACGTGTCACAAAGTTGTGCACCAACGCACCAGCGTGGTGTGCCGGCAATCCCGTCCGGCGTCCGGGCCCGCTGATAATGACCCGTCGGATCAACCCGAAGCCCGCTGCACACCGCGCAAACGGTCTTCACCAGCCCTCCCTCATCCATGCAAAAGTTCGTCAAATTCGCCTTGGGCGGCGTCGCCATGTCGGGCTTGTGGGGGTGCGCAACGCCGGCCTCCGAAGCCAATCTCGGCAACCCGGCGCCATTGGCGCAATCGGTGCTCGACGGAAAGGTCCGGCCCAATGAGTACCTGAGCATTGGCCAGCAAGCGACCACCCTGCCTTTGTGCGTGTTGATCGTCTATGACACGCCCATGGCGGTGGCGGCCACCGACTGGTTGCTGGGCAACGGCGCGGACGTCAACCTCGATTGCCGAAACGACCCGTCCAGTGGAAAGCCATTGAACATGGTGGCGCGTGCCATGGGATATGCCATGGCCGAACGGAATTCACCCAAGGTCGCTTTTCTGCAGGGCCGTGCGGACCAGCTGATCCAGCGGGGGGGCAAGACGGCCGAAGGGGAATCGAGCAGGCAGTCGGTGCTGGCCATTGCCGAACATTGGGGAAAGGTCTCCAGCGAGCAGAAGGCCTACAGCGAGCAATGGCTGCGGGAAGAGCGGCAAAAGAATGCGCAAATGCTCAAGGACCTGGGCGCTGTCGCGGTCGGGGTCACCGGTGCCTACATCGCCGCCCGGCAAGCGGGATCGCTGGAGTCCCCGTCCGCTGCTCGCTCGGCGGGGGCATTGGCCGGGCCGGCAATGACCGGCAACCCGGCCACGGTCGCCGCTGCGAAAACCCAGCCCTCTACCGGTTCGTCCGACCCAGCCTCCAGGCCATCTGCCGACCAAAGCACACCCGCTCGCAAAACCTATCCGTTTCAAGACACCAAGGCTTACGCATCCGAAGGCATCGGCCATGAGAGCCGGCAACAGGCGCTTCAATCCTTGCATGAACAGCGCCAGCAATTGGAAGGCGTGTTCATGGGCCATGCCCCCGAATGGCGGGTGGTCCGGCAGGAGGAGCCGGTCTGCACGCAGCACGGCAGCCGTTTGGGCAGCAGTTCAAAGGACCATTGGCGCTGCACGATGAAGGTGACTTACGCGGGGCAGTCCTGGCTGGATCAAAACAATGCCGGCCGATCGAATGGAACGGGAGCCACGCGTTGAGCCATTGACCAGGGAATCCGCGCCACGGCGCACGCCCCGGGCCTACCGCCCAACAAAAAGCCCGCCAGGGTATCCATGGCGGGCTTTTCTTTTGACTTGGTGCCGGAGAGAGGAGTCGAACCCCCGACCTTCTCATTACGAATGAGCTGCTCTACCAACTGAGCTACACCGGCGAAGCTCGGCATTATAGCCAGCCCCGCAGGGGTGTCAGCCCTCGCGGTGGTAGGCGGTGATGCGTTCGACCTCGTTCTTGCTGCCCAGGATCACGCTCACGCGCTCGTGCAGCTTGGTCGGGTTGACGTCGAGGATGCGCTCGCGGCCATTGGTGGCGGCGCCGCCGGCCTGCTCGACCAGCCAGGCCATGGGGTTGGCCTCGTACATCAGGCGCAGCTTGCCCGGCTTCTCGGGCTCGCGCTTGTCCCAGGGGTACATGAACACGCCGCCGCGCGTGAGGATGCGGTGCACGTCGGCCACCATGCTGGCGATCCAGCGCATGTTGAAGTCCTTGCCGCGCGGGCCTTCCTTGCCCTGCAGGCATTCGTCGATGTAGCGCTTCACCGGGGCGTCCCAGTGGCGCATGTTGCTCATGTTGATCGCGAATTCCTTGGTGTCGGCGGGGATCTTCACGTCTTCCTGCGTGAGCACGAACGAGCCCTGCTCGCGGTCGAGCGTGAACATGGCCACGCCGTCGCCCACGGTGAGCACCAGCGTGGTCTGCGGGCCGTACACGCAATAGCCCGCGGCCACCTGCTTGCTGCCGGGCTGCAGGAAGTCGGCCTCGCTCACGCCGGCGCCGCTGCCTTCGGGCTTCTTGAGCACGCTGAAGATGGTGCCGATGCTCACGTTGACGTCGATGTTCGACGATCCGTCGAGCGGGTCGAACAGCAGCAGGTACTCGCCCTGCGGGTAGCGGTTGGGCACCAGGTAGATGCTGTCCATCTCCTCGCTGGCCATGGCCGCGAGGTGGCCGCCCCACTCGTTGGCCTCGATCAGCACCTCGTTGGCGATGATGTCGAGTTTCTTCTGCACCTCGCCCTGCACGTTCTCGCTGTCGGCCGAGCCGAGCACGCCGCCGAGCGCGCCCTTGTTGACCGCGTGGCTGATGCTCTTGCACGAGCGCGCGACGACTTCGATCAGCAGCCGCAGCTGCGAGGGGATGTGGCCGTCGACGCGTTGTTTCTCGACGAGGTAGCGGGTGAGGGAGATGCGTTGGCTCATGGCGCTGGGGGTGGGGTTCAGTCTTCCGAGAGGGCGCGGGTCACGACCTCGCGCACGTCGTTGCTCAGCTCGGCCTGGGCGGCCACGCGCGCGATGGCTTCGCGCGCGGCGCCGCGGTAGGGCTCGGCGAGCTTCTTCCAGCGGTCCAGCGCGCGCGCCAGGCGCGCGGCCACCTGCGGGTTGAAGCGGTCGATCTCGATGACGCGGTCGCTCCAGAAGACGTAGCCCGCCGCGTCGGCGCGGTGGAAGGCGCCCGGGTTGGCGTTGCAGTAGCTGAAGATCACGCTGCGCGCGCGGTTGGGGTTGCGCAGCTGGAAGTCGGGGTGGGCCATGAGCTGGCGCACCGCGGGCAGGATGTTGCCGCCGCGGTCGGGCGCACCGGCCTGCAGCGCGAACCACTTGTCGAGCACCAGGGCCTCGTCGCGGAACATGGCGTGAAAGCGCGGCAGCGCCTCGCGGGCCAGCGCGTGGCCGCTCACCACCAGGGCCGACAGCGCGTTGAAGCGGTCGGTCATGTTGCCGGCGTCCTTGAAGCGCTGGTAGGCCTTGCCGGGCCACACGGTGTCGCCCGAGCGGCGCGCGTTCAGGCACAGCATGGCGAGCGCCAGGCCGGCCAGGGCGCGGCGGCCCGCGCTCAGCGGGTCGGGGCGGTAGGCGCCGTTGTCCCTGTGCTGCTCGTAGGCCCAGGCCCAGTCGGCGTGCAGGGCCTGCGCGAGCTGCTCGCGCATGGCCTCGCGCACCGCGTGCACGCGCTGCGGGTCGACCACCTCGAGCTGCTCCGAGATGTAGGTTTCGCTGGGCAGCGTGAGCGTGAGCTCCTTGAAGGCGGCGTCAAGCGTGTCGTGGCGCAGCACGGCGCGCATGGCGTCGATGAAGGCCGCGTCGAGCGGCTGCGACGTCACCGGGCCGTCGGCGCGCACCGCGGCGAGCGCGCGGCGCAGCGCCAGGCGCTGGCCGGCTTCCCAGCGGTTGAAGGGATCGCTGTCGTGCGCGAGCAGGGTGAGCAGTTGGGCGTCGCTGTCGGCGTACTCGAGCACCACGGGCGCCGAGAAGCCGCGCAGCAGCGAGGGCACGGGTTCGCTGTCGATGTCGTCGAAGACAACGGTGGCGCTCGCGTCGGCGAGCACCACCAGGCGTTGCGATTCGGGCAGCGGCAGTTCGCGGCCCTGTGCATCGAGCAGGCCCAGCGCCACCGGGATCAGGAAGGGCTGCTTCACGGCCTGGCCCGGCGTGGGCGCGCAGTGCTGGCTCAGCGTGAGCGTGTAGCGGCGGGCCTCGGCGTCGTAGCGGCCTTCGGCGCGCACGCGCGGCGTGCCGGCCTGGCTGTACCAGCGCTTGAACACGTCGAGCTGGCGCGCCAGCGCGCTGTCGGGGTTGGCGTCGGCGATGGCCTGGGCGAAGTCGTCGCAGGTCACGGCCTGGCCGTCGTGGCGCTCGAAGTAGAGCTTCATGCCGCGCGCAAAGCCCTCGCGGCCCACCAGGGTCTGCATCATGCGCACGACCTCGGCGCCTTTTTCGTAGACCGTGACGGTGTAGAAGTTGTTGATCTCGACGTAGCTGTCGGGCCGCACCGGGTGCGCCATGGGGCCCGCGTCCTCGGGGAACTGCGCGGTGCGCAGCACGCGCACGTCCTCGATGCGCTTGACCGCGCGCGCCGAGGGCTCGGCGCACAGGTCCATGCTGAATTCCTGGTCGCGAAAGACGGTGAGGCCTTCTTTCAGCGAGAGCTGGAACCAGTCGCGGCAGGTCACGCGGTTGCCGGTCCAGTTGTGGAAGTACTCGTGGCCCACCACCGATTCGATGTTGGCGAAGTCGGTGTCGGTGGCGGTGGCGCTGTTGGCCAGCACGTACTTGGTGTTGAAGATGTTGAGGCCCTTGTTCTCCATCGCGCCCATGTTGAAGTCGCTGGTGGCGACGATCATGAAGCGCTCGAGGTCGAGCGGCAGGCCGAAGCGGGCCTCGTCCCAGGCCACGCTGGCGATCAGCGACTGCATGGCGTGTTCGGTCTTGTCCATGTCGCCGCGGCGCACGAAGACCTGCAGCAGGTGCTCCTTGCCGCTGCGCGAAACGATGCGCTGTTCGCGAGCGACCAGGTTGCCCGCGACCAGCGCGAACAGGTAGCTGGGCTTGCGGTGCGGGTCGACCCACTTCGCGAAGTGGCGGCCATCGGGGAGGGGGCCTTCCTCCACCAGGTTGCCGTTGGACAGCAGCACCGGGTAGCGCGCCTTGTCGGCGCGCAGCGTCACGGTGTAGCTGGCCATCACGTCGGGCCGGTCGAGGAAGTAGGTGATGCGGCGAAAGCCCTCGGCCTCGCACTGCGTGAAGAAGGTGCCCTGGCTCACGTAGAGGCCCATGAGCTGGCTGTTCTTCTCGGGCGCGCAGGTGGTGAAGATCTCGAGCGTGAAGGGCTCGTTGCCCTCGGGCAGGTTGTCCAGCACGAGCTGGCCCGCGTCCATCTTGAACGAGCAGCCCGCGCCATTGACCAGCACGCGCGCCAGGTTCAGCTCTTCGCCGTCCAGGCGCAGCGGCTGCGCCGCCACGGCGGCGTTGCGGCGCAGCGTCATGCGGTTGAGCACGCGCGTCTTGGCCGGGTCGAGGTCGAAGGTGAGTTCGACCGTGTCGATCCAGTAGGCGGGTGGTGCGTAGTCTTCACGGCGCACCACGGTGGTGGGCCCTTCACGCAGAGAACTCATGGTCAGACCCCCTGTTTGAGCGAAGCTTCGATGAAGGCGTCGAGATCGCCGTCGAGCACTTTCTGGGTGGCCGAGATCTCGACGTTGGTGCGCAGGTCCTTGATGCGGCTGTTGTCCAGCACGTAGGAGCGGATCTGGTGGCCCCAGCCGACGTCGGTCTTGGTGTCCTCCAGCTTCTGCTGCTCTTCCATGCGCTTGCGCATCTCGTGGTCGTACAGGCGCGAGCGCAGGCGCTTCCAGGCCACGTCGCGGTTGCTGTGCTGGCTGCGGCCGTCCTGGCACTGCACCACGATGCCGGTGGGGATGTGCGTGAGGCGCACCGCCGAATCGGTCTTGTTGATGTGCTGGCCGCCGGCGCCGCTGGCGCGGTAGGTGTCCACGCGCACGTCGGCCGGGTTGATCTCGATCTCGATCGTGTCGTCGACCTCGGGGTACACGAAGATGGACGCGAACGAGGTGTGGCGGCCGCCCGAGCTGTCGAAGGGGCTCTTGCGCACCAGGCGGTGCACGCCGGTTTCGGTGCGCAGCAGGCCGAAGGCGTATTCGCCCTCGATCTTGATGGTGGCGCTCTTGATGCCGGCGGTGTCGCCGGGCGTCTCGTCTTCCACCGTGGTGCTGAAGCCCTTGCGCTCGGCGTAGCGCAGGTACTGGCGCAGCAGCATGCTGGCCCAGTCGCAGGCCTCGGTGCCGCCGGCGCCGGCCTGGATGTCCACGAAACAGTTCAGGGGGTCCGCCGGGTTGTTGAACATGCGGCGGAATTCGAGCCGCTCGACCTCGGCCTGCACCTTGGCGGCCTCGTCGGCGATGGTGCGCAGGCCGGCTTCGTCGTTGTCGGCGGCCGACATCTCGAACAGCTCGCTGTTGTCGGCCAGTTCACTGCCGAGCCGGTCGAGCACCAGCACCACGTCTTCGAGCGACTTGCGCTCCTTGCTCAGGTCTTGCGCGCGCTTGGGGTTGTCCCAGACGGTCGGGTCTTCGAGCGCGGACTCGACTTCCTTCAGCTTCGATGCCTTGGCATCGTAGTCAAAGATACCTCCGCAGTTCGACCACCCGGGTGCTGAGGTCCTTGAGCTGGCTCTGAATGGCGTTGATCTGTTCGGCGTCCATGGTCGTTCCTGCGGTCAATCGGGCAAAGGCGCGATTTTCTCATGGCCGCAGCGGCGGAGCGTGGGGGCCTCACGATCCGGCGCCGGGCCGCCCCAAGCCGGATCAGCCCCCTCGGGGGGCAGCGACCCGCGCAGCGGCGGAGCGTGGGGGCATCAATATCGCCAGGTCGCGCCGAACATCACCGCGGCGGTGCCCAGGATCTGCACCTCCAGGCCGGCGCGGTCGGTCAGCCGGTAGCCCACCGCGGGCACGATGGCCGGCGAAAAGCCGCCCACGTTGCCCGGCACCTTGTTCTTGTACTGGCCCACGTAGCCGTAGATCACGCCCGCGCTCACCTGGGCGTACACCTGGGGCCAGTTCGCAAGCAGGTTGTTCCAGCGCTTGCCCGCGTAGAGGTAGCCCGAGGGCTGGCCGAAGGAGTTGCGAAACAGGGAAAGGCCGCAGAAGCGGTCGTCGGGCAGGTGGCGGTTGAGCGCCAGCGCGAACACGGGCCGGTGCTCGGGGTCGTGCGACCAGTGGTGCGTGTACGGCGAGGCGAACACCTCGTAGGCCGCCTGCCCGTCGGGCAGCGGGTCGTCCCAGCCCGGGCAGGCATTGAAGGCGAAGGCGGGGCCGCTGCAGAGCAGGGCGGTCAGGAGGGGCAGGCGTCGGAAATGCATCGCGCGAGTCTGCCATCGCCGCGGGCTGCACCTGTGTCCAGGTGCATCGAATCAGGTTTTGTCCGACAGGAACGCCTCGATCAGGGCGGCCAGCAGGGCCGGCTGGTCGTGGTGCATCATGTGCCCGGCATCGGGCACCACCTCGTGCCGCAGGTTGGGCACATGGCCGATGCGCTGCAGGAATTCGGCCAGCGTGTAGCGGCCCTTCCACCACTGGCCCAGGCTGTCGTCACCGGCCGTGACCACCAGCGTCGGCGCGCCGATGCGCTGGTACACCGCGATCGCCTCGTCGGGCCGGAACAGCACCGCGTTGCTCACCTTGTGCGCCGAATCGCCCAGGATCGCCCAGCGGCCCTCGCTGTTGGGCCGGGCCCACTGGCGCGCGAGCCAGTCGGCCTTGTCGGGCGCCAGGCGCGGGTTGGTCTTCATGAGTCGGCGCGCCACGCCATCGGCGTCGGCGTAGTCGCTCAGGTCCATGTCGCCGCGGCGCTGGGCGCGGATCTCGTCGAGCCAGTGGGCGTAGCGCGTGGGCGCCTGCGCCGGCACCGAGGCCGGCATGCCGAAGCCTTCGAGGTTCACCAGGCGGCGGATGCGCTGCGGCCGCGCGCCCGCGTACAGCGTGGCCACGTGGCCGCCCATGCTGTGGCCCACGAGGTCCACCGCGCGGTCGCCGAACAGGGTGTCGAGCAGCGCGTCGAGATCGCCCAGGTAATCGGGGAACCAGTAGCTGTCGGGCGCGGGGCCGTCGAAGGTGGTGTCGCCGTAGCCGCGCCAGTCGGGCGCCACGATGTGGCGCTGCTCGCGCAGCGCGTCCACCACGAACTGCCATGACGCGGCCACGTCCATCCAGCCGTGCACCAGCACCAGCGGTGGCCGCGAGGGGTCGGGTTCGCCCCAGCTGCGCACGTGGTAGCGCCAGCCGCGGATGGGCAGGAAGTCGCTGCGGGAGGGGCGTTGCACTTGGTACATTCGATCGATCATAAAGACGCGAGAGGAGACACCCATGCGCCGCCGTCAAGACCGCGACACCGCGCCCGCTGCCGCGCCGGACCTGTACGCGAGCCTGCACGCGGGCTTTCGCTGGCGGGTGCCCGAGGCCTTCAACATGGCCGAGGTCTGCATGCGGCGCTGGGCCACCGATCCCGAGACCGCACGCCAGACCGCGGTGATCGCCACCGCCCCGGACCAACCAGACCGCCGCCACAGTTACGCCGAGCTGTTCGCGCAGGCCAACCGGCTGGCGAACGCGCTGCAGGTGCTGGGCGTGCAGCGCGGCGATCGGGTGGCCATCGTGCTGCCGCAGCGTTTCGAGACCGCGGTGGCCTACATGGCGGTGCTGCAGCTCGGCGCGGTGGCCATGCCGCTGTCGCAGCTCTTCGGCCCCGAGGCGCTGCAGTTCCGCCTGCACGACAGCGAGGCCGTGCTCGCGGTCTGCGACGCCAGCACGCTCGCCGCGGTGCAATCGGTGAGCGCACACTGCCCGCGCCTGCAGGACGTGATCGCGGTCGACGCCGCGGGCGGCAGCGCACTCGACTGGACCGCGCTGCTCGCACAGCAGCCCGAGGGCTTCGAGCCCGCGCACACGCGCGCCGACGAGGCCGCGGTGCTGATCTACACCAGCGGCACCACCGGCAACCCCAAAGGCGCGCTCATCCCGCACCGGGCGCTGATCGGCAACCTCACGGGCTTCGTGTGCAGCCAGAACTGGTTCGGCTTCGATCCCTTCGACGCCGCGAAGCCTTCGCAGGCGGTGTTCTGGTCGCCCGCCGACTGGGCCTGGACCGGCGGCCTCATGGACGCGCTGCTGCCCACGCTGTACTTCGGCCGGCCCATCGTGGCGCACAACGGCCGCTTCTCGGCGCAGACCGCGTTCGAGCTGATCGAGCGCCACGGCGTGACGCACAGCTTCCTGTTTCCCACCGCGCTCAAGGCCATGATGAAGGCCTTTCCGCAGCCGCGACGGCACTTCCGCCTCGCGCTGCAGGGCCTCATGAGCGCGGGCGAGGCCGTGGGCGACGCGGTCTACCACTGGTGCCGCGACGGGCTCGGCGTGCCGGTCAACGAGATGTTCGGCCAGACCGAGATCAACTACGTGGTGGGCAACTGCACGCGCCTGTGGCCCGCCAAGCCCGGCAGCATGGGCAAGGGCTACCCCGGCCACCGCGTGGCGGTCATCGACGAGGAGGGCCGCGAATGCCCCGTGGGCGTGCCGGGCGACGTGGCGGTGCACCGGCTCGACGTGCACGGCGAGCCCGACCCGATCTTCTTCCTGGGCTACTGGAAGAACGAGGCCGCCACGCGCGGCAAGTACACCGGCGACCCGGCGGACAGCTGGTGCCGCACCGGCGACCTCGCGGTGCGCGACGCCGACGGCTACCTCTGGTACCAGGGCCGTGCCGACGACGTCTTCAAGGCCGCGGGTTACCGCATCGGCCCCAGCGAGATCGAGAACTGCCTGGTCAAGCACCCCGCCGTGGCCAACGCCGCCGTGGTGCCCAAGCCCGACGCCGAGCGCGGCGCGGTGGTGAAGGCCTATGTGGTGCTGTCGCCCGGGCGCGCGGGCGACGCGGCGCTGATCGCCGAGCTGCAGGCCCACGTGAAGGGCCGGCTCGCGCCCTACGAGTACCCGAAAGAGATCGAGTTCATCGACGCCCTGCCCATGACCACCACCGGCAAGGTGCAGCGGCGCGTGCTGCGGCTGCAGGAGGAAGCGCGCGCGAAGGCCGCCGCGCGCTAGCCGCCCAGGGCCTTGGTCAGGCGCGCGGCCGAGGCGCGCAGCGCGTCCACGAACGCAGGCTTTGCGCGCGGCTCGGGCACCGTGAGCGTGAGCGCGCCCACCAGCTCGTGCCCGGTGCGCCACACCGGCGCCGAGATGCCCACCAGGCCCGCCACCCGATCGCCCGTGAGCGCCACGTAGCCGTCGCGCCGCACCTGCTCGTGGAGCTTGCCGCGCGCCCCGGCGAAGGCCATGAGCACGCGCCCGCCCGCGCCGCGGTTCAGCGGCAGCAGATCGCCCGCGCGCACGTGGTCGCGCAACAGGTGCGGCGAGTCGACGCGGAACAGCACCAGGCGCTGATCGCCCTGGCGCACATGAAAGGCCACGCTCTCCTGCGTGCGCGCCCCCAGCGCGCGCATCTCGGGCAGCACCAGGTCTTCCAGCGAAAAGGCTTCGGCGTGCAGCGCCGCGAGGCGGGCGATCTCGGGCCCCAGGGCCCAGCGGCCTTCGGGCGTGCGCTGAACCAGGCCGCCATGGGCCAGCGAGGCGAGCAGACGCAGCACGGTGCTGTTGTACAGGCGTGTGCGCTCGGCGAGTTCGCTCACGCCCAGCGAGCGGTCGCCCGGGCGGAACGCGGCCAGCAGGCTGATCGCGCGATCCACCGCAGCGGCACCGCCGGGAGCGGCGTTGTCGTCGGCGACCGAGGCGTGGGAAGACTTGCGGGGCATGGGCGCACTCCGGCGGTTTGACAGGCCTGTGACCGGTTCTTATCATCGGTCCACGGTACAGAATTAATAGTCCATCCTACAGACTAAACGATGTCATGACAACCGATGTCCTCATCAGCGAGGTCGGCCCGCGCGACGGCCTGCAGAGCGTCAAGGCCACCATGCCCACGGCGCACAAGCTGGCCTGGATCGACGGCCTGCACGCCGCCGGCCTGCGCGAGATCGAGGTCGGTTCGTTCGTGCCGGCGCGGCTGCTGCCGCAGATGGCCGACGTGGCCGAGGTGGTGCGGCACGCGCTCACCAGGCCCGGCCTCACGGTGATGGCGTTGGTGCCCAACGTGCGCGGCGCCGAGGCGGCGCTGGCCAGCGGCGTGCACAAGCTCACGCTGCCGGTCTCGGCGAGCGAGGCGCATTCGCTGGCCAATGTGCGCAAGACGCGCGCGCAGATGGTCGACGAGGTGCGCGCGGTGGTGGCGCTGCGCAGGGCCAGCGCGCCGCGGGTGCGCGTGGAGGCCGGCCTGTCCACCGCCTTCGGCTGCACCCTGCAGGGCCCCGTGCCCGAGGACGACGTGGTGCGCCTGGCCGTGGCGCTGGCCGAGGCCGGCGCCGACGAGATCGGCCTGTCCGACACCACGGGCATGGCCAATCCGGTGCAGGTTCGGCGGCTGTTCCGGCGCGTGCGCGCCGAGATCGGCGAGCGCACCGGCGCGGCCCACCTGCACAACACGCGCGGCCTGGGCCTCGCCAACTGCCTGGCTGCGCACGACGCGGGCGTGCGCACCTTCGACAGCTCGCAGGGCGGCCTGGGCGGCTGCCCCTACGCGCCGGGCGCCTCGGGCAACGTGGTCACCGAAGACCTGGTCTTCATGTTCGAGGCCATGGGCGTGCGCACCGGCGTCGACCTCGATCGCCTGATGGCTGCGCGCGAGGCCTTGCGCGCCGGCCTGCCCGGCGAGCCCCTGTACGGCATGACGCCCGAAGCCGGCCTCACGCGCGGCTTCACCTACGCCGACGGCCGTGTCCCGGCCGCGATGAAAGGCACTGCATGAACCCTTCCCACGAACTGCCTCTGAGCGGCCTGCGCGTGGTCGAGCTCACCCACATGGTGATGGGCCCGACCTGCGGCCTGATCCTGGCCGACCTCGGCGCCGAAGTGATCAAGGTCGAGCCGCTGGGTGGCGACAGCACGCGCCGCCTGCTGGGGTCGGGCGCAGGTTTCTTCGGCACCTTCAACCGCAACAAGAAGAGCCTCGCGGTCGACGTGAAGGACCCGCGCGGGCGCGAGATCGTGCTGCGCCTGCTGGCGCGCGCCGACGTGTTCAGCGAGAACTTCAAGAGCGGCGCCATGGACCAGCTGGGCCTGGGCCACGAGGCGCTGACCCGGCTCAATCCGCGCCTCATCAGCGTGTCGCACAAGGGCTTCCTGCCCGGCCCCTACGAGCACCGCACCGCGCTCGACGAGGTCGTGCAGATGATGGGCGGCCTGGCCTACATGACCGGTCCCGAAGGCCGGCCGCTGCGCGCGGGCACCAGCGTCAACGACATCATGGGCGGCATGTTCGGCGCCATCGGCGTGCTCGCCGCGCTGGCGCAGCGCGAGAAGACCGGCCGCGGTCAGCGCGTGCAGAGCGCGCTGTTCGAGAACAACGTGTTCCTCATGGCGCAGCACATGATGCAGTTCGCCGTCACGGGCAGGCCCGCCGCGCCCATGCCCGGGCGCATCAGCGCCTGGGCGGTGTACGACGTGTTCACCGTGAAGGACGGCGAGCAGGTGTTCCTGGCCGCCGTGAGCGATTCGCAGTGGGCGCTGATGTGCGAAGCCTTCGGCTTCGACGACTTGCGCGACGACCCGCGCCTGGTGGGCAACAACGCCCGCGTGCAGGCCCGCGACTGGATGCTGCCGCTGCTGCGCGAGCGCTTCGCGGGCTTCAGCGCCGCCGAGCTCGGCGCGCGCTTCGAGCGCATCGGCCTGCCCTACGCCCCCATCACGAAGCCGCAAGACCTGTTCGACGACCCGCACCTGCTCGCCAGCGGCGGGCTGGCCGAGGTGCGCCTGCCGCCCGACACGAGCTGCGCCGGCCGGCCCGTGCAGACGCGCACCGCGCTGCTGCCCATCACGCTCGATGGCGCGCGGCCCGGCGTGCGTTCGGCGCCGCCCGCTCTCGGTGAACACAGCGAGGCCGTTCTCACCGAGCTCGGCTACACGCCGGCCGAGATCGCGCAGCTGCGCGACGCCGGCGTGCTGGCTCAGCGCTGCGCCGCGGTGGCCGGTTCGGCCACGTAGATCTCCACCCGGCGGTTCAGCGCGCGGCCCTGGGGCGTGCCGTTGTCGGCCACGGGTTCGCGCGAGCCGCGGCCGTCGGTGCTGATGCGCGCGGCCGATACGCCGCGGCCCACCAGGTAGTCGCGCGTGGCGTTGGCGCGGTCGAACGACAGCGGGTTGTTGATCGCGTCGCTGCCCGAGCTGTCGGTGTGGCCGATGATGGACACCTGCGTGGCCTGGTTCTGCTGCAGCGTGGTGGCGAACTGGCCCAGCACGCGCACCAGCGTGGGGCTCAGCGTGGAGCGGCCCGAGGCGAAGCCCGCGTCGGCCGGCACGTCGAGCTTGAGGCGGTTGTCGGCGGTCTGGCTCACGCCGATGCCGGTGCCGGCCGTGGCCGCTTCCATCTGCTTTTTCTGCTCCTGCATGCGCGTGGACCAGATGTAGCCGCCCAGCGCACCCGCACCCGCGCCCAGCACCGCGCCCTGCGCCGCGCCCTTGGAGCCTCCCGTGAGGCCGCCCAGCACCACGCCGGCCGCCGCGCCGATGCCCGCGCCCTTGGCGCTGTCCCGTTGCGTTTCGCTCATGTTGGCGCAGCCCGTGACGGCGATGGCCGCGGCCACGGTGAGCAGGGTCAGGCCGCGCGTGAAGGAAGAGGGGGAGGTGTTCATGAAGGCGTTCCTCGCGGTTCGTGGATCGGAGAGGTCGGAGGGGCCGCGGCACAGGCACCACGGTCCGTGGGTTGAAGACCACCGCCTAAACTTACACCCCGTCCGGTATCTGTGCCGTAGGACGTATCTGAATTTACAAACCCTTTCCACCGCTCCGATGAAACACCTGCCCTTGGGCCAGAGCCCGCTGCACGTCTCGCCCATCTGCCTGGGCACCATGACCTTCGGTGAACAGGTCGACCAGCCCACCGCCCACGCCATCCTCGACCGCTCGCTCGAGCGCGGCGTGAATTTCATCGACGCCGCCGAGATGTACTCGGTGCCCGCGCGCGCCGAAACCTGCGGCGCCACCGAAACCATCATCGGCCACTGGTTCGCGCGCACGCCGGGCCTGCGCCAGAAGGTGGTGCTCGCGACCAAGGTGGCCGGGCCCTCGCGCGGCATGCCCTGGATCCGCGGCGAGGTGTCGGGCCTGAGCAAGGCCGAGATCGTCAACGCCTGCGAAGGCAGCCTGCGCCGCCTGCAGACCGACGTGATCGACCTGTACCAGATCCACTGGCCCGCGCGCAACGTGCCGGCCTTCGGCGCGCTGTACTTCGACCCGTCCAAGGACAAGCCGCACGCGTCCATCCACGAGCAGCTCGACGCCATGGCCGACCTGGTCAAGGCCGGCAAGGTGCGCGCGATCGGCCTGTCCAACGAAACACCCTATGGCGTGCACGAGTTCGTGCGCCTGGCCGAGCAGCACGGCCTGCCGCGCGTGGCCACGGTGCAGAACCCCTATTGCCTGATCAACCGCAGTTACGAGAACGGCCTCGACGAAAGCTGCCACCGCCTGGGCGTGTCGCTGCTCGCGTATTCGCCGCTGGGCTTCGGCCTGCTCACCGGCAAGTACGACGACACCGGCCTGGTCGGTGACCACGGCCGCATGGCGCTGTACGACAGCATGCGCAAGCAGCGCTGGGGCCGGCCCGAGGCGCTGGCCACGGCCAGGCGCTACAACGCGCTCGCGCGCGAACATGGGCTCACGCCCGCGCAGCTCGCGCTGGCCTTCTGCTACCGCAACTGGCGCGTGGCCAGCACCATCATCGGTGTGACCAGCGTGGCCCAGCTCGACCAGTGCCTGGACGCCTGGGACGTGGCGCTCACGCCCGAGCTGCTGACCGCGATCGACCAGATCCGCTGGGAATCGCGCGACCCCGCGCAATGAGCAAGAAGGCCGCGCACGTCAGCGAAACGCCCGCCACCGCCTGGCTCAAGGCGCACGGCGTGGCGTACACCGAGCATCCCTACGAGTACCTGGAGCACGGCGGCGCGCAGCACAGCGCGCAGGTGCTGGGCCTGGACCCGTTCGCGGTGGTCAAGACCCTGATCATGCAGGACGAGGCCGCGCGGCCCCTGGCCGTGCTCATGCACGGCAACCGCACGGTGTCGACCAAGAACCTTGCGCGGCAGATCGGCGCCAAGTCGGTCGAGCCCTGCAAGCCCGAGGTGGCCAACCGCCACAGCGGCTTCCTGGTGGGCGGCACCTCGCCGTTCGGGCTCAAGCGCGCCATGCCGGTGTGGGTCGAGTCCACGGTGCTCGAACTGCCGAAGATCTGGATCAACGGCGGGCGCCGCGGCTTCCTCGTGGGCATCGATCCCGCGGTGCTCACCGCGCCTCTGGGCGCGAAACCGGTGCAGTGTGCGCTGGCAGAATGACGCCCCCTGTCGACATCGAGTGAGGAGACACTCTTGCAAGCGTTCTACCCCGCGCTGGCCACGCTGGCCGCGTACCTGATCGGATCGCTGTCGTTCGCGGTGCTGGTGAGCCGCCTCATGGGCCTGTCGGACCCGCGCACCTACGGCAGCAAGAACCCCGGCGCCACCAACGTGCTGCGCTCGGGCAACAAGGCCGCGGCGGTCATCACCCTGCTGCTCGACGCCTTCAAGGGCTGGTTGCCCGTGGTGCTGGTGCAGGCCTATGGCGAGCGCTTCGGCCTGGGCGCGGGCACCGTGGCGCTGGTGGGCTTCGCGGCCTTCCTGGGCCACCTGTTTCCGGTGTTCTTCCGCTTCCAGGGCGGCAAGGGGGTGGCCACGGCGGCCGGCGTCATCCTGGCCTTCAACCCCTGGCTGGGCCTGGCCTCGCTGGCCACCTGGCTCATCATCGCGGTGTTCTTCCGCTACTCGTCGCTCGCGTCCATCGTCACCGCGGTGTTCGCGCCGGCCTACTACCTGCTCGGCGCCGACGTGGCCTGGGACGCGCCGGGCGCCATGGTGCTCGGCCTGGCCGCCATGGCCGTGCTGCTGGTGTGGCGCCACGCCGAGAACATCAACCGCCTGATCGCGGGCACCGAAAGCAAGCTGGGATCGAAGAAGAAATGAGCCAGGACATCACCCGCGTCGGCATGGCCGCGCGCTACAGCGAAGCCGCCGTGTTCAACGGCATCGTGTTCCTCGCGGGCATGGTGCCCGAGCGCGGCGACGTCGACATCCGCGGCCAGACCGAGGACGTGCTGCAGCAGGTGGAGCAGCGCCTGCGCGAATGCGGCAGCGACAAGTCGCGCATCCTGCGCACCGAGATCTTCCTCACCGACATCCGCGACATCGCGGCCATGAACGAGGTCTGGGACGCCTGGGTGGTGCCCGGCGCCGCGCCGCCGCGCGCGACCGTGCAGGCCGCGCTGGCCAACCCGGCCTACCGCATCGAGATCGTGGTCACGGCCGCCCAGGCCTGAGACCGGCCCCGCGCTACTTCTTGTCCAGCGTGAGCTGGTCGTTGGTGCGCTGCAGCTGAAAGCGCGTGAGGAAGCTGTTGCCCAGCAGCACGTAGGGCATGGGCTGCGGCAGCACGATGGCCGACACCGCGAACACCTGGGCCTCGCCCACGCGCACCGTGTCGAGCTGCAGCTGGTGGCCCACCACGTTGCCGTTGGCGGTGGACACCTGCACCTTGGTGCCCTTCTCGAAGGGCAGGCCCAGGCGGCGCGCCTCGGGCTCGCCGATGACCACCTGGCTCGCGCCCGTATCGACCATGAACTGCACGGCGCGGCCGTTGATCTGGCCTGGCGGCAGGAAGTGGCCGCGGCTGTCGGCGGTGATCACGACGCGCCGCGCGCCTTCGGACGGGGCGTGATCGCGCCCATGGCTCACCGGGTCTTCGCCCACCCGCAGCGACTGGCGCCGACCCTGCACCTCGATGGTGGCGGTGTCGCCCTGCACCGCGAGCACGCGCACGCCCTGGTGAACCTGGCCCGCGGTGACGAAGCGCGGCGCACCGCCGTCGACCACGATCAGCGCCTTGTTGCCCGACACGCCCGTGAGCGCCACGGACTGCGCCTGTGCCAGGCCGGCCGCGCCCAGGAGCAACGCCGCCAGCAGGCCTTGCCGCATGGTCAGTCGCGGAAATTGTTGAAGGAGAGCGGCAGGTCCTTCATCTCGGTGCGGATGATGGCCATGGCCGCCTGCAGGTCGTCGCGCTTGGCGCCGGTCACGCGCACCGCGTCGCCCTGGATGGCGCCCTGCACCTTGAGCTTGCTGGCCTTGATGGCCTGCTGGATCTTCTTGCCGTCTTCGGTGGCGATGCCGTTGCGCACCTTCACCACCTGCTTGACCTTGTCGCCGCCCATCTTCTCGACCTTGCCGATGTCGAGGAAGCGCACGTCGACGTTGCGCTTGGCGAGCTTGTTGCGCAGCACGTCTTCGATCTGCTGGAGCTGGAAGTCGGCGTCGCCGAACAGCGTGATCTCCTTGTCCTTGAGCTCGATCGCGGCGCTCGTGCCCTTGAAATCGAAGCGCGTGCCGATTTCGCGCGCGACCTGGTCGACGGCATTCTTGACTTCGACGAGATCGGCTTCGAGGACGGTGTCAAACGAGGGCATGGGGCGGTCAAAAGCGGGTGAGAAAATCGCGGCCATGATAGTCGAGAAGCAGGTGCCGCTACAGGCCCACAACAGCTTTGGCATCGTGGCCAAGGCCCACCACCTGGCGCGCATCCGCCACGAAGACGATCTGGCCGCGCTGCGTGCCGATCCGGCCTGGGCCGCGCTCGTGCGCGAGCAGCCGCCCTTCGTGCTCGGCGGCGGCAGCAACCTGGTGATCACGGGCGACGTGAAGCCCCTGGTGCTCAAGGTGGAGATCGCGGGCAAGCGCCTGATCGAGGAAACGCCGCGCGGCTGGCTGGTGGAGGCGGGCGCGGGCGAAAACTGGCACGGTCTGGTGCAGTGGACGCTGGAGCAGGGCTGGCCCGGTTTGGAGAACCTGGCGCTGATCCCGGGCACCGTGGGCGCCTCGCCGGTGCAGAACATCGGCGCCTACGGCGTGGAGCTGCAGGACCGTTTCCATTCGCTCGACGCGATCGACCTGCGCAGCGGCGAGCGCTTCACGCTCGACGCCGCGCAATGCGGCTTCGGCTACCGCGACTCGGTGTTCAAGCACCTGCCCACCGACGCGCGCGACTTCGGCCTCGCCGGCCGCGCGCTCATCACGCGCGTGCGGCTGCTGCTGCCCAAGCCCTGGAAGCCGGTGCTGGGCTACGCCGACCTCGAACGCAAGATGGCCGAGACCGGCAACAGCGCCCCCGATGCGCGCACGCTGTTCGATTGGATCTGCGCGATCCGCCGCGCCAAGCTGCCCGACCCGGCGGTGATCGGCAACGCGGGCAGCTTCTTCAAGAACCCCACGGTCACGCCCGAGCAGTGCGCCGACATCATCGCGCGCGAGCCCAAGGTGGTGCACTACCCCATGCCCGACGGCACGGTGAAGCTGGCCGCGGGCTGGCTGATCGACGCCTGCGGCTGGAAGGGCCGCGGCGTGGGCAATGCGGGCGTGTACGAGAAACAGGCCCTGGTGCTGGTGAACCGCGGCGGCGCCACGGGCGGCGAGGTGGTGACGCTGGCCAAGGCCATCCAGACCAGCGTCTACGAACGCTTCGGCATCCGGCTCGAGCCCGAGCCGGTGGTGATTTGAGGTCTCAGACCTCCGCCGCCTCCACCAGAAAGCGCACCCGCCGCTGACCCTGCCATTCGTCCGCGTCGAGGCGGAAGGCGATCTTCACGCGCGCCGGCAGCGGTTCGGTGTGGCCGAACCAGATGCCGTCCACCGGGTCGCCCTGGTGCTGCAGCTTGAGCGCCAGGTGCTTCTCGCCCACGATGCGCTGGCTCACCACGCGCACCTCTTCGCTGAACACCGGCGGCGCGAAGCCCTGGCCCCACACCTGGCCGTGCAGGGTGTCCACCAGATCGGGCCGGCGGTACTGGCGGTCCAGCGGGCCGTCGGTTTCCACGCGGCGCTGCAGCGTGGCGGCGTCCAGCCATTCGTGCGCCACCTGCTGCAGCGCCTGCTCGAAGGTGTCCAGGTGCTCTTCGGCGATGGTGCAGCCCGCGGCCATCGCGTGTCCGCCGAAGCGCAGCAGCACGCCCGGGTGGCGCTTGGCCACCAGGTCGAGCGCGTCGCGCAGGTGAAAGCCCGCGATCGATCGCCCCGAGCCCTTGAGTTCGTGTTCTTTGCCGGGCGCGCTGCTGGCCGCAAACACGAAGGTGGGGCGGTGCAGCTTGTCTTTCAGGCGCGAGGCCACGATGCCCACCACGCCTTCGTGGAAGTCGGGGTCGAACACCACCAGCGCGGGCGGGGGCTGTTCGCTCTCGTCGAACATCTCTTCGGCCAGCATCAGCGCCTGCTCGCGCATCTCGCCCTCGATGGCCTTGCGCTCGCGGTTGATGCCGTCGAGCGTGCGCGCGAGTTCGTCGGCGCGGGTGGCGTCGTCGGTGATCAGGCACTCGATGCCCAGCGTCATGTCGGCCAGGCGGCCCGCGGCGTTCAGGCGCGGGCCGAGCGCGAAGCCGAAGTCGAAGGTGGTGGCGGCTTGCGGGCGGCGGCCGGCGGCGTTGAACAGCGCGGTCATGCCCGGCGGCAGCGCGCCCGCGCGCACGCGCTTCAAGCCCTGCGCCACGAGGCGGCGGTTGTTGGTGTCGAGCTTGACCACGTCGGCCACGGTGCCCAGGGCCACCAGCGGCAGCAGGCTGTCGATCTTGGGCTGCGTCTGGGCGTCGAACACGCCGCGCGCGCGCAATTCGGCGCGCAGCGCGAGCAGCACGTAGAACATCACGCCCACGCCCGCGATGCTCTTGCTCTCGAAGCCGCAGCCGGGCTGGTTGGGATTGACGATGGTGCAGTCGGCCGGCAGCACGGTGGCGCCGTTCTGCTGTGCGGGCAGGTGGTGGTCGGTCACGATCACCTCGAGCCCGAGTTCGCGCGCGGCGCGCACGCCGTCGAGGCTGGCGATGCCGTTGTCCACCGTGATGAGCACGTCGGCGCCGCTGGCCTTCACGCGCTGCGCGATCGGGGGCGTGAGGCCGTAGCCGTCGACCACGCGGTCGGGCACGAGGTAGTGCACCTGGTCAAAGCCCATGGGCGCGCCGAGCAGGCGCAGGCCGCGCACGGCCACGGCGCAGGCGGTGGCGCCGTCGCAGTCGTAGTCGGCCACCACGCAGAGGCGGCGCTGCGCGGCCATGGCGTCGGCGAGCGCGCGCGCGGCTTCGTCGGCGCCTTTGAGCGTGGCGGGCGGCAGCAGGTGGGCGAGCGCGTCGTCGAGTTCTTCGCGCTGCGCGATGCCACGCGCCGCGTACAGGCGCGCGAGCAGGGGGTGCAGGCCGCTCTGTTCGAGCGCCCAGGCGGCGCGCGGCGGGACGTCGCGGGTGGTGATCTTCATAGGGTCTCGAGCAGTTCGGCCACCTGGGGGGCGCGCGCCAGGCCCAGCGCGCGGGCCAGGCCTTGCCAGGGGGAAGGCGTGTGGGGCTGCAGCGTGACAGCGCTGCGCTCGCCGCAGAGCGTGAGGGCGAAGGGCCGGCCTTGTTGCGCCAGGGCCTGCAGCTCGGGCACGAGGCGGGCGTCCAGCGCCTGCCAGGCCGCGCGCCAGGCCGCGGCGTCGCCGCCGAGCGCGCTCGCGCGCAGGTCGTCGGCGACGGTGGGCGCGGGGCCGGGTGTCACGCCGGCATCGACCGCGCCCGCGGCGCTGAACCACAGGCCATTGACCGCGGGCTGGCGCGCGGCCTCGCGCGCGTCGTTCACGGGGTGCGTGTAGAACAGCATCTGCGCCTCGTTCATGAGTCGTTGCAGCCAGCGCGCCTCGCTGCCTTGCGGCTGCCAGGGCGCGATCGAGCGGCCCGCCACACGGTCCAGGCTCGCGCAGCGCAGGCCGCGCAGGCGCTCGCCGCTGGCGCGCCAGCGAACGGGGCTGTCGAAGTGCAGGGCGAGGCCGTCTTCGGCGCACAGCGGCGCGAAGGCCTCGAACAGGCGGCGCGAGGCGGCTTCGTCGAGGCCGAACAGCTCGGCCGGTTGCAGCGTCACCTGGTCCATGCCGACCTGCAGGTGCACCGGGTGCACCCAGGCCTGGGGCTCGTGCGGTTGCGCGCTGTGCAGCGCGGCGCCGGGCCAGGCGTGATCGGCCAGGGCCAGGCCCCGCGCGGCGGCGATCGCGCGCTCGTGCGGCAGGGTGGGGTCGGTGTGCTCGCCGCGGTCGCGCTGCTGCTCGCGCAGGCGGGGCAGCAGGGCCTGCAGGCGGGGCAGGGCAGGCCAGTCGGGGTGTTGTCCCTCGGCGCCGAGGGCGGCGAAGGGAACCACCCAGTGGGGCACGGGATCCTGGGCAGAAGGCATGGGCCGATTGTCGGGGATGCCACAATCCCCGGCTTCATCCATGCAAACCCCTTACGAACTCCTGCTGGGCTGGCGCTACACCCGCGCCGGCCG
>VFQP010001252.1_pt1 | contig 35384 bp, 30 predicted proteins | sample 3512351 | NCBI WGS metagenome assembly VFQP01 (sample SAMN10412372, study PRJNA504923) | tailings metagenome | isolation source: Relicate 1 Philex TSF1 revegetated site | place: Philippines: Tuba, Benguet | collected 2017-08-29
AAATCAGGATTTTAGAAATCGAGTATGACCATGTGATTTATACCAAACCTGGTGATTTGATCAAATCAATTAGAAACAGAATTTCATAATGAATATTCTTCTTGTCAATAACGTAGCGTCTTTTCATTCCATATTGGCTGAATCATTGAATCAGATACCCGGTATTCAGGCTAAATACCTCATCAAATCCCGGCATCAGTATACGCCGGACAATCAATACATGGTTTTTGCGAAGTTATGGGAAAGGAGACGTAATCCGTTCAAGTATATTTATCATAAACTGACCTACAAAAGAAAGATCCAACGTTTAATAGACTGGGCGGATGTTGTCTACTACCTGGCAACCGAATTAATGGAAGATTTTGATCTGCCTTATGCCCGTTCAAAAGGGAAAAAAATTTATGTCGAATGGGTTGGCAGCGATATCAGAGATCCGGAGATCCTAAAAAAGATCAATCCCTGGTATGCTGAAATATTCGACAACGGGTATGAATACCGCGATACCGAATCATCTGATTTCAAGAATAAAATTCAGGAAAAATTTGCCAGAAACGGTGCCAGTGTCATTTCAAGCCCTGAAATGTCAATGTATTTAAAAAAAGAGCTGTTTCCTGAGTTCACTACGATTTTACAAAGAATAAACACAAAGAATTTCGAAGCAAGGATTCCCGACCCTTTGAAACAACGGATCAAGATCGTTCATTCACCTTCCGCCCCAGTTACCAAAGGAAGTAAATATGTTTTTGAAGCCGTTGAAAAATTAAAAAAGGACTATCCGATTGATTTCGTTTATCTTACCGGCATGAGCAGAGAAGAAGTTTTGAAAGAAATACAAAGTTCTGATATTTTTGTAGACCAACTGATTTGCGGATCACATGGAATGGCTGCTTGTGAAGCCATGTCATTCGGGAAACCAGTACTCTGTTACCTGATGCCGGAGCTCTTTGAACACGGACTTCCCGAAGAATGCCCGATTGTCAATGCCAATCCGTCCAACCTGGAAGAAAACCTCATTCAATTAATCACAGATGGCAAATTGAGACAGCAAACAGGTCTTAAAAGCCGTTTATACGTTGAAAAATATCACGATGCAGATGTGATTGCGCAAGAACTCGTATCCCTGTTCAAAAACTCGCTTAAGGCATGAAAGATCTGATCAAACAATTGATGGGTGAAAGTGCAATCTATGGATTGAGCGGCATTATATCCCGATTCATCAGTATCTTCCTGGTTCCGTTATACACCAGTATTTTTACAACGGCAGATTACGGAATCATGAACCTCATCGGTTCTTTCTTCTTCTTTGTAAACATTTTTGTCGTATTCGCACTAGACAATTCCGCTTCCAGGTGGTATTACGATACAACGGATGAAAAAGATCAGAAAACAACTATCTCCAGCTGGTTTTGGTTCCAATTGGGAGTCAGTACCATTCTCTGTTGCATCATCATCATTTTATCCGGTTTCTTAAGCCGAAAATTGCTCTCTCAGAGTGATCCCCTGTTCTTTATCATTCCTTCTTTATCCGTGATTACGAATGTTTTCACAACAATTGTTTCGAACTGGTTCAGAATGAGACGGAAAGCAGTTCAAACAGTCGCGTTCAATTTATCCTTTTCAATACTCACTATTTTACTGACCGTCTACTTCGTAGTTTATCTCAAAAAAGGGGTTCTCGGTGTGTTTTATGCAACACTGATCAGTAACGCGCTCTCTTCTCTTATCTGTTTGTTCATCTTAAAATCATGGATTTCAATTCGCTTTTTTTCGCTGAACCGCTTGAAGGAGATGCTTCATTTTTCCTTGCCGCTTATCCCGACAGCGCTTTGCTTTTGGGTAATCAATAGTTCCTCCTCCTTTATTTTGAATATGTACTGCGATCTGGATGAAGTCGGATTATTTCAGTTGGGTGTTACCATTTCAACAGCGATAACACTTGTCACAAGTTCCTTTCAAATGGCCTGGGGTCCGTTTGCCTATTCCATTTTATCCAAAGAAAACGCCAAACAAGTTTATAGCTTCGTTTTATCCGCTTACTCGATCATTGCCAATTTACTGGCTCTCGGAGTCGCACTTTTTGCAGAAGACATTCTAATCCTGCTCACCAATCCGGCTTACTATGGAGCTTATTTTGTGGCGGGCATTCTAACTTTTAATGCAACCATCTATTCCTATGTTTATATCGTAGGAATCGGGAACGGAATCGTGAAAAACAATAAACCGCTCGCGATTGCGGTGTTCATTTCTGCATGCATCACCCTGCTTTCAATCTTCCTGCTGACTCCTTTTTTAGGGAAAACCGGAACGGCATTGGGAATGCTGATCGGGAACCTATTCATCCCAGTTTATGTTTATTTTTCTGCGCAAAAGAACTATCCTATTCCTTACAATGCGCCTCTTGTGCTCATCCTGATACTGAGTGCTTTCACCCTTTTTTCATTGTACATGACCTTGCGTTCAGATAGTTATATTACAAATCTGATCATCAAATCAATTCTGCTTTTGGCCTATGTTTTTATCATTCTGATCAATATAAAAATACATGAGCCGGTACTTTTTGAAAAGGCAAGATCCTTTTTCAAAAAGAGAACCATGCTAAATGAATGAGATTATTAGTCCAATCTGATTATTTTTAACGTTGGAAAGACATGCACAGTAGAAAAACAAAGAATCAATTCAATTACTTTTTGAAAAGTACCGGGCTGATCGTTCTTTACGAGTCTGAATTTCCAGCTGTGGCAATGAAACTCAAAGAAAGGTATTCGGCATGAAAAAGATCAGAGTTCTTCATTTACCCTACAATGTTTCCTCGGCAGCTTCCATCACGGTAAGTGAGTTGAATAAGCGGAATGACATTACGGCACGCGGACATATCTTTAGTGATAAACACAAATACACTTCTGAGGAAGGAATCAGTTATCATTCCACTCCTAAAAGAATGTTTAGCCTTACGTTCTTTTCAACCTTGTTCTTCCTGGCCCGAAATTTCTTCTGGGCAGATATTATTCATTGGTATTGGGGACCTTTTATGCCGCATACGGCAGACCTTCGTTTATTGCGCCTCTTCAAGAAAAAAATAATTATTCAGTGGCACGGATCTGATATTCGTATTCCCGAAATTGCCATGGAAGGCAATCCTTATTACCGTGAGGTTTACGAAAGCAAACGATACGAGTATGCTCACCTGGAATCGTTCACTCAATCACGAAGCCGGCAGGAATTATTCAGTAAACTAAAAGCTGTTCCCATTGTTTACCAGGAGCTGGTTCCTTTTCTGCAAAAGGACCTGTTTGAAAAACATTTTGTGATTAAACACCGCATCGACACCCGCACATTTGCTCCTGCATATCCCGATCCACTGAAAGCAAAACCGCATGTAGTCCATGTATCCTCTCAGTATTACACAAAAGGGACGGACAAGGTAATTGAAATCCTTGAGGCACTAAGTAAGAACGATTCCTGCACCTACAAAGTCATTTCAAATGAAACAAGACAAGAGGTGCTCAGACAGGTTTCCCAAGCAGACATTTTCCTGGATCAGTTTATCATTGGTGAATACGGTCTGGCATCCGTGGAAGCGATGGCTTTCGGGAAACCGGTCATCAGTTATATCAGACCTGAAAATGCGGAAACACTCCCGTCCGATTTTCCGATGATTAACGCATCTTTGGATACATTGAAGGAAGCTTTGATCTGGTTGATCCAAAACCCGGAAGAACGTAACCGGATGGGTAAAAAATCCCGTACTTACGTCGAGAAAAACCACGATTCTTCCGTTGTAATCAGTCAACTGGTCGAGGTGTATAAACAAACATTAAACAAATCATAACATGTGCGGTATAGCCGGAATATTCTCATTTGAACAACCCGTGGGTTTGAATACGATAAAAGCTATGACGGATGTTATTTCCCATCGCGGGCCTGATGGCGAAGGACATTGGATCGATGAGCACCAACGCATTGCTTTCGGTCACCGTCGTTTATCGATCATTGATCTGTCAGCCAATGCAAATCAGCCAATGCACGCAATGAACCGTTACAGCATTGTTTTCAATGGCGAAATCTACAATTACATTGAGCTAAAAGAAAAGTTATCAGAGGCAGGATACCAGTTTCAAACACATTCTGATACCGAAGTACTGCTTGCTTTATACGATCAGAAAAAAGAGCTGTGCCTGGATGATTTGGACGGTATGTTTGCTTTTGCTATCTGGGATTCTATCGAAGAGGAACTATTTTGCGCACGCGATCGATTCGGAGAAAAGCCATTTCATTACTGTTTCTATCAGAATGCCCTGTATTTTGCTTCTGAAATGAAATCTTTCTGGGAAATCGGGATTCCTAAGAAAAGAAATGAAGAAATGTTCGACTATTTCAAACGGGTAAACCTGGCACATGACCCGGAAAAATTAGATCATACGTTTTACCAGGATACTTTCAGGCTTGTTCACGGCCATTGGATGAAAGTCAAAAAGGACGGAACCAGTACCATCAAAAAATGGTACGATGTTGATTGGAAAAAACAGGATTCAACACTTTCTTTCGAAGAAGCATGTAAGGAGTTTGATCGTTTGTTTCAATTGAGTCTGACCCGTCGTTTCCGTGCCGATGTTCCGGTTGGAACCAGTTTAAGCGGTGGATTAGACAGTTCTTCGATTGTCTGCAACATGGCTAAATATGTCGGCGATCAAAACATTACACCGAAAACTTTTTCCGCCCGTTTCAAAAACTTTAAAAAAGACGAAGGCCCCTACATCGATATGGTGATTGAGAAAACCGGTTTTATCCCGTTTTCAACCTGGCCAACCGGTGCTGAAATGGCCGCAGATTTTGAAAAGCTTTGCTTTCACCAGGAAGAACCTTTCGGTAGCAGCAGTATTTATGCACAATACCGGGTGCAGCAACTGGCAAAAGCCAACAACGTTACGGTCTTAATTGATGGTCAGGGAGCGGACGAAGTTTTGGCCGGGTACATCCCTTACTATTATGATTATTTGCAATCATTATTTCTGACCAAGCCTTTCTTTTCCCGATTCAGAATCAAAGAACAGCACCGATTCATCGATTTTCACACACCGCATAAAGGACTGACCAGCCTCGGGCTGAAACTGACTAATTATTATGAGATAAAAGGAAAAATACGTCCTAACAGAGATGCAAAACGACTGAATGCGCATTTATACAACAACTTAATGTGTGGTGCTTTACAGGAATTACTGCGTTATGCTGATCGCAATTCGATGGCTCACAGCCGCGAAGTCAGGCTCCCTTTCCTCTTCCATGAACTGGTGGAATTTTGCTTTTCCCTTCCCGATGAGTACAAGCTTAAACTTGGCTGGACGAAATACATTATGCGTGTAACGTTTGAAGACATTCTTCCGGAAGAAGTTTGCTGGAGAAGAGAAAAAGTAGGATTTGAACCACCGCAAAATCAATGGATGGCCGAAGCAAATTTAACTGAAACCTGGAGTAGCTACCTGTTGAAACATTTCGAACAATGAAAATCCTGATCATTGCTTATTATTATCCTCCCTGTGTGGGTATTGCAGCTAACCGGCCTGCAGCTTTTGCCGAAAATTTCTCGATTGAAAATGAGGTAAAAGTAATCACACGCCATTGGACCGGAAATGAAAATCAATGGATGGATTACCTGATCAGTAATGATACTCCGAAACAAAACGAGCATGTTTCGGAACGCCTGGAAGTAATCAGGCTTCCCTACAGGGAAAAACTGAGAAAAAACAATTCAGTGAAAACGTTGTGGGATACATTTTCAGGGAAAGTTGATTCCGAAATCGACAGCATGCAATTCCTTCCTGAAGCCTCCGGATTAATCGCGAATTGGAAACCGGATGTGTTACTGGTCAGTTCTCCCCCTCTCAATATCATTACGTTAGCAGATCAGTTATCAAAAGAGCATGATCTTCCATATATTGCGGACTTCCGGGATTTTGAGAATCATATCATCCTCAACAGTCAAAAAACGGCCGATCCGAAAGAACGTATTTTGTTTTATTTTAAATCCAAACACGTCAAAGCAAATCTTCGGCGGGCAAATGCAATCACAGCAGTCAACCGGGAAATTATTGACTATTTTCAAAAAGATCTACAAAAACCGGTTGAACTTATCTTCAATGGTTTTGAACAAGACCTGTTTGACCGATTCATCCCGTTGGAACAATTAAAACTGGACTATTTTACCGTTTCAATTATCGGTACGATTTACCCCAGCCAGGACCTGGAGATCTTTTTGGATGCTTTTCAAAAGATCCTTCAGAAAAATCCGGAGATCAGCATGCGTTTTCAGTTTATCGGTACCAACTCCCTTCCGGAAATCGGTTCCCGGATCAGAGAAGCACTTCCTTCGGACAAAATTCTTTTGACGGAACGCATTCCACGACACGAGGCTATTCGGTACATGGAACAAAGTCATTTATTATGGCAACCGGAAATGAAAGGATACACCGGTATGTATACCGGGAAAATGTTTGAATATTTAGGTGCCAAAAGACCTATTCTCATCGCTCCGTCATTGGGTGACGTACTTGACAGGCTTTTGGAAGAAACAAAAGCCGGAAAATCTTTTCATTCAAGTGATGAAATTTCAGATTATATTCTCCATCAATACAACGAGTGGGAGAAAAACGGCTTTATCAGTTACGAAGGAAATGATGCATCTATTTCATTCTATTCAAGGGAAAATCAATCCCAAAGATTACTTCATTTCATTCAACATGCGATCGAAAAACACTGATACCGGCAGGAATCATTTCAAGAGCATGAATCGAAAACGCCTGAAGATGTAATTTTAATTCGATCCGTAAATCTGCAAGAAATAAAGCATATTTTTAAACCAAATTTCTGTTTCTGAAAATCGCTCTCATCATATCCGACATTAACAAAGCTGTTTATTTCGAACAGACTGCTCTGCACCTGCGGGCTCAAAACCTGGATGTGTACTACATTCTGATCAATTGTACGGACGGAGAATTACACCGTTTTTTGACAGGGAATCTGTTCGGGGTCTACACGATGGAAGCCGGAAGCCTTTTAAAATCACGAAAAGCCATTTTGGAATGCAAAAGAGTTCTGAAAGAACAGCAGATTACTCATGTCCATTGTCACCTGGCACACGCCAACTGGATCGGATTATGGGCCGCAAAACTGGCTGGAATCAAAACGCGTATTTACACCAGGCATTCCGGAGAACCGTTGAATATCCATTGGAAAGAACGTTTCATCGACAAGGTCCAAAACCGGCTTGCAACCCGCATTGTAGCCATTTCGGGGAACATTGATGAATTGCTCGAAAAACAAGGTGTTCCGGCTAAAAAACGCGTCCTGATTCATCATGGATTTAACCTGGAACGTTTTTTTAACCCGGATAGCGAAGAAGTTCTTCGCATCAAAAAGGAATATAACCCGGATAACCAGTTTCCGGTCGTCGGAGTGATTTCCCGCTGGCTGGAATTAAAAGGAATTCAATATACGATTGACGCATTTCATCGCTTATTGAAAACCCATCCGGATGCGTTGCTCTGTCTTTTCGGAGCTTCCGACAATGCTGATTATTCAAAAGAAATCAAGGAATTGGTGCAAACGATCCCCGAACGGAATGTACGTGTTGTCGCTTTTGAAAACAACGTGTATGATTTGTTCCGGCTCTTCGATATTTATGTTCATGTTCCCGTGAATCCGAGTTGTGAAGCTTTCGGACAAACATACGTGGAGGCACTTGCTTCAGGCATTCCGTCGATTTTCACTTTGAGCGGTATTGCGCGTGAATTCATTGTAAACAAAGAAAATGCACTGCTTGTTCCTTTCAGGGATGCCGCTTCGATTCATCAAGCTCTACTACTGCTGCTGAACGATCAGATACTTAACGAAAAATTAAGGATGAAAGGTCCGGAAAGCGTCAGCGAAATGTTTAGTTTTGCCCGATACATTTCACAATTAAAAGACATCTATACCGATTAGGCATGCTTCTCTCAATTATCATCCCGACGTACAATCGCGCTCATTTGATTGAAAACACTTTAAAGAGTGTCCTGGATCAAACCTGTGATGATTTTGAAGTACTCATTATCGATGACGGAAGCACCGACAATACGGCCGAAGTTGTAGCACAGTATCTTTCTGAAAAAGTTCAGTATTACGCGATCAAAAATGGCGAACGTGGTGCTGCAAGAAATTTCGGAACCCGGAAAGCAAAAGGAATGTATGTCAATTGGCTTGATAGTGATGACCTCCTTTTACCCAATCACGTTTCAGCTATCCGTGACGCCGCACGTATTCATCAATTTCCTGAAATCCTGGTATTCGGGTATAAAAATTACTTCCCGAAAAGTAACAGCTACGCTCCCGGTTTTCTCCTTCCTGAAGAGGAAGACAAAATCAAACGACAATTAATCCGCGGGAATTGCTTTTCCTGTAATGCTGTGATTGTTAAATCAAACACCGCCCTGGAAAACCCATTTAACGAAAACAGGAAACTCAGTGCCAGTGAGGATTACGAATTGTGGCTGCGCCTGGCATCAAAATATCCGATCATTGCAATCCATGAAGTGACTTCCGTCATTATTCACCATCCGGAACGCAGTGTATTGACCATGAACCAGATGGAGCAGCTGGAAAACAGGTTCAACACCTTTATCGACGCAACAACCTCAAACCCGGAGGTAGTGCAGTTTCTTGCCGGAGAATCGGGTTATTTTAAAATGCGCAATTACCTCATTCTGGCCGTTGATTTAGCCTCGAACAAACACAAAGCCAAAGCCAGAAAATACCTGTTCATTGCCATTCGAAACAGTAAAAAAGCATTTTCTCAACGGGTTTTTTGGGCGACGCTCAAACACCTTTTTTTCTGAGTTATTTTTGAAACGTTCACCTGATCTCAGGAAATATTCATTCGCTGCTTCAACATATTTTTTAATTCTGAAAATGCGTTGTTTCCTTAATCGTTCTGCTAATTTTGTAGCATGCTTGATCCTCAATATCAACAATGCGTAAGGTGCGTAATGGACACAAGTGATCCTGACATCATCTTTAATCAAGACGGAACTTGTAATCATTGTTCGGATTATTTATTGAAAATCAGCCCTCTATTTAAGGATTCCAAAAAAAACGAAGCAGGCATTCACCACCTCATCGACCGGATCAAAGCCAAAGCAAAGGGAAAAGAATACGATTCCATTATCGGAATCAGTGGCGGCGTTGACAGCTGTTACACGGCTTATTTTGCAAAAAAACATGGTTTAAATCCCTTATTGGTTCATCTGGATAATGGCTGGAATACAGATCTGGCAGTTCAGAATATCCAAAAAGTGGCTTCCCGGTTAAACCTGGATCTCGAAACTGTGGTGCTCGACTGGTCTGAATTCAGGGAAATACAACTTGCTTTCCTGAGATCTTCCATCGTAGACCTCGAAATCCCAACAGATCTGGCAATCCCGGCAGCATTGCATCAACTGGCTGAAAAGCACGGAGTAAAAACGATTCTTTCGGGCGGAAATTACTCGTCTGAAGGGATTTTACCACTTCAATGGGGATATCATGTAATGAAAGACATGAAATTGTATCGGTACATTGTGCGGACTTTCAGCAAGGTTCAACGGAAAAAAACACCTGATTTCGGTCTATGGAAGGAATTCAACTACAAAATGATCAAGGGAATCAAAACCTATTATCCGCTCGATTTCATCAATTACAACAAAGATGAAGCAAGATTACTCCTCGAAAAAGAGCTTGGTTGTCAATTCCCGACAAGAAAACATCACGAATCACGCTATACCAGTTTTTGGCAGTCTTACATTATGCCGGTAAAATACGGATTTGATTACCGCCGGGCTACTTTTTCGACCCAGATTTGCTCCGGGCAAATTACGCGAAAGGAAGCTCTGGAACAATTACAATCACTTCCGTACAATCCTGAAACCGTCGAAACGGAAAAAAACTTTATCTGTAAAAAACTGCAGATTTCTCCTGAAGAATTCGAACAAATTCTTCAAAAAAAACCTTTGACATACAAAGACTTTCCTAATTCAAAAAAGGCTATTAAATTCGTGTATCGGACATATCGCTTTTTATTTCCAAAAAAATAACAATGACGCAACCCAAAAAGAATATTCTCATTACCGGAGGAGCAGGGTTTATCCCATCTTCTCTTGCAGATAAACTATTACAAAACCCGGATTATTTTGTGGTCCTGGTAGACAATTTTCTGACCGGAAAAAAAGAAAATATTCCACAGCACGAACGCTGTAAATTCATTCACGGTGATGTCAACAATTTCGACGACATTTCTCCTGTTTTCAGTTTATATAACTTTGACTATGTTTTCCATTATGCCGCTGTAGTCGGTGTCAAACGAACCCTGGAAAATCCGATCATGGTATTGGATGATATTCACGGTATCCGGAATATCCTGGATTTATCCAAACGCACAGGAGTGAAACGCGTATTTTATGCATCTTCTTCTGAAGTCTACGGAGAACCCGTTCATTTGCCGCAGCATGAAACAATTACTCCCCTGAATTCACGTCTTCCATATGCGGTAGTTAAAAATGTCGGGGAATCTTATTTCCGTTCTTACCAGCAGGAATACGGATTGGATTATACCCTCTTCCGTTTCTTCAATACTTACGGTCCGAAACAAAGTACCGATTTTGTGATGTCGCGTTTCATCAAAATGGCACTTGCCAACCAGGACATTCCTGTTTATGGCGACGGATCTCAAACGCGTACTTTCTGCTACATCGACGACAACCTGGACGCCTGCATCAAAGCTATGGAATCAGACTTGCTGGTAAACGACGTGGCAAACATCGGTAACGGAAACATTGTGACGATCCTGGAATTGGCGCAAACCATCATCCGATTAACAGGTTCACAATCTAAAATTGCTCATTTACCGCCACTGGAAGAAGGCGATATGACCAGGAGACAGCCGGATATTTCGAAAATGAATGAATTGCTCGGCCGGCCTTTTATGAGCCTGGAGGATGGAATCGGGATTATTTTGAAGAATCTGCGTTAAATCGTACCTTGAATGACGTCAGAGATTCAATCTTTCCTATTTAACTGAAAGCCGGGATGAAAAATGTTCTTTATTTATCATACGACGGGATGACTGATCCGCTCGGACAAAGCCAGGTTCTTCCCTATTTGATCGGTTTGAGTCAGAAAGGAATTTCTTTCACGCTGATCAGTTTTGAAAAACCGGAACGGTTTGGACAGGATCAGGCAAAAATCCAGGCACTTTGTGATGAACACAACATTCACTGGAAACCATTGGTTTATACCAAACGCCCTCCGGTATTGTCCACCCTGTTTGATATCCGGAAAATGAGCCGTACGGCTTTTTCTTTGCACCGGGAAAAACACTTTCAACTTGTTCACTGCAGAAGCTATATCAGCGCTTTAATCGGTTTGAGACTCAAACACAAAAAAGGAGTGCGCCTGCTTTTTGACATGCGCGGTTTTTGGGCTGATGAACGCATCGAAGGAGGAATCTGGAAAATCAGTAATCCTTTGTTTAAATCCATTTACAACTATTTCAAAAAACAGGAAAAACGCTTTTTTGAAGAAAGTGATGCTATTGTAAGTTTAACAGAACTTGGTAAACAGGAAATCCTGACCTGGAACCTGAAGTCGGTTGATTCTGAGAAAATCACGGTCATTCCATGCTGTGTCGATCTGAAACTCTTCGATCCAGAAAAAAACAGTGAAGAGCTCTTGCTCAAAAAGAAGCACGAGTATCAGCTAACGGATAAATACGTGATCGGTTATGTGGGTTCAATCGGAACCTGGTATCAATTACCGGAAATGCTGCTTGCTTTTAAACATATCCAGCGCTTAAAGCCAAATGCTGTTTTCCTGTTTGTGACTAAAGAATCTACAGCATCCATTCTCCTCGAAGCAAAAAAGCTGGAGATTCACCCCGATTCCATTCGTGTGATCTCCGTGCAGCATCAGAATGTTCCGTTGTTCATCTCGTTGTTCGACTGTTCGATCTTTTTTATCCGTCCTACTTTTTCCAAAAAGGCTTCTTCACCTACGAAACAAGGCGAAATTATGGCGATGGGAATTCCGCTGATCTGCAATGCAGGTGTCGGAGATACGGATGGAATCGTACATCGCTATCACTCCGGATTGGTCTTAAAAAACACCAAAGACGAAACCATTTCTTCGTTTAATCTTGACTTCACAGACTTTAACCGGGAAAGCACCATGCTGGGCGCAAGGGAATATTTCGGGCTGGAACGCGGAGTTGAATCTTATTTCTCTATTTATGACCGGTTTGTGAAATAGATCTGGAACAATGAGGTGCATAAATAAGGCTTAAATAACATCGTATTAATCACCGGAATCCTTTGCTGCAACTGGGCTAATAAATAGATGTCTATCCGTCTTTTTTCAAAAGCAAAAAGGAGAAATCATCAGGTAAAAACAATTACATAATACTCTTTTTAATCCATCACATCAAAAAAAAGCCCACATTTGCTCCCGTGAATTTGAAGAAACTCCATATCATAGCTCCGTATCCGAAAGGCGAAGCTCCTTCTCAGCGTTTCCGGTTTGAGCAGTATCTCCCTTTTTTGGAAGAGCATGATTTCGAAATTCACTACCACGCTTTTCACACGCAAAAGAGTTGGAATCGCTTGTATCAGAAAGGAAAATTTGCTCAAAAGTTCATTGATCTGAACTACAACTTCCTGCGCCGCTGGATTTTACTATTCCGGTTGATTGGGGCAAAACACATTTTTATGCACCGGGAAATGGCTCATGTCGGACCACCCGTATTCGAATGGGTCCTGGTGAAAATCTTGCGTAAAAAGTACATCTACGATTTTGACGATGCGATCTGGATTCCGAATTACAGTTCCGTCAACGCCCGCTTTCAAAAGCTGAAATGCTACTGGAAAGTTCGTTACCTGGTTCGCTGGGCAGAAAAAGTAAGTGCAGGAAATGATTTCCTGGCTAATTATGCGAAACAATTCAATCCGAATGTAACAGTCATTCCAACAACAATTGATACGGAAAATCAGCATTCCAGGCTGGTCAACCAGGAACAAAAACCATTGGTGATCGGCTGGACAGGAACACATTCCACGATGCATTACCTGGATTTCATTGTTCCCATTCTCCGGAAACTGGAACCCGAATTTGATTTTACCTTCAAGGTTATTTCGAACAGGAAACCCGATTATCAATTGGAATCATTGCGTTACCAGGATTGGAAAGAAGAAACGGAAATCGATGACCTGGCGGAAATTCAGATTGGAGTGATGCCACTGGTTCTGGATGCCTGGTCGGAAGGAAAATGCGGATTCAAAGCCTTGCAATACATGAGTCTTGGAATGGCGAGTATTGTTTCCCCGGTTGGAGTCAACACTAAAATCATTCAGCAAAACGAGAACGGACTCATCGCTGATTCTGCCGAAGAATGGGAAATGGGCCTGAGAACTCTATTACAGGATGAGCTTTTAAGAAAGGAACTCGGAAAAAACGCGCGTAAAACAATCCGGGCAAACTGGAGCATCGAAGCATGGAAAGAAAGCTACATCACACTTCTTCAAAAGTAGCATCGCTTATTCTTTCCGAAATCTCCGAAATAAAAAGGAACAAAAAAAGCACACTTTCCAGTATGCTTTTCACTTCGGATGAGTAATCTGATCTTAGGATCCGCAACCAACGCATTCGATGTAGCTGTCCATCGGACGTACACCTTCTACCTGCATTTTTAGATTGTGGATTTTGTCTTTGATGTCCATATCTGCAAACATGTCACCCGTCAACTGTGCTTCAAGCACTGCGATTTCTTCCTGTAATTTTTCTTTGTTGTCCATTTGTGAAGGGTTTAAAATGATTCTTGCAAGTTAGTGAAGATCCTTTTTCAATCGCAACAAGGGCTTTATGATTTATGAAAAGAGTTTTGAACACTAAGAGAAATATGACTCGCCAGATCTTTTCCTTGAGCGCAAAGATTGAGACAAGCCTTTATGCCCTCTTTTCTTTGCGTTTAATTATACAAAAATTACCCCGATAGTTATTGAAACACAAAGGATCTGGAGGATTTTACATTTAAAAAATTGATATATCTATGATTAAATCAGATACCACAGAAAGCCCACCATAAAAACATTTCTTTTTATCCTTTTTCTATTAAAAAAACGAAAGCTTTTTCGCTATCTTTACTCGTTACGACTGAGTCGTTTAAAAACAGATGAATATATGTGCGGAATAACTGGTTTTATTGACTTTAACGGCGCTTCTTCAGAATACGATCTGGAGCAAATGACTCATTCATTGGAGCACCGCGGACCAGACGGATTCGGTACATTTATTCATGGAACTGCTCACTATAAAATCGGGTTGGGACACCGCAGGTTATCTATCCTGGAACTTTCCGAGTTAGGGAAACAACCCATGAACTGGAACCAATTCACCATTGTTTTCAACGGTGAAATCTACAATTTTTCGGAAGTTAAAGTTGAATTGGAAAAACTGGGACATCGGTTTATTTCCGAATCGGATACCGAAATGATTCTGCATGCTTACGGAGAATGGGGAGAAAAGTGCCTCGACCGTTTCATCGGAATGTTTGCCTTTGTGATTTACGATGCTGAAAAAGAAGAAATTTTCGCAGCGAGAGATCGTGCCGGAGTCAAACCACTTTTTATTTATCAAAAAAACGGACTTTTCCTGTTTTCATCAGAATTAAAGGCGTTCCACAAACATCCTGATTTCGAAAAAAAGATCAGTATTCCAGCGGTCCAGGCTTACCTGCAATATGGAAGTGTTCCTACGCCACATTGTATTTTTGAATACTGCACCAAGGTAAATCCCGGACATTTCATCAAAACTTCGTTGCGCGATTTTCAAGCTATTCCGGTTCAATACTGGAATGTCTATGATTATTACAACAAACCCAAACTGGATATCCCGGTTGAAGAAGCAAAAGAACAGACTGAACGCTTATTAAAATCGGCTTGCGAATACCGCATGGTTTCAGATGTTCCGGTCGGTGTTTTCCTGAGTGGCGGATACGATAGTACCTGTGTAACCGCTCTGTTGCAAAAAGACCGCACGGAAGCCTTGAGAACCTTCACAATATCCGTTCCGGATATCGGGTTAAATGAAGCTCCGTATGCCAAATCGATTTCGGAACTGCTTCAGACCAATCATACGGAAACCGAATGCAGCGCAAAAGAAGCGATCGATCTCATTGCAGATCTTCCGTTTTTTTATGACGAACCCTTTGCGGATTCAAGTGCCATTCCTACAACGCTCGTTTCGAAAATTGCCAAACAGCATGTAACCGTTGCCTTGAGTGCGGACGGCGGCGACGAAGTATTTGCCGGGTACAACCGCTATGAAATGATCCTGAAATACGGTGACAAACTCAATAAAATTCCTTCATTCGCACGAAAAAGACTGGCAGGAATCATGGATTTGGTTCCGGCTAATTCCATTCCTGTTCTGAAAGGCAAATACAATTTTGCGCAGCGGTATGAAAAAACCAAGTCAATTCTTCGCAATGCAAGCGATCGGAATATTATGCTGAGCGTGAGCCAGTTGTTTACAGACGACCGGATCAATGCGTTGAGCACTCACTCTTTCGAAAAACTGAGCACTTATTTCGACAGCACCGAACTTACGAATTACAGTCCGCTGGCTTTTGCACAGGCAATGGATTACCAAACCTATCTGCTGGACGATATCCTCCAGAAAGTGGATCGCGCATCCATGGCTGTAAGCCTGGAAAGCAGGGAACCACTGCTAGATCATCGAATCATTGAATATGCAGCGCAGCTTCCCGACCATTTCAAATTCAGAGATGGTTCCAAAAAGTGGCTTCTAAAAGAAATTGTACATCAATACATCCCGAAGGCTGTAATAGACAGACCTAAAATGGGATTTGCAATTCCGATAGAATCGTGGTTGAAAAACGAACTCCGCGATTTACTTGAAACGTATCTTTCAGAACAACGAATCAGTGAAACAGGCCTTTTTCACTGGACTGAAATTGAACGTTTGAAAACATCATTCTTAAACGGACGAAAAGAATTTGGTGTAAAAATCTGGTATCTTCTCTCTTTCATGATGTGGTATGAAAAATGGGGAAAATGAATTAATTTGACATCAGGACATCAAGATATCAGGATGAAAGATCCTAACATCATGAATTCCTATCATTTTTGAAATCTAAAAAACAACCATTATGACGAATACAGCAATTGAAACTGTAATGGATTTCGATGTTCCGGCAAGAGACTTATGGGAAGCCATTACAAATCCCGCGAACTTTAAAAAATGGTATTTTCACATACCTCATTTCACTACAACTGTTGGCGAAAGTTTCGATTTTTATGAATCTGAAGCCCGAAAATATTTACACCACTGCAAAGTTCTTGAATTTGAAAAAGGAACCAAATTTGTCCACAGCTGGGAGCACCCGGAGCAATCCAAAGGAACATCCGTTGTCAGCTGGCTGGTAGAACCGATCGATGAACATCATTCAAGATTGATTTTGCGTCACGAAGGACTGGAGTCTTTCGCAGATGCCGGAGCAGATTTCACTCCGGAAAATTACCAGATGGGCTGGGATGCCATTATCAAAACTTCCCTGCGGAATTATTTATACCTCATCGAAAAGCTGCACTTTTCCATCAATATCAATGCTCCAAAAACAGTGGTTTGGGAAACATTGTGGGGAAAACAAAGCTATACTGCCTGGACGCAGCCTTTCTGTGACGGATCTTATTACGAAGGCGAACTTGCCCCGAACGCTCGGATTCATTTCCTGATGCCCGAAGGAAGCGGCATGTACAGCGATGTCATTTTCTTCCGGGAAAACGAATTGATTGTATTCAAACACATTGGCGATGTCATTGATTTCAAAGAACAACCGTTGAATGATGAAACCAAAAGATGGACCGGTTGTTTTGAAATTTACCGCCTGATGGAAATCAATGCAAACACCACCGAAGTGGAAGTCGAAGTAGATGTCACGGACACTCACATCGAATTCATGAAGAAGAAATTTCCTTTAGGCCTTGAAAAACTGAAGGAATTGAGTGAAACCAACAAATAAGTATCATATGGCAATTGTAAATGTTTATCTGAATTTTAACGGAAATTGCGAGGAAGCATTTCTGTTTTACCAATCTGTTTTCGGTGGTGAATTCACTTATTTAGGGCGCTTTAAAGACATGCCCCAGGATGACAAAAATAAAGTGGATGCGTCCATGGCGGAAAAAATCATGCACGTTTCACTTCCGATCAGTAAAGAAACTTCTTTGATGGGAAGTGATACTGGGGGCGAATGGGCACAATACTTCAAAGCCGGAAATAATTTTTCTATTTCTATCACTGCCAACAGCAAAGAAGAAGCAGATCGTTTGTTCAAAGGCTTATCTTCAGGAGGAAAAGTAACGATGCCGCTTGCAAGTACTTTCTGGGGTGATTACTTCGGAATGCTGGAAGATAAATTCGGCGTGAACTGGATGATGAGTTTTAATGAGAATCCGCAATAATTGAGCAGTTTTTAATACACATTCAAGGAAGAAACTGCCAAACACTTTTTATCAAAAGCCGGGCAGTTTCTTCTTTTCAATTCTCATTCCGATTTCTATCGGAATTACATTTTCAATTCAATCTGAACTTCTGAACAAAACAATTTGAGCTTTTCAGCAAAATTGCTTACCTTTTTTCATTTCATCTTTGCAGTATCAAATTCAGGATATTATGAAAAAAGTCATTTTAATAACAGGCGCTTCTTCCGGAATGGGAAAAGTATTTGCCGAAGATCTTGCCAAAGAAGGGCATATCGTTTACGGAGCAGCCAGAAGAACTGATCTTCTAAAGGAATTGGAAAAGCAAGGTGTTAAAACCATTGCTTTGGATGTTACGGACGATGAATCGATGCAAAACTGCGTTCAGCACATTCTGAAGCAGGAAGGAAAAATCGATGTATTGATCAATAACGCCGGCTACGGATCTTACGGAACGATTGAAGATGTTCCGATGGAAGAAGCAAAACGCCAGCTGGAAGTAAACGTATTCGGTTTGGCCCGAATGACGCAGCTCGTACTTCCTTCTATGCGTAAGCAGAAAAGCGGGAAAATTATCAATATTGCTTCTATAGGTGGGAAAATTGCCACTCCGTTTGGCGGTTGGTATCATGCCAGCAAATTTGCAGTTGAAGGAATGAGTGACAGTTTACGGTTGGAAGTCGCTCCGTTTGGAATTGATGTCGTAGTGATTGAACCGGGAGGAGTGAAATCCGAGTGGGGAGAAATTGCCTACGAGAACCTGACAAAAACGACTGCTCAAACTGCTTATAGCGGGATGGCGGAAAAGTTCAAACAAGCATTCCAAAAAGCCATGCCGAAAAATGCAGAACCCGAAGTGATTTCACGCCTGGTTTCAAAAGCAATCAATGCTTCCAAACCAAAAACGCGTTATGTTGGAGGTTACATGGCAAAACCTGCCTTGTTTTTCAGACGTTGGGTCGGTGATCGCACCATGGATCGTATTTTACTTACCCAACTCCCAAAGTAAGCGATAGCTGGTGAAGACCGGACAAAGTAATTCTCAAATTGTTTCTGCATCTTAAAACCGTACAACATGGCCGATATTCTTCAACAAAACATTCTGCTTTCGTGTGCACATGATTATCATTTCGGAACAGAACAATTGGTTCCGCATCATGCGCTTGGCATGATCATCTCGGGTGTAATGGAAATCTTCACTCCTGACGGGACCATCTTTTTAGGTCCCGGAACCATTGGAATCATGCGAAAAAATACCTTGCTAAAAACAAAGAAGCATCCCTCGCAAGACGGAAAGCCGTTTAAATCGTTTTCCATTTTTCTTACGGATGATGAACTGCAGTCATTTGCTATGAAAAACAACATCCCGCCACAAGAACGTTTTACAGGAAACCCTTTGGTTGAAATTCCGAAACAAGGCCTTTTCGCCGGGTTTTTCCAGTCTGTGATCCCCTATTTCGATCAACCCGATTATTTCTCTCCAAAAATCGCAGCATTAAAAACGGAAGAGGCGATCGAATTACTGCTTCAGTTTGACCAATCATTTCTTGGTTTTCTCTTTGATTTCAGCGAACCCTTCAAAATCGACCTGGAAGCTTTTATGCAAAAGAACTACCTGTTCAATATTCCCATGAAGGAATTTGCCCGTTTATCCGGCCGGAGTCTCTCAACTTTCAAACGCGATTTCTCAAAAGTTTTTCGTGAAACACCTGAAAAATGGCTGCGACAAAGGCGATTGCTTGAAGCGAAGAACTTAATCTTGTCTACCGGCAGAAAACCATCGGACGTGTATCTCCAGGTTGGCTTCGAGAATTTTTCGCACTTTTCGAATGCATTTAAAAATCACTTCGGATACAATGCCTCGAATGTGCAAAATTCCTAGAAAAAATGTACATTAACGCAAAATTCAATGCATGAAACTACTTTTCGCTTCGTCCAACGAACATAAGATTGCTGAAATTAAGGCTATTCTGCCTCACGGCCTACAATTAATTTCCCTGAAGGAGATTCAGTTTCATGATGAAATTCCGGAAACTGCCGACACGATTGAAGAAAATGCCATTCAGAAAGCAACTTTTTTGGCCGATAAAATGCATATTCCCTGTTTTGCCGACGACACCGGTTTGGTTATCCCGAGTCTGAACGGAGAACCGGGCGTTTATTCTGCGCGTTATGCCGGTTCTCAGCGGGATGCGCAAGACAACATGGATCTCGTGCTGAAAAAACTAAACGGGCAGTCGGATCGAAAAGCATATTTCACAACAGTCATCGCGTTATACATCAATCACAAAGTGCATCTTTTCGAAGGCCGGATTAACGGAACGATTATCACCGAAAAGCGGGGAAGCAACGGTTTTGGTTACGACCCGATCTTTGTTCCCGAAGGAAGTGATAAAACCTTTGCGGAAATGACTGCCGAAGAGAAAAACGGAATGAGTCACAGGGGGCGTTCCCTTGCTAAAATGACGGAATACCTAAAGCGGGTAATTCATTAATCCGCTTCAAACAAAGCACCTGTTCCAGGACAATCAAATCAATCAAATCCTGCTATGTAACACTCCCGGAATTTAGAAAAATTCGATTTTCAGATCGAATTGAACCGAATATAGCAATTAAGCAAGTATTTTATTGACAAAACAAGGTGCAAGAGCTAAATTTGCGCACACGGTTTCTTTTCACTTCAGAAAGAACCGGTTTAACACAAACTAAATTAATTATGGCAGACTCAAATTCAACAATTCTGTATACGCTCACAGACGAGGCTCCGGCTTTGGCTACGTATTCCTTTTTACCAATAGTGAAAGCTTTTGCAGCAACAGCTGGAATTGATGTGGAATCGAGAGATATTTCTCTTGCAGGACGTATTCTTGCAACTTTTCCTGAGTGTTTAACAGAAGAACAACGCATTCCTGATGCTTTGTCTGAATTGGGTAAGTTAGCTACTACTCCGGAAGCAAATATTATCAAGCTTCCGAATATTTCTGCATCTATCCCCCAGTTGAAAGATGCGATTGCAGAATTGCAGGCAGCGGGTTTTAATGTTCCGAACTATACGGAAACTCCTGCTTCGGAAGAAGAAAAAGCGGCAAAAGCAAAATACGACAAAATCAAAGGAAGTGCCGTAAACCCGGTACTTCGTGAAGGAAACTCGGATCGTCGTGCTCCGAAAGCAGTGAAGAATTATGCTAAAAAGCACCCACATTCAATGGGAGCGTGGACGGCAGATTCTCAAACCAAAGTTGCAAGCATGCCGAATGGTGATTTTTACGGAAGTGAGAAGTCAGTGGTTGTTCCGGCTGCAACGGACGTGAAGATCGAATTGATCGAAAACAACGGAAGTGCGCAGGTATTGAAGGAAAAAACATCATTGAAGGCGGGTGAAATTATCGATGCATCTGTGATGAGCCAGAAAGCACTTCGCACGTATATCGCAAAAGAAATCGAAGATGCAAAGGCAAAGAACCTCTTGTTGTCCGTTCACCTGAAAGCAACGATGATGAAAGTTTCCGATCCGATCATTTTCGGAAACGTAGTTTCGGTTTACTTCAAGGATGTATTTGAAAAGCACGCAGCTGAATTTGCACAATTGGGAATCAATCCGAACAATGGCTTGGGAGATTTATACGCTAAAATCGAAGCGCTTCCTGCTGATAAAAAAGCGGCAGTTGAAGCTGATATCAATGCTGTTTACGCTAAGAATCCGGCGCTTGCCATGGTGAATTCTGAAAAAGGAATTACCAACCTGCACGTTCCAAGCGATGTAATCGTGGACGCATCTGTTCCGGCTGCAATCAGAACTTCCGGGCAAATGTGGAACAAGGACGGAAAATTACAGGATACCTTGATGATCATTCCGGACAGATCTTACGCCGGAGTATATCAAACAGTCATTGATTTCTGTAAGAAAAACGGAGCTTTGGATCCAACTACGATGGGATCCGTTCCAAACGTCGGTTTGATGGCGCAGGCTGCAGAAGAATATGGTTCTCATGATAAAACCTTCCAGATTCCGGCTGACGGTAAAGTACGCGTGACGGATGCTGACGGAAACGTTCTTTTGGAGCACAATGTAGAAGCAGGAGATATCTGGAGAATGTGCCAGACAAAAGATGCTCCGATCCGTGACTGGGTGAAACTGGCAGTTACAAGAGCGCGTTTAAGCAATACTCCTGCTGTGTTCTGGCTGGATAAAAACCGTGCGCATGATGCCGAATTGATTTCAAAAGTAGAATTATACTTAAAAGACCATGATACAACAGGATTAGACATCCGTATCCTTGCTCCGGATGCAGCAACTCAGTTTACGCTGGAAAGAATCGTAAAAGGATTGGATACGATTTCTGTTTCAGGAAACGTATTACGCGATTACCTGACAGATTTATTCCCAATCCTGGAAGTTGGAACTTCCGCTAAAATGCTTTCGATCGTTCCGTTGATGAACGGCGGTGGATTGTTTGAAACAGGAGCCGGAGGTTCTGCTCCGAAACACGTAGAACAATTCCTGGAAGAAGGTTATTTACGTTGGGATTCATTGGGTGAATTCTTAGCATTGGCGGTTTCATTTGAGCATTTGTTCAACACAACCGGAAATGCAAAAGCAAAAGTTTTGGCAGAAACATTGGATGCAGCAACGGAAAAATTCCTGGAAAACGACAAATCTCCTGCACGTAAAGTAGGTGAAATCGACAACCGCGGAAGTCACTTCTTCCTGACATTGTATTGGGCACAGGCTTTGGCTGCTCAAAACAACGATGCGGAATTAAAAGCGAAGTTCACTCCGGTTGCAGAAGCACTAACAAGTAATGAAGCAAAAATCAATGCTGAATTGATCGGAGCACAAGGACATAAAGTAAACATCGGTGGATATTACAAACCGACCCCTGCGTTGGTTGCGAAAGCAATGAGACCAAGCGAAACATTCAATCACATTATTGATGCGATTTAATCGGATCAATCCGGATTAAATAGAAAGGGCTGTTTCATTTGAAACGGCCCTTTTAGTTTATTATAACCAGATTTGTCAATCCCGGAAACGGAACAATGACCTGTTTCGAAAGAAAGCAATCCGAACGAATTCCTTTAAAATAAAAATGGCCGGAAAATTCCGGCCATTTTCAAGTTTTCACTCTGAAATAATTTATTCCAAAGATTATTTCTTTTTTGTTGTACAGTTAGAACCTGTAGATACAGTGATTCCTCCGATAGAAGCTTTCCCTTCGCACTGAGCTTCAGCATCTTTCTTAGTTTTTCCGTTGATTGGAGTAGATGTAGTTTGAGTTCCTCCGTTACCATCAGATACAGTACACTCACAAGTCCAGTCTTTCTTACAAGAAGCCAATCCTAAAGTTGCTGCTGCAGCAACAAATAATACAAATTTTTTCATACAATAATTGAGATGAAGGTTAAAAAATATAAATTAACACCGCGAATATATACTTTTTTTTGAACCTAACAAGGTTATTCACTAAAAATTCAATTTCATTTATTGTACTTCGCAACTAATTGTTTCTGTCGAATATTTATCGCATGCTTCTTTTAGTGTTTTCCGGGAGGCATCGACACTATAACTGTGTCCGTCTGAGCACTTACAAGTGCTTGGTTTTTCACAGGATAAAATTCCAAACAAAGGAATAACAAAATAAAAAATCCGCTTCATGAATTGAAGTTAATACTAATTTTGAGAATTCTATCATGAAATTCTGATCATTGTGCATATCCTGAAATTAAACGTCGGAATCCTTGTTCTTTTACTGCTGAGTTACTCCTGTCGTTCCATTCAGCCGGAAGCACCGACGAGCGGAAATTTGTCTGATACACCGCCACCTGTCAATTCCATCACCAATACGATTGTAGTTCCTGTTGAGATCAGTCTTGCAAGCTATTTCAAACAAGCCAACAAATCTGTCCCTGAAACAACTTCCGGTTCGGATAAACCTTGCAGCGGTATCCGTTATGAATTTCAATTCAAAAAAGACTCATTTGAAATCTCGACGACCAACAATCAATTACTCTCCGAATTAATCGGATCTTACTGGATCAAAATGGAATATTGCGCCGGATGTTCCGACCTGTTTACCGCAAAACCGGCTTGTCTTTCCCCGGTGATTCCTTTTTCCTGCGGAATCAATGAAAAAATGCCTTCATTGAGAATTCGCTTTTCGACGGATTTAAATATTAATGAAAACTACGCATTGGAGACGAAAACGAGCATTAACGAATTAAAACCTCTAAATCCTTGTGAAGTAACGGTTTTCAGATTTGATGCAACAGGAGAAGTTATTAAAGAAGTCCGGAAAACACTCAGAAAACAATGTGAAGCGATCGACAAGCAACTTGGAACCATTTCTTTTCAGAAAGAAGCAACCGAACTCTGGAAAAATATGAATCAAACGATGCTGATTCCGTATATGGGAACCATTCATTTCGAACCCACTTCCCTATCACTTGTCAAACCACGCCTGGCAGACAATAAGTTATACACAACCCTTGTTCTCAACTGTAAAACGTATCTCAACCAGAATTCAACCAAAACCACTTTAGCGGAACTTCCGAAGCTCTCTACCATTCCGAAAGCTCCGAAAGACACCTTCGAACTTTTGACGGATTTTGAACTGAATTATGATTCCATTTCCCGGCTTTTCACAGATCAGATCAAAGGGAAAACCGTGAAAGTGGAAAAGAATCAGTTTGAGTTTCAATCGGTGAAAGCGAGCGGCCTGGATCAAAAAAGAATCCTGCTTGAAATTCAGTTCGGCGGAACTAAAAAAGGAACCTTATTTCTCCAGGGAGTCCCTGTTTTTGACAACGAAACCAAAACACTTGAACTGAGTAATCTCGAATACGACCTGAAAACCAAAAGTCTTTTACTGAAAAGCGCCAAATGGTTATTTTCTGACCGGATTTATAACGAACTTCAAAAGTCGACAAAAATCAACTTGTCAAAAGAATTTGAGGAGTTAAAAAAATCCATTGACAAAAACCTCCGGAAAAAAGTCGGTGATTTCAGTCTCTCCGGGAAAACGCATGAGATTGAAGTGGTTCATATTTTCCCTACAACAGCGAATTTATTTCTAAGAACCTGCCTGAAGGCACAGCTGAATGTTAAACAGTAATTAAGAAGTGCATTTAGTCCGTTTATCCGGCCCATTCAGAAAGAAGAAAATCAGGTTATTTTTAGTTATTTTACGAAAAACCTATATTTGCTGTTAATGAAATTTACTCTCCTATTGTTCCTGTCCATATTTTGTATGGACGCGTTCGGGCAACGCATACTTGAAAGTTCTGACGCGATCTCGGATTGTACAGGTGCGATTAATATTCTGAAAACGGGAGAGTACAATTTGCAATTTCCCGGAAAAGGAGGAGCAGTAAATGATTTCCAGGCCTACGGGGCTTTGAAAGATATCCAGGAAAAAAACACGATTTTTTGTTCCTTTAAAGCAGCTTTCAACGGCCGGTTTTCACTCAGCGCGAAATGTTCACAACCAATCCAGATGATTATTTTCGAAGGAGAAACCAAATATCCCTGTGAAGAAATCAGTAAAGGAGCTGCAGAAATCAAACGGATTATTTCCAAACCGCAAATGGAGCCAGGTCTTGGCCTGATTGTTTCCGAACGGACGCTTTATCCCATTGATCTGGCTGCCGGACAGGAATTGATCATCTGTTTCATTGCCGCACCCAAAGTGAAAGAACTCCTTGAAGTGAATTTTGTTTTCGAACCGACAAACGGCGAATTACAGGAAACCGCGGAAGGAGGAAAACTCATTGACGTAAGAACTACAAAGAACGAATCGGCATTAAAAGTCCTGATCCGTGATTACGAAACAGGGAAACCCGTGATCTCTAACATGACCATTACCGGGATAAAAGGTGTGAAGGGAATTACCGCTGCTTATCAGGGATCGGATTTCCTGTTTTCCATCGAACGCTCCGGAAAAGTACAATTGAAAGTCGATGCGGAAGGTTATTTTTTCATCGACCGGGAAGAACCCGTTTCTGCTAATACAGAAACTGAAATTGTTGTTTGGATCGAACCTTTGGGAGAAGGAAAAAGTATGCAGATCGATGAAATTGAGTTCCTACCCGGAACCTCTGATTTTCTTCAAAGTGCGGAACCGAAATTAAGAAGGCTCAAAGATTTCCTGGCGCTGAATGCCGGAGTCAGGATTGAAATCCAGGGACACGTTCATTCAAATGGGGACAACACCCTTGAAGCTCAGAAGCTCTCAGAAGCCCGTGCTAAACGCGTTTATAATTACCTGGTTGAAAACGGAATTGATAAAAACCGCCTGGTAACAGTTGGATACGGAAACACCAATCCATTATTTCCCAATGCTAAATTCGCATCGGAAGAACAGGCAAACAGAAGAGTGGAGATTAAAGTTCTTTAATAACAAGTTCAAAGGTGTTTAATAAAAATATATTGAGCTAATAAGCTATTGAACTATTTCTACCAAAAAAAAGAAGAACCTTCCGATTCTCCTTTCTTATCTATCTATTTATTCAGATTTTTCAATAACTCTTCATCCACCAACTCCGGAATCGTCACTTTTAATTTCGGTTCGATTTCCATTGCCCGTTTGATAGCGAAGATTGCTCCTTCATTTCGAGCCCAATTGCGGCGCGCTATTCCGTTATTTACGTCCCAGTGAAGCATCGACTTCAATCTGCGGGAAGCGTCCTCAGATCCGTCCAATAACATTCCGAAACCGCCATTGATTACTTCTCCCCAGCCTACTCCGCCTCCATTGTGGATCGAAACCCAGGTAGCACCGCGGAAAGAATCCCCGATTACGTTATGAATCGCCATATCAGCAGTGAAACGTGAACCGTCATAAATATTGGATGTTTCGCGGTAAGGAGAATCCGTTCCCGAAACGTCGTGATGATCTCTTCCCAAAACAACCGGTCCGATTTCACCTCGCTCAATCGCTTCGTTGAATGCCATCGCGATTTTGGTACGCCCTTCCGCATCTGCATAAAGAATCCGCGCCTGAGAACCAACAACCAGTTTATTTTGCTGAGCACCTTTGATCCATTGGATATTATCAGCCATTTGCTGCTGGATTTCCGCCGGACTGTTCTTCATAATCTCTTCCAACACCGAGCAGGCAATCTCATCCGTTTTTTGCAAATCTTCAGGCTTTCCGGAAGTACAAACCCATCTGAAAGGTCCGAAACCAAAATCAAAACACATTGGTCCCATGATATCCTGAACGTAAGACGGATACTTGAAATCAATTCCGTTTTCAGCCATTACATCCGCTCCTGCACGCGAAGCTTCCAGCAAAAATGCGTTTCCGTAATCAAAGAAATACGTTCCTTTTGCTGTATGTGCATTGATTGCTGCAGCGTGCTTAACCAATGTTTCCTGTACTTTCTTTTTGAACAATTCAGGATCTTCCGCCATTAAGCGATTGGATTCCTCAAAAGAAATCCCAACCGGGTAATATCCTCCCGCCCATGGATTGTGAAGCGAAGTTTGATCCGATCCTAAATCAATATGTAAATTTTCCCGGTCGAATTTCTCCCAGACATCAACCACATTTCCAAGATATGCGATTGAAATCACTTCTTGTTTTTCCTGTGCTGCTCTGACTCTTTGAACCAAAGCATCCAGGTCTTCGATGACCTCATGAATCCAGCCCTGTTCGTGGCGAATACGGGTAATTTTCGGATTTACTTCCGCACAGACAGTGATACAACCTGCGATAGTACCTGCTTTCGGTTGAGCACCACTCATTCCTCCAAGTCCCGAAGTCACAAAAAGAGAACCTTTCGGGCTTTTCTTGATTTTCCGGAATCCGTTCAAGACAGTGATTGTCGTTCCGTGAACAATTCCCTGCGGTCCGATATACATGTAAGAACCAGCCGTCATCTGTCCGTATTGCGTTACACCCAATGCATTGAATTTCTCCCAATCATCCGGTTTTGAATAATTCGGGATCATCATTCCGTTCGTTACCACAACACGCGGCGCATCTTTATGCGAAGGAAACAATCCAAGCGGATGCCCGGAATACATCACCAGGGTTTGATCATCTTCCATTTCGGACAGATATTTCATCGTGAGACGGTATTGAATCCAGTTTTGAAAAACCGCTCCGTTTCCTCCATAAGTAATTAATTCATGTGGATGTTGTGCAACTGCATAATCCAGGTTATTCTGGATCATCAACATAATTGCCTTTGCCTGCAACGATTTCCCCGGGTATTCTTCGATCGGTCTCGCATACATTTTATAATCCGGTCTGAAACGATACATATAGATTCTTCCATACTTCTCCAACTCTTCGGAAAACTCCCCGATCAATTCAGCATGCTGACTTTTCGGAAAATATCTGAGTGCGTTTTTCAAGGCAAGTACTTTCTCATCGTCAGAAAGAATTTCTTTGCGTTTTGGCGCATGATTGATTTCTGATTCGTATGCTTTCTTTGCAGGTAAAATTGCAGGAATCCCTGCTCTTATATCGTTTTGAAAATCGTTCAAATTCATAAAATATCCGGTTATCCTGCGAAATTAAGAAATTTCCAGTCGTTCTCGATACGCTTCGCACTCGAACTGACTGGAAATTTACTCATTTGTAAGTTCGGGTATCAGAGTGATAACGCAGATGTATCGAGAACTTACAAATGAGTCTAAAAACAATAAGGGGCTGTTTGAAATTCAAGCAGCCCCTTATCATTCGGATCAATTATCTATTTGATAATATTAATGGTTCCATTCCAGACATATTTCTTATCGGAAATCAACTCACGGGCTCTGATAACCCAGGTATAAGCTCCCTGCGGAACAGGATTGCCGTTATATGTTCCGTCCCATGAAGCATTTGCATCATGCGACTGCCAGATAATTTCTCCCCATCGGTTATAAACCTGGAGATCAAAATCAAATTCGTCAATTCCCTCGATATATACTCTCCAGCTTTGATTAAACTCATCTCCGTCCGGTGTAAACGCATTCGGTGCATAGAGGATTACCTCCGGAAGGATGACAACCTGTTTCGTTACGGTATCGGTACATCCCAGGTAAGATGATGCAATCAGGGTAACAAAGTAAGTTCCTGTTTGTCCGTCAGGATAAAGAACAACCTGATCATCATTGGTAGAATTAGCCGGAGAAGCTCCAGGGAAACTCCATTGATAACTATCGGCATAAAGGCAATACTCTGTGAAAAGTACTTCGGTATTAAACATCGTGATCGGATCAGGACTCCATTTGAAATCTGCAATCGGTGTTTGCATAACTGTTAAGTAATTCGACCAGGTTACCGAATCGATACAACCTTCCGGAGAAGTCACAATCAGCTGCACATCATAGGTTCCATGCATCATAGACGAAGACGTAATGGAATCCACGTCGATAAATTCATCGCCATTACTGATTCTCCAAATCGTGTTTTGCGACATCGCTGAGTCAGTCATGTTCACAAGATCAAAAACGGCAGGTTCACATTTTGTTGCCTGATCGACACCAATCAAAGGTACCGGAACAGGGAATGCATTGATCACTCCTGTCAACGTTATCGGAGTTGTTTCACAAACATCATTAATAGTGACTGTATATGTTGTCGTTTGCTGCGGATTATCTCTTAAGATACTTACGGTTCCTACATCTGTTTGCCCGGTAGACCACGTCATAGTATACGGTGCTCCGATACCACCAGATGCAACTACCATAACGGAATCCATGTATCCCGGACAAGTAAATGCTTCCGGAGACATGATTCCTGATAAAACAGGATTCATCATCACATAAATCGAATCTCTGTTTGACAAGCATCCCAAATCACTCTCAGCCTGTACCGGATAATAGGTATTTACCGATGGATTCACCTGGGTACTTGCCACCAACGTCGGACTGTGATCCCAATGATAGGAATAAGTCGCTCCACCTGTTGCTAAAGCAGAAATGGTTGCTGTTCCGTTTTGACAAATCGTGGTATCATTCGAAACTGACAGTACAATAGGTGCAGGATTTGTCAATGTCACAGTCGTGCATTTCTGGCAACCTAAAGCACTTTTTGCACAAACAGTATACGTTCCTGCAGCAAAACCGCTTTGTACGTTAGAAGATTGCCAGGTTGTCCCGTTATTGAAGCTGTATTGATTTGCTCCTGCACTTGTGATGGAGATTGAACCGTCACTGGAACCGAAACAAACCGGATTTGTCGGAGTAGCTGCAATCTGAAGTTGTGAAACCGTAACAACAACTGTGTCTCTGATAACACCGCAAACTGTACTTGTTTCACGCAATACGAACTTGTAAATTCCGGGTTGATTTACATTCACTGTTGGTGTTAACGAACTGAAGTTCGGTGAGAACGTTGCCGTAGCCGGAGGCGTCATTCCGGTTGGAGCAAGTGTCTGCCAGTTTACCGTATTCCCGGTACTTCCAACTGAACCGGTTAATGAAATCGGTTGTCCCAAACAAACGGTCTGATCCGGGCCTGCATTCGGAGCCGGAGGATTCACAACCGTAATTGTAAACGTTGCTGTATCCTGTAATGGCGGTGTCGCCTGTGTAACAACTACCGAGTAAGTCGTTGTTACTGTCGGTGTAACCGTCACATTAGAACCTCCCGTCGGGTTCGAAACTCCTGTTGTTACCAACCAGTTAAAAGTTGGGTTTACATAACCCGGAGTTGCGATTGTTACTTGCGCGGAATTCCCCAAACAGATTGTCTGATCCGCTGCCGACACACCGCAAACTACCGCTGCAGTACCGAAGAAGTTCAGGTTTACGTTTTGGTTCGTGAAACTATAATTGGACAAACATAAAATAAAGGATTGTCCGGCAGTTACGTTTAAAGGCGGCTGGTAACTCGTATTGGATGCATTTGGCGGATAATTTGCAGGAGTAGACATTCCCGTATTTCCGTTACATGTACCATTCCAGTTACAGGAAACCGGAGGTAAGGTATTTCCGTTGATTCCTGCACAACCGTTGTTGTTCACATTCGGCCACATGATCCAGTCGAAACATCCGGTTCCGGAAGGGTTTCCTGCTGCGTTCAAACCGATCAAAGACCATTCCAGCGTTCCGTTGGAAACGATATTGATCGTAATGAATGTTGAAACAGTTTCTCCGGATAACAAACATCCGCTGTTTACACCTTGCGGGTTCGTACTCGGGTTTGAAATTGTTCCAGTTCCGAAATCGACTGTGTTATAACCTGGTTGCTGACCTACGATCGGAAATTGAGGGGTTGAACAGCCCGACACCGCTAAGTTACAATTCACCGGCAGCTGTTGTGCCCAAACTCCCAATGAACAAAACAATAATAATGTATATAAAAGTGCTTTCATCGGATTAGTTTTCTGAACAGTTAGTAAATGGGTACGGGTTAATCGGATCAACTCCTTGCAAACCGATTTGAAGACAGCTATAAGAGGAAGAATACGTTCCCATCCAGGAAGCAAATTCAGTAACCGTAAACGAAGTGATATCTTTTGTGATCAGGAACAAACGGTGAGTTGGAATATCAACACGGGCTACCTGAACATAAGGTATTGCGCGTAGTTGGTTTTCCAATGTTGTCAAATCTGCCTGGTTGTTCACATTTACCATACATTGCGCAAAAAATACCGGCGCATTTGCCTGGTTCCCGCCAGTTTGGGCACTACCCCAAAATGAACTCAACACAAAAACAAAACTCAATAGTAAAATCTTCATAATTCATAGTTTGATTTGTAAACGGTTTAAACACAATAAGGTTGCTTACCGATAACAAAAACACACCGAATATAAACATTTTGTTAAAAATCTGTTTACAGATAGGTCAATAGCCAAAATAGAGAAAACAAAAAGGGACGTGATGTATCACGTCCCTTCCTCAAAATGAAATTATCTGATTACAAAAATCGGAATGATTTTCCCGGATAATAAGCTGTTTCGCCTAATTCCTCTTCAATTCGCAATAATTGATTGTATTTTGCCATTCTGTCGCTTCTGGATGCAGATCCTGTCTTGATCTGACCACAGTTTAAAGCAACTGCTAAGTCTGCAATCGTGTTATCTTCTGTTTCACCACTTCTGTGTGACATAACGGAAGTATAACTATTTCTCGTTGCCATCTGAACTGCTTCGATTGTTTCGCTCAGTGAACCTATCTGGTTTACTTTCACCAAAATGGAGTTTGCAATTCCCTGCTCAATTCCCTGGGAAAGACGTTTTGTATTGGTTACAAACAAATCATCTCCTACCAGCTGAACTTTGTTTCCAAGCTTATCCGTTGCTTCTTTCCATCCGGCCCAATCATCTTCTGCCAAACCGTCTTCAATTGAAACAATCGGGTATTTCTTGCACCAGTCAGCCCAGAAATCCACCATCTCGGAAGATGTGCGTGATTCTCCTGTTGACTCAAACAAGTACAACCCTTTTTCAGCATTATAGAACTCAGAAGATGCCGCGTCCAATGCGATGTATACATCGTGTCCCGGTTTGAAACCAGCTTTTTCAACAGCTTGAAGAACCACCTGGATTGCTTCTTCGTTTGAACCTAAATTCGGTGCAAAACCTCCTTCGTCTCCAACGTTTGTAGACATTCCCTTATCTTTCAAAACAGATTTCAAGTGGTGGAAAATTTCCGTTCCCCAACGCAATCCTTCTGAGAAGGAAGATGCTCCGAAAGGCATCACCATAAATTCCTGGATATCGATCAGGTTATCTGCATGTGACCCCCCGTTCAAAATATTCATCATCGGAACAGGCATTGTGGTTGCCCCGACTCCACCAACGTATTTAAACAAGCTCAATCCAGCTTCCTGAGCAGCGGCTTTTGCAACAGCCAAAGATGTTCCAAGGATTGCATTTGCTCCCAACTTCGATTTGTTTGGAGTTCCATCCAATTCCAACAAAGTGCGGTCGATCAGTTTCTGATCGAAAATGTCCATTCCCATCAACTCTTCTGCGATGACCGTATTGACATTTTCTACTGCTTTCAAAACTCCTTTACCTAAGTAAATTGATTTATCACCATCACGTAATTCAACTGCTTCGTGAATCCCGGTAGAAGCTCCGGAAGGAACCGCAGCTCTTCCAACTGCTCCATTGGTCGTGTAAACGTCTACTTCTACTGTAGGATTACCTCTTGAATCTAAAACTTGTCTTCCGACAATGCGTGCGATATAAGTCATGTTTTGTTTTATTAAGAAGCTTACTGCTTCGCTTGTTTCATATTGGAAATAAACTGATCGAACAAGTATCGGGAATCGTGTGGCCCTGCAGATGCTTCCGGGTGATACTGAACCGAGAATACCGGTTTGTCAGTAAACATGATTCCTGCAACTGTCTGATCATTTAAATGTTCGTGAGTGACTTTAATTCTCGGATTGGACTGTACACTGTCCTTCGCGATTACGAATCCGTGGTTCTGAGAAGTGATTTCTCCTTTTCCGGTCAGTAAGTTCATTACCGGGTGATTGATCCCACGGTGACCGTTAAACATTTTCTCTGTTTTCAATCCCTGGCTTAATCCTAAGATCTGGTGTCCGAGACAAATTCCGAATACCGGTGTTCCCCATTCAACCAGTTCTTTCACCAAAGCGATTTCATTCGGCATGGCAGAAGGATCTCCGGGACCGTTTGACAATAAATATCCGTCCGGGTTAAATGCTTTCAATTCTTCTGCGCTTGTAGTCATCGGGAAGACTTTCACAAAGCATCCGCGGTCAACCAAACAGCGAATGATGTTTTTCTTCACTCCGAAATCAAGTAAGGCTACACGGAACTCCGAGTTTGAATCCCCGACTTCGTAAGCAACAGTTGTCGCTACTTTGGAAGATAACTCCAAACCATCCATCGACGGAACTTCTTTTACTTGTTTCAACAATTCTTTCTCGTCAAGAATTTCGGAAGAAACGATTGCGTTCATCGCACCTTTGTGGCGGATATGACGAACCAATGCTCTGGTATCGATGTCCGTGATTCCAACTTTATCATTTTCCACTAAGTACTCCTGTAAACCGGATGTAGCAGACGTTCTTGAAAAGTTGTTTGCGAATTTTTTGGTAACTAGTCCGGCAATTTTCACCGATTCTGATTCTACTTCCTCCGGATTTACACCGTAATTCCCGATATGGGATGTCGTCATGACTAGTATTTGTCCGTAATAGGAAGGATCTGTGAACACCTCTTGATAACCGGTCATTCCGGTGTTAAAGGCAATTTCTCCGGTTGTTGTACCTATCTTCCCGGTTGCTTTGCCATAAAAAACTGTTCCATCCTCCAGGACCAGGAGCGCAGGCTTGCGTTCTTCCATATACTAAAATGTTTTTGCAAAATTAGGATTTCTATTTCAACTTCAAAAATATCGTTTATAAAAAAAGGGTATCCGTTAATAAATGGATACCCTTTTTCATATTTAAAAGACGATTTGATTACTCTTCATCCTTTTTTTCTTCTTCAGTTGAACCTGCTTCTTCAGAAGGTGTTTCTTCAGTTGCTTCAACTACTGGTGTTTCTTCAACCACTACTGCTTCTTCCACTGCCTCAACAGCTTCTGTTTTCTTAGCACCTGTTGAACCACCGCGACGAGAACGACGAGTTGTTGTTTTCTTCGCTTCTCCTGAAGTGTATACCTCGTTGAAGTCTACCAATTCGATCAAACACATTTCAGCATTATCACCTAAACGGTAACCTGTGCGGATAATACGTGTGTAACCTCCCGGGCGATCTGCAATTTTAGGAGCAATTGTTCTGAACAATTCAGATACAGCCTCTTTGCTTTTCAGGTAAGAGAATGTAGTACGACGATTGTGAGTTGTGTCGTCTTTTGATTTTGTTAAAATCGGTTCAACGTATACACGCAAAGCTTTTGCTTTCGCGATTGTTGTTGAAATTCTTTTGTGTTCGATTAACGAACAAGCCATGTTGGATAGCATTGCCTGTCTGTGTGCAGACTTTCTCCCAAGATGATTTACTTTTTTTCCGTGTCTCATGATATTAAATTTCGTAAGTAACGGTTAGCTGGAACTTATATCGCTTTATTCCAGCCACCTATTACGACATTATTAAAAACTATTTGCGATACTAGTCTTTGTCTAATTTGTACTTAGCTACGTTCATTCCGAAGTTCAATCCTTTGGAATCAACTAAATCTTCCAACTCAGTCAATGATTTTTTACCGAAGTTACGGAACTTCAATAAGTCATTCTTGTTGTAAGAAACCAAGTCTCCTAATGTTTCTACGTCTGCTGCTTTCAAACAATTCAGTGCACGAACCGAAAGATCCATATCTACTAATTTTGTTTTCAGCAATTGACGCATGTGCAAAGATGTTTCATCAAACTCTTCTGTCTCAGATTTAACTTCGCTATCCAATGTGATTCGCTCATCAGAGAATAACATGAAGTGATGAATCAAGATTTTTGCTGCTTCTTTCAAAGCGTCTTTCGGGTGAATCGATCCGTCAGTAGTCAATTCCAAAACCAATTTCTCGTAATCCGTTTTTTGCTCTACACGGTAGTTTTCAATCGTATATTTTACGTTTACAACCGGTGTAAAGATGGAATCAATAAAGATTGTTCCGAACGGAGAGTTTCCAGTTTTGTTTTCTTCTGCAGGAAGGTAACCGCGTCCTTTGATGATTGTCAATTCCATCTCCAGTTTAACAGAGCTTTCCATGTTACAAATCACCAAATCCGGGTTCAACACCTGGAATCCTGATGTGAATTTACCCAAATCACCTGCAGTCAATTTATCCTGACCAGAAATAGAAACAACTACTGTTTCATTATCTGTTCCTTCGATTTGCTGCTTGAAACGAACTTGTTTCAAGTTCAAAACGATTTCAGTTACGTCTTCAACCACACCTTTCAACGTTG
>VFQP010001253.1_pt1 | contig 35378 bp, 25 predicted proteins | sample 3512351 | NCBI WGS metagenome assembly VFQP01 (sample SAMN10412372, study PRJNA504923) | tailings metagenome | isolation source: Relicate 1 Philex TSF1 revegetated site | place: Philippines: Tuba, Benguet | collected 2017-08-29
TTACAGCGAAATGCTTCAATTAATTGAAAGCAGAATTTGGAAATCAAAACAATTGCAGGAAATTCATCAAAAAGTGCATTCCAAAAACCAGGCTGCCAGTTCTTTATTGAAAGAATCATCCAGGATTTACGGAAATCTCGACAGTATCAACAACGGATTCGCTGTTTTCCTCTTAAACGGAACGCTTCAGTTTCACGTGCATATCTTTCGTCAATTAGTTCGCTGGAAGAAACATCACCGCGAATCAATCAGTCAGTGGATTGAACAGATTGCAGAGGTCGAATGCATTCTTTCTTTCAGCAATTTCAAGGTAAACAACCCGGAATACAGCTTCCCGGTTTTAACAGAAAAGCAGATTGCATTCGAGTCCTTAGGCCATCCGTTGCTTTCAAAAAAGATGCGTATCAATAATTCCATTTCATTCGATAACGAACGTTTTGTGATTCTCACCGGCTCCAACATGTCGGGGAAAAGTACTTTCCTGAGAACTTTGGGAATCGGAGTGATTCTTGCAAACGCTGGTTCGGTTGTTCCGGCAAAAAGCGCACACTTCTACCCGATTCCGCTGCTTGTTTCTATGCGTTTGAGCGATTCGCTTTCGGAAAGTACTTCCTATTTCTTTTCAGAAGTGAAACGACTGAAGCTGATTATTGATCATTTGAATACGGAAAACGCGTTTGTGCTCCTGGATGAAATTCTGCGGGGAACAAACTCTGACGACAAACGAAACGGAACAATTGGAATTGTAGAACAAATGGTTCGTCTGAATGCCATCGGGATGATTGCCACGCATGATTTGGAAGTTTGTGAAACCACTAAGGCACATCCGTCGTATTTAAGAAACAAATGCTTCGAAGTAGAGATAAAAGACAACGATTTATTTTTTGATTACACTTTGAGAGACGGCATTTGTCAGAATAAAAGTGCTACATTCATCATGAAAAAATACCAGGTCATTTGAAAGTGAAACATGCCATTGCAATCTTATTTTTTCTGCCGTTCATCGGGCTTTCCCAGCTAACGGACATTTCGGGTCAATTGGAAAAGAACCCCGGAAACCTGAATGCTTACATCCATGAACCATTCGGAAAGACACTCGAGAAAAAGCCATTGGTGCTGGTTCTCCACGGCTGTAATCAAACAGCAGAAGAAATCGCCCTGGGTTCGGGCTGGAATCAACTGGCAGATTCATTGGGATTCTATGTACTTTATCCTGAACAAAAAACAAACAATAACCTGTTCAGGTGTTTCAATTGGTTTTTAAAAGACGACCAGGAGAAAGACAAGGGAGAAATGGCCAGTATTTATGAAATGATGCAATATGCCGTTTCCCATTATTCCATCGATGCATCCAGGATTTATATTTACGGAGTAAGTGCCGGAGCTGCCATGAGTGTGAATTTTATGGCCTGTTACCCGGATAAGCTGAAATCCGGAGCCATTTTAGCAGGAACCGCTTACAAACAAGTTGATGCCCCGATGAAATCTTTCTCTGAGATGCGTAAACCAACCATTTTTTCAGATGAAGAACTTCGCCAGCGTTTGTATTCACAAGACTCCCTGTATTCCGGTGAATTCCCGCAACTGATTGTCGTTCACGGAACCGACGACAAGGTGGTAAATTACGGAAACGGAGAAGTATTGGTCAAACAATGGAAAACTGCATTCAAAATCACTTCCGAAACCGAGCGGAAAGTAAATGTAAATCCGGCTTCTCCCGTTATTACCCGCAAGGATTTTAAGGATGCGTCCGGGCGTTCTGTCATTATTTTTTACACCGCCGATAATTGGGGTCATTTCCTGATGATCGATCCGGGTCCCGGACCAAAACAAGGTGGAGAAGTAACCAAACATGCCAAAGACGGTGATTTCTTCAGCACATATGAGATCGCGAAAGATTGGGAACTGGTGAAATAACACCTGTTTTCGATACAAAATGCTCATTCTTCACATTTTTGCTCAAACTGACGGTATTATTCTCAGGAAATTCCCTTTCCAGTCGAGTTCCTGCCAGAAGCGTAGCGTATCGTCGGGAATACCAAGACAAAGACTACCACAAATAATCCGGTTACAATCCTGTTAATTCACTCATAACAAATGATTTATCAACAACAAACCTCACGTTCTATCCTATCCTGTCGGGTGTTCCAACCGGAGCAAATAAAGAACGTCCGGATGCCCGGAAACCAAGGACTTCCGTTAACAAGTTATTAACCTGAAAAAACACACAATAAATTAAAAATCAAATCGTTAAACCACTTCAATCAAAGCATTTGTTCTTATTCTGTTAATATTTATACTGAAAAAAGACTGATTTTTTGACGAATCCGTGTACTTTTGCACCAAAATAAGTTAGCCTCAACGCTTACGCAATAGCTACAGCGAAGGCGCAAGGCAATACAAAAAGACATTTTATGGACGAATTTGGTAAACGAGGAAAAAATGCCGATTTAAAAGCAACTATCGGATTAGAAAATCTCGGTAACGTATTCTGGAATTTAACACCAGCTGAACTTGTAGAAGATACGATCATCGGTGGTCAGGGTGTTTTAACAGACACTGGAGCGATTGCAATTGAAACCGGTGATTTTACCGGTAGATCTCCAAAAGATCGCTTTGTAGTTCGCGATGCAAATACTGAGAACAGTGTTTGGTGGGGGGATGTAAATATTCCTGTTTCTACAGAGCAGTTTGATGCGTTATACAACCGCATGAAGTCTTATTTGATTGGAAAAGATGTTTATGTTCGTGATGCTTATGCATGTGCTGACGACAAATTCAGAATGAACATCCGTGTTACAACTGAATACCCTTGGTCAAACATGTTTGCTTACAACATGTTCCTACGTCCGACAGATGCTGAGATCGAAAACTTTGAAGCAGAATGGAATATCATTTGTGCTCCTGGTTTCAAAGCTGATCCTGCTATCGACGGAACACGCCAATCCAACTTTGCAATCCTGAACTTCACCCGTAAAATGATTATTATCGGTGGAACAGGATATACAGGTGAAATCAAAAAAGGAATTTTCTCTGTATTGAACTACGTGTTGCCACACGAGAAAAATGTTCTTTCCATGCACTGCTCCGCAAACGTAGGAGAAGCAGGAGATACAGCTATTTTCTTCGGTTTATCAGGAACAGGAAAAACAACCTTGTCTTCTGACCCGAACCGTCGTTTGATCGGTGACGATGAGCACGGTTGGTCCGATAATACGGTTTTCAACTTCGAAGGTGGATGCTACGCAAAAACAATCGATTTGTCGAAAGAAAAAGAGCCGCAAATTTACAACGCAATCAAGTTCGGAGCTATTTTGGAAAACATCGGATTCTACGAAGGGACTTCTACTCCGGATTATGCGGATGGTTCAATCACAGAAAACACACGTGTTTCCTACCCGATCGATTACATTGACAACATCATGGTTCCTTCTATCGGAGCTGGACCAAAAAATATTTTCTTCTTAACTGCTGATGCATTCGGTGTATTGCCTCCGATCTCACGCTTAACGAAGGAACAGGCAATGTATCATTTCATGTCCGGATATACTGCAAAAGTTGCCGGAACTGAGGTTGGTATTACAGAGCCTACAACAACTTTCTCCGCTTGTTTCGGAAAAGCATTCTTACCGTTACACCCTGCAAAATATGCGAAATTATTGGGTGAGAAACTGGAAGGAACTGATATCAAAGTTTGGTTGATCAATACAGGATGGTCAGGAGGTTCTTACGGAGTAGGAAGCCGAATGAAATTGTCTTACACACGTGCAATGATTACTGCAGCGTTGACTGGTCAATTGGACAATGTAAGCTTTGAAACATTACCGGTATTCGAATTGTCATTCCCTACTTCTTGTCCGGAGGTTCCAAGCGAGATTTTAAATCCGCGTGAAACATGGGCAGATAAATCAGGATACGATAAAACTGCCAACCATTTGGCAGATCAATTCGTTAAGAACTTTGAACAGTTTGCAGCAGAAACATCTTCAGATATTTTAGCAGCAGCACCAAAAGTTACTGTTTAATACCGTTTTTTTGATCTTTACAAAGGCTCTCCAAGTTTTGGAGAGCCTTTTTATTTGTACCCCTTGGAATATAATTATTCGGAACCAGACGCAAAGCAAGATTATAATCCGTAAAAAACTACCAGCCAAACAACAACCTGCGCTCCTCTACGCTACCTCAAGATAACGTTCTCCTTTCAGGATGAACTATCTTTCATCTTCATACGCGTTGCGTATTCTTCTGCGGAAAATAAATACTCCTAAAAAAATCTAATTATCTATTTGATTCCAAACTTCACCGTAATTTTCCTCCTTTAAAATCAATGACCTAAATGAACAAACAAAACTCCTCCCTCAAAATAAGCGAGGGAAAAACCTTCAACTACCTCATTCCAATTATTTTCTGTGCCATTGCAAGCATTATCAGTTTTGTTGTATTCTGGCCCTTGGGAATTCTTCTGGCAGTAGCTTGTTGCATTTTGCTGGCTTCCGTCGAATCGGGATTGGAACTCAATACGGAAACCATGCAGTATCGAAAATACCAGGCTCTGTTTGATAGTACCTGGGGAAAATGGCTCAAAATAGAAGATCCTGATAGCTTTCATATCCGTTTATCGGTAGATTCAATCAGCTACAGAACCTATGGCGGACTGTCGAGTCCGGCGTATTATGGAAGAGGTACTGTTTCGCAATCTAAATCAATCACGTATGATTTATTGTATCTCACCAAAGACGGTCGATGGATCACTATTTACGAGTTTTCAAGCTATAAATCAGTACTCAAGGCTGCAAAAAATTTCCTGGAGCTTGAATCAGTCGAAGTGATCGATCACATTGCTCTAAAACTGCAAGAAAACCAGCAGAAAAGAATGAATCGAATGAGATAATTCAGTAAGTTTACAGGTATGAGAATCGTTCTTCTTTCTTTTGTTTTTCTCCTGTCTTTCGGAGGAAAAGCGCAGCTGGATTTCACCCGGATTTCGGATAGTTCCTATATTTTTACGACCTATCAAACCTATAAAGGATCCCGCATTTCTTCTCATGGATTATTGAAATCGACTTCAAAAGGAGTGATCATGATTGATACTCCCTGGGATACAACACAATTTCAAGCGCTTCTGGACTCTGTTAAATTAAAGTTCAATCAGCAGGTTGTACTGGTAGTGTCGACACATTGGCACGAAGACAGGACCGCCGGGTTGGATTATTACAAAAAAAAGGGAATTGCTACTTATAGCACCTATGCAACCAAAAACCTGTGCAGGGAACATCATTTTCCCGAAGCAGAATTCACTTTCGAAGACGACACGACTTTCCATATCGGAAATACCGTTTTCGAAACATTTTACCCCGGAGCCGGGCATTCTTCCGATAACATCGTAGTCTATTTTCCTTCTGATCGGTTGTTAGTCGGCGGATGTTTCGTAAAATCCACAGAAGCAGAAGACCTGGGAAATCTCTCGGATGCCAATATTGGCATGTGGCGGGTTTCAGCAAAAACACTGATTAAAAAATACCCGAAAGTAAAAACCGTTATTCCGGGACATCAGAAAATTGCAACAGGTAAAAAAGCATTGAAACACACCTTGAGTTTGGCCAGAAAAAAATACAAAGGCCGGCAAAAAGACAAGAAAAAAACGAGTAAGTAACCCGAGTTGTTTCAAATCATGTCAGCTATTTTCAAACAGCATCTTCAAAAGTTTATCTCCATTTCCGACGAGGAATTTGAGCAGATCCTCTCCTATTTCAAGTTGATCACGGTTTCGAAAAAGGAAAACTTATTGCTGGAAGGACAAGTTTGTAAGCAGCATTATTTTGTACTGAACGGCTGTCTGCGCAAATTTTTCATCAATGAAAAAGGAGTTGAAATCACGACTGAATTTGCAATCGAAACCTGGTGGATCACCGATAATAAAGCCTTCGAACACCAAACAGAATCGCCTTTCAATATCCAAGCTGTTGAAAAAACAACTGCTCTGACAATCGATTTTCATTCACAGGAAAAATTACTGAACGACTTCCAGGTTATGGAACGTTATTTCCGTTTCATTTATCAGCGTGCGTATGCTGCGGCGCAAATGCGGCTCAAATTCCTCTATGATTTCTCCAAAGAAGACGGCTATTACAATTTCATGGAAGCGCAACCGCAATTTGTGCAGCGAATCCCGCAATATCTTATTGCTTCGTATCTCGGATTTACCCCGGAATATTTGAGTGAAATCCGGAAAAGAAAGCGTTCTTAAACCAGTTTAAGTTTTTTTGAATTTCTCTTCCCGACCTTTGTTTCACAAAAGAAAATTCAAACAAATGGAAAATAGAATCAACATCTTGGAAACAGAACCGGAAGCTGCTAAAGCGATGTACGGTTTGGAAGGATTTCTTGCTAAAAGTGCCTTATCTAAAACACACAAAGAATTAATCAAAATCCGCGCTTCTCAAATCAACGGCTGTGCTTTTTGTATCGACATGCACACGAAAGACGCATTGAAACAAGGAGAATCCGCTCAACGTATTTTTCTCCTGAATGCCTGGAGAGAAGTCTTTGATTTGTACACCAAAGAGGAGCGCACCATCCTGGCGTTGACAGAAGCTGTGACTTTGATTCACCAGGGAGGAATTCCGGCAGATCTCTACGCTGAGGCACGCGCAACTTTTGATGAACATTATCTTTCTCAAGTTATCATGGCGATTGTGACGATCAATTCCTGGAACCGCATTGCGATCAGTGGTTTGAGTCAGCCGGCGAAATAATAGCGATTCATTTTAGGCAGAAAAGCCTTTGGAATTGTTTCCAGGGGCTTTTTGATTTGAAGAAAAATACGCTAATTCCATCTCAAAATATTTTGAGATATTTACACCTCAATAAAACAACCAAGACTGAACACGACAATTATGGAATCAATTAGATTTACCTTGAATTCGAATACGGATGTCCTTGACATTATCGATAAAACCGCCGAACACATTTTAATTCATAATTTTCAACCGCACAACATCATCGAATGGTGGGAATCCACGATCAAGTTAAATCCAAAAACAACTCTTGAAAATATCAGTGTCCGAAACATGCAATTCGATGTTCAAACAGATATTTCAACACTGGTAAAAATTCTGGAGTTAAACAGCAACTTTTTAGATGTTTATCAGTTCAATAACCCCATATCAGATACTCTTTTAATTGATAATCTCCCGAGTAACAATGCCGAAACAATTTTGATTCAAAACGGACTGCAACACATCATCAACATTCATTTTGAATCGATCACTATTTCCAGTATCAATCCGGATTTTATTAAAGGAATTGCAGAGAACTCCAGGTTTAAAGATCTGATCCGATTCAAAAGCTATTAATCTTTACCCAATTGTGCCGATTACTTTTAGAAAATGAATTCAGAGGTCTCTTAATAATGGAATTACCCAATTTCCCAATATTGGGACGGGCTTCAATCTTTACATTATTAATAAATATTCAAATTACTGATTTTCAATAATTTAATTTCACAAAAAAAAAAAAAAAGAAAACAACCTCCCGACCAAGAACAAATCCCAACAAAAAATCCCCTCCGCAAAAACGAAAGGGATTTCTTATTTTATTGTGGTAGCTAACAATTAATCGAGATCCGTAACTAACTGGTGTTTCTCAATCAACTTCCTTAAATTTATCAATGCATAACGCATTCTTCCCAATGCCGTGTTAATGGAAATATCTTCCATTTCAGCAATATCTTTGAAAGACAAATCCTGGAAAATGCGTTTCTCTATAATGTCCTTCTGACTTTCCGGCAAATTCTGGATCAACAAAATCAATTGTTTTTCCAATTCACTTTTGGAAATGCTTTGCTCAATATTCAATGCATCCATCTTCAAAACAGAAAAGATATTGAAATCTTCACTCTTCGCATTGCGTTCACTGATCAGTTTCATTCTTCCGTGCTTACGAAAATAATCGATCACTAAATTCTGCGCAATTCGCATTGCCCAAGGTAAAAATTTTCCTTCTTCGTTGTAATTCCCCAATTTTAACGTTTGAATAATTTTCACAAACGTTTCCTGGAAGATATCTTCAGCAATTTCTCTTTCGCGAATTTTATGATAGATCGATCGGTAAATCTTATCCTTATGACGCATCAACAGAACTTCAAATGCTTGTTCGTTACCTTCTAAATAATGATGTATAAGGACTTGATCGTCTAGAAATTTCATAGCCATAACTCTACTCTTAAAGGTTTAACCAGTTGTTTATTAACAGTTTAAAGTAGAATTTTCTCTATAGGCACTATGAATTATTGGTGAAAGATAGAACTTTTCAATATAAAATCAAAAAAAAACTTAAATAATTCCGAATTACAAATACCTGATTACGAGCCTCAGGTACATTCTTGACAAAAAAAAACTCTTTTTCAGTTCGTAAATACCGGGGAATCATGTCAAACCAACTCCACTTAATTTAATTCGTAATTCGTAATTCGGCATTCGTAATTATTTCCGAAATTTGTACTATGTCAGAGAGATATATTCACATCAAAGGCGCGCGCGTCAACAACTTAAAGAATTTAGAGGTTAAAATAGAACACGGGAAACTAACCGTCATTACCGGATTATCAGGTTCGGGAAAATCTTCTTTGGCTTTTGATACACTTTATGCAGAAGGACAACGACGCTATATTGAGAGTTTATCCTCTTATGCCCGGCAGTTTTTGGGGAAATTAGACAAGCCTGAAACCGATTTCATCAAAGGAATTGCGCCGGCGATTGCCATTCAACAGAAAGTCATCACCAATAACCCGCGATCAACTGTCGGGACAACGACTGAGATTTACGACTACCTCAAAATCCTGTTCGCACGGATCGGACGCACCTTCTCCCCTGTTTCCGGAAACGAAGTGAAGAAAGATTCCGTAACGGATGTCATTGATTATATTGCATCACTCGAACACGATCTGAGATTATTAATCATAGCACCTTTTCCTTCACTGGAAAAATACGGAATCGAGAAATCGCTCAAATTGCTGAAAGAACAGGGATATGTGCGCATTTTGCACAATCACGAACTGAAACAGTTGGAAGAGCTCGATCCGAAGAAACTTTCCATGTCGGATTCTATTCAGATTGTAATAGACCGTGTGGTAACCCAGGAAATCGATCAAGACTTTTCAGGTCGCCTGGGAGATTCCATTCAACTGGCGTTTACCGAAGGTCACGGAGATTGTTCCATTATTCAAATGGGAAGCATGGAAGAACGCAACTTCTCTACCCGCTTTGAATTGGATGGCATGAGCTTCGTGGAGCCGACACCACATTTATTTACGTTCAACAATCCGTTCGGAGCTTGTAAAACCTGTGAAGGTTACGGTTCCATTATCGGAATTGATCCGAATTTAGTGATTCCCGACCCCAGCTTAAGTGTTTACGAAGGCGCCGTTGTTCCCTGGAAAGGTGAAGTCATGGGCGAATATTTGCAGGAATTGGTTCGCAGCGCCCGCAAATTCGATTTCCCGATTCATCGGCCGGTGGAAGAATTGACAGAAGAACAGGTTGAACTGCTTTGGAATGGAAATCAATATTTTGCAGGAATTAACGGCTTCTTCAAGTTCGTTGAAAGCCAGTCATACAAAATTCAATACCGCGTTTTACTTTCCCGTTACAGGGGAAAAACAAGCTGTCCGGAATGTCACGGAACACGTTTACGCGAAGATGCAAACTATGTAAAAGTCGGTGGAATTTCCATTAAAGAATTGGTTTTAATGCCTATTGAAAAAGCATTGGACTTTTTCCAAAAATTGGAGGTCGATACGTTTGAAGCACAAATCACCAAACGCATTCTTCCGGAAATCACGCAGCGACTTTCCTTTTTATGCGATGTCGGTTTAGGCTACTTGACTTTAAACCGTGCGGCAAATACGCTTTCGGGTGGGGAATCGCAGCGCATCAACCTGGCAACATCGCTGGGAAGCAGCCTGGTTGGATCCATGTATATTTTGGATGAACCAAGTATCGGACTGCATCCGCGGGATACGGAACGTTTGATCGGAGTTTTGAAAAAATTACGCGATATCGGAAATACCGTGATCGTTGTGGAACACGAAGAAGACATGATGCTTCACGCCGACGAAATCATTGATATTGGTCCGGCAGCCGGTAAATTCGGTGGTGAAGTGGTTTTCCAGGGGAAATTCGATGCGCTGACAAAAAATGCAACCAGTTTAACAACACAATATTTAACCGGAGTACGCGAAATTCCCGTTCCGAAAAAGCGCAGAAACGGAAAAAACAAAATTTCAGTAATCGGGGCCAAAGAGCATAACCTGAAAAATGTTTCTGTTGACTTTCCGCTGAACCGCATTGTAGCTGTTACCGGCGTGAGCGGATCGGGGAAATCTACATTGGTAAAGGAAATCCTCTATCCGGGAATTCGTAAACACTTAGGTCAGTTCGGCGATCACCAGGGAAATGTGAAACGCATTGAAGGAGATTTGTCGGGCATTGCTGAAATTGAGTTAATCGACCAGAACCCGATCGGGAAATCTTCGCGAAGCAACCCGGTAACCTATGTTAAAGCTTTCGACGATATCCGCGAATTGTTTGCACGGCAAAATGCCTCCAAACACAACGGGTACAAAGCCGGCTTCTTCTCTTTCAACGTGGAAGGCGGACGCTGTGAAATGTGCGAAGGTGAAGGTGTTGTTACCGTCAGTATGCAATTCATGGCTGATGTTCACTTAACTTGTGAAGCCTGCGGAGGAAGCAGATACCGCCAGGAAGCATTGGAAGTTCATTACCGCGGAAAAAACATTTCGGACATCCTGAACATGGATATTTCTTCTGCTCTCACTTTCTTCAAGGAAGGAACCGATAAACTGGATGAAAAAATCATTCAGAAAATTCAACCTTTGGAAGATGTCGGTTTAGGATATCTTCAAATGGGACAATCCAGCAGTTCTTTAAGTGGTGGTGAAGCTCAACGTGTAAAGCTGGCTTCATTCCTGATCAAAGGAGCACAAAAAAGCAATAAAACACTTTTCATATTCGATGAACCTACGACTGGTCTTCACTTTTATGACATTGAAAAATTATTGATTGCTTTCAATCGCCTGGTAGATGACGGACATTCAATTATTGTAATCGAACACAACATGGATGTGATCAAAGCCGCAGACTGGATTATCGACATTGGACCGGAAGGCGGGATTAACGGTGGAAATATTGAATTTACCGGAACTCCGGAGGAACTTGTTCAGCTTAAAAACAATTATACAGGAATACATTTAAAGCATAAGCTGAAATAAGATCCGTAATCGACGAAACTATCATTTTGTTCGACGAAAACAACCAGGAACGTATTCTCAATTTCCCTTGTTTCTCATTTGACCTATATTCGTTTCATGATTATGAGGTTCAAATTAATTTGTTTCACATTATTCGCTATCAACGGATTATACTCCTGTTCTACTGAATCGGTAGTGAAACGCGAGGCGGTTTCTTCGCTTTCTTCAAAGAAAGATGTCACCGAAGAAAAAAACAAACCGCATGTTGCATCCGCTGAAGAATTGAAACTTCAGTTTCACGGTTGTAAAGCGCATCAATGATGAAACTCGTTAAAATATTATAGGAAAGGCGACGGATAGATACTGAAAACTAGCTCTTTATTCGTCGCTTTTTTCAATTAACAACTCCCCTTCACTTCTGGCAATGACTGCAGAAGCCAAACAGTTTCCAAGTACGTTCACCGAAGTTCTGGCCATATCCATCAAAGCATCTATTCCAAGGATAATCCCGGCTTTCTCGACACTGATTCCCAAATGTTTGTAATCCATCAAAGTGGTTGTCAGAATAACAAATGAAGCCCCTCTTACACCGGCAACTCCTTTACTGGTAAGCATCAGAGTCAAACAAATAGAAACCTGTTGTCCGACCGTTAAATCCACCCCGCTCATTTGCGCCACAAAGACCGTAGCCATGGACAAATAAAGGGTTGTTCCGTCCAGGTTGAAAGAATATCCTGTAGGAATTACAAAACCGACGATTTTCTTAGGAATCCCGAATTTCTCCATGTTTTCTAATGCTTTTGGCAAAGCGGCTTCACTACTTGCTGTAGCAAAAGCCACCGAAATAGGTTCCGTAACTGCTTTCAAAAATGCTTTTATCGGGACTTTTGCCATCAAAGCAATCGGTAATAACACAACTAATACAAAGACAATCAAAGTCACGTAAAGCGTTCCTACCAGCTTCATGAGATTCCCCAGCACTTCCGTTCCGGAATTTGCCACCGTATAAGCAATCGAACCAAATACAGCCAGTGGAGCCACATACATCACAATATCCGTAAACTTAAACATGACTTCCGAAAGGCTTTCCATCCAGTTGATCATGGTTTCCTTGTGCTTCAGGTTTTGAACCAAACTCAGAGCAATGGCAAAAATCAAGGAGAATACAACGATCTGAAGTACCTGGTTTTCAACAATCGACTTGGCGAAGTTTTCCGGGAAAATATCTACAATGTGGTCTTTTGGTTTCTCCAGCTGGGCAAGTAAGTCTGTTGACTTTTCTTTCATTGTCTCCGAAACTTCTACATTTTGAACTCCTTTTCCGGCCTGGGAAATATTGATTGCCGCCAAGCCAAGGAACAACGCAAAGGTGGTCACGATTTCAAAGTAAATAATACTTTTCAATCCCATTCTTCCGACCTGCTTTAAATTACTGTGTCCGGCAATTCCGACAACCAGCGTAGAAAACAATAAAGGTGCAACCAGTGTTTTGATCAACCGCAGGAAGATATCTCCGAAACGTTTCAATTCCAATGACATTTCCGGGAAGTCCAAACCAACTTCCACCCCGATAATCATGGAAGAGAAAATCCACAACGACAATTTCTTACTGCGCATCGAAAAACCGATCAGCATTCCCAACAGCAGGAATTTCACAATATGTCCTCCGACAAACAGCGCGTCTCCGCCTAATCGTTCCACATAAAACAACAAGGAAGCAACCCCATACAATGCAATATAAAACAATAGATTTCTGCGCGATTTAAACAAATACCAACCTCCAATCGCACCGGCAACAATGGTTCCGGGAGCAATCAATGCAAACGGATCTACGTGTTTGTTGACTATTTTTATTGCTACTAAAACAACATAAAACAAGACAATTAGCAGGCGCAGAATAAGTGTTTTAGATATCTTCATGGGGGAATTTTGTGTTTTTTTCGCTGTGGGCACAAATTTAGCAGGATAAAAATGAAAACAAAATCTATTTTTTTCTGAAAAAAAGTAATTTCATTGTGCTTGTATAAGGAATATTTGTAATATTGCAACATCGTAATTGAAATTACATTGCTTTTCGCAAGTATTCAGTCGAATACAATACAACTAGTCCAAAATTTTATATGAATAAAAAAGACTTAGACGGTAAGTTATTACCAGAATTAAGGGAAATTGCTAAATCTCTTGGGGTAAAGAAGGTTGAATCATTCAAGAAAAACGAATTGATTGAGCAGATTCAGGCAAATTCAACTTCTTCGGAACCGACAGAAAAAGCTCCTGCCAAACCAAAAACTACTAAAAAAGCGACTGAACCTAAAGCCGAAAAAAGCGCTCCAGCTACAGATTTGTTTTCATCGGAAAATACAGAAGTGAAAGCCGAAGTAAAAGAGATCAAAGCGGAAGTTAAAGCGGAAACGGTTGCTCAACCGAAAGAAAAACGCAAACGCATTCCGGCGGCAAAAGAAGCTGTCATTACAGAAACAAAAAACGAATCAGTAGATTCACCGAAAATAGAAGAGGCTGCGAAGCCTGCTGAAGGAACTACTCCGACAGAAGAAAAACCGGTTCAGGAAAGACGCCCGTTTGAGCGCCTGGAAAATAAAAACCGCCAGAACCAGAATCAGCAGCGAAATCAAAATCGTCCGCAGAATCAGAACAATCAGAATCAAGGCGAAAACCAGGGAAATCAAGGTGGAAACCAACAAAACCAGGATCGTCAGAACAATAATAACAATCAAAGAAATCAAAACCAGAATCAGCAGCGAAATCAAAACCAAAATCGCCAGCATCAGAATCAGCAAAATCAGAACCAACAGGAAGAAAAAGTTGATGAAGAAGCTTACAACTTAGTTGGTATTGTGACTGCTGAAGGAGTTTTGGAAGTGATCCAGGATGGTTACGGTTTCTTACGTTCTTCCGATTATAACTATTTGCCTTCACCGGATGATGTGTACGTTTCTCAAAGCCAGATCAAATTGTTTGGTCTGAAAACGGGAGATACCGTTCGCGGAACCATTCGTCCGCCGAGAGAAGGTGAGAAATTCTTCCCGCTTGTAAAAGTGGATTCCATCAACGGAAGAGATCCGGGATACATTCGTGACAGAGTTCCGTTTGAATACCTGACTCCGCTATTCCCGGATGAGAAATTCAAATTGACAGGTCACAAGGAAGAAACGATGTCTACCCGTGTCATGGACTTGTTTGCTCCGATCGGGAAAGGTCAGCGTGGAATGATCGTGGCTCAGCCGAAAACCGGTAAAACCATGCTCTTGAAAGACGTTGCAAATGCTATTGCGGCAAATCATCCGGAAGTTTACTTAATTGTATTGCTGATCGATGAGCGTCCTGAAGAGGTAACGGATATGGCACGCAGCGTAAAAGCGGAAGTAGTTGCATCTACCTTCGATGAGCCTGCAGACCGACACGTAAAAGTCGCAAACATCGTTTTGGAAAAAGCAAAACGCATGGTAGAATGTGGTCATGACGTATGTATCCTTTTGGATTCGATTACGCGTCTGGCTCGTGCATACAACACGGTTTCTCCGGCTTCAGGTAAAGTACTTTCCGGTGGTGTGGATGCAAATGCATTACATAAACCAAAACGTTTCTTCGGTTCTGCCCGAAAAATTGAAAACGGAGGTTCCCTTTCTATTTTAGCAACTGCGTTAACTGAAACCGGTTCTAAAATGGACGAAGTAATCTTCGAAGAATTTAAAGGAACAGGTAACATGGAACTTCAGTTGGATCGCAAGATTTCGAACAGAAGAATTTACCCGGCTATCGACATTCTTTCTTCCGGAACAAGACGTGAGGACTTATTAGTCGGAAAAGACGTGTTACAGCGCATCTGGCTCCTTCGCAAGTTTATTGCAGATATGAATCCGGTGGAAGCCATGGAGTTTGTAAAAGGCCACATGGAAAACACCCGTTCCAACGAAGAGTTTTTAGTATCAATGAATTCATAAAACGAAAGTCCCTCTTTTCAGCGGGACTTTTTTTCAGCTTAGAAATATGCGCACGTCAACAAAAATTGCATTATTATTTACAGGTATTTGGTTTTTAGGTAAATACTGTTTTTTCTATTTCCAGGTTTTACAAACATCCGAGCAATATCCGATCCAGGTGATGTGGAACATTTTCTGTTTATTGATGGCGATGTCGATCGGAAGTTTGATTGAGAAAAGACGCGAAAACGCCAGTGAAAGTACAGCTTTAGGTGATATCAAATCTACGTTGAAGATCGGGATGATCTACACGGTGATTGTTGGCGCATTGATCTACCTGTATTACGCTAAAATTGATCCCGGATACAATGAAAACCAAATTGCTGTCATTGAACAATCCATGCAAAAAATGGTGGATGATCCGGTTCAGTTAAAAAAATTCAGAGCTGAAAGACCCGAATTCGAAGCTTCTTCCAAGGAAGAAATCATCAAAAAATCAAGCGAAAATATCCGCAACTGGTACAATCCGACTTCTGTGATGACGATTTCCCTGCTTGCAATGCTGATGTTGTCCGTAATGAATTCCCTGATCTTAACGATCATTTACCGCAGAGTCTTATTCAGACAACCCAAGCGTTAATTCTTCGCCCAATTGGTCATAATCGATTCCGTCAAAGTTCCCGGAAGACATCATTAGCAAGACGGAATTATTCCAGTTTTTCGCACGAATAAACTCCAGGACTTCCTGCGTTTCATTCACCACTTTAACGCGTCCCCCGAAAGCCGACTGAACTTCGTCAATACTCAGCGGAGCAAGCTTTTTATGCGCTACAACTTCCGGGCTGAAATACACCAAAGCCTCGTCAGCTGCATTCATTGCTCCGTCATACAAAGGCAAAAACTCTTTTCTCAGGGAAGAAAATGTATGTAGTTCCATACAAGCCACCACATTCCGGGACGGATATTGTTCCTTTACAGCAGAAGTTGTTGCCTTTAATTTCGACGGTGAATGAGCAAAGTCTTTAAACAGTGTGAATGATCCTTTTTCAACCACTTTCTGAAGGCGTTTTCCTGCTCCGGTGAATGTCCGGATCGCCTGCAGAAAATCATGATTGGAAATGTTCATAGATTCCGCCAGGTACATTGCCCCTACCAGGTTTTGCAGGTTGTGCGCCCCGAAGATTTGCAGCTCGTATTCCTTCCCGTCATAGGTCATGATTGTTCCGGAATCAGAAACACGGTACTGAGGCGTTTGATAAGCTTTCGTCTTCAATTTCGCTTCAAACTCCTCGCCCAACTCCTTTAAAGTAGCATCTTCGGAATTGTAGATCAGTTTTCCACCCGGTTCAATCACTTCGCAGAACTTTCTGAATTGATCGACATAGTTTTCCCAGGTCGGAAAAACATTGATGTGATCCCAGGCAATTCCGCTGATCAATGCGGTATTCGGTTTATATAAATGAAATTTTGGTCTGCGGTCAATGGGAGAACTCAGGTATTCGTCTCCTTCCAGGATCATGTATTTCGCTTCTTCAGATAATTTCACCATACAGTCATATCCTTCCAGCTGTGCACCAACCATGTAATCGACGTTTAGATTCAAAGCATTCACCACGTGTAATAGCATGGAAGTAATCGTGGTTTTTCCATGACTTCCGCCAATCACAATGCGGTATTTGTTTTTACTTTGTTCGTAGAGGTATTCCGGGTAAGAAAAGATCGGAATCTGAAGTTCTTTTGCCTTCAGCAATTCCGGATTGTCTTCGCGGGCATGCATTCCTAAAATCACGGCATCCAGGTCCGAAGTAATCTTTTCAGGAAACCAGCCAATTGATTCCGGAAGAATTCCCTGCTTTTCCAATCTTGTTCTGGACGGTTCAAAGATCTCGTCATCGGAACCAGTCACGTGAGCTCCTTTTCGGGATAATGCGATTGCTAAATTGTGCATGGCACTTCCTCCGATTGCGATAAAATGAACGTTCATAAAACAAGAATTAAATTTGGATCGAAATTACTAGAATCACGGCAAAAAAAAAGTGTGAGTAAAAATAGTTACTCACACTCTTGCTTTGATTTCTATCTTAATTTTAGTTGTCCTTGTCTCGATACTTCCGGCCTTCACTATGTTTTTGCCGGAAACTCGACAGGACAAAACTAATCTCTACTTTTTTAGCACCGTCTTAAAAAGTAGACAGACATCTTAATAATTTCGTTTCAACTTAGCATCCTGTGTTTCGCGCTGCCAAACAATCTCCGTACAGCCTTGCCCGTTCTTCGAATAAGTAATTCCATTCATGGTCTGAGTTCTGATATACACATCCGCTCTTCCGTTTCGAACAACAACTCTTCGCGTAACTACCGCAGAAACCAATCCATCCGATCCAAGCTGATCAAACTGCTCCTGGCTCACTCCTTCCGGATATTTGGATAAATCCACTTCATATGATCCGGTAGCAACTTTTTCCGGTTGCGGTTTCGCAGCTTCATCGATGACTTTTTTAGAAGCGAGGGTCTTTTCTTCACTCTTACCTTGCTGCACCTGCTCCGTTACTCCCAACTCTTTTTTGGAATTCGTAATTACATTTGCATTATCAACTGCCTGGGTATTTTGTGCACCTTCCTGCTGAATCTGTTGCTGTGTACTTCTTACTTTTTGTTCATTGCTTGTAATTTTCTCATCATTCAAAGCTGCCTTTGCCTTTTCACTTTGAATAGAAGTTAACTGGATTTGATCAAAGTTTTTCTTGTTTTCAGCACCTGAAATCGAAGGAAGGTTTCCTTTCTCTTCCACTTCTTTTGTTTTTACAGAAATCACCTGCTTGTTCTCAATGTTTTTAACATACGCTTTATTGTAATCCGCTCTTTCAATCTCTGTTTTTTGGTCTCTGACGTTTTCAATAACAGTGGTATTTTCTCTGTTAGCTTCCATTTTAGCCAACGTAGTTTCACCGACAATTTTTTCCGTTTCGCGGTTTTTTGAAGTAAATCGCTGTGTGTTTTCAACCTGGGTCTGGGTATTCTCTACTCTTCCGTCAAGTTCTGTTTTCTTGATTTCCTTTATAGCTTCATTGTTATTATTGGAAAGTTGCTTCTCTTCTTCGGTCTTAACTGCAATATTCGTTTCAACCGTCTTCAGCACTTCTTTCGTTTCAACCGTTTTGGCTGCTGCTTTATTGCTATTTTCAGCGTCCAACTCAATTTGCGTTTGCTGTGCATCTTTCACTTTTTTCTCTTCTGCCAAACGCTCATCCATGTCATCGATAGCATTCTTTTCCTGCTCAAGCCGGATATTCGAATAAACTACTTCATTTTTAGCGATTTGTGACGTCTTATCTTCTGCCAATTTATTGTTCGTCTCACCCAAATCACTTTTTGATTTTTTAAGCACTTCATTGTTTTCAACTGCTCCACCGTCCAATTTACTGTTCGTTACAATAATTGCTTCGTTAGCAGCTTCCAGTTGTTCTTTCTGGTTAACAATATTCAGTTCTTTAATCGTATTGCTCTCTTCATTACTCTTAGTAACTGCCGCCTGCTTGTTGCCGATTACATCCACGTTATTCTGAACTTTCGCATTTGCCGCAGCATCGCGTTCCCCGTTATTAATCCGGATTACAGTTAATGTACTATCCGAAGCCAATGTCTGATTCTTTTGTTTATCGCTCAGTTCAGAATTATTCTCTTCCATTCTCTTTGCCTTCCGGGTCATCTTATCCGTAGTATTCCCTTTACGCTTCCTGTTCGCTTCCTCCAGTCTTCTTGCTCCTTCGGTTAAAGAATTATCTGTTTCTTCTCCCAAACTTTTCAGCTCCAACTGGTTTGATTCCGGTTCTGCTTTAGTCGTATTCTGAACCACTGGCGGATTCAGAATGTTATTGATTTCATTCAGTTTTTGTCTTGGATAAATATCTGTCGGTCTTTGAGTAACGGCTCTTTCATATAATTCTTTTGCCTTTTTATAATTCGCAGCATTGAATTTTTCATTTGCACTGTTGATCAAATTCCTGTAAACGCGCTCTTTATCAGCATCGGCTTCTTCCTTTAACTTGATCTCACATTTTTTGGATTGTTCGTATGCGTAATTATTGGAAGGATATTTTGTCAGAATGTTATCGTAAGCCGTTTTCGCTGCTGACCATTTTCCCGCATTGAATTCCTGGTCTGCAGTCGCAGTCAGCGATGCCAATTCCTTATTCGCAGCATTTTCTTTTGCCAGGTTATCCAGGAGCTGGCGCATTTCCTCAATCTTATTCAATGCAGCCTGGTCTTTGGGTTGATGTCTCAATGCTTCTTCAAAGTGTGAAATAGCACCGTTGTAATCTTTCCCGGCCGCTGCATTTTTCCCTTTTGACATTGCTTCATCATACAGCAATTTCGCTTCTTTTGCCGGATCAACTTTATTCGCCAGCAAAGTTTGCAATTCGGAAATTTTCTGATCCGGAGTCAGGTCATCCGGTTTAATGGTTTTCGCAGCTTTGTAAGCAGAAATTGCCTCTTCCAGTTTATTCGCTTTTGCCAAAGCTTCTGCTTCAGACATTTTCTTCGCAAATTGGTTTTGCTGATCCTGGGCCAGCTTTTCTTCTTTCTCAAGCTCTTCAATCTTCGCCAGTTTTTGCTTCGGATATTGGTCTGCCGGTCTGAAATTCGCAGCACGGTTAAACATCTCCTTCGCTTTCACATAGTTCTTTTCATCAAAAGCCTTGTTTCCGACATCAATGATTTTCTGGTAAGCCTGATCACCATCACTGGATTCCTGCTCCGATAGTTTTTTCGCATTTTCAGCTTTTTCAACCGGAAGTTTTTCATACGGCTTCAATACCAATGCCGCATTGTAAGCCTGTACAGCTTCCGTATATTTCTTCGCAGCCACCAGATCATCTCCTTTTTTAAGAGCTGCCTGGTATTCCTGCTCTACTTTCAATTGTTCAGCATCCGCCTCTTTCAACGCTTTGATAGCGCTGATACGATTCTTTGGTTCCTGTTCATTTTTAATCGTTAAAGCTTCATTGTATTTTGCAATTGCTTCGTCGTATTTTTTCGCAGTCTCCAGGTTTTTCGCTTCGGTTAAAACAGCGTTGTACTTCTTATTCAATTCGGCATCTTTCAGCTCTTCCTCTATTTTTTTGTCACACCACGCAATGGCTTTTTCAACTTCTTCATCCGCTTTGATTGCTTTTGCCTCCAGGTATTTTTGCTTCGCTTCTGCATACTTATTCTGGTTCTGGAAAGCCATTCCTTCTCCTTTCAATTTCTCGAAAGCAGCCTGTTTCTGAGCCTCGCTTGACAGCTCATTTTCCATTTTGGAAATTTCCTGGATTTTCTCAGAAGCAGTTGCATTAGACGGATCCAACGTAAGCACCTGCTGATACTTCCCTTTTGCTCCCGGCAAATCTTTCTTGGAAAATGCCGCTGCACCTTCTGCCAAAAGTTGAGTTACCTGTTTTTCTTTATCCGCTTTTGCAATTAAAGCATCAATCTCTTTGACTTTTTCCTTCGGTAAAGCCTGGGAAGGATCCAAAACCGAAGCTTCTTCGAATTTCTTTTTAGCATCAGCCAGTTTATTTTGTCCAAACAAATCATTCCCTGCTTTGATTGCCGCTTCATATTTTTCTTTCTGAGCAGTTTCCTGCGCATTTTCAGCCAGGATTTTATCTACCTCTGCCAGTTTTTCTTTTGCTTCCGTCTTCGTATTGTCGATTGCAAGAGCAGCTGTGAATTTCTCTTTTGCTGTCGGATAATCTTTCGAAGCCAACGCACTCAAACCAGCATTGAATGCTTCCTGGTATTTTTGACTTTTATCTTTTTCTGCGTTTGCCTGGGCAATCTTTTTCTCAACCTCAATCAATTTTGTTTTTGGAACGGTTGAAGCAGGATCAAGGAGTTGAGCTTCCTCGTAGTTCTTCTTCGCAGCTTCAAAATTGGAAGCAGCCATGGCAGCATCTCCATCCAAAATGGCCTGGTCAAATTTCGCTTTTTGTTCTGCCTTTTTACCATCAGCTAAAATCTTCGCATCTATTGCTTCAATTTTTGCCTGAACGGCTGCATCCGGAACCAATGCAATCGATTCCTGGTATTTCGCTTTTGCCTCAGCATATTTCACAGCTTTATCTAAAGCATCACCTTCCGCAATCAACTGCTTTGCTTTTGCAATCTTATCAGCGCTTGCCTTTTCCTGTTCAAGCAATTGATTAATTTCCTGAACCTTCGTTTTTGCTTCCGCATTTTCAGCATCCAATGCCAACACTTGCTCGAATTTCGTTTTCGCAGCAGGATATTGCTTAGCTCCGAAAGCGGTGTTTCCTTCCGCCAGCAATTTGGTAACCTGCTCCTTCAAAGCGGTTGCTTTTGCATTTTCTGCCAGGATCTTGTCTACTTCAGCCAGTTTATCTTTTGCCTCCGTTTTTGTATTGTCAATCGCAAGAGCTGCTGTGAATTTTTCCTTTGCAACTGTATAATCTTTGGAAGTCAAAGCAGCAACTCCGGCATTAAAGGCTTCCTGGTATTTTTGATTTTTATCTTTATCCGCATTTGCCTGGGCGATTTTTTTATCAGCCTCAGCCAATTTCGTTTTTGCAACAGATGAAGGTGGATCAAGAGCCAATGCTTCTTCATACTTTTTCTTTGCCGCCTCAAAATTAGAAGCTGCCATAGCCGCATCACCGTCTAAAATCGCCTGGTCGAATTTTGCTTTTTGTTCTGCTTTTTTGCCTTCTGCTAAAATCTTCGCATCAATAGCATCAATTTTTGCCTGAACAGCCGGATCCGGAATTAAAGCAATTGATTCCTGGTATTTCGCTTTTGCATCCGGATATTTCGACGCTTTATCCAACGCATCACCTTCCGTGATCAATTGTTTCGCTTTTGCAATCTTCTCAGCATTTGCCTTTTCCTGCTCCAGCAATTGGTTAATCTCCTGGATTTTCGTTTTCGCTTCCGCATTTTCGGCATCCAGCGTCAATACTTGTTCAAATTTCGTTTTCGCAGCCGGATATTGTTTTGCTCCGACAGCTGTATTCCCTTCTGCCAGTAATTTGGTGATTTGCTCTTTCAAGGCATTTGCCTTTGCAATTTCCGCCAATTTTGCGTCAGCTTCCTTGATTTTTTCTTTCGGGTAAGTCGCCGCAGCTTCAAATGTCAAAGCTTCTGTGTATTTTGTTTTTGCCTCAGCCCATTTTTCTTCGGTCATCAAAGCATCACCGGCAGCTACAGCATCGTTGTATTTTTGTTTCTTTTCCTGTTCGGATTTCTGTGAATTTATTTTTCCTTCCAGATCAGACAATTTTGCAGTTGCAACAGGATCGCCTGGTTTCAATTTCAAAGCTTCCTTGTATTTGTCTCGGGCAGACATCCAGCTCTGCTGACCATAAAAGAGATCTGCGGCTTTGATTGCCGCATTGTATTTCTCTGCATTCGCAGCCGCATTTTTAGCAGCTTCAATCGCAGCTTCACATTTCACGATTTCATCTTTCGGATACTGTTCCTGCTTTTTTGCCAAAGCTTCGTTGTAACGGGCAATTGCTTCCGGGTATTTTTTCTGATCGCGTAAACCGTCAGCAGCAGTTATTAATGCCTTGTATTCGCTGTCCAATTGTGAATTTGCCAAATTTGCAGACTTAGCAGCTTTCAGAATTCCGTCAATTTCAATGATCCGGTCGTTCGGATGTTTTTCAGTTTCTTTTCCTTTGATTTTTGTAGCCGCTTCGTATTGCGCAAGTGCCTCTTCATATTTCTTTGCAGTATACAATGCATCTGCCTGTTTGATAATCGCATTGTAGTTTGCTTCGCCTTGTTTTTGAGAAGCCTCCGCATCCTTCATGATCTTCTCAATTTTCTTTTTCATTTTGTCAGCCAGAATCTCATCATGCTGCAAAAGTGTGTTTTGTCCGTCAAAAAAGAATTCGGTAATCGGGTTATCTTTGACATAACTGTAATCAATGTTCGGCTGTTCATCAAACAAAGCAATTTCAGCTTCCCCGTACGGTTTGGAACTACCCTGTAATAATTCATCGTCGATACCCGAAACATTGATGGTGAAATTTCTCGAAACTTTTCCTGGTTTGGAGATTTCCACTTTGTATTTTTTTCCCGATTTCAGTATGAATTTCACTTCACCGGATGCATCAGTAACAATCGAATTAACCGTGGAACCACCTTCCAATAGTTTTACTGTAACTCCGGCTTCTTTTTTACGAGTGGTAAAATTGATCGTTTTGACAAAAAACTGCACATCCGATTGACCAATAGCCCAACCGGTCAGGAAGAAAAAGGAAATTAAAATAAGGAGTTTCACTCTCATGTTTTTAGTTTATTCTAGTCGTAGTACAACTGAGATTAATTTTGGTTTAAATTAGTTCAATTTATTACAGACAAATATCGGTAAAAAAGTTCATTTTCATTGCTATGATTCAATTTAAACAACTGAGTTTTTGGGAAAAAGTAACACTATTGGAAAACATTGATTTCCTGGTAGTTGGAAGCGGAATAGTTGGATCTGCATGCGCATTGGAACTTAGAAGACAGCATCCGGGCGCAAAAATCGTCATTTTGGAACGCAGTTATCTGCCTCTTGGAGCCAGTACAAAAAATGCCGGATTTGCCTGTTTCGGAAGTGTTACCGAGCTTTTGGATGATCTTGAAAACACCGATGAAACGACCGTTTGGAACACGGTACAATTGCGGTATGAAGGTTTGCAGCGCCTGCTTCAACGATACAACGCTGCCGATTTGGATTATCAGAATTGCGGTTCTTATGATCTCATCTCTGATCAATCGGATCTGGACTTTTATCATCCCAAACTGGATTACCTGAACCGGAAAATTGAGTCGATCACCGGTCTCAAAAATTGTTATTCCTTCGAAGAAAATGTTCATTCCAAATTCGGATTTAAAGGATTTTACGGAGGATATTTTAACCGATTGGAAGGAGCAATCGATACCGGAAAACTACTTTTAGCGACACAAAAAGACCTGGCAAAAAACGGAATCATCACCCTGTTCGGAATTGAAGTGAAAGGCTTTCAAACAAGTCAAAATGAAGTGAGTATTGAAACCAATTACGGGGAAATTAAAACTCAAAAACTTTGTATTACGGTCAACGGTTTTGCGAAGAAACTGCTTCCGGACCTGGAAGTTGAACCGGCGCGGGCACAAGTCCTGGTTACTTCTGAAATTCCGAATTTACAAGCTAAAGGAACGTTTCATTTAGACAAAGGATATTACTACTTCCGGAATGTCGGGAACCGTATTTTATTTGGTGGCGGCAGAAACCTGGATTTCAAGGCAGAAAACACCTTTGATCTGAACCAAACAGAGCTTATTCAAAACAAACTGGAAGCATTACTTTCGGAAAACATTCTTCCGGGAAAACCCTTTTCGATTGATTATCGCTGGTCCGGAACCATGGGAGTTGGTTCAAAAAAAGCCCCGATCATTGAAAAAATCAATCCGCATTGCGCTGTTGGAGTAAGACTTGGTGGAATGGGTGTTGCAATCGGCTCATTGGTAGGCGAACAATTGGCTTCATTGATTTCAAAACCCGGATAACATTCCGGAGGACAAAATTTCTGTTTCCCTCACGGAAGACTTCTTATTTCTGAGAATTCTTGTATTTTCGGGACAAATTGAACCCTTATGAACGCAGCACATTCGCACTTAATTATTAACCATTTCCCGATCATCGGACTTATTTTAGGAATTATCGTCCTGTTAATCGGAATCTTAGCAAAATCATCCGTAACCCGAAGAGTCGGCTTGCTTCTTTTTATTATTGCCGGCATTACAGCTCAGATTTCGGATGCTACAGGCGAAGGTGCTGAACATTTGGTGGAACAGGCAACTGAGCAAAGAACCATTTCATTGGATTGTCCGGATGCAATTCAAAAAACATTGGAAAACACGGAAGAAACAAAAACGCTGATTCACATTCACGAAGAGCATGCAGAAGAAATGATGCCGCTGATGTGGGGTATTTTCGCCCTTTCTATCATTGCTTTGTTTTTGGAGTTTAAGAAAAAATCCATGGCATTACCAGCTTCCATTATCGTTCTGATTATTGGAGTAGTTGCTACCTATTTCGCAAAGGAGGTAGGAAATTCAGGTGGTGAAATTTCTCACCCGGAAATCCGGAAAGACTTCAAATACAATGAAAATACCTCCCACGACGAAGACTAAACAGGATTGAGAATTGAAAATGTAATCCCGATAGCCATCGCGGATGAAAAGTAATTAGTTTTCACAACGCTCCTTTTACATTTTCAATTATCCATTTTTAATTTAAATATTATGCTGGAAAACTTTAAAAAACATTATACACCTGCTGCGGATTGTGTTCCCGCATCGGAAGAAATCATCCAACAATATCAAGATAAAATTCCGGAATCATTGCTTGAAATCTGGAAAATAAGCGGGTTTGGAAAATACAATGACGGGTTAATCGAATTTGTTAATCCTGCTGACTTTGAGCATAATTTATGGACCTGGCTCGGGAGAGAAGTTCCCAATTATGTTCCCTTTGCAATCAGCGCGTTCGGAGAGCTATTCTATTATCGAAGAATCACAGAAGTAGACGAAGATGTGTGTATCATCGATATTCAGTACCGCAAAATCGAAACACTGATCTGGAGCATGAGAGGCTTCCTGGAAGATTTATTACTGGACCAGGAAGACCGGGACATGTGGTTGCGCGAAGGTCTATTTAAAGAAGCTGTACAACAGATGGGGACACTACAAAAGAATGAAGTTTTTACGTTCACTCCTATCCTGGCTTTCGGCGGATCTGAAGAAGTGGAATTTCTTCACAAAGGAAATGCACAGGTTTACATGGATTTGGTATTTCAAATGACGAGCTAAATAATTGCGAATTACGAATGCCTAATTACAAATTAATATAGAATGTTTCGGAAGGAATATTGAGCTAAAATGTTTCAGCAGTCAAATAGATGAAAACAAGATGCACAACCCTGTGAAGTAATCTTTTACAATCTCAATTTTTCATTTTAAATTGAATAAATTATTCCTTTGCCAAATCTTTTTGATCAGCAGTTTGAGGAGTTGTTTCTTCTGCCGGTTGATCTAATGATGTTACGTCCGTTTCAGGAAGATGAGCCGGAGCAGAAGGGTTTGCAATTCCGAAAGGTCTTGAAAACTCGGTTGGAGTCTGGATAATCTGATCCATTTTTACCGCTTCTTCTTTGATTGGCTCTTCAATAATTCCGACCGTTTCTCTCATGACATTTTGCAGATCAAAATCGGCTTTTACATCGCCGGTAGATTTTTTGATTTCATTTTGAACATCTTGCGATGCCTGTTTGATCTGATGCACCGCTTTCCCCATTGACCGTGCGATCCCCGGAATGCTTTTTGAACCGAAAAACATCAGAATAACGACTAAAATCAGAACGATCTCTGAACCTCCAACATCGCTGAGAAATAAAGGCAAAAATGTCATAATGACAACAAAAGTAATCGAATTAATTGAGCATTCCTAGCTGAATGGCTACTCAAACGTTAATTTTTGCTTAATCCCGAATAACGAACGCCGTTTGAAAAAGTATCATTGAAACAGAATATTTTATAGAAGACAAAGTCATGGATTTAGAAAGGAAGATGTGGTTCCCGAATAAATAATTGACCGCACTCACATTTGTCGTATCAAAAGCTATCGCTTTTTCTTATATTTGCGCCGAAAATAAATAAGAAGAAGCTATGGCAACCACGGCAGATATTCGAAACGGACTGTGTATCAAGTTTAACGACAAAATCAGTCAGATCATTGAATTCCAACACGTAAAACCAGGAAAAGGTCCGGCTTTCGTGCGAACAAAAATGCGCGTAATTGAAACAGGAAAAGTAATCGATAATACGTTTTCCGCAGGACATAAAATTGATATCGTTCGTGTTGAAAACCGCGAATATCAATACTTGTATCAGGAAGATGACAACTTTATCTTCATGAACAACGAAACATTCGAGCAAGTTCCTATTCCTATGAAAATGGTTGAAAAACCTGAATTCTTGCTAGAGGGAATGATTTGCAATATCTTATATGATGCAAACGATGAAGTTCCTTTGGTTGTTGAATTACCAATGTACTTAATCTCCGAAGTAACTTATACAGAACCGGGAGTTAAAGGCGATACTGCTACCAACTCGATGAAAGCCGCAACCATTGCAACCGGTGCGGAAGTGAAAGTTCCTTTGTTCATCGACATGGGAGAAGTCATTAAAGTTGATACAAGAACCGGAGTTTACGTTGAACGCGTTAAGAACTAGTTCAGATAACAATCATATTTTAGAAAACCATTAGTCAATCGACTGGTGGTTTTTTCTTTTCAGCATATTTTAAACGATTTAAAAAGTTCAAAGAGTTCAAATGAAATTCGGGTTTGAGCTTTTCAACATTTCAATAACTGAACTTTCTTCATGGAAAAAGTCATCCGCATACAATCAAAAGAAATCAATATCCAATGGATGAATCATGCTTTGGTTTCCGAATCAAAACCCATTCTCATTTTTTTACACGAAGCGCTTGGAAGCATTATCCAATGGAAAAGTTTTCCGCAGGATTTGTGTCAGTCACTGAACTTACCGGGAATTGTAATCGAACGAAGCGGTCATGGAAAATCCTCTCCTCTCGTAGGTGAACGAGACCGGAATTACCTTCACCAGTATGCAGATGAAACGATTGATGTGCTTTTGGAAGTTCTGAATCCGAATCAAAAAATCATCCTGGTCGGACACAGCGACGGTGGAAGTATCGCTTTAATTTTGGGAAACAAACAATTGAAAAATCTTCAGGCGATTGTAACAATGGCAGCTCATACCTTTGTAGAACCGGAAACACTTGCAGGAATTCACCCGGCTATCGAAGCTTTCAAAAGCGGAAAACTCAATGGTTTGTATAAAATTCATGAAGACAAAACGGAAACCTTGTTTTATGCCTGGGCAAATACCTGGCTTTCTTCGGATTTCAAATCCTGGGATATCCGGGACGAAATACAGGGTTTCAAGCAACCGGTTTTAGCAATCCAGGGAATCAATGATCAATACGGCACAGACGAACAGGTCAACTCAATTGTTGAAGGGTATTTAAACAGAACCGGGAAAATGATTCCTGCCTGCGGACATCATCCGCATTTGGAAAAAACGAAGGAAATGGTTGATTTGATTTCCGAGTGGATTACAAAACAAATACACTAAAAACCGGCCCCGAAGTAATTTCCCAATATTGGGACGAGACCCCGTTTAACCGGATTTTCCCGGCTTATACCGGGATGTGATATGACGTTTTGAACTTTATTTACTCCTGATACCTGAACGAAATAAAACCTGATACTTTCAGCATCATTTTAAGAATCTCAAATCCGACGTAATTCCGCAATATTACGTCCGGGTTTTGCAGCTTGAAAATCTGCCTGTTAGACCCCGGAAAATGAAGCATTCTTCAATATAAAATTATCGCTGCATTATTTTTTCAGATATTTCCGTTCTAAACCATCGAAAACCAGTAACTTTGCCCCTCATTTTTAACGTAATTTTTGAATAGCTAATGAGTAATGCATTGGGGAACCATATTCTTGTTGAGTTTATGGGGTGCGATCCGCACATTATGAATGATGTATCTTCGATCGAGCGCGACATGGTAGACGCGGCTTTGAAAGCAGGTGCAACTGTGATTAATTCTACATTCCACCATTTTTCTCCATACGGAGTTTCTGGTGTAGTGGTAATTCAGGAAAGCCATTTGGCAATTCATACATGGCCGGAATACGGTTATGCCGCTGTAGATTTGTTTACATGTGGAGAAATGGATGCCTGGATTTCCTTCGATTACCTGAAAGAATGTTTTGGTGCCAAGAATTATTCCGCTTTGGAAATGAAACGCGGAGCTGTTCAATTGTTGACCAGAAATGATTTCGACATTAGCTCCATGCGTCAGAAAGCAGGAGAATGGACCAATCCTGAAATGTATACCCGCAATGTGTGGTTTACGGATAAGGACGACAATCAGGCGTTGTCTCTTCGCTATACAGGAGAAGTATATTACGATGTGCAATCTCCATTCCAGCGTGTGCGTATTTTGGAATCTCCGAAATACGGTAAATTGTTGACATTGGACGATATGTTCATGACAACAGAGAAAGACGAATTCCATTACCATGAAATGATTTCGCATCCGGCGATGTTCACACACGGAAATGCTAAAAACATTTTGGTAATTGGTGGTGGTGACGGTGGAACTGTACGCGAATTCCTACGCCATGACGGTGTTGAGAAAGTAACGATGGTGGAAATCGATGGGGAAGTAATCAAAGCATGTAAAGAGCATTTACCTTCTATTGCTGCTTCATTCGACCACCCGAAATTGAACCTGATCGTTGGAGATGGAATTGCATTTGCAAAAGAAGCTGCAAACGAAGAGTTTGATTTGGTAATCGTTGACGGATCTGATCCTGTTGGACCGGCAGAAGGGCTTTTCTCTGTTGAATTCTACAGAAACTGTCACCGCATTTTGAAGCCGGGTGGAATCCTGGTTGCACAAGGTGAATCTCCGAAATTCAACGAGCAGGCATTTACAGAATTGAACATTACACTTCAGCATATTTTCGGAAAAGAAAACGCTCCTGTTTCGCTTTTCTTCGTTCCGACATATCCAACAGGAATGTGGAGTTTCCAATATGGTTTGAAAGGAAGTGCCCAGCCAAAAGCTATTTCAAACGACTCGGAAATCGAGCAGTTTGTAAGCGCAAAAGGATTGAAATATTACAACTCCGATATCCATAAAGCCAGTTTTGCATTACCAAACTTTGTGAAAACCCTGATTAATGGATAATTCATCGAAGTTTGATCCGAACGGAGTAGGAATTGCAAACGGAAACATTTTCGGTTTTCCGGTCAGTGAAGCAAATGCGGATATCGTCATTATTCCGGTTCCATGGGATGCAACCGCTTCCTACGGAAAAGGAACAAGCGACGGACCGAAAGCAATCCTGGATGCGAGTACTCAGCTGGACTTTTATCATCCGCAGTTGCCGGAAGCATGGAACACGCAGGTTTTCATGACTCCTATTTCGGACGAAATGAAGCAGATCAATGATCAGATGTGTATCGACACGGTTCAATACATTGGCTTTTTGGAAGAAGGCGGCGAATTGGATGAAAACAGTCCGTATCACGAAGTATTGGATAAAGTAAATGCTACTTCGGATTTGTTGCGAAACAATTTAAAAGAACGCGCTTCCAAATTATTGGCTGAAAACAAAATCGTTGCTGTTTTGGGTGGCGAACACAGTACTCCTTTAGGATTAATGGAAGCTTTAAGTGAAACTGGTCAATCATTTGGAATTCTTCAAATTGATGCACATGCCGATTTGAGACAAGCATACGAAGGATTTGAGCAGTCACATGCAAGCATTATGTACAATGTACTTCAGTCGTGTTCCAATCTTCAGAAATTGGTTCAGGTAGGAATTCGTGACATCGCTCATTCCGAAGTACAGCTTTCCGACTCGGATCCGAGAGTCAAAACATTTTATGACTGGGATTTGAAGCGCGGGCAGTTCGAAGGACAAACCTGGAAAGAACAGGTTGCCATGATCCTGAGCGAACTTCCGGAACGTGTGTATATCTCTTTCGACATTGATGGTTTGAATCCGGCACTTTGTCCGAATACCGGAACTCCGGTTGTTGGCGGTTTCGATTTGGAGCAAATCAACTACTTGTTCTTCCAGTTGGTTGAATCCGGAAGAAAAATCATTGGTTTTGACCTGAATGAAGTATCTCCGGGAAAAGAAGGCGATTGGGATGCAAATGTTGGCGCAAGAGCTCTTTGGAACCTGGTTTGTGCAACGGAAAAAAGCAGAAAAATAAATTACTGATAATTGACTCGTTTTCGAGTATGAAGCACCTGGAGAGCATTTTCTTCAGGTGCTTTTTTTGTTTCAATATTCGGAAGAGATTCTGAATGCTGTTACTATATAATATAAGCAAAAAATAATTAACCACCCTTCCAGGGTTGTAAACCCTGGAACACTTTTAGCACCATCTTTCATTATCAGATTATAGCAATTCTTCCTTGCATTCCCATCATCACAATCAACTCACCAAACATTTTCATCCTTTCGAATCAAATTTCGAATCTTCTGAACTTTAGTACCAAACATTTATTCATATATTCGTGTCGTATAACGGAAAGAAATGTTGAAAACCAAACTGGTATTTTTAGTAATCCTATTTACTGTTCTTTTTGCGGGACTTTCCACCGCTCAAAACATTACTTTACAGGGCAGGATTAATACCAGGCATTTCTCCATCAACGAATACGGAAGTGCCGGCCAGATCTGGACCGGTTTACAGGCAGCAAACGGAAATGTACTTTTCGGAAACAGGCAGGATATTCTTTCTTTCAACGGAATTGAATGGTCGAAAATCAAAACCGATACGGAGAAAACAAAGAAAACCATTCTTGAAAGCTGCGCCGAAACATACGTTTCAAAATTATATTTGGCTTCTGACGACCGGGTGTATGTTGGCCGGGATAATAATTTCGGATACCTGGATTACTCAAGCAAAGGTGAATTGGTTTATTTTCCTGTTTTCTGCGGCGGACTGAAAAACGACATCGGGCAGGTTTGGAATATTTTTGAACTGGGAGACAATTCCATTTTGTTCGTTGCTGAAAAAGGCCTTTACATCCTGAAAAACAATAAAACAATCCGACTGGAAGTTCCACCGGCCTTTGAGGAATTAATCTGTAAAACTTCCTGCCGGATTCTGAATGGCTTCCTTTTAACATACCAATCGAAAGCAGAATTCAAGACCCGGAAGGAAAATTATTTGTATTACGACATCGTCAATGCAAAACTCAAAGAACTTCATTTACCTGAAGCCGTTCACATTAAAAACATTCGCGGGAGTTTCCAGGTTGACAACATCTGGTACATTGTAGATGCGAAAAGTAAAGTTTTCAGTGTAAAGAACAATTCCGGAGTTCAGCAATGGGATTCCGTTCCGGGATCAAAATTTCCCTGCTTAAGCAAATACTTCGTAAACAGTGTCACGAAATCGGGAGATTACTTATTGGTGAGTACCGAAAATAACGGTTTGGTAATCGGTGATGTTTCGGGGAAAATTATAAGAGAATACAATCTCCAGGACGATTTAGCGAACCTGACAATCAATCAGTCTTTTTTCGATACGGATTTCAACCTGTGGCTGTGTTTGGGAAATGGAATCCAATTCATTGAAACAGGTTCTCCTCTCTCCTATTTTCACAAAAACGAAGGGGTAAACTCGCAAATCGAAACGATTAATTTCAATTCCGGCATCCCGTTGATCGGAACACACAACGGAATTATTTCCCCGCAACTTTTTGGTTCCGGAAGTAAAATGCTTCCTTTCGGAACACTCAACGAAATTATTTTCGACATCGAAACGATTAAAACACGTTTGGGAAACAAATCGATGATTATCGGTTACAACGGAGTTTATGACCTGAATACACAGACAAAGAAAGAAGTTTCTGCATCCTATCAGTACGCCATTGCCTTTGAAAAAAATCCCGAAGATCCCAATTCCATTTACCTGACACTTGAAGCCGGTTTGGCAAAACTAAGCCTGCTTCCCGATGGAAAATGGGAATACCAGGAACTCGTCGGAGATGCCGGAGGAGAAACTGTGAGCCTCACCTACCTCCGAAACAAGATTTTCTTCAGTATCCGTTCCAAAGGAATCGGAATCTACGACCTGAAAACAAAGAAGTTCAGAATTGTAACGGTTCCAAGTCTCAGCAAGGAAGATCAGAACAATAATTTCTATGTGGAAGAGTTCAAAGGCGAAATCTTTGTCGGAACTGCAAACGGCATGTTTGTCTTTGATAAATCCCTGAATAAAATCATTCCTTTTGAACCGTCAAACGTTCTGAAAATTAAAAACTACAAGAATACTATTCACCGGATTATCAATGTGAATGACGAACAACTTTGGGTGGTTATTTACCAGGATAAAAAAGACGGAAAGTTCGAAAACATCTTCGGCTGGTTCGAAAAGAAAGGAAAGCAATGGGAATGGGTTTCCTGGCCGTTGGCCGGGCTTAAAAATGCCGGGTTGGTGTTCGCAGTGGAGAGAAACCCATTAACCAATGAAGTGTGGGTTGGCGCCAACGACGGTTTGTTTGTACTCAACCTGGATGCTATCCGTAAAAACAGGAACCCATTCAAAGTACAGATCGACCGCTTCGAAGTAAATGGAAAAACATTCCTGTACGATGTTTCGAAAAGTAAAAAACAGGAAGGCCTGGATTACGCCCAGAATTCCTTCAAACTCATCTTTCACGCCAACTCATTTTCCTGCATCGGACCTACTTTATTCAGTTACAAACTGGAAGGATTCAGTGATCAATGGTCTCAATGGTCGCCGCTGAACTTTGCCAATTTCGAAAAAATTCCGGAAGGAACTTACACCTTTAAAGTAAAAGCAAAATCTGCTTATGGCATTGAAAGTGAAGTACTGACTTACGAAATCACCGTATTTCCACCGTGGTATAGAACAGTCTGGGCGTATGTTTTCTACGTGATTCTATTGATTTTCCTGATTTACTTCGTGGTTCAGCTTTCTACTCAACGTGTCAAAAGACAAAACCAAAAACTGGAAGAAACCGTCCAGGAAAGAACCAAAGAGATTGCAGAGCAGAACCATCAGCTGGAAATTCAGAAAGAAGAAATTACCGCAAAAACGATGGATATTCTCGACAGTATTCATTATGCAAAACGGATTCAATCAACGATTCTGCCTACTACTTCCCGTCTGAACGAGTTGTTCAGACAGCACTTTGTGTTCTATCGTCCGAAAGACATTGTTTCAGGGGATTTCTATTGGGCACGGGAAGTCCAGGGAAAAGTCATTTTCTCGGCAGTTGACTGTACCGGCCACGGAGTTCCGGGTGCTTTGGTGAGTATTGTCGGTAACAACGGTTTGTTAAGAGCTATCAACGAATTCAAACTGACGGAACCGAACGATATTTTGAACAAGCTGAGAGAAATCGTGATTGATGCTTTCAGATCCGAAGGACAATTAGACGTGAAAGACGGAATGGATATCGCGCTTTGTTCCATTGATCCGCAAACAGGAATCCTGAAGTTCTCCGGTGCAAACAACGAATGTGTCATCATCCGGAACGGTGAAATCATCGAATTGAAACCAAACAAACAACCGATTGGTCTGTTTATAGATGCAAAACCGTTCAGCCAGCAGGAATTCCAGTTACAGCATGGTGACTGTATTTACCTGTACACGGACGGATATGTGGATCAATTCGGAGGAGAACGTCTGAAAAAATTCAAATCGAAGCCATTTAAGGCATTCCTTTCCACGATCTATCAAATGGATATGGCAGATCAATACAAAGAGATACAGCGAACTTTTGACACCTGGAAACACGACGTGGAACAGGTCGATGATGTATGCGTATTTGCAGTAAAATATTTAACATCGTCACATGAAAGCTAGATGGCCCTCTTTATTAGCCTGGGTGTTTTTGGCACTCCTTGTCCTGTTGTTCCTGGGCTGGAGTGAATTCTCCTGGAAACTCACCAAAGTTCTTCCTTACCTGATCAGTTGCATTTTCTTGTTTTTCCAGTTCTTAACGGTCAGCCGGATCAGTTCAAAAACCTTTCGCCTGATCAACACCTCGCTATTGATTGTCCAGGTAATATCGTTAGGGGCGTTCTTGCTTTCTATCGTAGAAATCGGGCAAATCTGGAAATTGAACATGCTGTTCTTACTTGCAGCAACACACATTTACCTGTTGGATCTTAACAATCGTTTTATCCAAAGAAGGGTGTTTTCCAAATGGCTGCTGTTGATATTGCTGGTGATCAGCTTAATCGCTTTCCTGTTGATTGAAAAATCTCCCTACTTAATGAATATCGGCTTCATCAGCGCAATGCTGTCCGGTTTGATCGTATTGATGAATATTTTTCTTTTTAATCCGAAAAGAGAGGAACGAAGTAATTAATCCAGATCTTCTTTTTTAACATTGCCTTAAAAAAGAAGCAAAAAAGCGCTAGGCCTGTACTCGAAAACCTGTAAACTACGCGGCATTACGCGAAAGCATTCAAAACTCGTCCTACGGACTCAAACACCGAATGCTTTTTTTCGCTTCACTTGCTTGT
>VFQP010001254.1_pt1 | contig 35370 bp, 39 predicted proteins | sample 3512351 | NCBI WGS metagenome assembly VFQP01 (sample SAMN10412372, study PRJNA504923) | tailings metagenome | isolation source: Relicate 1 Philex TSF1 revegetated site | place: Philippines: Tuba, Benguet | collected 2017-08-29
TTGAGAATGTTCTAATGGGAAACTTCGAGTGGGCTACCTAAATAATTACAATCATTTTTAACTCAAAACCTACAGCCTAGTTTAGGCTTTTTTGTTTATAATTATTGATATTTAATGAAGAATATGAATCATGAAAGCAAAAGGTCTTGACTTCTTTCCCTCGTATCACTTGGGTAATAAAAGTTCGATAACCCCCTAAAATTTTATGTTTGTCTATTGTTGTTGTATCGAACTGTTCTACATTGGTTTTATAACGATTATTCCATAAATTGTAATTTAGAACCGTATCTTTAAAGATTTCAGTTTCTCTTTTATATTCATAAACCACATTTCTTTTTGAAGTCCATATATTACCCCATACTTCTAAACTTGGCTCGCCAATTCTTTCAATCAAAAATAATGTATCACAAGGAAAAATTATTTTAGAATATTTTGACAATATATCGTTCCTTGTCCATTTTGCACTGTTAGCAAAACCTTTTCCAACCACATTTTGCCTTTTAAAAATATTCGTTGATACAACACTTTTTTGTGTTTGACAAGCAACAACTATTACTATAAAGAGTGTAATTATATTTGAATAACCGCTTTTCATTTTTATCTGTATTTAACCTTTGAATAAATTAAACTTCTTCCTTTTTTGTCAACTATTGGGTTTAATGGATCAGGTACAAACACCTTAGGTGATATTTCTATAACCCCATAATGTGTTCTCAAAGGAAGTCCATTTTCAGATCTAAATTGATTTTCACGATGAGTTGAGTATTTCTCTGCTTCTAAATAGTTGATTGTACCCACCCAAGTTTTATTTTTATTCAGCGTACCTTTTAAATGGTCTTCTGTATGAGCTAATTCATGTCCTAAACTTATATAAGATGGTGATTTAGCTAAGCCATTTACCCCTCCCTCAGTTGGGATATCTGCTTTACTATTAGGATTAAACCCTACCGTATGCGTATTATCATCATATTGATTACCACCCTGCGCAATACTTACCACTTGGGCATCATTTGAAAGAAAATCAATCATTTGCCTGCCCTCTTTTCCTAATCCTAAACGAGCTAAGGCACTTCCTACTTGATTAATGAATTTATCGCCACCTGTATAAGCTGTTCCATCTGCATTGTAGAAATTATATCCGCCTTGTTGAGTATAACCATAATGCACCCTTTGTTCTTGGCTATTTGTATCAAAATAATTGATTACCAAACTATCGCCATTCATATCGGTATATCTCAGCGGATTACCACCAAAGGCAGAATAGGGGGAAAGGTTAAAATATTTATCGGCGAATCTATCGGAGCGGTTCCAGTGAACAGCAGCAGGGTCATACATTCTATTTCCGAAGTCATACCAACCAAGTTCGGGTATTTCCTCTTGCCCTTGAAACTTAAATTTAAGCTCAGGATTCCCCTCTGTTTCAATACCCACCAAATTCCAACCCCAAGGGTCGTACCGGGGTCGCGTCCGACTGGTTTTCCTGTACAATGGCAGGAGGGTCGTTGGTAATGGATAAATTGTCAAAGTACGCCGCCGTACGCTTGGATCTGTTGACTACATTTACCTGCAAGGTAGCGTTCTGCGGGGCTACAGGATGACATTACCTGCTACCTCGCTCGCACCCTTTTAGATTACATTTCAAAGAACATTTCTATCTCAAAACCTACAGCCTGCTTCGCGCTTTGATACAGGTTATAGGCACTCACCGTATCACAGACTCTCCAGTTATTTTTAGTAAGCAGTCTTTACTAGGAAGACAAAGCACAACGGTAAGCCTGTGCTTCTCAGAAGACTACAGTGAATTGGGGAAAACCTACTCTTCAATTTTCTTTTTAAGAAAATCGAAGAAATCATTTGCGTATTTATCCCCTGTTATATCACAGTAAACTGGTGCTTCTCCATTAACATCAATTTGTGATAAATCAAAATAATATGTTTCCCCTTGATCATTCTCTTGTATTACTAATTGATGGATAGAAAAGCCTAAGTTCTTCCTGTTTAATTCATTCATATAAACAATATCGCCTCCTACTACTGTATCAAAATCAATTTCATAAATACTATATATTTCATTTCCGTGAATTTCCCCACCTCCGTAATTTTTAAGCCACCAAATATATGAAGGAGGAAATTGAACCTTCAATCGTTCTTGCGCTCTTTTGACCCATTCATCAGAAGCCCCATTCCCAAATTCTCCAAATTGAGCTATATTCTCATTCGAAGCTATTATTTTAACAATTTCATAATATCTATTTTCCATTGTATTTTATTCTTTAAAATCATTAGATCTATTTATCCAATAATTGCTTCTCCAAGAGTTAAATTCATCTCGTTTAATACCGGATGGAATGGTATTGGGATTTATATCTATAACCTTATGGTTTTTTTGTGGAAAGTTTGCGTAATTTCTGCCATGCCTGCACCATCTTTTTGAATCAGATGATGTAAATTTACTGTTTTCCATCATTTCCTACCGGTGCCCTTCCTGATGCCATCCGTTCAATGTTATTGCCAGTAATAACTTTTCCATTTTCTTTCCACGAACCAACTTGGGAAGGGTTAAAAATATCATCTCTTTGAAAAACTTTCACATTATCAAATACTGAAACTTTTTGCCAAAATTTATTCCCTTCTACAAAATTGTTAGTTAAGTATAAGGCTTCTCCAATAGTATTACCAACTCGTTTAATAGCGCTTCCACTAACATAAGGAATCGCAGCCCCTCCAGCCGCAAATATTTTGTCCAACACAGATGCTTTTGTACCGTCAATATTAACAGCATTATTGCCTCTTGTAATGGTAGTTGCTAAAACGGTTACATCATTTATATCGGTGAGTGAGAGTAAGTTTCCTGCTATACCACCATAATATTCATTTTTTTGCTTTACTGTCGCACTTTTGAGATGCATAGCATCCCCATACATCACAGCACTAACAGCCTCTAATCCCTCCAATTCAATACGAGCAGTTACTTTATTCTCACTAAAAGCATAAGTAGAATTGTGTACATACTTTTCACTTAATGGATCTACAGAAATAAAACGCCCAATGGCAGGGTCATGTAAACGCCATTTAAAATGAGCATAATTAATCTCTAATTCATCTAATTTTTCTTGTCCCTGAAACTGCCACTTGTGCTCCGCATCACCCTCCGTCTCAATACCCACCAAATTCCAACCCCAAGGCGCTACAGGCTACTCTTTTCTCACATTTCAAAGAACATTTTTAACTCAAAACCTATGGCGTATTTTAGGCTTTGAAGCAGGTTTATAGGCTCTCACCAAGTCACAGAAACTCTGTTTATTTTTAGTACGTAGTCTTCAAGACTACGCACAAATTTTGAATAAAATTTATATCTCAACTCCCATCTATAAAGTATTGCCATACCAAATACGCTAACGAATTATAGATAAAACTCGTTTTGAAAATCTAATTTAACCTTAGCCTTTCCAACGGTAAATCCAACTTCAAATTTTTTTTATTGCTCTTCGTAAGCAATCTAATATATACTCCTCTCTATTAGAATATTTATAAAAATCAACATCAAGAGTCCAGAAATTTGCAATTATTTTATCACAGTGTTCGTCGTCATAAGTAAACTGCTCCTTATCTATCCCCCAAGGCACTATATGTGCTGTTGGTATAGGAATAGGAATCGTTATCTCTTTAATTTTATCAGCAGAATAAGAGCCGAATTTATTTTTCGAAACAAGTAGTTTCTTTCCAGTGCTATAAGTTGCCCTAAATTGAATTACCCAATCATTTTGGATTGAAAAATTGTTTTTTTCTAGAGCATTATCTATTTCTTGCTTTAACAATTTGCTTATTTTAATTGAGTCAAAACCCACATCTAAAAAGTGAGATATATATGAAGTATGTGTTATTCTGGATTCCATATCTTAGTGATTATAATATTTTTTATCTTTTTCTTTGTTTAATGGATGAGCATCTGGATTATTTTTTCTTTAATCTCTTACTCTAGCAGCCTCTGCTTCTTTGGCTTGTTTAGTTGTTACTGAGCCTAAATCTTGAACTTTCTCGGCGGTAGCTCCTGGATGTATTTTTTGTGCTTTTCGCTCACTATGTTTCATTCTTACTGGATCTCCTAAAGCTGTAGTCCTGTTAGCATCTGCTTTACCTACTTTTAATAAAAGCCCATCTTCAGCTTTAATTTCATATAGAATAAAATTCCCAATAGTATCGTTTGAATTTTTGTTAATAGTACTTTTAATAATTTCATTAGCAGGAGACTTTCCACCTGCGACTTTAGCTAAAAGACTACCCGCAGGTCCACTACTAGGGATTGCTGTAGCAATGTCTAAAACCCCGAGAGCAGCGGAAACATGTTTATTATCTTCAATCGGCACAAGTTTGCCATTCCGTCCATTTTCATCCTAGGTATATTGAATTCTTTGGACTTTAATATCATCAGAAAATAAAGAGCCTATATAAGTTCCAACAGTGACAATACCTGAAGTAACCTGGTCTCTAATACCCCAATAAAGATTCTCCACGACTGACATGCTATTTCTAGGAGGGCAACCTATACAGTTTCCATTGGGGTCACTAAGCCTTACAGGATTATTCCATCCATACTGATAAGTACTTAAACTCTCCTGTCCTTGGGCATCCGGCAGAGGATCCACACTATGAAACCTTCCCAATACACTCTCATAACCACGGGCTTTGAGGTCGTACCAATCAAGCCCTAAATCCTCAATCTTTTCACGGTCAAGGTACTGCCATTGATGCTCAGGATTCCCCTCCGTCTCAATACCCACCAAATTCCAACCCCAAGGCGCTACAGGCTACTCTTTTCTCACATTTCAAAGAACATTGTTAACTCAAAACCTATGGCCTATTTTAGGCTTTGAAGCAGGTTTATAGGCTCTCACCGGGTCATAGATACTCAGGTTATTTTTAGTACGTCAATCTGTACTCTCTACTATTTCTTTAAACTTTTTGATTAATGTTTCAAGTTTTGTAGGGTCTCCAAAAGCTTCATATTTTCCATTCAGAATTTTATAACCATACCAATCTGTTTCGCCATTTTCAAAATTTTGCATTTCTATTTCTAAATCTTGGAACTGTGTATATATTAAATCTATTTCTAAATACCAACCTGGATTATCAACAGTTGTAATACTAATTCTATATTGGTGTTCCCAATCACCATCACAGTGCGATTGATACCATTCTTGTAACCATTGTAACATATTCATATTTTGTAATTATTTAGGTACCCTATAAAAAATAAACACCTGATAATAAATTAGTTAACATTGTTAAGCAATTGTATGAAAAATGTCACATTTTTTGAATTTTCGAGGTTCTTTCAAATCATAAATTGTACTATTCTAACTAGAAAATGGTCTTTAAATTGTACTTTTTAAGCAAAAAGAGTACCTAAACAGCTACCATATTCCAAAGAATATTTCTATATCAAAAACCACAGCCTACTTTAGGATTTAATACATTTTGGCACACCGCTTATTTTCTTTACTTTTATAAAAAACAAACACACAATAGTTTAAATTCCCAGAACACAACACCGACCCTCCTATATATCTCAATATTTTATATAATTAAGTATTTTATTAGAAATACTTAATTTCTAAGGCTGAAAAATATTTTTCTTTATTGGTATTATCAAAATCAATTATTTGCACAAAGTATTGATCTTGATAATACCAACAGTGATATAATGTATGAAAATTTCTTATATTTTCCATAGGAATTTGAGTAGATTTGCCATTTTCAAGAATAAACAATGAATCACTTTGTATTTTAAGAAATATAGCTTTTAAGCTAGCAATCTGAGTTGTCCCCTTTGTCAGCACCTTATTGTATTTTATTGTAAATTTTTTATTTTTTAAAAATACGCTTTGGCGATTAGGTATTTTTATGTTCATATAAATGCTACTATCTACGCTCATATTAACGACTACTGTATCATTTTCAATTTTTTCTATCCAAGTTGGCATATCACTCTGCATTTTTACTTGAATACTATTATTGCTTTTCCGATCTATAATTTTTAAATATTGTTCAGCACAATCATCTATCTCATCACAGTTAATAATAATACAGACTGTGTTGTTATTAGGATATATTTGGTATACTTTTTTTTCGTTGATAGGAGATTGGTCAGCACAAGAAGTTAGCCAGTAAAAAGAGCCAATAAATAAATAAAAATTATTTTTTAGTACCATTATAATAAATCTTTTCGAAATATCAATAAATTCATTTTTCGTTGTTATACCTTCATATCCCATTCTTTGGAAAAGGTTTGAAGGACCGCGTTCTACATAAGTTGATTAAAGTACCCGCGTTCCACACCACCAGAGTATGGAGCTAAAAAGCCATTTATTAATCATTAGAGTTGTTTTTTAATTTTCTTTATTTATAAACTATAGTGTGAAAATAGTATTTTAAAATACTGATTTAAATTTAATTATATTCGTATTTCTTGCTCAATTGTAATATTGGGATGTCCTGCAAAATCATGAGCAAAGCATCGACACTCTTATTTAATAACTATACTTTATTTATCATTTTACAATCTTTTTTTATTCAAAAAATTACTAATTATTGTTTTCTAATAACTCCTGTATCAGCTCTATTATATCATTATCTGACTCAAAAATTAATCTAGTTTTGAGATACTCTTTATAATCTTGATTCGGCATCCTGCTTAAAGCTAAAATAGCAGCATATCTTATATCTACATTGTGATGGTTTATTAAGTTTATCAAGTTCTCTTGTAAGAAATTATCAGAAAATGAAATCGCTATTTGAGCATTCCAATAAATGACACTTTCAAACTTGCTATGCAACGCTAATTTAATAAAAGGAATTACTAATTCACTAGGGTAGCATTTTAAAACATCTTCAATTAGTTGATAAACCCCAAATCCATTTCTACCTCCGAATGAGTTCAAAAACAAAGGAATGCATCTGGGGTCATAATGGGCAAGAAAACATTTTCTTACTTCATTATAGATATTTAAAATATTTATGTTTTTAGATAATTCACTATCACTAGGGAGAGGTTGATAAGCCTCCAAAAATTTTAAAGCTTCTTCTTTATCAATCATTTTTGAAATCATCCAAGGTTTTTATTTTGTCTTATCAACTCTAATATTTGAGTATTTACAGTCTGACGTTCATACCCATTGTTAAGTAAAAGTGTACGTAATTCTTTTATATTCCGTATGAGCTAATTCCTCTCCTAAACTTATATAAGATATCAATCTATCATTCAATAACAAAAAACGCAATAAAGAACCCCCTCTTCATTGCGTTTTTTGTTTCTACAAATCTCGCTTTATTCCATTTTTTTCTGTGACAAATATTTATCCAAAAACGCCAGTACTTCTTTGGAAGCTTTGATTTGATTTTCTTTTTTCACAAAACCGTGACCTTCGTCTGGGAATAGGACATACTCTACTGGCACTCCTTTTTTCTTGGCCGCCGCGACCATTTCGTCAGACTCTACTTGAAGTACGCGTGGATCTTGCGAGCCTTGCAACACAATAAGCGGAATCTCGATATTATTGGCATTGAAGAGTGGAGAAATTCGGCGCAAGCGTAGGGAATCAGCCGTGTTTGGGTCGCCCATTTCTTGGTAAAGAGCTGCTTTAAACGACTCCCACCACGGCGGAATGCTTTTGAGCGTACGTAGCCAATTTACAACTCCAAAATAATTGACCCCTACCTTAAATTCTTTGGGCTTAGAAGTGAGGGCCGCCATTACCATAAAGCCACCGTAAGAACCTCCCATGATGCCAATTTTTTCTTTATCTACCCAATCAAGCGACGCCAAGTAGTTTTTGCCTTCAATACAATCTTGCAAGTCTTTTTCGCCGTGGTTTTTATCATCCATTTTATAGAAAGTCTTCCCGTATCCACTTGAGCCTCTATTGTTTACATCCAGCACCGCATAGCCATGATTGACCAAAAACTGAGTATTGTCACTATATCCCGTGCGCGCTTGTCCGCCCGGCCCACCGTGTACTTTCACGAGCGCAGGTACTTTCTGACCCGCCGAAGCTTGGTGTGGACGATACAAAATAGCCGGAATTTCGGTACCATCAAATGACTTAAACCGTACCACTTCGGCCTGTACCAAATCAGCCGGCTCAATAGCTTTGCTCATAACGTCGGTCAACTTTTTGAGTTCTTTTGATTTGAAATCATATACATACAAGTTGTCATTGGAGGTAGAACTCCCTACACTAATTGCTACTTTTTGCTCGCTATCCGAAATTGTTACGGAGTTGACATTTCCATCCTCAAACTTCGGGAAATCCACCTCTTTACCTCCCTCTTGCATATCAAACACTTTCACTACAGTACGGGCATCATCGTTGATACCAATGACCCGATACCGCCCTTTGTCAGAATGATAAGCATACATGATGTCCCATTTTTCTTCGGCTACTTTTTCACGTTTTCCCGTGGCTATATCGTAGCTCATGAGGCGTTTAAACTCCGCAGCGTCGTCAGTAAGATAATACATTTTCTGACTATCTACGCTAAAATCCGTGGGCTGATAAGCGGCCAAATTTTCTGATATTTTGGTCATTTTTTTGGTAGCCAATTCATACAAAAACAACTCACTATCGTTGGTATTGATTTCTTTGGAAAGCGAGATGTACTTTTTATCGCTAGAAACTGAGCCCACGCTGTAGCCACCGTCATTCTGAAAAATAAGCTTGGGCTTGAGGCTAGTGGCGTCCATTTCATAGAGATCAAAAAAACGGGCGTCTCTTTTATTCCAGATAAAGAAAAAACTTTTTTTGTCATGCGCCCAGCCATAAAACTGCGTCTTTGCCTTACCCGCCGTCAGGTCGGTAGCTTTGCCCGTAGTATCTTGAAGATAGAGGTGGTTCAATTCATTGCCCCCTTCATCACTACTATACAAAAATCGATTGTCGTTGGGAAAATATGAAACTGCAAATACGGAGTTTTTGGTAGAATTGGTCAAAGCTTTAGGCTCTTTTCCATCTAGTGAAAGCTCATACGCATTATAAATTCCGGTTTTATTGTTGGTCAACAAAACCCGCGATTCGTCATGCGAAAACCCAGAGCCAGCCACATCTTGGTTGTCCATAAACTGCTCGATGGTATACTGCTTTACTTCACGAGATTCTTCTTTTTGACAGCCCCCAAGCAGAAGCAAAGGCAAAAAAGCAAATACTATTTTTCTCATAAAAAAGGTGATTTAGGAAGTATTAATCAATAACGTTTGAGGTAAATTTAGCGAAATATGGACAATATCTAATGCTTTATTCGTTATTTTCGTAAGTAACAAATTTCTAACCCTCATGCCCAAGATTTCCCTTTGGATTGGCTTTTGCTTAGCTTTCTGTCTTAGTTCGTGTGCGATTTTCAATACACCCAATACCTCCGCTCCTAAAAATGCTCCCGCCAAACGTCCCTTAGCTACCAAACCCAAAGGAGCGTATTCCAACTATGTGCGCGACATTGTCCGCACGGCTCGCGCTTATACAGGTACTCCTTATCGCAGCGGCGGCAACGACCGCCGAGGTATTGATTGCTCAGGGCTGATTTGTAGCGTTTATACCGAGGTAGGTCTCAAGGTACCCCGTATTTCATGGCAGCAAGCGGAGTTTGGTAACGAAATCGAAGATGTAAGAGATATTCGTCCGGGCGATTGGATTTTTTATGTACCCGATGCAGGCAAAGCAGGCTATGTATCGCACGTAGGGATTGTGACCGAAGTCAGAAGTAAAACCGATATTATGTTTATCCACGCTTCTTCTTCCAAGGGCGTTCGCGAAGACAACCTTTTTTCAAAATACTTCAAAAACCGTTTTGTGAAAGCGATGAGACCTTTTTAAATCATATGTTGAAAGAAAATTAAGACTCTTTTTCTTTCAACATATGACTACCAGCAATGTAGCCCGTAGTCCAGGCTGCCTGAAAATTATACCCGCCCGTAATACCATCTATATCAAGCACTTCTCCTGCAAAAAACAAACCTGGCACCTCACGGCATTCCATGGTTTTGGGATGAATACCATTTAAGTTCACACCTCCACAAGTCACAAACTCCTCTTTAAAAGTGGTTTTGCCTTGTACCTCCAATTGAAAATTAGTGAGATGCTCTACCAATCGATTGAGGTTTTTGGCAGGCATATCTGACCATCGCATGGTATCAGGGATATTTGAAAGCTCTACCAGCTGTTTCCAAAGGCGCTGAGGTAACCCAAAAGGGGCTTGAGTTGCCACAAACTTCCCTCTCCAAGCAGCATCTCGCTGAAAATCTATCAATTGCTGCATGACCTCATTGGACTTTTTGTTGGTAAAATTGATAAGAGAAATAAACTGATAATTTTTGGATGACAACTCCCGCGCTCCCCACGCCGACAATCTCAATACCGCAGGGCCACTGATGCCCCAATGCGTAAACAGCAAAGCCCCTGTTTCGGAGAGTTTGCTTCCTGCCATTTTAACGGCCGTATTTCCCACCGATACCCCCATAAGTTCTTTTAACGGAGAAGTAGGGATGTTGAAAGTAAACAAAGAAGGTACGGGTGCTTCTACTTTAGCTCCCACTTTTAGCAGCCACTCATAGCCTGACAATTGCGGATGACCGCCTGAAGTTACCAAAACAGCCGTTGCTGGAATAACTTCACCTGTGCGTAAAATCACTTCAAACCCTGCTCCTATTTTTGTGATTTCTACTACGTCGGTACTCGTACGGATATTTATATTTGCTCTTTGAGCTGATTTGATCAGGCAATCGACGATGGTTTCGGAGTCGTTGGTGGTCGGAAACATCCGCCCATCAGGTTCAGTTTTGAGCAAAACTCCTCTTTTTTCAAACCACTGAATGGTATGCTGATTATTGAAAATTTCAAAAAGAGGGCGTAAAAACTTAGCTCCGCGCGGATAGCCTTTCACCAATTCTGGGATAGTAGGGGCGGCATTGGTGACATTGCAGCGACCTCCTCCCGAAATCCGTACCTTATTTAATACGCCTCTGTTTTTTTCTAAAATGGTCACTTTTGCCAAAGGAAAAGATTCAGCGGCTGTAATAGCCCCCATAAAACCAGCAGCGCCGCCGCCGATAACAATGATTTGTGGTTGTTGCACGTTTTATAAATCTAAAAACTGTCCGAAAGTTGCGAAACTTTTGCAGAAGTAAAAAAATCTTTGGGCGGTTCGTTTTGCAATGACGAACTTTGCGTCTCCAAAAACTCTCAACTATTCATAATGCATCGTAAAGGTCTACGCTGGGGCAATACCCTCATTTTGTTATTTATTTTTGTCGTCATTGGTCTTATTCTTCATTACCGTGGGCGCACCAAGCCGTTGGTCACTTTTTGGAATGACGTCAAAAGCGTGTTTATTTACCAAGAACGTGGTAAATCTTCCACCAATCCCTATAAAAACCCCGAACCTACCTCCAACGACAACGTAGCCTCCGACGACCGTACCTCTTCCGAGGCCAAAGATGACCGGAGTTTGTTGGAAAAAGTAGGTATTGGAAAAACCTCGAGCAGTGAAGAACCTGAGGAAACAACTTCGTCTAGCAGCAACTATGATTTTGCCAATTTAAAGGATTTTCACTTACCCGCCATTGGTTCCAATGACCAAATCGTCCGACATCGCAAAATCACCCTTCGCTACCGTGAGCAGTATGAGCAAGCCGACTGGGTCGCTTACAAACTTACCAACGAAGAAGCTAGTGCCTACCTCTCGCGCGATGGCAATAAATTCGTACCAGACCCACTAGTAGGTACAGGTTCGGCCATTACGTCCGACTACACTCGCTCAGGCTATGACCGAGGCCACTTAGCTCCCGCTGGGGACTTCAATCTCAACCCTACCGACAAGCAAGAAACTTTTTATATGAGCAACATCAGCCCTCAAGTACCTGATTTTAATCGAGGGATTTGGAACGATTTAGAACAAAAATTTAGGCAATGGGCACAGCGTGACGGTTTTTTGTACGTAGTGACTGGCCCCGTTTTAAAAGCTGGCTTGCCTACTATTGGCCAAAGAAATGAAATTGCGGTACCCGAAATGTATTACAAAATCGCACTTTGCGTGACCGACGATGAGCCTCGAATGATTGGCTTTTTAATGAAAAATGAGTTTTCAAACCAAAACCTGAAGACTTTTGTGGTAAGTGTAGATGAAATAGAACGTCTCACAGGCATTGATTTTTTTCCAAAACTCCCCGACACACTAGAAAAAAAACTAGAAAGTGCCAACACTACTAAGGGTTGGTTTTCAGCAAGAAACTGAGGGTTCTCCTCAGTTTCTTATTCTAAGTACAACAATACCGCTGTGTTTCTTGACCCGCTGAAGATATTCGGATAAAGTTTCGGAAGAGGTTACTACCTTTTTGGCCTCCGACGACGCATGCAAAAGATAGGCTTTATTGGCTTTTTTGATTACAAAACCTTCATGGTTGAAATCTAAACCCGCAATACCCGACGTAATACCGATGATATCGCCGTCCTGTAAGTCATTTTCGATGGCAGCTACTTTGTGTTTAGGGAGAAAATACCAAGGTGTAGCACTTAGCTTTTTCTCCACTTCTTCCACCTTTTGAAACTCAGCCTCACTCTCAAGTGCTGGATACAAGGAGCGATGTTTAGTCATGAAGTTGATAGGAGGGCGAATCTCTTCACCTCCAAGCTTTTGAGTCACATCGGTATACCATCCTGAAGCTTCACCTTGGTTTTTCCATTCTAAAAAATAATGAAGCCTCGAAGCATAACCATCAATTTTGCCGTCTCGATACCGCATCTGCCGCAGCAGAATCTGGTATTGTAAGTAAGTTTTGAGATGATGCCGCGTGAGAGTCATCGCCAGTACTGATTCCACAAAAGTATAGCAATCAAAAGTGCGAAGATTGCAAACAAGCTGCTCAGGAGTTTGCTCTAAAGTATGAGCTACGTAGTCATTTCCCAAAAAGCTTTTCCCAAAAATCAAAGCTGTTTGAGCTTTCGCGCTTCCGGCAGGCAATTGCATTTTTTCCTTAAAAATGGCCTGTTCTACATCAATTGAGCCAAATCGCCAAGCCGTCCCTATTACCGCAACACTTAGTAAGACTCCCAAACATAATCGCTTCATCGCTTAACTTTCAACAGCCACATTCCACTCAAAAGTCACTGCTTGCTCAATATCGGGATGCAGACTCAATGCTACCGGACAAGTATAAGCAGCACGTTCGAGCTTGGCTTTGTCGGTATCGCTTATTTCGGTAGCAGTCAGCATCGAAAGCTTCACCTCTATTTTAGCGATTTTACGTGGTGGCTCCGCACTCATGATTTTGGTAATCTCCATCTGTGACCCTCTGAGATCTATTTCATCGCGGCGCGCAACAATACCCATGATAGTCATCATACAGCTCCCTAATGCGCCCGCTACAAGGTCGGTAGGCGAAAAAGCTTCCCCTTTACCATTGTTGTCGGTGGGTGCATCAGTGATAATGGTGGTTCCTGATTGTAAATGAGTCGCTTGTGTGCGTAAGTCTCCAAGATAGACAGTCTGAACGGTTGGCATAATTTTTTCGCTTAAATAATATCGTCAATTTTTCTGAACCATAAAGCTATTAAAATAGTTTGGTAAATGAATTATGGTAGCAACCTTTAAGGAGATTTTAACGTATATTGACTTGACTTTAAATAGTATTTGTGTTACGTTTAGATAAAAATTTTGTTAAGTCTAATGAAAGCTTTTTATACATTCGGTTTAGCTCTTTTGTTATTAACAGAAGTCGCATGGAGTCAACAACGTCAGACTAAAAATAATTTAGAAGAAGAGGAAGAAGACTACGCGACTATTACTACTTATGGTATTACGACCAATACCAACTCGGGTTTATTAGGTGGTTTTGTATTTCGTCACTCGCGTCGCTTAGAAAATGAGCTTTTTGGCCGTCGCCAATATCGCTATTTAGCTTTCGAGCTAGTCAACGTGAGGCATCCTAAAGAGCTTTCGGAATCTAGCAATACGGGTTCGCGCTTTACACCTGGCAAGCAAAACTATTTGTTTGTGCTTCGCCCCCAATATGGTCGCGAGATAATCCTTTCTAACCGTAGCAATGATGAAGGCATCTCTATCAATGGAATCTTAGCCGTAGGAGCCTCTTTGGGAATTTTGAAACCTTATTTCATTCAATATCAGGTGCGCCCCGGTGTAGTACGCAACGAAGCCTATGACCCTATCAAGCACTCTGATCCAGGCAATATTTTAGGAGCAGGAAATATGCTTCAAGGCTTAGGAAGCTCAAAAATTGTACCTGGAGTCAATGCCAAAATAGCATTTAGTTTTGAATTAAGTGCTTTCCGCAGCAATCTCACTGGTTTAGAGATTGGTTTTCTAACTGAGGTATTTGGAAAAGCTCCTATCATTATTCCTTCTGCCGAAAATCGTAGCTTGTTTACCTCAGGTTACGTAACTTTGTTTTTTGGTAATAAAAAATGAGCCTCTATCAGCCAATCATTATCCATGCTTATACACACTTTAGGATAATATAGGGCTGATAAACGACAACAAAATTAAGATGATTGAACTTCCTGTAATAACTTCAGAGCGGAAAAAACGCCCTGATTGGCTACGTGTAAAATTGCCCGTAGGGCCAGAATATCGCAAAGTCCGCACAATAGTCGATACCAATAAACTACACACCATTTGTGAAAGCGGAAACTGTCCCAACATGGGCGAATGCTGGGGAGAAGGTACGGCTACTTTTATGATTTTAGGGAATGTATGTACCAGAAGCTGCTCATTTTGTGCAGTGGCTACAGGTCGTCCCAACGAATACGACGTAGATGAGCCACGCCGTGTGGCTGAGGCCATCAAAACCATGGGTGTTAAACACGCCGTGATTACCTCTGTCAACCGCGACGAACTCAAAGATAAAGGCGCCGAAATTTGGTACCAAACTGTAGTATTGACCAAGGAATTAAGCCCCGCTACTACGATTGAAACCCTAATCCCCGATACTAAAAATAACTGGGATGCCCTCGAACGCATGATTTCGGCGGGACAAGAAGTAGTATCTCACAATATGGAAACCGTAGCACGGCTTTATAGAGCAGTACGTCCCCAGGCCAAATACGAACGCAGTCTTGAGCAAATCCGCCGCACAAAAGCCTATGGCAAACGCACCAAATCGGGCATCATGCTTGGTCTTGGCGAAACGCAAGAAGAGGTGTTTAAAGCTATGGACGATTTGGTAGCACATGGGCTTGATGTCCTGACGCTGGGCCAATACCTACAGCCTACCAAAATGCACCATGAAGTGATTGAGTGGATTCATCCTGATATTTTTGCCCTTTACCGCGAAGAAGGGCTCAAAAGAGGACTCAAATATGTAGAATCAGGGCCATTGGTTCGTTCAAGTTATCATTCAGAACGCCACGTCAACGTGCCGATTTAATGCAAAAATACGATTTCATTATCGCGGGAGGAGGGTTGGCAGGCTTGAGTTTGGCTTATTACATGAACCAAACGATTTTACGCGAGAAATCTATCCTTATTATTGACCAAGACACCAAGACCAAAAATGATCGGACTTGGTGTTTTTGGGAAAAAGATGGTACCACTCCTTTCGATAGTATTGTTCATCGCCAATGGAAAAATGTTTTTTTTCATGGAACAAACTACTCTGATAAACTCGACCTTGGACCTTATACCTATAAATGGCTCAAAGGCGTTGATTTTTACAACTTCGTAAAAACCAATCTACTTACTAATTCAAATATTGTTTTTGTACAAGAACGTATTGAGCGGCTCATTGATACTCCCGCTGGTGGGTTTATCATTACTCCTGATAATCAGTATTTGGGCGAGTATGTTTTTGATAGCATCAAACCTCTCAAGTTAGACTTAGCCGACTGTCATAACCTCCTTCAGCATTTCAAAGGTTGGGAAATCGTCACCGACAAACCCGTCTTTGATACTCACTGTCCTACTATGATGGATTATCGCGTAGCACAAAAAGGAGTGGGGGTTCGGTTCATGTATATTCTTCCCGAAAGCCCTACGCGAGCTATGGTAGAATACACCGTTTTTTCGGATAAGCTACTCTCTCCTGACGAATACGACGCCGAACTGCATCAGTATATCAAGGATTTCTTAAAAATAGAAAACTTCACCATCGAGCATGAAGAGTTTGGGGTCATCCCGATGACCGATGAACCCACTCCTCAGCATCCTGGTGAGCATATTGTACGTATTGGCACGGCAGGAGGATACGTGAAAGCTTCTACAGGGTATGCCTTTCAGCGAACGCAACGTTTTACCCAAGAACTCGTCAGAAATTTGGTAACTGTGGGTAAACCACTTCACACTCCTCCCACCCTTCGGACCCGATTCAAATCCCTCATGGATAGCACATTATTAAATGTACTTCTCTACAATCGTGCTCCGGGTAAAGACGTATTTACAGCTTTGTACAAAAAAAACCCAACTCCTCTGCTTTTCTCATTTTTGGACGAAGACACCTCTTTTGCCGAAGACTTCCGCATTATGCGTACTGTTCCGCTAGGTGCTTTCATTATTGGCATGTTAGATGCTATCCGCAAAAGATTCTAGGCAGGATTGGCCGCGCTGTCAACCCACAAATGACCATTGGAATGTATTTTAAGCGCCGAAGCTGGTAAGCCTTCATGAACAGGCTCTTCCAAAACTCTTTTGATGATATTCTGCTTGCCATTTCCATTGGCCAACACAATCGCTATTTTGGCTTCTAAAAAATGTCGCAATCCTACCGTAATCCCTTGCGTAAGAGGAGTTTCATCTTGAAAATATTTCTGCCCCACCGAAGCCGTTACTTCTTCCAACTGTGATACATGCGCATAGGTATCAAACGACGTTCCGGGCTCGTTCAATCCCAAGTGCCCATTCATTCCAATTCCTACCATAATAATGTCTAAGCCTCCTTTACTAGCAATAAGTTCGTTGACTCTCTGACACTCGGCTTCTAAATCCTCCGCCAAGCCATCAAAAAACGAAACTCTTTCAGGACTAATTCCCAAAGGTGTAATCAACGGTACATCAATGTAGGCCCGACAACTGCCCGGATTGCTAGGCTCAATGCCTACCCATTCGTCTAATCCAATAAAAGTAACTTGGTCAAAATCTCCTGGCTGTGCTTGCGCTACAATGGTCTGAAAAGTCAGCATCGGCGTCTGACCCGAAGCCACACAAATAGTAGCCGTTGGGTGCTGACGCACATACTCCAATACAAATTGAGCAGCGTGCTGTGAAAGGGTTTCGTAAGTGTCAAAAACTTGATAATTCATCTTGAAAGTGGGAAGTTTTATTTTAAATAGTAGCCAGCCTCAAGCTATTTCTACTCATATTTTCCCAAAAATATCCCTTCTCATTTCAACCCAAAAAGTATCCTTAAAGGTTTGATTCGCTTGATAACCAACCAATACAACCCCACACTCACCAAAAAAGAAAGCGTGCTTATCACCAAAAAACCTCCCCAAACACCAAGATTTAGTTTTAACAAATAATAGCCTATGACCACAATGACCGTTTGGTGTAAAATATAAAATGGGTATACTCCTTCGTTGAGGGTAGCCAAAAGCGGATGAGGACGATTGAGGTATTTGTATCCATACCCAATAGACGCTAATACCGAAAACCAGGTCAAACAAAAAGAGTTGACATCCCACACGATGTCGGCCCAAGCTACATCATTTAGCTCCGGACGAAACTGATATACGGTAAAGAAAATATACATTGCCACTGTCGTAACTAACGTAGCCCATAAATAAGTTCGCCGCTGATTTGCCATTATTTCCCAAAATACAGGTCTACTTACTAACACATATCCTCCCCAAAAAATGAGAATATTGAATACAAAATAAGCCCAGTCGTCGGTTAAGGCATGAGTCTCGTCTGGAAAGAAAGGCTGAAGTATGACTTGGCTCAAAATAATCACCAACGCGTACCATAAAGCTCCGCCTTTATAAGAAATTATTTTTTCAATTTTATCTAAAAAAAGACTCCCAGAAGATGATTTGAGCCATCGGAACAAAGGAATGCTTATCAGTGCATACAAAAATAAATAGGCAATAAACCACAAATGATGCCAGCTAAAGCTTCCTTTAGGATAAGGGACAAAATCAAAAACGCTTTTGTAAAAATCTGCATAACTTTCAAAAACAATTCCGTTTGAGATGCGCTCATAATAAATCTGAGGAGGCACTATCACAAACATCCCAAATACCAATGGAATAAATAATCTCTTGACTCGCTCTCCAGCATAACCCGCAAAAGAACGTCTGCGCAACGCAAAATAAGTACCCGCCCCCGAAATAAAAAACAACAAAGGCATGCGCCAATGATGCAGCCAAATCATGATCCAACGTAAAAGTTGGCTTTTCTCCTCACTTTTGATGTGCCAATCCCAAGGGACATATATCATCCCCACATGATAATATAACAATACAATGATGCAAAATACCCGCAGCCAATCGAGGTCATAACGGCGCAAGGTAGGAGGTGCTACTTCTTTAGTAGTCAGCGTACTTGTTGATTGAGGTTTCATGGTTGTCTTTTTTTTGATGCAAAACAATCACGCCCTCCCTTCCAAACCTTCATTTGCCTATAAAATCGAAGTTCGAGCTTATCGGCAAGCACAAAAAATGCCCTTTACGAGCCGTAGAGGGCATTCCAACCAATTGTTCTTGTACCAAAATTTGTTTCTTTTTTATAGCCTATCCGAAGATTTATGGGCATTGCCTTTAGGTATAAGACTCTCTAAATCCATTGATGGTTGTAACTGTTTTGAATTTTTCCCCTCAAGATTTTCTCTATATTTGCCAATTATCAAGTGTCTTTCCTATTTTCACCATACTTCATCCTCTTTTTGATTCATGAAAAATCTATTTACATCTTTCTTCCTTTACTTGATTTTGGTAGGTTTTTTCTGCACAGCTTATGCCCAAGAAAAGCCCAAACTATATAGTCCTGAAGCTGATGCAAAAGCCCAAGTAAAAGAAGCCGTAGCCAAAGCTAAAGCAGAAGGCAAACAAGTATTTTTGCAGATTGGGGGTAATTGGTGTGGGTGGTGTTTGAAATTCAATAAATTAAGTACTACCGATGCCCAGATTGATTCATCGTTTAAGGCCAATTATGTGGTAGCACATATCAATTACAGCAAAGAAAATATGAATCTCGCTCTCCTAGAGCAGTTGCATTATCCTCAACGCTTCGGATTTCCGGTATTTGTCATTCTCAACGATAAAGGCGAACGCATTCACACTCAAAACAGTGCTTATCTCGAAAAAGGAGATGGTTACGATAAGGCACGAATTCTAGAATTTTTGAAAAATTGGAGTACATCGGCCCTCGACCCAAAGCATTATCAAAAATAAAATGAAAGAAGGACACTAGCCATGAGAGCATCTAAGTCGTCAAGCTTTGTTTAGACGTTTGACCAATAAATAAAGAGGATAGCTCAAAACCAAAAAACCTAACGCATAGACACTACTGCCAGGGTCTTGAAAACCAGCCCCTACCAAAAAAGCCGCCGAAGCCAGCAACACCACCCAAGGAACAATGGGATACCCTGGCACTTTCCAAGGGCGGGGCAAGTTTGGCTCTGTTTGTCGAAGCCGTAATAGAGAAGCAAAGCCCGAAGTATACCCAATCACAAAGAAGAAAGTGGCAATATCGGAGAGTTTCCCGCTTGCTTCTTTTCCGCTAATAATAAACACAATCGCCATCGCTACCGACAGAGGCATCACCACACTCGGGGTGCCTCCCGCATTGACTCTCGTACCTTGCGGAACAAAAAGGCCATCGCGGCTCATTGAGTAGAGCACGCGAGGGTTGAACATGACTTGGGCATTTACAATCCCCAATATCGAAATCATCAGAAAAAATGTGACAATTTTTCCCGATTTTTCCCCAAATATCAAAGTAATAGCATCAGCTGCGGCTAGTTTGGACTGCTGTAATACTGGCATTGGCAAAATGTACAAAATCGCGGCATTGACCAACAGATAAATAACCACAATAAGCGCCAAGCCTCCAATCATGGATTTAGGAAGGTTGCGGGCGGGATCGGCATCTTCTTCGGCAAAATATGCGGCTGTATGCCAACCATCATAGGTATAAAATATCGCCTGAAGCGCAAATATTAAAGCGCCTATCATCGACCCTTTTTCTACGACTTTCACCGTAGTCTCTACCACTTGCGTAGGTGTAACCGCATCGCCATATACAAAACAAATCGCTACAAATGCAAAAAGGCCAACCGCCTTTGCTACACTCATAATTTCTTGCGCTCGGCTTGCTGTTCGAAGCCCTACCCAATGTAAAAGTGCCAGACCTAACAATATCCCTATCGCAATATACGTCTCATATCCAGCCGCTTGCGGCAGTAGCAAAGTAGTGTATTCGCTCATCGTAAAAGCGCCAAAAGCCGTGGCAGAGGAGGTACCAAGCCAGCTATTGAAACCCACTACAAACCCTGCGTATCCACCAAATGCACGACGAGCATACACATACCACGCTCCTGCTTTAGGAAAACTCACTCCTAGCTCAATGGTACACAATACCCCCAAAAATGCGTATATACTCACCAATATCCATACCCCCATAATGACCCAAGGGTCGCCAAGTGCTTGGGCTATAGGGCCTGGTTTGCGCAAAATACCGGTGCCAATGGTACCGCCAATCGTAACCGCAATGCCAAAGCCGACACCAAGAATTTTGAGAAGTTGATTTTTTTTAGGTTGGGTTTCTGTGTTCTGCATGATTTTTTTCCAAATAGACTCTCGCAAAATCAAAAAGACAATGCGACGATTATGGGCTAGGTTTGCTAAATTGGCAAAAAAAAGTCAATTAGCCTAACCTGCTCTTTGATATTCTTGGAGAAGAAATTTTTAGGTGGTATGTTTTTTGTAAAAAACACAACTACTGTTTATTTAAGTTATGTATAAACTTTCTCACCTTATTCTATTATATGAATCGCCTTGCTAGCTTTCTCAACCGCATTTCCAACTGGAAAACCTTATTAGGTTTGATTATTATATACTTGCCTTTTCCTACTTTTTTCTTCAAAAATGCCGAAGAAAAAATCAATCTGTTAGCCGGACAAGCGATTGGCCCTATTGACCTTACGATAGGTTTTACACCCAAACGAACCCTACAGATGGTAGAAGCCTACGGAGTCCGAGGACGAGAGTACTATGCCAACGTACAAATGACACTCGATGTAGTCTATCCTTTGGTGTATACTCTTCTCTTAGCAGTAACATTGACATTACTATATCGCAAAAAAAAATATGTACCTTTCTCCTATGTCAATTTACTCCCATTTGTAGTACTTATTTTTGACTATCTTGAAAATGGGATGATTGTGCTTTTACTTAAAAGTTTTCCTGAACAGTCTTATACCGTAGCGGCCTTTTGTGAAATTTTTAAGTCAATCAAATGGTTTTCAGCACTTACTTGCTTATTACTGATTATTTATGGTTCTCTGAAAATTCTGCCTAAATCAAAGAAAATGAAAGATTCTTCAACCGCCAATCCCTAACCTATGACGAGTCAACTTACGCCTAAACAAATTTTTGAAAATATTCAACAAACTATTGACCACTATGTTGTTTCGCTTGTGAGCTATTCAGAAGCGCAATTTATTTACAAATCAAACCCCGAAGTTTGGTCTCTTGGTCAGCTGTATGAGCATCTTTATATTACATCCAATTTTTTCTTTTTGGCGCAAATAGTGAGGTGCTTAGAGCATCGAAAAGGGCAAATGGGAGGAGACAAAAATCAATACGGGGATAATATTTTTAAACACAATGGATTCCCACCCCTTAAATTCAAAATTCCTGAAGTTTTGCAAGGACCTGAACCTATCGCCAAAACTCGCACCGAATATCAGCACCTTCTTCTCAACGTAATCACTGACGCAGAGAAACTCATCGAAACAGTCACGAGCGACGAAGGAGAATATAAATGTTTTCATCCAGTTTTTGGATGGCTCAATGCCCACGAATGGTACCACAACTTGGATATGCACCTACGTCATCATCTACGGCAGCAGCAAGAATTGACCTCTTTACTCCCCATTAATCTTGTTTAGGGAACGAATTTAGGCTTTTTTTAGCTATTGCTATTATAGATATATTCCAACCTACTATCCTTTGAGACGTCGCATTACAATAAAAGATTTTTTAGGGGGTTTTTTACGACTCATCCGCTGGCCCAACCTCGCCATTATTGCTGTCACGCAATATATGGCTAGGATTTTCTTGATTGGCCCAGTGAGTGAATGGAAACAGATTTTTTTAGAACCAGCCATTTTTTTGATTGTTCTTTCTACGGTTCTTATTGCAGCGGCAGGCTATATAATCAATGATTACTTTGACGTCAAAATCGACCTTATCAACAAACCCGAAAAAGTCATTATCGGACGTTATCTAAAGCGCAGGGTAGCCATCGGTACGCATCAATTATTCAATGTTCTAGGATGCATTATCGCATTATGGGTGAGCAAATGGGTATTTTTGGTAAGTGTATTGTCAGCTACGTTGCTGTGGGTATATGCTTCTTATTTCAAAAAACGACCTTTTATTGGCAACTTGATTGTGTCTCTTCTGACCGCTTCTTCTCTATTAATTCTTGTGGTTTATTACCCTCAAAACCGCGCCCTTGCATGTTTGTATGCTCTATTTGCTTTTGGGATTACGCTTATCCGTGAAATCATCAAAGACATCGAAGATGTAAAAGGAGATGCTTCTCATGGCTGCCAAACATTGCCTATCATCTGGGGTATCCGCCGTACCAAATTATTGATATACGGCCTTGTTATTTTATTTATTCTCTCTTTGTTTGGTGCTGCTCACTGGCTACAAAATGCACAACTGGGATGGATGTTTTTGGTATTAATGGGCTTTATTGGCACTTTGGTGTATCGATTGGTATATGCCGATACAAAAAAAGAGTTTGGCCTCCTCAGTAACCTATGCAAACTTATCATGATTCTAGGAATGGCAAGCATGGTGTGGATTGTATATTAAATCTTTGACCGTTCACTCAATTTTTATAGGAATGTAGAGCTAATATTTCAACTTTGTGCCATTGAATCAACTTAAATTTTGTTAGCTCATGAAAAAAATCATCACCCTTATCACATTTTTTATTTGTTTTCAAATACAGGCAAATGCTCAAATGTGCTTTGGTATCAACATGAAATCAGGAATGGGTTTTGAAATGCTTTCTTATAATGCCAAAGACAAACTCATGGGCAAGCTGCTTTATACCATCAAAGATGTAACCAATGAGGGGGGAGCTACGGTCTTGAAAATTGAATTACAATCATTTAATGCAAAAGACAAATTAGAATCTACTAATTCTTACACTTGTCGCTGTAAAGGCAACGAAATCATGGTAGATATGACATCCATGATGGCTGCCCAAGAAAATCCCATGCTCAAAGATGCCAAAATGACTTTCACTTCTACCGACCTCACCTATAGTGATAATTATACAATCGGAGCTAGTCTCAAGGATGCGTCCCTCAAAGGAGAAGGAGAAATGGGCGGTGGCATGAAACTCCAATATAGCATGGATATGAAAAACCGTAAAGTAGAGAGTCAAGAAAATATAACAGTACCGAGTGGCACTTACAATGCCTACAAGATTACATCTGATATGACTATCAACACCAAAACCCTCATGAACATTTCCTTTGATTTTCAGACAGTAAGCTATCGAGCGCCTAAAATACTTTGGGATGTAAAAACCGAAACCTACCGCAAAGGCAAACTCATGAGCTATACTGTTTTGTCAAAAGTTTTTTAGTAGTTATCGATTAGAGCTTGTTTTTCCAACGAAGCGTGTTGAGCATATGTAAAATATCTTTGCGGAGATATTCGATGGCTGGCCGAAGAGAATCTTGCTTATCTGCCACCGTAAAATATAAAGCTCCTCGAAGATAATGCCGCGTGGTATCGGTCGTAAAAAATTGAGTATAACTCGGGACATCTCCCGATATATCCAGCAGCACAGCCGTACGCCCAGAGGTAGTTTTAATGACCTGCTCTCTAATGCCCGTGGCCCTTACTTGGTGTTTACCCGCCAGCCTGTAGGCATCATTGATAAAGCCCATCAATCGTTGGGGATTGTTCTGAACTTGTTTGTAAGTGAGTTGAATGCTGGCATTTAAACTTGGATAAGCCACAAAAATCCAATGCGGCTCTGCCCTTTGAAAGGTATCAGGTAGCAACACTGCACTTTTTGAATATTCAAAAGTATAAGGATGGTCTTCTTTCATCACCTGATACTCCTGAGGTGGCAAATCAAGTCGGGGATAGCCTTTGGGCTTGGGGATATAATCGGTGTCTGAAGAGCCACAGCCAATTACCATTCCTAAGCATCCGAGCATGAGGCTGCAAGTAGCCACCTTTTTTAGGAGAGTTTGATTTTTGCTTGTACTGATTTTCACAAACAACTCTTTACCAACTCCTCTCACTTTAAAAAACATAACTTATCTCCTTTAGATCAAAATAGACTAATTTATTTTCGACTTGCATCGCAAGCTGCCCCATTTCATTGATGCCCATTATCATTCCAGCAAACAGCTTTTCATCTTGTTGAAATAGATGAAGTTCTTGATAACGAAAAAGGCCTTGCAAATAACGTGTTTTGAGGGTATCAAAATGTTTGTTTCGAAGCAAAAGATAATTTTTTTCTAAGCAACTCAACAAATCTGGCAACAATCCAGCCAATGAATATTCTTTTGAAGTAAGAACTCGTAAAGAAGTAGCACGTTCGGACTCAAACAGGATTTGGTTGATATTGAGCCCAATCCCTACAATAGCACTTTCGATACGACCGCTTTGCAGGGTATTTTCAATCAAAACCCCTCCTAGTTTTTGATTTCCTGCATAAATATCATTAGGCCATTTTATTTTTAAAGACTCCCCAACCAATGGCTCCAAAAAATCGTAAATACCTAAAGAGATAGCAATATTGAGCCTAAATTGCTCGGCTGGTGAAAGAAAAGTAGGACGCAAAATCAAGGAAAAAGTAAAGTTTTCGCCCGCTTGAGTAAGCCATTGATTACCACGTTGTCCGCGACCAGCAGTTTGATAGTCGGTTATGACAACTGTACCCTCAATACCCTCTCCTTGGCGCAACAAATCAGCCGCTTCGTCGTTAGTGGACTGACAAGTTGGCAGATAAACTATTTTTTTTCCAACAAAAAGGGTTTTGGACTTAATTTTGTACAAAATTTCTTAATTTTATCAATTGAAAAGTTGCAATTTAAAACTTACGCATGAAACAACGCAAATTAGATGTTATATCTTCTGAAGAACTGTGCCATTTAGTAGTAAAAGGGATGCAGGAAAAAAAGGCGGTAGACGTGGTAATAATGGACCTGCGCGAAATCAAAAATGCCATTACTGATTTTTTTGTGATTTGCACCGGTAACTCTGATACCCAAATAGACGCTATCGCCGACTCAATCGAACAAGAAGTTTATAAAGTGACTCAGGGTCTACCTTGGCAGCGCGAAGGCAAAGAAGCAAAGGAGTGGATTCTGATTGATTATGTAGACGTAGTGGCTCACGTTTTCAAAAAAGAACGTCGCGAATTTTATGGACTCGAACAGCTATGGGGTGATGCCAAAGTTACCTACGTAGAAGAAGAGTTTGCATAAATGAACATTACCCTTAAAAATAATGTTGCCTTAACATACATTGAAGTACGCCAACCAAACACCCATACCTAATCAAACACTTGTCAATGGTCTTTCGTGATTGTAGCGTCTAGTCTAGTATTTTATTTATGCAGCCACCAGTACGAATAACCATTAACCGCTAACGTTTTTATAATTATGTCCGAAAACAATGGAAACCCGCTCAACCCCAACAACCGTAATCCACGCCGCTCCGGCTATCAAGGGTGGATTATAGCGGCATTGGTGTTGGCAATTTTGGGGATTACTTTCTTTAGTAAAAACACCGCAGTAAGACCAATCACCCAAAAGAAATTTGAAAAGATGGTTCATGCACACGAAGTGCAGAATGTCGTCATTGTCAATAACGAATTTGTAGAAGTTACGCTTACCCCAAAAGCACTCGAAGACCCTAAATATCGTGCTTTGTTTGCCGATAAGCCTTATTTTAGCAATGGAGGCCCTCATTTTCAATTCGAAGTTACCTCGGCTGACAAGTTTTTGGATGATTTCCAAAAACTAAAGCCTGATAGTGACTCTATCGACTACGATTTTGATCGCCGCAGCGATTGGACTGGGTTCTTGAGCACTTGGGGATTCTTGATTATCATGATTTTGGCCATGTACTTCTTGCTGGGCCGTATGACAGGAGGCGGAGGTCCAGGTGGCCAAATCTTCAACATTGGTCGCTCACGTGCAACTTTGTTTGACGCTGAAAACAAAGTAAAAATCACATTTAGTGATGTGGCAGGCTTAGAAGAGGCGAAGGAGGAAATCAAAGAAATCGTAGATTATCTCAAAAACCCAAGCAAGTTTACTAAACTAGGGGCAAAAATCCCGAAAGGTGCTTTGCTTGTAGGCCCTCCCGGTACTGGTAAAACCCTAATTGCGAAAGCAGTAGCAGGTGAAGCAGGCGTACCTTTCTTCTCATTGTCAGGTTCTGACTTTGTTGAAATGTTTGTAGGGGTTGGGGCTGCACGGGTTCGTGATTTGTTCAAACAAGCCAAAGAAAAAGCGCCGTGTATTATTTTTATTGACGAGATTGACGCCGTAGGACGCTCACGTGGCCGAGGTGCAATGCCAGGTGCCAATGACGAGCGCGAAAACACCCTCAACTCTTTGTTGGTTGAAATGGATGGCTTTGCGACTGATTCAGGGATTATTATTATGGCTGCTACCAACCGCCCTGATGTACTTGACCCAGCTCTCCTACGTCCAGGTCGTTTTGACCGCCAAATCTCAGTCGATAAACCAGACATTGTAGGCCGTGAAGCTATTTTTAAAGTGCACTTGAAGCCCATTAAATTGGCCCCTGATGTGGACCCTAAAAAACTAGCAGCTCAGACACCGGGCTTTGCAGGAGCTGAAATCGCCAACGTTTGTAACGAAGCTGCTTTGATTGCCGCACGTCGCGACCGTGAAGAGGTCACTATGCAAGACTTCCAAGATGCGATGGATAGGGTCATTGGTGGTTTGGAGAAAAAGAATAAGCTCATTTCGCCTGATGAAAAGAAAATCGTGGCTTATCACGAAGCAGGACACGCCGTAGCGGGTTGGTTTTTGGAACACGCCGATCCCTTGGTGAAAGTTACGATTGTACCACGCGGAGTTGCTGCTCTTGGCTATGCACAATACTTGCCCCGTGAGCAGTATTTGTACCGTACTGAGCAATTGATGGACGAAATGTGTATGACCCTCGGAGGGCGTGCCGCTGAAGATGTAGTGTTTGGTAAGGTTTCGACTGGTGCCTTGAGCGACTTGGAGCGAGTAACGAAACTTGCTCACAGTATGGTAACCGTGTATGGTCTCAACGATAAGATAGGCAACATGTCATATTATGATTCCAAACAGTCGGATTACTCATTCAATAAGCCTTATTCAGAAGAAACAGCCCGTATGATTGATGAGGAAGTTCGTAAACTCATCGAGCAAGCCTATAATCGTTGTTTCAATTTACTTTCCGAGCATCGCGAAGCCCTTGAAGTAATTGCCAAAGAATTACTTGAAAAAGAAATCCTTTTCCAAAGTGATTTAGAGCGCTTAATTGGTAAGCGTCCTTTTGAAAGAGAGACCGTATACCAAGCTTATATGAATAACGACAACGGCAACACTCAACCCGAAGAGGAAACTTCTGAAGTAAAATAATTTTTGTTGCTTTATCAAAAGGCTAGAAAAAAGGGTAAAATACCCCTATTTCTAGCCTTTTTTTGTAATATAATTTTATCCAAATCCCCAAAGCCAAAAAGATGTTATATGTAATCCATGCGTATGATTATACTGACGCAGAAGCACTCGAACGCCGCATGACGGCACGCCCTCACCACTTAGAAGGCGCCAAAACGCTCAAAGAAAATGGAAATTTTGTGATGGGGGGCGCCCTTCTTGATCCAGAAGGCAAAATGATTGGCTCCATGATGGTCGTTGACTTTGATACTGAAGACCAAATGAATCAATGGCTTCACAATGACCCCTACGTCACCGGAAAAGTATGGGAAAGGATAGATGCAAAACCTTTCCGAAAAGCGGATGTTTAGGAAGCAGAAAAAGGCACTATGACGAGTCGTAGTGCCTTCTAATGATTTATATATGAAGAGTGTAGTATTCTAACTACTAACCTCTCTGTGAGTTCAGTAAGCTTAGATTACTTCGTTTTCGCGCATTTTTTGCACGTAAGACGCATGAATCACTTGCTGACGGCGCTTAACTGATTTTTTCTCGAATGCAGAGCGTGAACGCAATTCTTTTAAAACACCAGTTTTTTCAAATTTCTTTTTGAAACGTTTTAACGCTTTGTCAATTGATTCGTTTTCTTTGATTTGTACGACGAGCATATTTGTTTGAGTTTATATCTTTTTCTAAACGGACTGCAAAAATAAAAGCCTATTTTTAAAAAATCAACTTTATTTGTGTTTTTGTTTAACTAATTTATCGCTGCAAACCCAATTATTTTTCCTGTATTATGTATTTTGCCATTATCGACCTAGGTACCAACACTTTCCATTTGGTGATTGTTAAAAAAAATGCCCATCAAACGACTCCCGTTTACAAGGCACAAATACCTACCAAAATAGGCAAATCGGGTATCAATCAAGGAATTATTACGGAAGAAGCTATCCAAAGGGCACTTACGGTACTTACTCAATTTCGACAAAAAACAGATGAATGGAACATCCCTGTTGATCATATAACAGCGATAGGAACAAGTGCTATCCGCAACGCTAGCAATGCTCCCACTTTTTGTCAGGCTATTTTTGAGGCCACAGGGATTACTGTAGAGGTGATTTCGGGCGACCGCGAAGCTGAACTTATCTACGAAGGAGTCAAACAAGCCCTTGATTTAGAGCAAAGCCCTTCTTTGGTGATGGATATCGGCGGAGGAAGTGTAGAATTTATCATTTGCAATCAATCACGGATTTTTTGGAAACAAAGCTTTGAGATAGGTGGACAACGATTACTAGAAAAATTTGTGTCTACCGATCCTATCTCTGCCTCCGCTATACAACGCTTGTCAAATTATTTAGAAGAAGAGCTTTTGCCTCTCCTCAACGCCGCACATCAATATGCCCCCAAAATATTAGTAGGCTCTTCGGGGTCATTTGATACGCTGGTAGAAATGGATTTTATGAATAGACTTGGGAACTTTCCTGATGCCCAACAAACTGGTTTTGAGCTTTCTTTGTCCGAATTTGAGCGGGCCTATGAGCTTATTACCACCAAAAACCGAGAACAAAGGTTGGCTATTCCGGGGATGATAGAGCTACGGGTTGATTTGATTGTACCTGCCGTGGTATTGATAGCCTATGTATTGAAAGCACTCCAAATCAATAGAATTCGGACTTCGACTTACGCCCTCAAAGAAGGAGTTTTAGCGTGGGTACTTAGCAAAAATCAAAGTCTACAATAAAAGCTATATTTTTTTCACAAAACTTGTTTTTAACACAATACTCATACCATCTACTCGGCAATCTATCTCCTCGTCGTTGTCAGTAAGGCGAATTTTTTTGATTACTTTTCCTTGTTTCAAAGTGACCGACGAGCCTTTGACTTTCAAGTCTTTAGTAAGTTTTACTGAATCACCATCATTGAGTAAAGTTCCGTTACTATCTTTTACTTCCATTTTTTGTTTTATTTTTTTAACACTATCTAAGCTTTTTTGGTAGCTATAACGCTTCAAAGTAAGGCATAAGTTTTGAGTTTTGAAAACAACAGGAGCGACAAAAATAGATTCTTGCCGCTCTTGTTCCGATTTTAATATTTTGTATCGTAAGTCTTCTAATGCGATTCGCGGCTTACTTCACTTCCTGATTTTCCTACCAAGAAATCAAAATCACAACCCTCATGCGACTGAGTGACGTGCTCAATGTAGAGTTTGTTATGACCTCGATTGTAGCCCAAGTCAATTGGTTGCCAAGCCGCTCTACGGCGCGTAATTTCGTCTTCCTCAACATGCCAATGAATATAGCGTTCATGGATGTCAATTTCAATCAAGTCACCGTTTTGTACCAATGCTAAATTTCCCCCAATAGCACTTTCGGGAGAAGCATGTAAGAGTACAGTGCCATAAGCTGTACCACTCATCCGAGCATCAGAAATACGGACCATGTCAGTAATGCCTTTTTCTAACAGTTTTTTGGGAAGTGCCATATTTCCTACTTCCGGCATGCCAGGATAGCCCTTAGGCCCGACGTTTTTCAAGACCATTACACAGGTTTCGTCAATATCCAAAGCAGGGTCATCAATACGAGCGTGGTAATCTTCAATAGTCTCAAAAACCACCGCTCGGCCTTTGTGTTTCATAAGATGTGCCGAGGCCGCTGAAGGCTTAATGACGGCGCCATTTTCGCAAAGATTTCCCTTAATTACGGCTATTCCACCTTCTTCTAAGATAGGCTGCTCTCCCGAAGCAATCACATCAGGATTCCAGTTTTTAGCACTTACCGAATTATCAATCAAAGACTTACCATTGACCGTGATTACATCTTTATGCAAATGCTCTTTGATTTCATTGATAACGACCTGTAAACCTCCTGCATAGAAATAATCTTCCATGAGGTATTTGCCAGATGGCATCACATTGAGTAAGAAAGGCATCCGCGAACCCACACGGTCAAAATCATCAAGGGTCAAATCAACCCCTACCCTTCCGGCAATAGCCAGTAGGTGAAGAACAAAATTGGTAGAACCACCTACGGCGGCATTGGCCATGATGGCATTTTCGAAAGCCTCTTTGGTTAAGATTTTAGAAAGCGTGAGGTTTTCTTTTACCATTTCTACAATACGCATCCCGGTAAGATGAGCATTCATTTTCTTACGGGAATCTGCCGCAGGAATTGCCGAAAGTCCGGGCAAAGTCAACCCCAGAGCCTCAGCCATGGTTGCCATCGTAGAGGCCGTCCCCATGGTAGAGCAGTGACCAATACTCCTACTCATACAACTTTCGGCTTCTTCAAATTCTTCGGGGGTCATTTTGCCAGTTTTAAGATCGTCAGCAAAGCGCCACACATCCGTACCGGAGCCAATGGCTTTTCCTTGAAAACGCCCCGCCAACATTGGCCCACCGGGCAATACAATGGTAGGCAAATCGACGCTGGCCGCGCCCATGATAAGCGAAGGCGTAGTTTTGTCACAGCCTGTTAGCAATACAATCGCATCAAAAGGATTGGCTCGGATACTTTCTTCGACACTCATACTGGCTAGGTTACGATAAAGCATCGCCGTAGGCCGAATAAGCGTCTCTCCAAGCGACATCACTGGAAACTCCAACGGAAACCCACCCGCTTCATACACTCCATTTTTGACACTTTGAGCCAAATCTCGAAAATGAGCATTACAAGGAGTCACTTCCGACCACGTATTACAAATACCAATCACGGGCTTCCCTTTAAATTGATGCGGGGCATGACCCTGATTTTTCATCCAACTACGGTAAATAAAACCATCTTTACCTTCTTTGCCAAACCAATCTTGGCTGCGGAGTTTCTGTTCCATTTAATTGTGAAAGGTGCAAATGCACCGTTTGTAGTGACACTCTGATAAGTTATCAGGTAACAAGCCCTGTGTTGTCTTATAAAAGGCATAGAAGTGCAAAATCTAATAGTTGTAGTTCTGGGGAAGAAAATGTATTTTTAAATAAATCAACTTACTGAATATCCAACTACCTTTCATCTGGCATTTGCACAAAAGTTGATTTATCCCTATCCTTAGACCGCTCTGTCTTCGCCACTCATTAGTTTTACTCTTCTATTAGCGTTGAGTACCAATATATTGTAACAGGAGTTCTAAATTTAAAACCCTTTAAAGGATCAATTTGTTAATTAGTTAGATCCCAGCGAGTAGTTTTCAGTAGTATTTTTGAGTGAATGTGGATACTTTATTTTAGACATCTTATCTTTTTAACGGGCAAGACGCTCGTAATATTTTTATGAAAATATACACCAAAACAGGCGACCAAGGCTCTACCTCTTTAGTAGGCGGAACACGTCTTAGCAAAGCTGATTTAAGAATCGATACTTACGGAACGGTAGACGAACTCAACGCCTACATCGGATTGGTACGCGACCAAGAGGTCAATCAGCCTCGGCGCGATTTCTTGAAATATATCCAAGATAGGCTTTTTACGATTGGTTCCATTTTGGCCTCTGAACCTGACAACAAAAAACATTTTATTCCTGACCTTCATGAAGAAGATATCACCGCCCTAGAAATGGCCATGGATGAAATGAATCTTGTACTCGAACCCATGCGAGCCTTTATTTTGCCAGGTGGACATGAGTCAGTATCATTTGCTCACGTAGCACGTACCGTCTGCCGCCGCGCCGAGCGCCTCACTGTGGCACTCAACGAAACCGAACCGGTAGAATCAGTCGTGATTCGATACCTCAATCGCCTCTCTGATTATTTGTTTGTACTTTCTCGCAAAATGGCACAAGAATTGGGAGTAGAAGAAATCAAATGGGCAGGCCGCAAAAGCAAGCAATAGCCCCTTCACTCTATCTATTTTAGTTATTTTTAGTAAGTATAGTCCTATTTTTTTGGGTTTTTCCATAAAAATAAAAATATTTGCATTGACAACTAATTTTAGTCAACTCACATACAGTAAACCACCAATCACAATGACAACGGACACTTTGGCCATGGAAATAACGCGCGTAGAAGCTTCGCGCATCCATGAAGTAGATTTCGAAAATTTGGTATTTGGTCGCCATTATTCAGACCATATGTTTGTCGCGGATTATATCAACGGCGAATGGACAAATCTCCAAATCGTACCCTACGCCAACCTCAGCCTCAGCCCTGCCACTGCCGCTCTTCACTACGGACAAGCGATTTTTGAAGGAATGAAAGCTTACAAAAACGACGCTGGCGAAGTGCTGATGTTTCGTCCGTTGGACAACTTGGCACGCTTCAACAAATCGGCGGCTCGGATGTGTATGCCCGAAGTTCCTGAAGAAATTTTTATGGGAGGACTTACCGAATTGCTCCGCATGGACGCCGCTTGGGTACCTACTACTCCTGATGCTTCTTTGTATATCCGCCCTTATATGTTTTCGACCGATGCCTATATCGGTGTAAAACCATCTGATACTTACAAATTTATCATATTTACGGGCCCTGTAGGTAAATACTACGCCAAGCCTCCTCGCGTAAAAGTAGAACAGCACTATATCCGCGCCGCTGAAGGCGGAGTAGGTGCGGCCAAATGCGCCGGAAATTATGGTGGGTCGTTGTACCCTGCTCGTCTTGCCCAACAGCAAGGCTATGACCAAATCATCTGGACCGATGCCCGCGATCACGCGTTTGTGGAAGAGTCGGGTACCATGAATGTCATGTTTTTCATGGATGGCAAGCTCGTCACGCCAGCGGTTTCGGATACGATTCTCAACGGCGTCACGCGCAACAGCATCGTAGACATTGCACGTCACTGGGGTATTCCGGTAGAAGAGCGTAAAGTATCTGTTCAAGAAATAATCGACGCTCTTAAAGAAAATCGTCTTGAAGCAGCTTTCGGCGCAGGTACCGCAGTAGTGGTATCGCCATTTGGGGTAATTGGCTACGAAGGGGTTGACTACGAGCTTCCTGCCGTGACCGAGGATTCATTTGTGGCTAAAGTAAAGGCATTTTTGACCGACATCCGTACAGGCAAAGCCGAAGATCCTTTTGGATGGGTTTTGAAAGCGTAACAATAAATTATTTTTTTTAGATAAAAGCGCAAAGCGAAAGTTTTGCGCTTTTGCTTTTTATAAATTTTAAAGTATATTCACATGCCAAAAATTTATATTGCAAAAAAGTATGAACAAATTATTAGAAAAATTTCGTAAAAAATTCCCTAACACTGTTTGTATTATTGAAATATATATTCAAAATTTCTCAAAAAGATCTTTTTGTATTCTCTTATCATTGTCTTTAATAGTAACAATATTTAATGAACCTTTAAAAAGACCACTATTAACATTCACAAATGTAATATTTAAAGATTTGCCTACCAAAGACGTTTTTCGATCTTATGTAGTACTTTCTTTATTAATTTACAGTCTTTTCGTATTCATAAACAACAATATACGTAAACACCGATACCCTACTGCAAATAGTATTTTATTTGCAGTAACATTTTATTGTATTTATATCATATGGTTTCGTAATAGCCTTAATTTTTATTATTTCAAATGGTTTGAAAGCAACATCTACATATTAGACATAATCTATATAGCTATTATAATTTTAGGAATTTTTGATTATCAAACTATTACCCCCCCTTTAAAACATAAAGAAAGTTTTATATTAGAAGACAATGTTGACCTGGAAGAGCTAGAAAACGATATCTTAGCTAGAAATACTTTTACCGAAACACTTTCCAAAATCATCAACCAAACAACTCCTAATAAAGCAATTGCTATAGCAATAGTTTCAAAATGGGGCTTTGGGAAAACAGTATTTTTAAAACAACTAGAAAAAGAACTAACTAGAGACAATTCATCTAATATAGTTTTAAATTTCAACCCTTGGAAAGCAGATAGCAATGTAAATGTATTTCAATTATTTTTTGAAGAACTTTCTGAAGTATTAGCACCATATAACAATAGCTTTATAAAGCAGACCAAAAGTTATTCACAAAAATTAACGGAATCAGAAGACGGGGATTCGACATTAATAAAAATATCTAAAATAGTATTTGGTGGAATATTTTTCAATCCTTTATCGCTACCAAAACAATATGAAGAATTAAACAAATCAATACAGAGGATTGGCAAACGAATAATTGTAATAATAGATGATTTAGACCGTTTGTCAGGTGACGAGATTATACTTATCATGCGTTTAATACGCAATATAGCAGACTTTCAAAATGTAATTTTCGTAGCAGCCTTTGACCGATCTTATGTGGTAAATACCTTATCTAAGGTAGATAAGCTTACAAAGGAAGAAAAATATCTTGAAAAAATATTTCAAGTAGAAATACCTCTTCCTCCCATTAAGGATGATATAATTATAGAAGAACTAAAAAGGTTAAGCAAACCATTTTTATTAAAAGAAGACTTTAACGAATTAGAAAGCTGGACAAGCAATGTATTAAACATTACAAATATCCATGCTTCCAATATCAAGAGTCTAAGGGTGCATTGCAAATTGTCGCCTTCATGCCGCATTGTTTAGATGCTTAAAATTGA
>VFQP010001255.1_pt1 | contig 35324 bp, 37 predicted proteins | sample 3512351 | NCBI WGS metagenome assembly VFQP01 (sample SAMN10412372, study PRJNA504923) | tailings metagenome | isolation source: Relicate 1 Philex TSF1 revegetated site | place: Philippines: Tuba, Benguet | collected 2017-08-29
GCCATTCCGACCTGGCGCTGCGCACCGGCATTCCCAAGAGCAGCCTCACCGAGCTGCTGCGCACGCTGGAAGCGCGCCAGTATGTTGAAGCGCTGGGGCCCAACGGCCCCTACCGCATGGGCCGATCTGCGCGCGATCTGGTGGCCCATGGGCTGGACGTGCAGCACATCGTGGCCTGCGCCAGCCCGGTGATGGAAACCCTCAGCCAGAAGGCCGGCTGCTCCAGCGGCCTCTATGTGATCCAGGGCGACTGGGTGGAGCGCGTGCACGGCGTCACCATCCCGCAGGGCATCACCGTGCACGAAGGCGTGCGCGCGCCGCTGTATGCCATCTCCATGGGCAAACTCTTCCTGTCGCTGCTCGATGCCGAGGCGCTGGAGGCCTACCTGACGCGCGTGGAGTTGCGCCCCATCACGAAGCGTTCGGTGCGGTCGGTGGGCGAGCTGCAACGCCAGCTGCGGCAGGTGCGGACAGACGGCGTGGCCTTCTCGCGCGAAGAGTTCACCGACGGCGTGGTCGGCTTCTCCGTGCCCATCTTCAACGTGCACCGCCGCATGGTCGCCAGCCTCGGCCTGTCCGCGCCCAGCGACCTTTTCGAAGCCCGGCAAGCGAGCCTGGTCAAGATCCTGAAGGCGTCGGCCAAAGAGGTGTCGGCGCGCATCTGCTTGACTCTGTAGCGGCTTCAAGGTTTCCAATGCAGGCATTGAAAGGAAAAACCATGTCTGCCCATTGCTGTGATCACGAAGCCCCCAAGGCCGAGGCCATTGTCAACCTGCCGCGCTACCGAAAGATTCTCTGGATCGCGCTGATCGTCAACGCCGCCATGTTCCTGGTGGAAATCGGCGCGGGCGTGCAGGCCGGCTCCCTCTCCTTGCTGGCCGACGCGGTGGACTTCGCTGGCGATGCGCTGAACTACGCGGTCTCGCTCGCGGTGCTGGCCTCGGCGCTGGCATGGCGCGCCCGCGCGGCCATTCTGAAAGCCTTCAGCATGATGGGATTCGGCCTGTATGTGCTGGGCGCTGCGGTGTGGGCGGTGTGGCACGGCGGCGTGCCGCAGGCCATGACCATGGGCGTGGTGGCGCTGATGGCGCTGGCGGCCAACGTGGCCGTGGCGTGGATGCTGTACGCCTTTCGCGAGGGCGACGCCAACATGCGCAGCGTGTGGCTGTGCTCGCGCAACGACGCCATCGGCAACGTGGCCGTGTTCCTGGCCGCGCTCGGCGTGTTCGGCACGGGCTCGGCCTGGCCCGACCTGCTGGTGGCGAGCCTGATGGCGGCATTGGCCCTGCACGGTGGCTGGACGGTGCTGCGGCAGGCGCGGGGGGAGCTGGGTGAGAGCGGAACGAAAGAGGACCACCACGGCCACGTGCATTGAGTCCTCGACCGATTCGTGAATCACAATGAACCGTGGCAAGCTGGCCGCCTACGCCAGACTGCAGTGAGCGCGCCCCTCGGTTCAACGGTGGATCCACCGGCAGCGTCCACCGCTTTGAACTGGTCGGCAGCGATCGCGCTGTTCGTGCCGAGCGATGGCTAGGCTTTCGATGCAAGCGGGGACGACGTGACCTCCTCGTCCAGAAACACGAACTCGTCACACGCCGCCACGAAACACGCCGCCGTTTCGCGCTGGCCAAAGCCGTACACCGCCAACCCCGTTTCCTGAATGCGCGCAGCCAGCCCCGTGTAATCGCTGTCCGAAGACACGATGCAGAAGCCTTCCACGCTGCGCGCATGCAGCAACTCCATCGCATCCATGATCAGCGCCGAGTCCGTCGCGTTCTTGCCCTTGGTGAAGCGGAATTGCTGGCAAGGCCGGATGGAGAGCGGGTGCAACAGCTTCTTCCATGGCGCCAGTTGCGTGGTGGTCCAGTCGCCATACGCCCGCCGCGCCGTGGCCTTGCCAAACCGCGCCACCAGCGCCATGAGCCGCTCGGCCTGCGCGGCGCGCGCGTTTTCGGCGTCGATCAGCACGGCCAGACGGGGGCGTGGTGCGAAGGGGTTCGCGAGTTGATGTTGTGAATGTGTCTGCATGAGCCTCCCTGTCGTTTGAAGGTCACCACCGCCAACTCTTTGTGAGAGGTGGCGGTGGCCCGAGCAGGTTGGCGTACCGGTGATCGCGGACGAAGCCGGCGAGACTTGCGTCTCCCCACCCGGGCCACCATAAAAATGGCACAGGCAAGAAGAAAGCCGCAAGACCTGCGACGGTGTTTTGCGGCTTCTCGCCGCGATCAATCGGGACGCCAATCCCGGTCGTACTGGCTTTGTACGACGGAAGCAGTATATGCGACGCTCTCGTACGCGCATCCGCATACGACTGCTACATCACCTTTGGGCAGGATGGAGTCAATTGCCGCCCAGCGAACAGTCGATTGCCTAAAACAGCTCTTTTTGCTTTGCAACTTTAGGTGCCTAGCCGACTTTCCAGAAATGCCCGTGACGCAGCGCGCCACTCTTCTATTGAAGCTGCTGTCCCATATATGACGCGCAGGTGATGAACCGCAGGAATTTGAAAGCCATTTTTCTCTATGTACAAACCAAGCACCGCTGCCATTTCGGCCGCTCTCAAAGCGACTTTAGCTCTGTCCTCAGGAGTAGAGTCTTTAAGTGCCAGAAATGCCTTTTCAAACTCCGCAAAGCTTTCGTTTTGCCGATCTTGGACAGCTTTCGCTGCGTTCTTTAGCAGTGCGGCGCCTTTACTAGTAGATGGTAGTTTTACTGTTGTTAGTGGCGTAACCCACTGCGTAGTAATATCAATTTGGGTTTTCACTGCCAGCTCATCCAAAGGGGCTTTACATGCGTTGCCTCCACCCTGAAGGACATGAGAACGGGCTAGCAAAACAAAAGGCCCCGACAACAATCCCGACACAAATGCGGTGTTAGCACCGTAGGCGCGATAGTTCTCTGAATGCCAATCTCTGTAATATCGTTGCAAGGCACAGAATGCTGCTGTCGCGTCCGATGAGGCTTCGGCAGACGCTCCAGCAGTTTTAGCTCTAAGGTGCGCCTCCAGAAAAGAAAAATACTTTGCCGTGAGGTTTCTGTAAAATGCCCGCAGTATAAGTTTTTGCCGAAGAGTTTCTCCAAGTTCACGCACTGATGCAGGTGACGCAGTTGAAATATGCGCCTTATTTGGTGGAATATATGATATAGATTGCCCAATGGCCTTTTCATATGTACTGACTAACGAATCGCGAGCATCCTCAGAAAATTCACTTTGCATCCTCAAACCTTGAGTTGCAAATTTAAGCATGTCCATCGGCAATGATAAAGAAATGAGCTGAGCAGCAGCCTCTTCTGTTGCTCGTTTGATGTCCAGTATCTGATCTGGTCGATCACCATCTTTCAACAAAAGATCTCGTGCATGAAGCATTGAAATAGTTGCCGCAATATAGTCAATTTCTCGCTTTGCCCGGATCCCTTCCGACAAACCATAGACAGCGGCAACATCACCATCCTCTGCCAAACCAGCATCCTTGCGATAGTAGTTAACTTGACCTAACTTTAAATAGACCGACGAGATTTTATCTTCTTGTAAAAGTGTTGTTGGCCTAAGCAGGAGGTCGCGCATCGCAGATGCCTTTAAAGTCCAAGCGCGGTACTCCGACGACTCAGGCTTGAGCACCAAAAGCTGCGCTGCGCTTGTGTGTGCATTCGCAAAATCTTCAAAGCGGAGCGCCCGTTGATATGTTTTCTTATACGCATCCTCAATTTTTGCTATTCTGCTCGGATCTGGTAGCAACCATGTGAGCAAAATTGACAGTGCACTGAATGCAACTGCAATGAAAATCGGTTTTAGATGTACACGAATTTGATGCCCAATCCCACCACCGGATGAAGCAGTTAAAATCAACCTATTCACCGCAAATACAAAGCCACCAACGATTGCCACTGTTATAAGCACACGACCTAAAACAAAAAAGGTGCTGACCTGTTTTTGGAATACAGTATCCAAGCGCTGAGTTTGATCAGTTAGGCTATTGTCCAATTTTTCAATATTTTTATCTAGTGCGTCGTCGAGACTCGAAACGGCGGCGGTTATCGCATAGTTTAAAGAGTCGACATCAGCACTAATTGCTGCCTGCACCCCCTCCAATCCTTGAATTAGCTTGGCAACCGTTCGATCATTTGTGACGCCAAGCTTATCGATAGTCTTATCATTTGCATCACTCCATTTGTTGATAGCTGTGCCAAATGCAGCATTTGCTGGCGCGCCCAAAATGGAATCAGTAGCACCGCCTGCTCCTGGCGACAATCCATCTACAAAATCAAGTGCCTTTCCAACATCTCCACCTATTCCAAGTGCACGGCCTACTGATCCGAACAGGCCGGCAGTAGCCGGTGCGGCAAGCACTAGGACGATAAGACTGCAAAGCAGGGAATTGCGCGCTACATCCAATGCCTTCATGCGACCTCCTTTATCTACAAGAGGGATGAGATTTGCCGATGTTGACCAAAGATCCGCCACTACAACTGTAAAGATCGCCCTTCCAGCATCGATTCTCACCTGGTCTAAGCCTCGAACCGTCATAAAACGAACATGCACCGCTGTCCACCGGACGGCCAGGAGTGCTGCTATCTGGCAAGGGCTCCTGATCGCATGCAGTCAATGCGAATGTTGCCATCAATAGTAAGCTTTTACAGATGACATGCATAACCACTCCATTTCAGAAGAGTTTGCTCACACATTTAGTAAGCATAACTAAAAACAAGTGCGGCGTTTACTTCAAAAGTTACTGGAAAGCTACTTGTACTTCAGAAGCCTTTGTCTAGCATCCCTCAAATTGGGTAGGATTATTCCATCGGAATGAAAACATTTGCATCGATTTGGCATTCAAAAATTCACACCGATCGCAGCGCAAATTGCTGAAAAGGTAGCCGGGCGCTGCGATTTCACTCCAACGATTAATGTTGACAACAATTCCCGGCAACCAGCACTAGGCGGTGCTGATCGACGAAGGCCAAGACTTCGCGCCCGAGTGGCTGAAGCTCGTCACGCAGATGGTGGACCCGACCACCAACAGCTTGCTGCTGCTGTACGACGATGCACAGAGCATCTACGAGCGCGCACGCTCCCGGCAATTCAGCTTCAAGAGCGTGGGTGTGCAGGCGCAGGGGCGCACCACCATCCTGAAGATCAACTACCGCAACACCAAGCAGATCTTGCAGACGGCCAGCCTGATCGCGGCCGACCTGCTGACCAGCGACGACAAGGACGACGACGGCATACCGCTGGTGAAGCCGGTCAGTTGCGGGCGAGACGGTGCAGCGCCGGTCATCTTGCGCCTGCCCCGCCCACGCGATGAAGCCTTTGCCGTGGCCGACCACCTGAAGGCAGCGCACCAGGAAGGTTTTGCCTGGGGCGACATGGCCATCCTGTGCAGGGACTGGGAAGGCATGGACCTCTGCGCCATGGCCCTGCGGCAACGCGGGCTACCGCACCAGGTGCGAAAGAAGTCGGGCGACTATCAGCCCGGCGCCGATGTCATCCACGTGATGACGACGATGGTCAGCAAAGGCCTGGAGTTTCCGGTGGTGGCGTTGCCCGGCGTGGGGCATCTGCCGGCGGATGGACACGATGAGAAAGAGGAAGCACGCATCTTGTATGTGGCCGCCACCCGCGCCACGCAGCGGCTGTTGATCACGCTCAGCAGTGATGGGAAGTTGGGAAAGCGGTTGCCTGCGTAGCCTGCGCCTGTGCTAAGTCCGCTTTTGGGAGCGGTACTCGAGCCACTTCAAACAACCGGAGATGAGCAGGATGGCCCCGATTCCCATGTGCATATACGCAGGTCCATGCTGCCCCATCGCGTTGAAGGCCATTGTGTTGACCCAGCTCCAGCGACCGGTGAACGGCGGCAGCGACGGGTGAAACCATTCTTGAAGGCCGAAGACGACAAAGCATGCGCCGAGACCCCACCAGACTGCGGCCATCTCCTTGGGCGTGGGCGGCTTTTTCCAATGTGGATGGTCTGGTTCACCGCGATTGAGTTTCATGCTGTAGTGCTGTAGTCGCGTTGATGAATGAGGTCTGCAATTTGCAAACACTCACTTGCAGAAGATGCATGCACTGCTGAGAACGTAGAGCACGTAATAGAGAAATATCGAGGCAAGCAGCGATAGCGTTTTTCCTGTGGGACTGGTTGCATTGATGACCGCAATTCCAGTGACCAGATACAGCAGCGCTGGAACTGCCGCGAGCTCCCCGCCGTTACGTCCAAGCTTTGCTGCAAACAACAGCAGAATCACCGAGACGAGGATGAGTGGCCCACCAACGATGTATGGCCAAATCGAGCTTGTGTCTCCATGAGGAGGACTGTCTACAGGGCGCGGCGCATTGGAATCAGCTATCGCAGCATCGCAAGCCGGGCACTTATCAACGGAAGTAGCAGAGATTGGCGCAGCGCAGTTTGGGCAACGGTTCAAGCCATGGTGTTCGTATATCACTCTCATAACGGGCCTCTTCCTCTCTGTACTGGCCCGGGAATCTATCAGCCTCCATACCCCCAGTTCTCCCCCCAGTACCTTGCTCCGGTGCGACCCAAATCACGGTCGAAGGATGGCGGCCACCCGCGCCACACAGCGGCTGCTGATCACACTCAGCAGTGATGGGGCGCTGGGTCGACGCTTGCCTGCGCTGCTGTGACAGCTCCCGCCGGCTTCCACAGCACCAGCAAGAGCGCGAGCACGGCGAGGATCGCGCCGCCGTACATGACCGCCGCGTAACCCAGGCCAGCGCTCAACACGGCGGCACCCATGGCGGCACCGATCGCGTTGCCCAGGTTGAACGCCCCGATGTTGACGGACGATGCCAGGCCGGGCGCTTCCACGGCCGCCCGCATCACGCGCATCTGGATCGGGGGCACCAGCGCGAAGGCGGCGGCCGACCACACGAACAGCACCAGCGCGGCGCCCGCATGCGTGCCGGCGAGGAACGGGAAGGCGGCAAGAGCTGCGGCCTCCAGCACCAGGAAGCCGATGACGGTCTTCTCGATGGAGCGGTCGGCCAGCTTGCCGCCCAGCGAGTTGCCCACCGTGAAGCCCACGCCGGTGAGCGCCAGCATGAACGTGATGAACAGCGGCGACGCGTCGGTGAACAGCTTGAGCGCCGGGTTGATGTAGGTGTAGAGGGCGAACATGGCACCCGAGCTGACGACGGTGGTGAGCAGGCCCTGAATAACGACAGGGCGTGTGAGCACCTTCAACTCGGCGGCGATATTGGGCGCGCTTCCACGGCTGCCTTCGGGCAGCGCGAAGCGCAGGGCGACCATGGCAATCACCCCGAGCGCGGCAATGGCCGCGAAGGATTCTCGCCAGCCGACCACCTGGCTCAACCAGGTTGCCGCTGGAACGCCGCCGATGTTGGCCACGGTGAGCCCGGCGAACATGAGTGCCACGGCGCTGGCCTGCTTCTCTCGCGGCACCAGGCTGGCGGCTACCACGGCACCGATGCCGAAGAATGCCCCGTGGTTCAGGCTGGTGATGATCCGCGCCACCATCAGGCTCGCGTAGCCGGGCGCAATGGCCGACAACAGATTGCCCAGCGTGAAGATGGCCATGAGCGCCATCAGCGCCTTGCGGCGCGGCCAGCGCGACAGCAGCAAGGTCATGAACGGTGCCCCCACCATCACGCCCACGGCGTAGGCCGACACCAGCAGACCGGCCGACGGGATGGAGACGTCAACGCCTTCGGCAATGGTCAGGAGCATGCCCATGGGCCCGAACTCGGTGGTGCCGATGCCGAACGCACCGATGGTCAGGGCCAAGAGCGGCAGGGTCGCGCTGCGCGGTGCGTCGGGCGATGGCGTCGTCGTGGAATCGGCGGGGGTGGGAGCAGCGTGCATAGGTCTGAGGCCTGGCGGTCGCCAGACCTAGGGTTTTTACTAGGTTTGGCGATTCTGACCGCGTTCACTTTCCCGAGAAAGAGCAGAATCGACAAAATACTCTTGCCTGAAATGGGAATATGAAAGCGACGCTGGAAGAACTGACGGTCTTCCTCGCGGTGGTCGACGCGGGCTCCTTGACGGCTGCTGCGGAGCACCTGAACCAGCCCGTGTCTACCACCAGCCGGCTGCTGGCGCGGCTGGAGGAGAAGCTGGGGACGACGCTGCTTCGCAGGACCACGCGGCGCCTGGACCTGACCGACGAGGGCGCGCGTTTTGCGCGGGATGCCCGAAACATCATGGACGCCGTGCAGCTCGCCGAAGACGGCTTGATGGAGCGGCGGGGACGGCTCTCGGGTCCGCTGCGTGTGGATGCGGCCACGCCGTTCATGCTGCATGTGCTGGCCCCGCTGATGCCCGGCTTTCAGGCCCTGCACCCGGACGTGAAACTGGTCCTGAGCAGCAACGATGGCTTCATTGACCTCCTGGAGCAGCGGGTGGACATGGCGGTGCGCATCGGCGAACTGGATGATTCGACACTGCACAGCCGTCTGCTCGGCTGCACGCGCATCCGCTTGCTGGCGAGTCCGCAGTACCTGCAACGAGCGGGTACGCCGCGTGAAACGAAGGACCTTCTCCAGCACGACCTGTTGGGGTTCATCCAGCCCGATTCGCTGAACGTCTGGCCGGTGCGCCAGGTGGACGGCAAGCTGCTGCGCATCGAGGCGAAGACGCTCGCGGGCAGCGGCGAGACCTTGCGGCAACTCGCGCTCAACGGGCAAGGCATCGCGTGCCTCTCGGACTTCATGACCGCGCGGGACGTGGCGGAAGGTCGTCTGGTGGAGGTGCTGCCCGCCATCACCGAGCCGACCTCGCGGCCCGTTCACGCGGTGTACTACCAGCAGTCGGCCATCTCGGCCCGCATCGCGTCGATGGTGAGGTACCTGGTGGAGGCGCTGCGGGCGCCCGAAGGTGAATGGGCGAACGCGGTCGGGCTTTCGGCGTCCGGCCCATCGGGCCTCGTCAGATGAACCAGAGGGTCAGCTGAGGCACCAGGGCGATGATGAGAAGGCCCACCATCAGCGCACCCAGATAAGGCCAGATGGCCTTGAGCGCGACGTTGGGCGCCACCTTGCCAATGCTGCACGCCAGGTAGTAGCCAACACCCAGGGGTGGCGCCATCAGGCCAATGTTCATGGCCACCACGATGACCATGGCGTAGTGAACATCGTGGATGCCGAGTGCCCGGGCGCTGGGGTAGAGGATGGGCGCCATCAGCACGATGGCGGGAATGCCTTCCAGGATGCTGCCGAGAATCAGGAACACGCCAATCGTGATGAGCATGAACGTCACCCAGCCGCCCGGGATGCCCTTGATGGCCTGGCCGAGCTGCGCGGCGAAACCGGTCTGGGTCAACGCCCAGGCCATGGCACTGGCGGTGCCGAGGATGAGCATGATGGCGCCGGTGAGGCGAGCGGTGTCGAGAAGAATCGCGTAGCCGCGGCGCAGGGTGATCTTGCTGTACAGCAGCTGACCGACGATGAGCGCGTACACCACGGCGAGGGTGGACACCTCGGTGGCCGTTGCAACACCTTCGGTGACTAGACCACGGATGAGGAACGGCAGGACAAGCGCGGGAAACGCGATGAGCGTGATGCGCGCCACGAGAGACAGCTTGGGACGGGTGGCTCCCTCGATGTTCTCGCCCGCAAAGCGAAGGCGCGCCGCGACCAGGAGAACCAGCAGAAGAATGGCTGCAATGGCGATGCCGGCGGAAAACAGCGCCGCCACCGAGATGCCGGCCACAGACGCCATCACGATGAGCACGATGCTGGGGGGTACGGTGTCGGCCATGGCAGCGCCTGTGGCGAGCAGCGCAATCATTTCCGAGGGTTTGTTGCCACGCTTCTTCATCTCCGGGAACAGCGCAGGAGCCACCGTGGCCATGTCGGAGGCCTTGGCACCGGAGATGCCGGAGACCAGGAACAGGGAGCCCAGCAGCACGTAGGACATGCCCGCGCGCACATGGCCCACCAACGCGGCCAGGAACTTGACGATGGCCCCTCCCATGCCCGTGGCGTCCAGGATGCAACCCAGCAGGAAGAAGATGGGAACGGAGAGAAGGATGAGGCTGGACATGCCTTCATCCATTCGGCCCACGACCACCATCATCGGCACCGAGGTGGTAAAGGTCAGGAAGGCCAGGGTCGCCGCACCGAAGCAGAAGGCGATGGGCACACCAGCGGCCAGGCAGGCCAGCAACAGGCCGACCAGGAACAGCAGAATGCTGTAGTTCCCGATGACGCGGAACAGGGGCTGCCCCAGCCACATGAGTGCCACCGTGCCGCCCACGATAGCAACGGCCATGAGCAAGGTCCGGGCCTGGCAGCGTTCCCACAGGTGAAGAAGGACCACCCCGAGCATCAGCGCGATGCCGGTGCAGATGGCACTGGCGCGAAAGCTCCCCGGAATGCCCAGCGCTGGCGTGGTGACCAACCATTCTTCGACGGCGTAGTGCCACGCAGCGGGAAGGATCCTGACGATGACGACGGCGGTGACGAGCAGCGCCACCGTGTTCACCAACTCCGCCGTCTTGGGGCTGAGCCTGTCAACGAAGAGGGAAAGTCGCAGGTGCTCGCTCTTGTCCATGGCGAGCACCGCACCCAGCATGGACAGCCAGATGAAGACCAGCGAGGCGGCCTCGTCCACCCAGATGATGGGCGTGTGGAAGAAGTACCGCGCGATGACCGCCGCCAGCAGCAGCGCGACGTCGGTGACCAGCAGCAGTGCCGCCGTGGCCTCCAGCGTGCGGATGGCGTACCTGTGGAATGCGCCTCTTTGAACCACGGGTTCCTGTGCCTCCCCCGTGTCTCCGCCAAGGGCTTCTTCGTTCATCGCGCTGGGCATGCTCATCTGACTTCCTCTGCCTCAGGCCAACGAGCCTGCGTGCTTCTCAAGCAGGCGCCAGCCATCGGCACCGAAGCGTTTGGCCCATTCGGCGTAGAACCCGGCCGAAGAAAGCTGGCGACGGAACGCTGCCTGGTCGACCTTGTGGATCGTCAGCTTGTTCTGGGTGAGCTCGGTCACCAGGGACTCGTTTGCCTTGGCAATCGCTTCGCGCTGGCGCAGTCCACTCGCGTTCATGTGTTTGGTGATGACCTTGCGCGCATCCTCTGGCAGCCCGCGCCACATGCGGCCATTGGCCAGAATCCAGTAGCCGTCCCACATGTGGTTGGTCATCGAAAGGTGCTTCTGCACTTCGAACAGCTTGGCGTTGAAGATGAGCTGCAGCGGATTCTCCTGGCCGTCGACAATCTTGGTCTGCAACGCGGTGTAGACCTCGGCGAAGTTGATGGACGTGGGAGCGGCACCGAAAGCCTGGAACATCGACGTCCACAAGGGGCTCGGCGGAACGCGGATCTTGAAACCCTTCAGGTTGTCCGGCTGCAGCACGGGCTTGTCGCCGCTGGTGATGTGGCGGAATCCGTTGTCCCACATCGTCTCCATCGTGTGGATGCCCACCTTGGCGATCTCGGCCCGCACATAGGCGCCGAGGTCACCGTCCATGGCGGGCCACAGCTTGTCGTAGCCCGACCAGGCGTACCCGATGCCGGAAATGCCGGCGTTGGGGACGATCGTCTGAAGGATGAGCGGAGACAGCGGGAAGAACTCGACGCCGCCGCTGCGCAGCTGCGACAGCACGTCCGTATTGGAGCCGAGCTGGTTGTTCGGGAAGAGGCGCAGTTCCACGGAGCCTTTGGCCTCGGCGTTGATGGCGCTGATGGCTTCCTTCAGATACACCGCCAGGGGGTCTGACTCGGGCGTGTTGGTCGCCACCTTCAAGACCTGCGGTTGTGCGCGCACGAGCGCGGGAAGGCCCAGGGCAACGGTGGAAAGCGCCGTTGCGATTGCGGTTCTGCGAGTGGTTTTCATGATGTCTCCGTGAAGTGGTCGTCGATGTGGATGTCGAACTGAAACTGGCGCTCAAGCCAACTCGGGCAGTCCGTCCCCGAGAAAAGAGAGGTCATCCAGGGCCATGACCAGGCCGACGAGCGCGCCGATGTAGCTGTACTGGCGCAAGCCCATGGACATGCCGGTGGCCGTGTGCGTGAAGGTCGATATGAGTTTTCCGCTCATCAAGCCGCGAGGCGTTCCGGGCGCACCGGAAATGTTGGCGAAGTGCACCTCGACAACGGCCTTGGTCGTGTCCTCGAGGGCGTGACGAACGGCCTCCCCCATCGTGGTCAGGCCGGCCGGGTTGATGATGTAGCCGTCGATCCGATCCGCCGAGGCGTGGATGTACTCCAGGATGTCGCCCATGTGGTTGGAGGAGAAGGTCTCCACCTCGACACCGAGGTCCTTGCCCGTCGAAGTGACGAAGGCTTTCAGGTCGTCCAGCGAGTTGATGGAGCCGTACACCTTCTTGCTGCGCGCACCCAGGTTGGACATGTTGGGGCCGTCAATGACGGAGATGCGGTGGCGGCGCGACCCGCTGCGCGTGAGGGTGCAAGGAAGCTTGGATGTCATGGTGGTCCTTTCTTCTGGGAGGTTGGGTGTTTCAATCAAGCGCCTGGTCTTGCTGTCTTGAGCGTCGCGAGGCCACCGTCGACCACGACAAACGTGCCGGTGACGGAGGCGCAGGCCGGATGGAGGAGGTAGGCAACGGCATGAGCGACCTCTGCAGGGTCGACCATGCGCCCCGTGGGCTGGCGGCGCTCGAACTCGGCGCGCTGAGCCACCGGGTCTTTCGCTGCGTCGATCAGTTTCTGCATGAACGGCGTCTCGACCGTTCCGGGCACCACCCCGTTGACCCGAATTCCTTCGTGCACGAGGTCGGCGGCCAGACTCAGGGTCATGCTGTGAACGGCACCCTTGGAGGCGGAGTACGCGGCGCGCCGGGCGATTCCAGACGTTGCCGAGCAGGATGAGATATTGACGATGGCGGGCGACGTGGACTCGCGCAGCATCGGCAGAGACGACCGGGTCGCTCGTCGATAGCCCATCAGGTTGACGTTGAGCAACGCCAGCCACTCTTCATCGCTGCCGTCTTCGATTCCCCCGACAAAACTGACGCCTGCGTTGTTCACAAGTGCATCGAGCCCACCCGCCTGGCGTCGTACTTCGGCGAACGCTCGTTCAACACTGTCGGCCGAACGCATGTCGGCTTCGATGAACGCTGCAGACGCGTCGGCATCACCGGGCTTCAGGTCGAGGTTGAAGACCCGCGCTCCGAGATCGGCAAGCAGCGCGCAGATGGCCTGGCCTATGCCCGCGCTGCCGCCGGTGACAGCGATGCGAAGGTCCTTCAGAGGAGTGAGCAAAGAGGCCTCCATGTTGTTCATGTCAAAACCGTGTGCATTCGACGTGCTTGCGTCCAGAAGCTTTCCAGGAGCGCCGCGGTCGCCTCGGGCTCCATCAGCGGCAACATGTGACCGCCCTTGGGCATCACCTCCACCTGCACGCGACCGGAAACGCATGTGTCGCTTGTTTTCAATGCTTCAAAGGACGCCAGAGGAACCGACGCGTCGTCTGCAGCAGCAATGCACGCGGTAGGGATTCCCACGCCGGCGAGGTCGAGCTCGCCGAAGGAAGCGAGGGCACGCCAGCCATTCGCGTAGCCCTGCACGGAAGCCGCATCCAGGCAGGTCCGCCCATACTCGACGGCAAGCTGATGGCGCGGCGCTGCTTCCAGCCCTTTGAACCATCGGGCGAGCGACTCTTCAAACACCGCAGCGCTTGCCCCGGCTTCAATGCTTTCGGCGCGCTGGGCAAATGCAGGTTGGGACTTGAGCGGAACGGCCAGAACCGAGAGGGACTGCGCGTTCGTGAGCCTTTGTGCGGCCAATGCGGCCACCACGCCACCCAGGGCGTGTCCCACCAGGTGAAGCGGCTCAGCCACGTGCTGGCACACAGCCATCGCGTCTTCGATGAGGTGCTCAAGCTCGAATTGGTCGTCAGCCACACGCGTCCCATGTCCGCGCTGGTCGTAGGAAACCACGTTCCAGGAGGCGTTCAATGCGCCGCGCAAGGCGTCGAATGCGCGGCGGTCGAGACCGAGCGGATGAACGAGCACCACGGCCGGTCCGTCAGGAGACCCGGACCGTCTCAACACCACGGGCTTGCCACCGACAACCACTGCTTCGTCTGCGAAGGTGGTCATTCGGCCGACTCCTTGGAAGACGTGCGCTCTTCGGCAGTGGACCATTGCGTTTCCAACAGCTTGGCGACCGCAGGCGCCATCGTCAGCGGGAACAGATGGCCACCTCTGGCAAGCGTCCTCATGCCCACGCTGCGTTGTCCGTGCGAACCCGACTCGATGGCGTCGACGATCCGCGCCATCACACTGGGTGGCGTGGACAGATCGTCTTCGGCGGCGACGCAAAGCACATGAGGAGCGGTGACCAACCCGGAGAACCCCTGGAAGGACGCCAGCGCTTGCCAGGTGGCCGATACCGACTCCTTCGACTGCGTGCGGAGGGCATCCGAGGCGTAGCGGATGGCCTGGTCCCATTCGGCTGGTGGGTGGTCACCAAACCACCGCGCAAGGGTGCTGCGCTCGAACGCATCCATCCCGTCCAGCATGACGGCGACCGCCCGCTCCAGGAACGACGATCCCCCTTGCGCGGGCGTTCCCAGCAGGGTCAGCGAAGCCACCTCCAGCCCCTTTTCCTTGAATTTCGGCACGCCCATCGCGGCAACCACCCCGCCGAACGAGTGCCCCACCAGATGAACAGGCCCATGCGGCGCGTGCGCTGAGACCTCATCGACCACGTGGTCCACGTACGCGTGCAAAGCGGGTTGCCGAAGCGACGGGGTATCGCCATGGCCGGGCAGTTCAACGGCGACGAAGCGGCGGGACTCGTCCAGATGGCGGTGGACAGCGTCGTAGGCGTGCCGGTTCAACCCCAGTGCATGCACGGCGAAGACGGATGACCTTGGCGAGGCATCGACCATCATGCGTTCCCTGCGACCTCACCCATCTTGTGGGACAGCACACCTTGGGCAAACAGGTCATCGACTTCGAACGAAGCCATGCCCAGCCACGACGAAAGCACGCCCGCGCTGTCCTGGCCCAGTCGAGGTGGGTAGGTCGGGCTGTTGGGCTCTTCCCCGACAAACCGGATGGGGTTGCCCACCACTTCAATCGCATCGCCTTGCTCACTTTCCAAAGCGAGGATCATTCCTCGAGCGGCTTTGCGCGCGTCCTCCAGCGCCTCGGGGACGGTCTTGATGAGCGCTGCGGGCACATCCTGTTTCTGGAGGTCGGCGACATGCTCCTCGGCGTCGCGATGGAGGAATGCGGCCTCCAGGGCTTCCCAGAGCTCTTGCTTGTTCTCCAATCGGGACGCCGCATTGGCGAAGCGACCGTCTTCGATGAGGTGCGTCAACCCCAGCGAACGGCAAAGGCCCTGCCACATCTTTTCGGTGTTCGCGGTGACCACGAGCTCGCGGCCGTCCCGCGCCTTGAACGAGCGGTAGGTGGGAATGGAGTCGTGTCGCGCACCCTGGGGGCCGGGCGTCGTGCCCGCAACCAGAGAGTACGTGCTCTGGTACGCGAGCATGGCCAGCTGGCAGTCCAGCATGGCCACGTCAATGGTTTCGCCCTGACCCGTGGTGTTTCTCCGGTGCAGCGCCGCCCCAATGGCGATGCAGGCGTAGAGACCCGCGACGGTGTCGCCCGCAGGAATGCCCAGTCTCACAGCCGGGCGCTCCGGTTCACCCGTGAGGCTCATGACGCCCGAGAGCGCCTGGACGATCATGTCGTACGCCGGCTTGCCTCTGTCGGGTCCGTCTTGCCCGAAGCCGCTGATGGACGCCCAGATGAGCCGAGGGTGCGCTTCACGAAGAGCCTTGATGTCCAGACCGATTCGCTGTGCGACGCCTGGCCGGTAGTTCTCGACCACCACGTCCGCCTTTGCAATCAGGTCCTTCAAGAGCCGAAGCCCTTTTTCTGTCTTGAGATCGACCGCGATGCTTTTCTTGTTGCGGTTGATGCCGAGGAAGTACGCGCTGTCTTCGTTCACGAAGTACGGCGGGATGTGACGGCTGGAGTCCCCCTCAGGAGCCTCCACCTTGACCACTTCCGCTCCCAGGTCGCCCATCACCTGAGTGCAATAGGGGCCCGACAGAAACGTTGTCAGGTCCAGGACGCGGACATCGCCCAGCGGTTGAGACAAGGCTGTGGTCATTGGCGGCTCCCCAACAGGGAGGAAATTTCTCTGGCTTTTTGCATGACGTCCTGTCCGATGGCATCCACATCGGTTTGCGGCAACCGCTCTCGGGGCGACGTGAGACACAGGCAACCGATGACGCCAGAGGGCCCGAAGATGGGAGCAGCAACGCCACGAGCCCCGGGGAGCTTCTGACTGTCGCTGGCCGCCCAACCGCGTTCACGCACGGCGCGCAGCGCGGACAGTCCCTCCTCCAGCGTGGGTGGGCGCTCTCCGGTCGCCGGAGAACTGCCTGCATTGCGCAGGACAGCCTCGATGACCTCGTCTGGAAGAAACGCCAGAATCGACTTGCCCGAGGCACCCCAGTACAGCGACAGCGGTCGATGAAGGTCGATCTGATAGGTGAGCTTCTGACTGCCGTCCGCCCGCACCGAGAACATCATGGCGCGCTCTGCCGCCAGGTATTGGCCCATCAGCACGGTCTCGTTGTACTTCGCGGCCAGTTGCTCGATGATGGGTTGGGCGACTGAAACGGGCGTCATGTTTCGGCTGACCAACGCAGCCACCCTGTAATAGCGCGAGCCCACGCCGTAGAGACCGCTTCCTGCCACCTCCACAAAGCCCTCTGTGGCCAGCAGGTTCAGCAGACGGTGCGCCGTCGATGGGGGGACCTTCAGATACTCAACGACTTGCTTGACGGTCACCGGACCCGATGAGTCAGCCAGCAGCGTCAGCAAGTGCATCGCCCGGCTGACAGTGCCGGTGCCTGCGCCCTCGTTCGAGTCGGTCATGTTCAGTGGCTCGCTTTGAGAATGTGCACGGCGCAGGCGCCGTGGTCGAGGCACGCGATGCCACCGCCGGTGACATGGGTCATTCCGACCTTGGCGCCGGGCACCTGCCTCGCGCCGGCTTGTCCCGTGAGCTGCCAGTACATCTCGACAGCTTGAGCGACACCGCTGCATCCCACCGGATGACCCTTGGACAGCAGCCCGCCGCTGGGGTTGACCACCACCTCGCCGCCGTAGGTGCTCTTTCCCGAAGTGAGGAACTCGGCGGAGTCGCCTTCCTTGCACAGGCCCAGTGCCTCGTAATAGACAAGCTCGGCAATCGAGAAGGCGTCATGGAGCTCGACCACGTCCACGTCATTCGGTCCAAGCCCTGCTTGCTCGTAAGCGTCCCGAGCGGAATCGCGGGTGATTTCCGGGCGCAGCATGTTGCGGAATCCCGTCGTGGGCGTTCCTGAATGCAGCACGGAACCGGCGATCTCCACAGCTCGGGCGCCCAATCGGCGCCGCACCTGGTCATTCACCACAATGACCGCTGCGGCCCCGTCGCCCGTGGGGCAGCACTGCAGGAGGGTCAAAGGATCACTGATGACACGTGAAGCCAGAACCTCGTCGACCGTGGTCTCTTTGCGAAACTGGGCAAAAGGATTCATCGCCCCGTGGCGGCGAGCCTTGACGCTCACCTGCGCCAGCAGGCTCACCTTTTCACCGCGTTCGTGCAGGTAGCGGCGGGCACGCATCGCGTACAGCGCGGGCATGACCATCCCCTCCTGCACTTCCGGGTCTTCAGCCACGAGCGGCAGCGTGCCTCCCCCGAACTGCGTCAGCTTGTCCACACCAATCACCAATGCGGCAGCGTGCTCGCCACTCGAGACACTCTTCCAGGCGAGATGAAGTGCAGATGCCCCGCCCGAACACGCGTTGTCCACGTTGATGACGGGAATGCCCCCCATGCCGATTTCTTTGACGATGCGCTGTCCGGTAAGCATCCCGCCGAAGGCGTGACCGCAGTACACGGCCTCGATATCGTCTTTGCGGAGACCGGATTCCTTGAGGGCTCTCACGACCGGCGGGACCGCCAGACCGCTGTAGCTGGAGTCGCGATGTTTTCCCATGGGAATCATCGCGGCGCTGATGATGTAGGCGCCGCTCATGGCTGGGTCTCCTGCGCCACAGGCGCCACGAACCACTGGCCGTCGGCATGGGCCAGGCGGACCGGCACGTCGCAGCCAAGGCCCGCGTCGGCACCGCGCACGCCAGCCAGCACGCGCAATCCGTTGGGGAAATCGACATAGCCAATGGTGTAAGGCGTCTCGCGCGACGCTGACACGTGAACAGTGGAGTGGCTGTAGAGCATGCCTCGTGGACCCACTTCCACCGTGGATGCGTGTGGACGGGCGGGAAAGTGCATCACACCGTCTTCCGCCTGGCTGCACAGGAGATACGTCTCGCCGTTGCGGACCACAAACCGCGCCATTTCTTCAGGCGCGAGGTCCGCCCGTGGGAAGTCGCCGTTGCCTAACTGCTCACCGATAAAAGCCTGGTCCATCGTTCCTCTTTCGAAATTCCGTTTAACGGAATGACATTCTGTTTAGAGGAATCAGTATAAAAGGTCCATTCGGCCGAGCGCGCCAGGGTTTACCCGCGATTGCAAAAAATGAGGCAAGAAGGGATGGGGCCTGCTGCTCACTGGCAGACCCCGAGGTTCTGAATCCGAAAGGGCGAACGCGACCGCGCTGCCAGCAGGCCGCATCCCGGCTTAGCGCTCAGGGGTCCGTGTTGCTGCGGTAGCTGATCCAGCCTGCGGTGAGCGACTTGCCGTCGCCCCGGTCCTTGGGGTGGTTCCGGCCTTCCGACACCGGCACCTCATCGAAGTCGAACGGGCTCAGGCCTTCGATGCACGCCGCGTTGACGCCGTATTGCGTGGGCACGGAGCGCCGGGAGTGAAAGGTGTAGACGCCGCACACCGAGCAGAAGTAGTGCTTCGCCTGTCCGGTGTGGAACTGGTAGAGCGTCAGCTTGTCGGCGCCCTGCACGATGTGCAGATCGTCCAGTTGGGTAGACACGGCCACGGCACCGCGCATGCTGCAGTAGGAGCAATTGCACCGGCGCGCGCTGCGCAGTCCGTCAGCCAGAAGCAGCCGGAAGCGCACGGCACCGCAATGGCACGCCGCGTTCAGTTCCCGGCGTTCGTCAAACTTCGAGGTGGTCAAGGCAACGCTCCTTGCAATCAGGGTGACAGGGTGAGATGCATGTGCACCTTGCCATGCAGGTGACCATCGACCAGGATGGCACGTGGCTCGGTGCCGAAGGCGATGAAGCCGGCATCCTCATAGAGCCGGATGGCGGATGCGTTGCCTTCGGTGACGGTGAGCACGAGGTCGGTGAGGCCAATGGTGGGTGCGTGAGTGATCAGCGCCCGCAGCAGCTCACGCCCCAGGCCGCGCCCCGCCGCTTCGCGCGCCACGTACATCGCCACCACCGTGCCCTTGTGCCGCTGCTTGGCGCGCGACGGGCAATCGAGGGCGACCATGCCGACCAGTTCGCCATCACGTTCGTCGAACGCGCCCCAGAAAGGCACCACCCCTGAGGCCAACCGTTGCCGCGACTCTTCAAGTGGCCGTGCGCTCTCGCCTTCCCAGTCGGAGGTGAAGGCATCGGGGTGTTCGCGCAGCGCGCGCAGGCGAAGCTCGCGGCAAGCGGGCGCGTCGTCGGGGGTCAGGCGGCGGATGGGCATTTGCGATGGCTCTGGGGTACTCTTTCAGAAACAAGGTGGTCGAAGTCTAGCAACGAGGCAACTCAGCCGACGCGATGAGCACGCGCAGTCAAGACGAAGGAAGACAAATGAAATTCATCTGTTTCTGCTACTACGACCCGAAGGTCGCCAACGCCCTTTCGCCCAGCGAACTGGAGGCGCTCTCTGCTGCGTGTGCGCCTCACTACGAGGCCTGGGAAAAGACCGGTAAGGTGGAGACCTTGAGCGGCCTGTCCGACCCACAAGCCTGGAAGACCATTCGCCCTACCGATACACCAGACAACGCCCACAGCGAGCCGCAAGTGGCAAACGGGCCTTTCCTCTCAGGGGGTGAGCGCATCGGCGCTTTCTTCATCGTCGAGGCCAAGGATATCGACGAGGCAGCGGAGATCGCCGCCAAACACCCCGGTGCGCACACCGGGAGGTTTCTGGGTGGCGGCATCGAGATCTGCGTTTGTGAATCGTTCCAGTCACAAGCGCCCGTCGCATGAAGCGACCCATCGGATCGAGTCAGCGCGCGCGCCGGTAGTGCATGGCGACCGCGCCGCAGCGCAGCGGTTTCGCCGAGATCAGCTCCAGCCGGCGCGTGCTCGGCAGACCGCTCTGGTACAGGGTGGGACCGTGGCCGGCGATCCTGGGGTGGACGAGCAGCTGGTATTCGTCGATCAGGTCGAGCCGGTCCAGCTCGGCCGCGAGCTTGCTGCTGCCGAGCAGCACGCCTTGCGGCGTGGCGTCCTTGAGCTTCTGGATGGCCGTGCGCAGGTCGCCGGCGATGGGGTGGCTGTGGGTCCAGGGGAAGTCCTTTCGTGTCGAGGACACGACGTACTTCGGCTTGGCCTCCAGCTTGACCGCCCACTCGCGCAACGCCGGTGGTGCCTCCACCTCCCCGCGCGCGACCGCCGGCCAGTGGCCCTCCATCAACTCGTAAGTGACACGGCCCCACAGCATCGCCCCGGCCTCGTCCATGAGGCGGGTGAAGAAGGCGTGTGTCTCGTCGTCGGCGATGCCTTCCTCGTGGTCGACGCAGCCGTCCAGGGTGACGTTGATGCTGAAGGTGAGGAGTCCCATTCAAGCCATCACTTCTTCACTTCGACCACCTGGGCGAAGCCGCCGAAGATCATGCGTTTGCCGTCAAAGGGCATGGGCGGGTTGTCGGGGTTGGACGGGTCCATGCGCGGGTCTTCCACCATCTTCTTCATGGCCGCGTCGCGCGTGGCCTTGTCGGGCCATTCGACCCACGAGAAGGCCACGGTCTCGTCGGTCTTGGCCTGGACGGCGCGGCGGAAATCGGTGACCTTGCCGTCGGGCACGTCGTCGCCCCAGCCCTCGATGACACGGATGGCGCCCAGCTCGATGAAGATGGGGTCGAACTGGCGCGCGTGCTCAATGAACTTCTGCTTGTTGGCGGTGGGCACCGCGATCACGAAACCATCGATGTAGGACATGTCTTGACTCCTGTGGGTGGGTGGATTGATCGGTCGGCGCACCGCCGGTGGGCGCCTCCCATCCTATCGACGAACCACAGGAAGCCAAATCGACATCGGCCACACATTTTTTCCCGGATGGTCGATTCCGGGGCAAAAGCTTCGTCGTGAAGGCATCATCCACCTCAAAAAGGAGCTCGCCATGAAGTACCTCGGCCTCGCCTACTACGACCCTGAAAAATTCGCCGCCATGACACCGGAGGCCGTGCAGGCCCTGGTGAGCCAATGCCCGCCGCTGGACGAAAAGATGCGCGCCACCGGCAAGGTGGTGGTGGCGGCCTCGCTCGCCGAGCCGAAAGACTGGATGACGCTGCGCCCGCGCGGCGGCAGGCCGAAGGTCAGCGATGGGCCTTACACCGAGTCGAAGGAAATGGTGGGCGGGCTGTTCGTCATCGAGGCGGACAGCCGCGAGGAAGCCCTTCAGCTCGCGGCCATGCACCCCGCCGCCACCCTGGGCGAAGAAGGCGGCTGGGGTGTGGAGCTGATTCCCATGGACTTCTATCTGGGCTGAGGTGGGCGTTCTGCGGGAAACGCTTCAGAACGTCACCTTCACCGAAGGCGCGCTGCGCGTGGCCTCGCCGTGGTACACGGCCTCGATGTTGTTGCCATCGGGGTCGATGACGAAGGCGGCGTAGTAGCCGGGGTGGTATTTGCGCTCGCCAGGGGCGCCGTGGTCCTTGCCGCCGGCGGCCAGCGCGGCTTTGTGGAAGGCATCCACCATGGCGCGGTCCTGCGCCTGGAAGGCCATGTGATGGCGGCCGGTGAGCTTGCCGTCTGCGGCTTCGCTGTCGGCTGTGGAGACGAAGAGTTCGTCGGCCCAGAAGTAGTCCTTGCCCGTGCCGGCCATCGGGATCTTGAGCACCTTGAAGACGGCGGTGTAGAAGGCCTGGCTGGCTGGAAGGTCCTTCACGATGAGCTGGATGTGGTCGATCAGCCGACCCCGGTGCAGTTCCTGTGTTTCCATCGGTGAACTCCTGTTCTCTGGCGGTGAAAGGGCACCCTCATGCTAGCGATGGCAAGCACTAAACTCCGTGCGATGGCGCTCGTAGAAAGCGACGGGCGGCCCATCCCATTTCACTTCAAGGAACACGCCATGGGCGCCCAATGGAAAGCCAAGCACAAGGACCTCGCCGCGAACGCCAAGGGTCGGCTGTTCGGCAAGCTCGCCAAGGACATCATGATCGCCGCGCGCCACGGCGCCGACCCGGCGGCCAACGCGCGCCTGCGGCTGGTGGTGGAGCAGGCGCGCAAGGTGTCCATGCCCAAGGAAACGCTGGACCGCGCCATCAAGAAGGGCGCCGGGCTCACGGGCGAGACAGTGCATTTCGACCACGTGATCTACGAAGGTTTTGCGCCGCACCGCGTGCCGGTGATGGTGGAGTGCCTCACGGACAACGTGAACCGCGCGGCATCCGACATGCGGGTGCTGTTCCGCAAGGGTCAGCTGGGCACATCGGGCACGGTGTCGTGGGATTTCGACCACGTGGGCATGATCGAAGCCGAGCCTTCGGCCAAGGACGCCGACGCGGAACTCGCCGCCATCGAGGCCGGTGCGCAGGACTTTCACGCCGGCGATGAAGACGGCACCACCGTGTTCCTGACCGATCCGACCGACCTGGACCTGGTGAGCCGCGCCCTGCCGGCGCAGGGCTTCACGGTGCTGTCTTCCAAGCTGGGCTACAAGCCCAAGAACCCGGTGAATCCCGCCAGCCTGAGTGCGGAGCACCTGGAAGAGGTGGAAGCCTTCCTGGCCGCGCTGGATGCGAACGAAGACGTGCAGAACGTGTTTGCCGGACTCGGCGGTTGAAGCTGGGAGACAATGCCGGCCATGAGCGAAACCACCACCTCCACCCCCGCCAACCGACCTCCCCTGCCCGATCACCTGGCCATCGATCCGCGCAGCCCGCACCATGTGGCCGAAGTGTTCGAACACGATGTGGGCATCCGCTTCAATGGCAAGGAGCGGTTCGACGTGACGGAATACTGCGTCAGCGAAGGCTGGGTCAAGGTGCCGGCCGGCAAGACCCTGGACCGCAAGGGCAACCCGCTCACCATCAAGCTCAAGGGCGTGGTGGAAGCTTTCTACAAATAGAGACGCCTTCAGACGCTTGACACAGAACCTGCGGCGCAAAATGGCCTCCAACCGGCTTATGCAACGCAGACGCTTTCTTCTTCACACCTCTTTCAGTCTGTTGCCCGCGGCACTCGGTGGCGCGGGGCTGGCCCGCGCGGCCAGTGAAGACGGCGAGCCCAGCAAGCCCGCCGGCTACGCGGTGAGCCTGGCGCAGATGCAGGAAGCCGTGGGCGAGCGCTTTCCCAGGCGTTACCCGGTGCAGGGCCTGCTGAACGTGGACATGCTCTCGCCGCGCCTGCAACTGCTGCCCGAACAGAACCGGCTGCGCGCCGAGATGCCGGTGGAAGCGGCGGGCCCGGCGCTGAACCGACGCCACGAGGGCAGTTTCGAGATCGACTTCAGCCTGCGCTTCGAAGCAAGCGACCGCACGCTGCGCGCGCACCAGCTGCGGCTGGGCCGGCTGCGGTTTCCGAGCCTGCAGCCCAACGTGGTGAGCCTGCTGGAGATGTACGTGCCGGCGCTGGCCGAGCAGTCGCTGAAAGAGGTGGTGCTGCACGAGTTGCGCCCGCAGGACCTGCGCATGCTGGACGTGATGGGCATGCAGCCGGGCGACATCACGGTGACGCGCACCGGCCTGCTGGTGGGCGTGGTGCCCAAGCCGCTCTAACCCCGGGGGTGGTGCTGCGCCACCAGCGTCTTCAAGCGTTCGCGCGCCACATGGGTGTAGATCGTGGTGGTGGAAATGTCGGCATGGCCCAGCAGCATCTGCACCGCGCGCAGGTCGGCGCCGTGGTTCAGCAGGTGGGTGGCGAAGGCGTGGCGCAGGGTGTGCGGTGACAGCGGCGAGGTGATGCCGGCCTGCGCGGCGTACTTCTTCACCAGTTGCCAGAACATGGCGCGCGTCATGGCCTCGCCGGCGCGCGAGCCGCGCGCGGTGACGAACAGGTCTTCGCTCTGCATGCCGCCCAATATCTCGCCACGGCCCTGCGCCAGGTAGCGCTGCAGCCATTGGCCGGCCACCTGGCCGAAAGGCACCAGCCGTTCCTTGTTGCCCTTGCCGGTGATGCGCAGCACGTGTTCGTTCATGCCTACATGCCAGGTCTTGAGGGTGACGAGCTCGCTGACGCGCAGGCCGCTGGCGTAGATGAGTTCGAGCATGCAGCGGTCGCGCAGTCCCAGCGGCGTACCGACGTCGGGCGCGTTGAGCAAGGCTTCCACCTGCGCTTCGGAGAGCGTCTTGGGCACGCGCAGTGGCTGGCGTGCCGGCGAGAGCCGCAAGGTGGGATCGGAGGTGATCTGCCGTTCGCGCAGCGCCCATCGGAAGTAGCGCTTGAACACCGTGAGGCGCCGGTTGGCCGTGGTGGCGCGGGTCTGGGCGTGGCGTTCGCTGAAGTAGCCGTTGAGGTCGGCCTCGGTGGTCTGGGGCAAGGTCTTGCCTTGTCGGGCCAGCCACTGGCCGAGCAGGACCAGATCGCGCCTGTAGGCGTCGAGGGTGTTCTTCGAGAGCCCCTCTTCCAGCCAGAGGCTGTCGACAAAAGCCCCGGCAAGGCCTTCGCTGGCCGTTGCCAGGGCTTCCTGTGGGTTCATCAGTCCAGCTTGAGCTTCTGCTTGACGACCACTTCCTTGTAGACCTCGAACTCGGCCTTGATCTGGGCGTTGAATTCAGCCGGCGTGTTGGCGACGATGAGCGAACCGGTGTCTTCCACGCGCTTGCGCACGGCCGGGTCGTTCAGCGCCTGCTTGGTGGCGTTGGCAAGCTTGTCCACCACGTCCTGCGGCAGGCCCTTGGGACCGATGAGGCCGTAGTAGGCCATGCGGTTCACGGCCTCCAGACCCACTTCCTTGAAAGTGGGCACGTCGGGCAGCACGGCCAGGCGCTGCGGTGCGGCCACCACCAGCGGCACCAGGCGGCCGGACTTGATGAAGGGCAGCGCCGAGGGCAGGTTGTCGAAGATGATGGGCACCTGACCACCCACGGTGTCGTTCAGCGCAGGGCCCGCACCACGGTAGGGAATGTGGGTGATGAAGGTGTTGGTGAGGCTCTTGAACAGCTCGGTCTGCAGGTGACCGATGCCGCCGGTGCCGGAACTCGCGTAGCTGTATTTGCCCGGGTTCTTCTTGAGTTCGGCCACGAAGGACTTGTAGTCCTTGGCGGGGAAGTTGGGGTGCACCGCGATCACGTTGGGCGTGGCGGCAATGTTGATGATGGGCGTGAAGTCGGTCAGCGTGTTGTAGGGGATCTTGTCGTTGATCGCCGGGTTGGCCGCCGTGGTGGAGACCGTGGCCATGCCGATGATGTAGCCGTCGGCCGGCGAGCGGGCCAGCTCGGTGGCACCGACCACGCCGCCGCCACCGGCCTTGTTCTCGACCACCACGCTCTGGCCCAGGCTCTTGGCCAGCGGCTCGGACATGACACGCGCAATGATGTCGGTGGTGCCACCGGGTGCGAACGGCACTTGCAGGCGAATGACCTTGTTGGGATAGGCCTGGGCCCAGGCGGTGCCGACGCCGGCCACCGAGGCGGTGACGAGGCCGAGTGCAACCATCTGACGACGAGAAACCATGACGTGTACTCCTTGCTGTGAAAAATGAAAACTGCCCTGCACTGTAGTCGGCATGGCAGGACGTGACCATGGGGTGACTACATAAGTAATTACCCGCAATTGCCGTGCCGGGGCGCGCTATGCTCGCACGGTGAATTTTGCCCAACTCCTCTTTCCCGACTTCTCGCTCATCCTCTGCGGCTACCTGGTCTGCCGCTTCACCGCCCTCAACCGCAAGGTCTGGGAGCAGGTGGAGAGCCTGGTCTATTACTTCCTGTTCCCGGTGCTGCTGTTCCACAGCATCGTCAAGAGCCCGCTGGACCTGGGCCAGGCCTCCAGCCTCATGGGCGCGGGCATCATGCTGGGCGTGTGCGGCATTGCCCTGTCCTACTCGCTGCCGCACTGGCCCTGGATCGGCAAACGGATCGACGTGCGCCTGCATGCCGCGAGCGCGCAGGTGGGTTTCCGGTTCAATTCCTTCATTGCGCTGGCACTGGCCGAGAAGGTGGCCGGCCCACCGGGCCTGCTGATGATCGCGGTGCTGATCGGCGTGTGCGTGCCGCTGTTCAACGTGGGCGCGGTGTGGCCCATGGCGCGGCACGCCAACAAGGGTTTTGTGCGCGAGCTGGCGCGCAACCCGCTCATCATCGGCACGCTGTCGGGCCTGGTGGCCAACCTGCTGGGCTTCCAGATGCCGGTGTGGCTGGAGCCCACGGTCAACCGCATCGGCCAGGCCTCGCTGGCGCTGGGCCTCATGGCCGCAGGCGCCGGCATGCAGTTCGGCACGCTGGCCAGCGCCAAGCTGCTGGGCGGGCTGGTGCTGGCGGCGAAGCACCTGGGCATGCCGCTCATGGCCTTCGGGCTGGCGAAGCTGTTCCGGCTGGACCCCACGCAGACCACGGTGCTGCTGATGTTCTCCGCCGTGCCCACGGCGTCGAGCTGCTATGTGCTGGCCGCCCGCATGGGCTACAACGGCCCGTACGTGGCCGGCCTGGTCACGCTGTCCACGCTGCTGGGCGTGGTGAGCCTGCCATTTGCGCTCGGGGTGCTGGGCGGCTGAATCCGCGCGCCGACGAAACCCGGCACACTCTGGCCATGCCCGACACCTCCCCAGCCGACCGCCCCAAGGCCACCACGCCCACGTCACTGGGCGGGCTGTGGCCGTTCGTGCGGCCCTACCGCCTGCAGATCGCGCTGGCGCTGCTGTTCCTGGTGCTCGCGGCCGTCGCCACGCTGGCGTTTCCGCTGGCGCTGCGCTACCTCATCGACAGCGGCCTGGCGCCCGCCGGCCGGGGCGAGCAGGCGATGGCGCTGCGCGGGCACTTTGCCGCGCTGTTCGGCGTGGCGGTGGCGCTGGGCATCTTCTCGGCGGGGCGCTTCTACCTGGTGAGCTGGCTGGGCGAACGCGTGACGGCCGACCTGCGCAACGCGGTGTACAGCCACGTACTGCGGCAGAGCCCGCAGTTCTTCGAGACCACGCAGACCGGCGAGGTGCTCTCGCGCCTGACGACGGACACCACTCTGGTGCAGACCGTGGTGGGATCGTCCCTGTCCATGGGCCTGCGCAACGGCGTCATGGGCATCGGCGCGCTGGTGATGCTGGTGTGGACCAACCCCTACGTGATGACGCAGGTGCTGCTGATCCTGGTGCTGGTGGTGCTGCCCAGCATGTGGTTCGGCCGCCGCGTGCGCAAGCTCTCGCGCGCCAGCCAGGACCGCGTGGCCGACTCCAGCGCCATCGCCGCCGAGGTGCTCAACGCGATTCCCATCGTGCAGAGCTACACGGCGGAAGACCGCGAGGCCACGCGCTTCGCCGCGTCCACGCAGTTCGCGTTCGACACCGCCATCCGCCGCACGCGGGCGCGCTCGGTGCTGGTGGCCTTCATCATCATCAGCACGGCGGGCCTGCTGCTGTGGGGCCTGTACCAGGGCACGCAGGCGGTGCTGGCCGGCACCATCAGCCCGGGGCACCTCGGGCAGACGGTGCTGTACGTGATCATCCTGGCCAGCGCGGTGGCGGTGCTGGGCGAGGTGTACGGCGACCTTCTGCGCGCCGCCGGCGCGAGCGAGCGCCTGATGGAACTGCTGGCCATGGAGTCGCCGGTGCAATCGCCGCCCCGCCCGCTGCAGGCGCCGCAACCGGTCGGCGGCAGCGCGCTGGAATTCGACCACATCAGCTTTCACTACCCGTCGCGCCCGGCCCAGGCGGCCCTGGCCGATTTCAGCCTGGTGGTGCGCCCGGGCCAGACCGTGGCGCTGGTGGGCCCCAGCGGTGCGGGCAAGAGCACGGTGTTCGGCCTGCTGCTGCGCTACTACGATCCGGCACAGGGCAGCATCCGGCTGGATGGCGTGGCGATCGACCAGATGAGCCTGCACGACCTGCGTTCGCGCGTGGGCATCGTGCCGCAGGACCCGGTGATCTTCTCCAGCAGTGCGCTGGAAAACATCCGCTACGGCCGCCCCGGCGCGAGCGACGAAGACGTGCGCGCCGCTGCGAAAGCCGCGTTCGCCGACGAGTTCATCGACCAGTTGCCCGAGGGCTACGACACCTTCCTGGGGGAACGCGGCGTGCGCCTCTCGGGCGGGCAGCGCCAGCGCATCGCGATTGCGCGCGCCATGCTGAAGAACCCGCCGCTGCTGCTGCTCGACGAAGCCACGAGCGCGCTGGACGCGCAGAGCGAGCGCATGGTGCAGGCCGCACTGGAATCGGCCATGAAGGACCGCACCACGCTGGTGATCGCGCACCGCCTGGCCACCGTGCAGCAGGCCGACCACATCGTGGTGCTGGACCACGGCCGGCTGGTCGAGCAGGGAACGCATGCGCAATTGGTCGCGGAAGGCGGCGTTTACGCCGGTCTGGCCGCCCTGCAATTCAACGCGTAGCACGGACAAAACCAAGGTCATGCATGAAGTGCATGACCGAATGGCATCCCGGCCTTGGACAGTTCCGGTGTGGATCCGTAAGCTTGCGGGCTGGCTCATCGCATGGGCCGACACACCCCAAAAGGAATCCCGCAACATGTCACAAGCACCGCATCCTCAGGCCGGTGGCGCCACCAGCGCCCCGGCCGTTTTCACGCAGGCCCTGCCCTCCTACCTCGATCCCAGGCACCTCGGCCCCTGGGGGGTCTACCTCCAGCAGGTGGACCGCGTCACGCCCTACCTGGGCTCGCTGGCGCGCTGGGTCGACACCCTGAAGCGGCCCAAGCGCACGCTGATCGTCGACGTGCCGATCCACCTGGACAACGGTTCGGTGGCGCACTTCGAGGGCTACCGCGTGCAGCACAACACCTCGCGCGGCCCGGGCAAGGGCGGTGTGCGTTTCCACCAGGATGTGACGCTGTCCGAGGTGATGGCACTGTCGGCCTGGATGTCGATCAAGAACGCGGCGGTGAACGTGCCCTACGGCGGCGCCAAGGGCGGCATCCGCGTCGATCCGCGCCAGCTCACCATTGGCGAGCTCGAGCGCGTCACGCGCCGCTACACCAGCGAGATCGGCATCATCATCGGCCCCACCAAGGACATCCCCGCGCCGGACGTGAACACCAACGAACAGGTGATGGCGTGGATGATGGACACCTACTCCATGAACGAAGGCTCCACCGCCACCGGCGTGGTGACCGGCAAGCCGGTGGACCTGGGCGGTTCGCTCGGCCGGCGCGAGGCCACCGGGCGCGGCGTGTTCACGGTGGGCGTGGAAGCCGCACGGCGCATCGGGCTCGACGTGAGCACCGCGCGCGTGGCGGTGCAGGGCTTCGGCAACGTGGGTGGCGTGGCGGGCAAGCTGTTCGCCGAGGCCGGTGCGAAGGTGGTGGCGGTGCAGGACCACGGCGGCACCATCTACCGCGAAGCCGGCCTGGACGTGCCCGCCCTGCTCAAGCACGTGGCACAGGTGGGTTCGGTGGCCGGTTTTGCCGGTGCCGAAGTGATCGCCAACGACGCCTTCTGGGGCGTGCCGTGCGACATCCTGATTCCCGCCGCACTGGAATCGCAGATCACCGAAGCGAATGCCGGCCGCATCCAGGCGCGCATGGTCATCGAAGGCGCCAACGGCCCGACCACACCCCAGGCGGACGACATCCTGCACGAGCGCAACGTGCTGGTGCTGCCCGACGTGATCGCCAACGCCGGCGGCGTGACCGTGAGCTACTTCGAATGGGTGCAGGATTTCTCCAGCTTCTTCTGGAGCGAAGACGAGATCAACGCCCGCCTGATCAAGATCATGAAGGACGCCTTCGCCGCCATCTGGCAGGTGGCCGACGAAAACAAGGTCAGCCTGCGGACCGCCACCTTCATCGTGGCCTGCAAGCGCATCCTGCATGCGCGAGACCTCCGCGGGCTGTATCCCTGAGCGAGCCCGTTGTGCTCCAGTAAAAAGCCCCGCACTGCGGGGCTTTTTACTGGAGGGTGTCTTTGATGCCGGGGAGCATGGGCAGGGGCATCACTTCGATGCCCTCCTCGATCAGCTCCATCGCTTCCTGTGCGCTGGCCTGACCCCGGATCTGGCGGTGTTCCTTCTCGCCGTGGTGCATGGCGCGGGCTTCTTCGGCGAAGCGTTCGCCCACGTCCTCGGTGTTCGACACCACCTCGCGCAGCGCCGCGAGCATGCGCGCCTGCAACTCGGCCAGCTCGGGGCTGGCCGCGGCGTGGTTGCTGAGTGCCACCGCTGTCGAAGGGGCGCTGTCCTCGCCGCGTGTCGTGCGCAGGTTCAGGCGCGGGGCCGAGAGCTTCTTGTCGATGCGCGCATCGCCGCACAGCGGGCACGTCACGAGGCCACGCTCGAGCTGGCTCGTGAAGTCGTCTTCAGAACCGAACCAGCCTTCGAACTCATGCTGGTGCGCGCATTGGAGGTTGAGGACCTTCATGGCGCAGATTTTGCGGCATCCGGTGGCCCGTCCGCGCCATGCCAGGACAATGCCCATTCGCCCCGCAGCACATTCTGCAGCCACATGGAACCGATCAGGGTCTTGCAGTCGATCACTTCGCCGGTGAAGCACCAGGCGTGCAGCTCGGCCGGCGTGGCCGAGAACACGTCGAGGAACTCGCCGTCGTCGAGCTGGCGCTCGCCCAGCGTGAGGCCACGCGCAAACCAGATGTCGATGCGCTCGTCGGAGTAGGCAACGGTGGGCGACAGGCGGCCGGCAAAGGCCCACTCGCTGGCGCGGTAACCGGTTTCCTCCAGCAGCTCGCGCTTCGCGCACACCAGGCTGGCCTCGCCGGCATCGAGCTTGCCGGCGGGGAACTCGATCATCACGGCCTGCATGGGGTGGCGGAACTGGCGCTCCAGCACCACGCGTCCGTCGTCGAGCAGGCCGATGACCATGACGGCGCCGGGATGCAGCACGAACTCGCGGGTGGCTTCGCGGCCATCGGGCAGGCGAACCGTGTCGCGCACCACGTGCAGGAAATTCCCTTTCAGGAGCTCGGTGCGAGCAATCGTCGTCTCGCGAAGGTGCAGGTCGTCGTGCTGGTTCATCCGCGTCGGCGATAGAGGTAGCGGTAGACGAAGCCGGGGAAGGCGAGCGTGAGGAACAGCGAACCGGTGGTGGCGTAGAACTCCCAGCCCTGCGGCGCGATCTGGCCGGCGCTTTGCTCCAGGGCCAGGCCCAACCCACCGACCAGGAAATACAGCGCCACCAGTTCGGCCACGCGCATCCAGAGTGTCTTGGGCGCGCGGCGCGGCCACACGGCGAGCCAACGATCGTTGACGAAAGGCAGGTTGGCCGCCAGGAAGGCGGCCAGCAGCACGAGGGTGACGGAGAAGGTGTGCGTCATGAAGGTGTGAGTGGGCGCGCGCCGGCGAGTTCATCGCCGCGCACGCGCTCGGCTCAGCGAAGGAGCTCGCTCACGGCCTGGGCGCAGATGGTCATGAGGCCGCCTGGCAGGATGCCGAGGCCCAGCACCAGGGCGCCGTTGAGCGAGAGCACCGAGCGCGCATCGGCACCGGCTTCGATGCCGGCGGTCTGCGTGGGCGCGTCGAAGTACATCACCTTGACCAGGCGCAGGTAGTAGAAGGCGCCGATCAGCGACATGATCACGGCGAACACCGCCAGGCCGACGTAGAACGCGCCCGACGAAGCCAGCAAGGCTTGCAGCACCGCGAGCTTGGCATAGAAGCCCACCAGCGGCGGCACGCCGGCCAGCGAGAACATGCAGACGGCCATGATGCCGGCATAGAGCGGGCTGCGCTGGTTCAGGCCGGCCAGGTCGCTCACGTTCTCCGACTCGAAGCCGCTGCGCGAGAGCAGCAGGATCACGCCGAAGGTGCCCAGCGTGGTCAGCACATAGGTGACGACGTAGAACATCGACGAGCCATAGGCGTTGGCCATGTTGCTGGCGTCGCCCTGCACCACACCGGCCAGCAGACCGAGCAGCATGAAGCCCATCTGCGCGATGGTGGAAAACGCCAGCATGCGCTTGAGGTTGGTCTGCGCGATCGCGGCCAGGTTGCCCACCAGCAGCGACATCACGGACAACACGGCCAGCATCTGCTGCCAGTCCACCGCGAGCGGCTGCAGGCCTTCGGCCAGCAGGCGGATCACGATGGCGAAGGCGGCCAGCTTGGGCGCGCCACCGATCATGAGGGTGATGGCCGTGGGCGCGCCGTGGTAGACGTCGGGCACCCACATGTGGAACGGCACCACGCCGAGCTTGAAGGCAAGGCCGGCGACCACGAACACGAGGCCGAGCGTGAGCACCTGCGGCGAGCCCTTGAGCGTGTCGTCACCACCGGCGATGGTCAGCATCACCTCGGTCAGGTTGAGCGAACCGGTGGCGCCGTACACCATGGACAGGCCATAGAGCAGGAAACCGCTGGCCAGGGCGCCCAGCACGAAGTACTTCATGGCGGCTTCGGTGGCCTTCACGTCGTCGCGGCGCAGGGCCACCAGCGCGTAGCTGGAGAGCGTGAGCAGTTCCAGGCCGAGGTAGATCACCAGGAAGTTGTGGCCCGAGATCATGACGAACATGCCCAGCAGCGCGAGCATGCCCAGGCTGAACAGCTCGCCACCGCGCAACATGTCGCGCTGGCCCGAGTAGCCGCGCCCGTACACCAGCGTGACCATCATGGCGATGGTGGCGAAGCACTTGAGCCAGTTGCCCATGGGGTCGCTGACGATCATGCCGCCAAAGCCGAAGATGGTGTTGCCCGAACTCGCGGACATCCCGAGCAGCAGCGCGATGACGGCCAGCGTCAGCAGCGTCAGGACGTAGGTGACGCCGCGCAGCGGCGTCTTCACCGCCAGGTCGACCAGTGCGATCACGCAGGCCATGGTCAGCAGAAGAATTTCAGGGTAGGCCGCAACCCAGCTGAGCTTGTCAATCATGTGAGCGTTCTCTTGTATGGCTTGGCCGGCGGGCTCAGTTCAGTTTGGAGATGGCCACGTGGCGCAGCAGCTCGGCCACGGAGGCGTCCATCACATCGGTGAAAGGCTTGGGGTACACACCCATGTAGAGAACCGCCAGCGCCAGCACCCCCAGCACGAGGAACTCGCGCGCGTTGATGTCGATCAGCGCCTTGACGTTGTCGTTGCCCACGGCACCGAGGTAGACGCGCTTGTACATCCACAGCGAGTAGGCGGCGCCGAAGATCAGCGCCGACGCGGCCAGCAGCCCGATCCAGAAGTTGGCCTTGACCGCGGCGATGATGACCATCCACTCGCCGACGAAGCCCGCCGTGCCCGGCAGGCCGCAGTTGGCCATGGTGAACAGCAGCGCGAAGGCCGCGAACTTGGGCATGGTGTTGACCACGCCGCCGTAGTCGGCGATCTCGCGCGAATGCACGCGGTCGTACAGCACGCCGATGCCCAGGAACATGGCGGCCGAGACGAAGCCGTGCGCGATCATCTGCACGATGGCGCCGGACACGCCGAGGTCGCTGAAGACGAAGAAGCCGAGCGTGACGAAGCCCATGTGGGCCACTGACGAATAGGCCACCAGCTTCTTCATGTCCTGCTGCACCATGGCCACGAGGCCGACGTAGATCACCGCGATCAGCGACAGCGTGATCATGAGCCAGGCCCATTCGTGCGAGGCGTCGGGCAGGATGGGCAGCGAGAAGCGCAGGAAGCCGTAGGCGCCCAGCTTGAGCATGATGGCCGCCAGCACGGCCGAGCCGCCGGTGGGCGCCTCCACGTGCACGTCGGGCAGCCAGGTGTGCACCGGCCACATCGGCACCTTGACCGCGAAGGCGGCGAAGAACGCGAAGAACAGCAGCGTCTGTGCGGTGCCGCCCAGCGGCAGCTTGTACCAGTCGGCCAGCGCGAAGCTGCCGCTGGCCTGCGTGTACAGGTAGATCAGCGCCACCAGCATGAGCAGCGAGCCCATGAGCGTGTAGAGGAAGAACTTGAACGCCGCGTAGATCTTGTTCGGGCCGCCCCAGATGCCGATGATCAGGTACATCGGGATCAGCGTGGCTTCGAAGAAGACGTAGAACAGCATGGCGTCCTGCGCGCTGAACACGCCGATCATGAGACCGGAGAGGATCAGGAAGGCGCCCATGTACTGGTTCACGCGCGTGGTGATCGACTCCCAGCTCGCCACCACCACCACCACGTTGATGAAGGCGGTGAGCAGCACCAGCCACAGCGAGATGCCATCGACGCCCAGGTGGTAGTTCACGTTGAAGCGCTCGATCCAGGCGCCGTGCTCCACGAACTGCATGGCCGCCGTGCCGAGCTGGAAGCCGGTGTAGAGCGGCACGGTCGCGACCAGGCCAGCGATGGCACCGATCAGCGCGACCCAGCGCACCATGGGGGCCTGTTCGTCGCGGCCCAGGGCGAGCAGCACGACGCCGAAAAAGATCGGCGTCCAGATTGCAAGGCTCAGCAAACCCATCTTTTTCTTCCTCTTCTTATTTGGCGAGCCACACGAAATACGTCATGAACAACAGCACGCCCACGATCATCAGGAGCGCGTAGTGGTAGAGGTAGCCGGTCTGTGCGCGGCGCACCACCGCAGAGACCGCACCCACGAGCTTCCAGCTGGCGTTGACCACGCCGCCTTCGATCACGCCGCGATCGCCACCCTTCCACAGGCCGATGCCGAGCCCGCGCGCGGCCTTGGCCAGCACGTTCTCGTTGAACCAGTCCATGTAGTACTTGTTCTCCAGCACCACCACGATCGGGCGCAGCGCGCGGCCGATGGCCACCGGCAGTTTCGGATTGACGAGGTACATGTACCAGGCGCTCACCGCACCGGCCAGGGCCAGGTACAGCGGCGGCGTGAAGAAGGCGTGGGCCGCCATGGACAGCGGGCCGTGGAAGATCTCGGCGAACTTCGTCATGGCCGGGTGGGCCTCGGCGTTGATGAAGATCGCGTCCTTCAGGAACTCGCCGAACAGCATGGGCTGGATCGTCATGAAGCCGATGACCACGGAAGGAATGGCCAGCAGCAGCAGCGGCACGGTCACCACCCAGGGCGATTCGTGCGGCTTGCCGTCGCCGTGACCATGGCCGTGGTCGTCGTGGTGCCCATGGTCGTCGTGGTGCGCGTCGGGGTTCTGGTCGTAGCGTTCCTTGCCGTGGAAGACCAGGAAGTAGAGGCGGAACGAATAGAACGAGGTGACGAACACGCCGGCCAGCACCGCGAAGTACGCGAAGCCCGCGCCCGGCAGGTTGCTGAAGTGCACCGCCTCG
>VFQP010001256.1_pt1 | contig 35311 bp, 58 predicted proteins | sample 3512351 | NCBI WGS metagenome assembly VFQP01 (sample SAMN10412372, study PRJNA504923) | tailings metagenome | isolation source: Relicate 1 Philex TSF1 revegetated site | place: Philippines: Tuba, Benguet | collected 2017-08-29
ACCACCACCACCACCACCACCACCACCACCACCACCACCACCACCACCACACACCACTAGGCAGGCGTGTGACATAGGAAGGTGGTAGTATATCATCCACCACTGCACGTGCAATAAAGGTGGCCAACAGGTCACATGCCCCTGGTACATCAAGCTGTAGGTCATCCAGGGCATCGAGTACATCATGCAAGCCACGTGCCATTTGATCTGCACTCACCACCTGCGTGTGAGGTGTGTGTGTTGTGAAGGGGGGGGGGATATTTGTGTGGGGGGGATGGGAGTGAGTGATTGTATGTGGTCATGCACATACACATGTATATGCTTTGTTGTTGTGCACTCAACACCCACCCACACCCACTACCACATCCACACACACACCACACACCTCGCTGTACAGTGCACTCAACAGCATCGACACCATCTCCCGCTCCCTATCATGGCGATCCATTGCCAATGTCACAGCACGCTTGACAAACCAGTGATCATAGCGGGGCAGGTCAAGCTCCTGCAGTGACTGTGCAGCCTCATCGATGTCACCAGAATCCAGGTATTCATCGAGGAGCTGGGCTACCTGGGGGTTGTTTAATTTGGGGGAAGGGGGGGGGAGGGTGTGGGGGGGATATGGTGTGTGAGGGGGGGATATGGTGTGTGAGGGGGGGATATGGTGTGTGAGGGGGGAGTATGGTGTTTGAAGGGGAAATATGTACAAGGGGGTGAAAGGGAGGGTGTAAGGGTGTGTGTGGTGTATGTTGGGCATGTTTTCTTTCATACTTCAAATGTGTTTTTAGCACATACATGCGAAATGTCTCAGGGTTGCCATGTGCACACACTCAATGCATACTCAACAACAACAGCCTACACACAATTGCCTACAATATAAACCTTCAACCACGATACAACCACAATACATACCGATTGTTTGTACTCGCGGATGAGTTGTGCACGTGATTGCTGCACCAGTCGATCATCCTCATCACTCACGTATGAGGGGTCATCACGATCCACCACCTCGTCATCCACATCAACAGGTTGTAGTTCACTGCCCCATGTGTACTTGCCACCTCCACCTCCCTTCTTAGTGGCTCGGGGACCTGCGATGGTGATGTTGTTGATGATGGTGATGGTGATGGTGATGGACATAGGATGATTGCGCTGTGATGATGATGTACAGTGTGATGTGGCAGAAACCATTTGTGAGGAGCAACATGTATACAAACTCTTGATATCATCATCATCATCATCCCAATCCCAATCCTCACATCCCCAACGTGTACCTTTGCCATGCAGTGAGTTTTTGCGGGAAAGGTGATGATCGTGCATCACGTCTCGCTTGGTTTTTGTATGTTCATGGTGTTTGTTTTTGCCACCAATGTACTTGCCAGGGGATGCAGGCGCCTCTGTGTGTTTTATGAAGATGGTGGTGCACCATGCCCAAGTGGTGCACCATGCCCAACAATGGGTATGCCCACACCCCTCCGTGGGTGGATCACACCTTGTTGCTTGGCAGCAATCGCAGCATCCATGGCAGCACGTTGTGCAGGGGTCAGGAAGGGCTGGCTGCCAGGACTGCCCACGACACCATTGGTGGAGTCGCGTCCCATCTGTGATCCACAACCAGAATGTGTGTCTCTTGTTAGTAAAACCACCATGCATCATTTGCAAATACACCACACAATCCATGTGTCCAATCAATACGGTTTCGCGGGCGTTGCACACGCAACACGAGACGGGATGCAGCCATGCAGCATACCGTGTGCGCTACCAGCCTTACAGCAGCCTTACCAGACGACTACGGAACCGCTGATAGACCTTTAGTAGACCCCTAGTGCAATTGAAGCCTCTTGGGGACGAGTGGAAAGGGGGAAATCCCTCCTTGTCGATGAATTGGATAGGTATTGATTATCCGGTATGTTTGTTTTTGATATGACGTCAAGTATTGCAAGGGAATTATGGCATTGAAGAAGTGCAGAACAAGTGCAGAAAACACAAGTGAAAACAACAAATGGCTTTTAGGCAACAGCCTGTTTGCTACACTACATAAGGCACAGCCACCACAACGACATTGTGATTAGGCAATCACATTAGGCCTAATAACATCAACTGCAAACCACCAGACACACTATTCAACAGGTTGTTGACCAGATGCCATGTTGTTGCCCTCCCCAAACACCCCAACGTCACTCCACATTGCAGCACAACACCCTGCTCATTGTTTGACAGAACGCTACGCATCATCTTCCGCGAAAAAAGCACACCATCACCGGGGTGCTCCGGTCAACAGCACGCAGGATGGTGGGCACCTTGATCACACAGTCAACGTAGATAGTGCTACCACTACCATGCATGATGTGCATGGAGTCGCTGAAACATCAGTGGGCGCACAGCAGCAGCATGTGACAGTCAACATGGTGCAACCAGTGGCCCCACCTGTCATCCCCCAAGTGCAGGTCAATCCATTGGTCACCAGTTCTGCATGGCTGTGGGCTGCTGCAATACTTGCGAGTGTTCGCATTGCACGTCGTGACCTTGATGCTGAATCATACTTTGAGCGCCGACAAAAGGTGTTGTGGGGTGATGGCGGGGTGTGGGGTGACATGGACATGATGATGTGTGCATGGGTGCATTTTACTTGGTGCATGAGTATGATATGTATGCATATATTTCCATGCTCAAGCACACATCAACACCAACACAACACAACCCCTGCCCACCAACACCCCTACAATCACAATACCCCCCCACACCTACACCCACACCCCTACACCCACCTACACACGCAGCTTATGTTGGATGGTCCAGTGAGTGTGAGTCGATTACTGTTGGAAAAACGTCGTTCCTATGAGCAACTGGAATCATCACGGCAACAGCTGCAGAGTGCTGAACGGTGTGTGTATGATATGTTGGGTGTTGTGTATGTACGTGGCTCGCGTGTATGTATGTGTGTGTCTCTGTGTGTATGATGGTCATGTGTATATGTGTATGTGTCTGTGTGTATATATGTGTATGTACACATACACCTTTTCATATAAACCATGATGCCCACCCACCCACCCACCCACCCACCCACACCAACACACACACACCTAGGGTGGCAGCAGCAGCAAAGAGAGCAAGTGCACTGGAACAGCAACGACAAGAGGAGCAGAAGAAATACGTGTTGGAGGCAGAGAAAGAGGCAAGGAGACTCAAGGAGGAGATGGAGAAACAAAAACAGGTGTGTGTGTGTGCGTGTGTGTGTGTTTGTGTAGGTGTGTGTGTGTGTGTTTGTGTAGGTGTGTGTGTGTGTGTGTAGGTGTGTAGGTGTGTAGGTTTGTAGGTGTGTAGGTGTATATAGAGCAGTATGTACTGTGTTGTTGTATTGGCCTACACACATTTGTGCTGGTTTTGGTGCTGGTAGGCATGACACACCCAACCTATACACTTCCCCACCCCCCCCACACACATAACACCCCCCCCACACACACATACCCAACACACACATCCCCACACACCCACACGACAGGAATACGAAGCAAGGGAGGCAGCATTACGTGCCGAGTATCAAATCCGTGTAGAACAGGAACGTCAAATACGAGAGGCTGCATTGGCGAAACAGAGGGCAGAGGAGGAGGCATGGAGACAGGAAGAAGCAAGGAAGAAGGCAGCAGTGGAGGCAGCGAGGAAACTGAGAGAGAAAGAGGAACGAGCAGCACGAGAGGTGTGTGTGTTTTTTTGGGGTGTTTTTATGTTTTTGTTTTTGTTGTATTTTGTTGTGTTTTGTCGTGTGTGTGTGTTGTGGATGGTGTGTGTACATGGTCATGGTGTGTGTACATGGTCATGGTGTGTGTACATGTTTGTCATAATACATGACCCAAACTCATCATACACCCTCATCACTATACACCCTCATTACTTTACACCTCGCCACCATACACAAAACACCAGGCTGAAAGGCAGCGGCGAATGGAAGAGAAACAGCGTCTGGCAAAGGAGAAGCAGCGGTTTGTGGTTTCTATGGAATGTGCAGTGCAAGTAACAGCACCACCACCGGTATGCTATGGTTGTGATGTAGCTGTTGTGCAATGTATATTCTTGTCTACAAGGCATGGTGTTATACAGTGCACCCCCCCCACCACACATCCCCCCACCACCTCACACCCCTCCAACACACCCACAGGGCACCATGACCGACACCCGCCTCCCCAAACCCGCCCTCATCACCACCACCATGACCATGTCAGGCATTGTTTCAGGCAATGCACCCCCCGCCCAGGGCACATATAGCAATTGGGAGGACGCTCTCCTTGACACCTGGCAACTGGGGGGGTCTGCTGGGCGCATGGGTGCAGAGTCGTATGCAACAGGGGCCCGGTTGCAAGCCATGATGGAGGAGGGGCCCCTTTCGGTGATGGATGAGTTGGAGTTTGGGCATTGGATGAGGTGTTTGGCGTTGAAATGTGGTGTGGTGGGGCAGGTGGTGGGGGAAAAGGGTGTGGGGGGGTTAAAGGAGAAGAAAAAGGGGTTGGAACAACGTGTCAAGGTGTGTTTTGGTGGTGTGTGTGGGGGGTTTGTGTCGTGTTGAGCGTGTATGTGTGAGCATGCGTTGCTACAAAACAACCGTAGCCATTTCCCACCCACATTCTTTTTTAATGTGTCCGCCACATTCCCTGTACACACCCATGTTTATACACACTATACACAATTATGTCCACGCACACGTGCATACACACTACACACAACTGCACACACACATTTATACACATGCACACCCACATACCAATGCCCCCCCCCCTCAGGTTCGCAGCACATGGGCAACCCTCCCCCCCGATCATGAGTCAAGCCTCCCCTCCCAGTTGTCAACTGCCATTGCACTTGTTGAACAGGGGAAGCAGGATCAAGCAATGAAGCAGGTGCTGCTGGAGATGATGGCTGATGAACGGGCTGTGCTTGAAGAGGTGAGGGTGTGTGAGGGTGTGAGGATGGGGGTGTGAGGGGGTGTGTAAGGGTGAGGGTGAGGGTGAGTGTATGTTTGTATGCAGTGTGTGTATGGGGTTATGTATGTGTGTGTATGGTACTTTTTATGTGTGTGCATATTGATGTCAACACATGATATGCTTCCAACCCCCCACTTTTCCCCACCCCCATCCCCCCACCCCACACAGGATCTCCCACCAAACACCACCATACCCCCCTATGTAGTTGAAGCACTCGTATTTGCCCACCTGCTTGATCGCATGCTTGCAAGTCGCCCAGCCAAGCAAGCAGATGCCCCAGCATGGTTTGACCAAGCTGGGATGATGGCACGTGAGTATTTTGTAGAGGCCATGCGAGATGCACCCAAGGTGTGTGTACCCCACCCAAGGCGGGGGAAGGGGGAGGTCTACTGAGGGGGGGGTTGTGGGTGTGGTGTGAGGGATGGTGGGTCAGTGTGGTGTGTGAGGGGTGGTGTATGAGGGGTGGTAACGGTCACAGTGGGTGGTGCTTGTACTGTAGGTCTGTTGTGTGTGTTGCTGTGATGCTGCTCCTTGTGACAATGGAGATACAGGTTGTACACTTGACCCCCCCACCCCCCCCCACCCCACCCACCCACACATCTCCTCCCCCCCCTCCCCACCACCACCACACCCACACCCACAGGATTCCCTTGAGCCCCTTGCCCTGCTGCTCAACGCCATACTAGGTGATGAGCATCCAATAGCACGCATTGTACAAGAACGTGCACAACGCAATTTGTCAAAAGAGGTGTGTGTGTGTGTGGTGTTATGTGGTGGTGGTTTGTTTGATTCTGTGTGGTTTGTTGTACACGCAAGGTGTACCTGTCAACCCTGTGATCATCTGCATTGATGTTTTCATGACCTACCATCTCACCCTCCCACCATCTCACCCTCTTCTATTATGCGCTCTCAATATGCTCTTCACACACACGCTCTTCATACACATACTCTCTCAACATCCTCCCTACCCATCCTCTCCACACATCATCCCCTCTCAACAACAGACACTGGATGCCCGTGCCCAACGTGCAATGCTCCTGGAAGCAGAGCTCTCAGCCAAGCTTCTGGAAGAATCATGGCCAGACTATAGAGAACTTGCTGCTGCTCGTATACAAGAGCAGGAGGCCAACACGCCCATACCAGAACGTGTATGGGCGTTGCGAAATGTGGCGCGAACGCTTGCTATGGGGGGGATGGGGGAGCGGACAAGGGCCAGGGGGTTGTTGGAGCAGGCTGTGGGGCTGAAGCAGGTGTATTGTGGGGGCCCTGATCATCCAGGTGCACTCCCAGAGCTGCTTTCCCTCTATCAGCTGCTCTCCTCTGTAGAGGAGTGGCAAGAGGATACGCAACAGGCTGCCAAGGACGTGGTGAGGCTGGTGGGGGTTGTTGCAGCTGGGTATGCTGATCAGGGGGACCCCCTCTCTGCTGTGGTGCTCCTGGTATGTGGGTGTTTTACTGGGGAGATGTTGGGGTTTTAGGGAATTGTATTTGTCTTTTTAAATGGAGAATGTGTGGTGTGGTGTGCATGCACATACTCATACATATGCACATGTATCCACCACCATACACATACTATCCCCCCCCCCACACCTCCACAGGAAGCTGCAGTACGTGCCCTAGAAGATGCCGCTGGCTTCCGGAACCCAGAGGTCGGCGCTGCCTCACGCCGAGCCGAGCAACTCACAGAGCTTCTCCCCCCCGAGCAGCGCACCATTGCCGCAGAGTGCCGTCAGGGGGGCCTACAGGGGGCCCTGGGAACATTGGAACGAGTGTGTAATGCGTTTACAGAGGACTTGGAGGTGTATGCACAACCGGGAAGTATGAGTAGGGCGAAGCAGTGGGATGAGCAAGGGTGCCGCATGTTGCCCACGCTGGGGGGTGGTGTGTCACCGTGATGGGGTGGTGTGATTGGTTGTGACTTGGTGTGTCATGTGTTTTGTAGATGCTGTTTCTTAATTTTTTTGGGTTTTTTTTCGACAACCCTTACTGGGTTCCATATACTGTTTTTTCTACAACCCCTCATGGGTTCCAGATGCTGTTGACTTGATATTGGAGAGCGCGAGTATTGCTAGAGACATTCTATTAGAAACCAAGTATTGCTGGTACCACACGTGGCCATGTGACATGTGTATCCACAGTAATGCAAGCTACCATTACCGGATGTTATATGTGAGACATTACATGTGAGACATACTCAACAGTTGTTGTGGTGTGAGATATACTCAACAGTCAGTATGCAATGACTGCACAATAGTGAAGTTGATGATGCACTTTTCTTTCCAACCAACATTACAGCGCGGAGGTAGAGCAGCAGGTGATCACAAGTTGGGGATGGACCTGTGTGGGTTGTGAGCAGGATGTGCATACTACGCATAGGTAATGTACAACCACGCATGACCACATACCAACCACACAATACCCACGAATGACCACACAACAACCACGAATGACATGCATGTTGCACAAGTCATATTCACTCGTATATTCAACATCACCACTTATCCCCAAGCAACGTATATACCGTGGTATTGATCCTGCAAGGTCTGTGCCTGACTTGGCAGCCTCCACAAGCTTGTCCTGCGCATCAATCACGCGTGCAACCGCCTGCAGTATATGTGGAATGCATCTTGTCGGCACAATTTGCGGTGTGTACATGTGTATGATGTGGGAACACTGCACACAGGACAAAACAAAAGGACAACCTAATCACCACCACACAACGTACATCCAATACCTTTTTGCTGGGCTCTTGCAATTCCCCACCCACCAATACCTCATCTAATATGAAATACGCCTGTGATGTGATGTACAATCATCTGTGTACAATCTACTGTGTATAAATGTACAATAACCCAGCCCCTCTTCCAGCACATGTACAGAGTCATTATCCCTGTGCTTTCTCCCTCTAATCCCTCCTCCCCCTCCCTACCTTGTGAAAGTTGAATATGAGATCCAGCTCACACACGTTGCCAAAGTAGCGGTCGAGGATTTCCACAAAGTGATGAATAATCTCCAGCGTTATCAACTCGTTGTCTGTGTTGTCAATGCATGCTACAAAGTACAGACTGGCATAGCGCTTATATACCAGCTTGGAGTCTTTCCAGTCGAGGAAATTGCACAGCTTGGCTGGGCGTGCCAAGACGGTGGGTGTGATGTCACGGATGATCTTGAGCTTTTCTTTTTGTGTCATAGTGGTGTACCATTTTGCCAGCCTGACTTTGCCTTGCCGGCTGAGAAGCAACATGAATTGTATCTGAGTATTGTGGCATGTGGGATGCATGAATGGGATTGGCAGGAATGGCAGCAGGAATAGCAGCAGTCGTACCATGACGATGCTACTGGTGATGAACTGTGATGTGACGATGTATGACAGCTATAGAGAAGATGGCAAAGAATATGGCAAAGAAGAGAGACGGTGTGTGTTGATGCGAGGGTTGTGTTGGATGATGCAACAAGGCGTGTTGATGTGTTTGTGTTTGATGTGTAAATTTTGTGTATGACAATTGATTGACTGATGCAGAAATGAGAATGATGATGCTACTGAGAAGACATGACAAAATATGGTGTTTATTGCACGCTCCACACCAGGCACCACACCACACCACACCACACCTCGGCTTCAGCATTCGCCAGCAGCATGCATGAGCAGCATGCATGGGCACCACACAACCTGCATGCCTGTGTGCAGTGCGCACATTCCGCAGCATGCAGACACCCACACCGAGTGTGTTTTTCAAAACAGCAGTATAAAAATTGTCCATCCTTACACAACGCCACACAATCATCTTCAGGCAACCACGCAATCACCCAAGCAATCACCAAGACAATCATCATGAACACCGCTATCCAGACCGTCTTGACTCGCCCCTCCATCACCAGGTCTGATCCTGTTTCTGGCGCGTATGCCCTTGCCTTGCGCTGCCCTGCTATTGCTTGTCATGTGTACACGATGCCCACACTCTTGCATCGTGCATCGTGTTGGTTGGGGTGTTGGATCCTCGCAAAACAAAACAGATCACGGTCGGCCAGTCATCAACAGTTGCAACGCATCAACAAACCCCGCTATTGCGCACCCATATACAGGAAGGTGAGCGTGGCATCCACTCGTGCTGCCTACCGTGCCGTGGCAGGTGCGTCACCAATTTGAACCATGTTGCTTTGATGGGCTCTTGAGAGTCTCGTTTGCTCGCATTCTATTAGCATTGTTTGTTTGTTCTACTAGCAGCATGATTGTACGTGTGGATGACACAATGCATTGCACTCACAACACCCACAACATAGGTCGTCGTGTTCCCCTCATCGTGGCCAAGGCCTCCACTGACGACACTGCTGAGAAGATTCAGGCAAAGGCCACTGAGCTCCTGGAGGTTGCCCAGGTATGGTGATGTGTTTGATGTGCTTGCAGTGTCACCACACTGGCAGATGAGTCGACATCATCTGTTCATCATCATCCGTTTCCCATCATCCCCACTCCCAGGCCAAGTGGGAGGCTACCGAGGAGAAGCCCGCTGTGATTGCCATCAGCTTGTCCACCTTTGTGGCCATCTGGGCTGCATCTGCCTTGGTGGATGGCATCAACAAGTTGCCTCTGCTGGGTGACTTGTTTGAGCTCGTAGGCCTCGTGGTGACCTCTTGGTTTGCTTATCGATACCTCATCTTTGGCCCTGACAGGTGTGGTGGTGGTGCTGGTGGTGATACTGTGATGACAGTGCGTACCACATGCATACAGCACAGCAACCATCGTAGCTTGGTACATCTTTGATATACATACGACACCACGCATGGATACATACAACAACATGCATGGATACATACATATCTCCACAACACACAGGGAGGAGCTGAAAAAGAACATTGACAACTTTTTTTCCAAAGTGGCTGGAAAGTAAGCGTGGGGTTACTCACCCTCCAGCCCCATACTCAATGTCATAGGGTGTGGCTGGGGGAATGTGTTTGTTGGGTGGGTGGGTGGGTGTGCATTGTGCGCTGTTGCTTGTTTTTGTCCATGATGTGTGCACATGGGCACCCCCCAAAACAACCCCTTTTTTTCTATGTGGCAACCAACCTTTATCTCCACACCTCCCACCAACACAGTGACAAGCCCATCAAGAAGACCACCCCAACCCCCAACCCCGCCTCGAAGACCAACGGTGCCACTGCCGAGCGTGTCTAAGCCCCTTTGACGTTGCGTTTGAAATGATGATGATGATGATGAAAAAATTGTGATGATGACGATGTGTACAGACAAGGACAACATACGATCAGTGGGCACGTGCTGTGGATGATTTTTTGCTGTGTCCGACAAAGGACGCGCTGACATGCACACCGTGAAAGAAAAAGAAAAAAGAAATTATGTTTGATGATGTGCAAAGTACGTGTCGCCGCTGTGGCTGTTGCATTTCATGCAGTAACACTCAAGGCGCCGCACATGCTCGTGCAGCAACAGAGAAAACACACACACACACACACTCAAAAACAGCTGCGTGTGCATACACACACAGCCACAAACAACAATATGTACCAACAATGCTCCATACTCTGCTCGAACAGCAACAACCCTGTACTTCTCCTCAACAGAACCTCTCCCTCATTCATGCTCCACCCTCACCGCTCCTCATCTTCCGTTTCCCTTAAAACAAAAAACCTCATGCAGCCACGGGTGTTTTCCCACCCACCACTCGCTGCACTGCAGCAGCCACATCCTCAGGCTGCACAATCGTTGCTGCCTCCAGCTCATACGCATAGGCAGTGGGCACATCCTGAGAGCTCAGGCGCACCACTGGGTGGTCGAGTTCATCAAACAGCGACTCGTTAATCACAGCAGAGAGGGAGGCCCCAATTCCACCTGTCTTCATGCACTCCTCCACGATGATGGCACGTCGGGTTTTGCGGATGCTGTTGGAGATGGTCTCCATGTCAAAGGGCTTGAGGGAGATGAGGTCGATCACCTGTAAGGGGTTGAGGGGGGGGGGATGCAAGGTGAGGTACATAGTGAGAGGTACATAGTGAGAGGTATATGGTGGATATATATACAAACAGGGTGTGTGCATATGTGTGGGGAGGAAGCAGCTCAAGGTGATGCATAGTATGAACACAAGCACACCACCACAACATAATGATCTAGTCAGAACAGTCCACCACACACTGTATACCACACACTGTATACCTCTGGGTTGTAGCCCTGCTTCTCCAACTCAGTGACTGCCTGCATGACTGTGTAACGCATGCGGCTGTAGCAGAGAATAGTGACATCTGTGCCCTCACGCACCATCTCTGCACGCTCCAAGCACTGCACAAAATCACCAGGGGCTGTCTCACCTGTGTGTGTGTGTGTGTGACATGTGGGGGTGTGACATGTGCGTGAGCATGACATGTGGGATACCCTGGGAAAGAAAAAATGCACCATGCAGGCCACATTGTGCATGGGTGTAATGTACAATGGTACATTACTACATAAGTGTGTTACAACATGTGCTACAATAATTCCAAAATGCATCCACATGATGAACGACAACATGCTGTACGCACACATCATCACACCATGCTGCACACACACACACACACAGTCCCCTCTCCCCCCCCCCCAATGCCCCCGCCCCTCCCCCCCCCAAACACATACCCTTGACGTTGTACAGCAGCACGTGCTCAAAAAAGATAATGGGGTTATCACTACGAATAGCTGCCTTGAGCAACCCCTTGGCATTGGCCACTGTGGAGCAAGCAACCAGCTGCACACCAGGGATTGACTGAAAATACGACTCCAGGCGCTGACTGTGTTCTGCACCCAGCTGACGGCCGACACCACCTGGCCCACGAATAACCATGGGTACCTTGAACTGCCCACCGGATGTGTAGTGCAGCATGCCGCAGTTGTTGGAGATTTGGTTGAAGGCAAGGAGCAAAAAGCCCATGTTCATTCCTTCTACAATGGGGCGGAGGCCGGTCATTGCAGCACCCACACCCATGCCCATAAAACCATTCTCTGTTTGTCAAGGGTGGTGGTGGTAGTGAAGATGTGGTTGAGTGGTGGTGATTGTTGTCATTATGGTGGTGGTGGTGGTGGAGTGGAGGATGCAAGGGTGTGCATGTGTGTTTTCATGGTGTATCCCTTTTTTATGTTGTGGTGTTTGCAGTGGAGTGTTTGCAGTGGAGTATGTTTGTCAGCAACAGAGCACACATCTTTTTGTACACACATCTTCTTGTACACACATCTCTGAGTATGCTGTCAGCCACCACATACCGCAAATGGGGGTGTCGAGCACACGCATGTCACCATACTTTTTGTACAGCCCCAATGTGCACTTGTATGATCCACCATAATGACCCACATCCTCACCTGTGGGGGACGTGGTGACAGTTGTTGTTCACAGCACACACAGTGTATTGCCCTATGTAGTATTCCATATGTAATATTCCCTTGCACAACTGAAGTTACTGTGCATACGTACCCATCACGCACACAGTGGGGTCGCGTTCCATCTCCTCATCAATAGCCTGGGTGGTGCAGTGGGGTGTGGAGGGGCGTGTGGGAAGACATGTACATCAATCAGTGGCGTGCTTGGTTCAACAGGCAGCTCCCACATACCTCACGCAGGGCCTCCCACATCATCTTTTCGTTTGTCTGCTTGCCATTGCCAGCAGCACGGGCAATCACATGCCTTGGTGGGGCTGTATGTAGGGGTGTTTGTATGCTTTATCTGTCTATCATATCTATCATATATGCTTATGTGCTTGTGTATAAGACGGTGCACGCAGCGAGTCTAGTTGGACACACACAACAGATCGCAAAACACTGCATTGCACTACAGTAGACCCGCGTGCATAGTTTTATTGCCATTGCTACATACTTGCAATGCGATGTGTGGGCAGTCGAACAGCTGTGGGGCACGCCCTCTGCAGAGGGGTGCAATGTGGCAAGACCGTGCGCTGCATGCTGCTGTCAACACCACGAGTTTATCACAGCGTAAGAAAGCTGGCTATTAGTGGTGAATATATCAACGCGATGTAATCGTGGATACGGTTGGGAACAATTCGGGGCAATTACAGCAAGGCCAATGGTTGTGCCAGCAACGTCGTCGACGGTGGGTGTGCCTTTGGTCAATGCTTTGTGCACCTCTCAATCCAATGGCGATTTTTATACTTCTGGTCCATGACCAGCACATACCATCTATGAAACCATCTGTGCTGATGACCGCCAACCAGCTTTCTCGTCCGCACATACGGGGCGCCACTGCAAAGAAAGAGGCGGCTGCGGATAGTTGCAGCCACTTGAGGGCCCTCTCTGTGTGCCCAAACTGGACGTGGTGGACGTGCTGGGGGCATGTCCTCGTGGGTTCCTCCCACCATCCGCTCCTGGGGTGACTGGAAACCTGCACAGTAGCTTGTAAATTTTTCGCACCATCACACATACCACAAACTCATCACAAACACTTACAAACACTTCTATTTCTATTATTCACCACGCTCATCAACGCAAACCCTAGTATATTGTCATTGGCTATCATCTCTCCACCATCGTCGCGCACCTGCCCTTCACCCCCACGGGACTCGCGCAATGCAGTGTATATGCCTGCCCTCCACCGTATCATCAGTATCGTGCAACACGACATGCGACACCACAAGAGCAGACACTGATCAGCAAGCATGCCGCACATCCATCGCAAGCACCACCACGTCTGCCTCAACTGACACCAGCAGCAGCCCCATAGATGGCCAAGACCGCTACCAGTACATCAAAGATATCGGCAAGGGCTCGTTTGGCCGTGTCATACTTGCCAACGACACTGACCATGAGGGGCGCCAGGTGGCTATCAAGCTCATAGCCCGCCAAAAGTACAACCAATACACCGAGCGGGAAGTGGAAAACCACCTCCAACTCATCCACCCACACATTGTACGACTCTATGACGTGTTTTTGACAGAGCAAGACCTCGCTCTGGTGCTCGAGTATGCAGACCTGGGTGACCTGTACTCGTTTCTTGTGCAGCACCGGCGATTGGGTGAAGCTGGTGCGCGATGGCTTGTACAGCAAGTTGCGATTGCCCTTGATTTCTTGCACAAATCGGTATGCTGTGTGGTGGGGGGATGTGGTTGTTGTGCAACTGTATGTGTTTGTTCACAGCCATTGCATACCAACACAGCACGCTCTTCTTCCCACATTACACTTTCCACTGCACACCCCTTCACAGGCAATTAGTTTACGGGACCTGAAACTTGAAAACATCCTGTTGCGTGGCTCCCCTACCAAGCCCATTGTCAAGTTGTGTGACATGGGGTTCAGCAAGAGTGATGTATTGCACAGTGCCCCTGACAGCACTGTTGGGACACTTGCATACACTGCACCAGAGGTGTGTGTTTGGGTGGATGCCTGGGGTATTTGGGCTGAATGCATTATGTGGGTTGGTTGTACGCGCATTTGCGAGTTGATAGTGATGCATGAGTATTGTATGAGTATCATGGAAAACAGAGTGTACACATATATGTCTTTAATCATGTGCACGTACGAATTCGCATCCCCTCACCTCCCCACTTCCTCCTCACCTCCCCACCCCCTCCTCACCTCCACCCTCACAAAGATCATCACTGGCAAGGTGTATGATGGGAAACAAACAGATGCATGGGCACTTGGTGTGTTGCTGTTTGTGCTCATGGCAGGGGCCTACCCCTTTGAGCGATCAGCTGACAAGCAACTCCACCCCACAAAACGACAGCGCATGCAAATGCAGCGCATCATCAAGGTGTGTGTAGTGTGTTTTGTGTAGGGGTGTGTGTGGTGTGGTGTGTGTGGTGGTGGTGGTGTGTGGGCAGGATGATGTGTGACGCACACCACAGGGCTAATGGTACTATAGTGACACACAACAATACTCACTCTATGTCACCTGTTGAGGTCATGGGTATAAATAATGCACACCTCCTCCCCTCTCTTTTCATCCATCCACAGTGTGAATTGCGTGCGTGGCCCAGTCAAGTGGCCCCCCCTTCTGAAGAGTGTATGGAGCTCATCAGGGGCCTGTTGACCGTTGACCCTGTGAAGCGCATCACTGTTGCGCAAGCACTACAGCACCCATGGATGATGCAGGGACTCCCCAAGGGGGCTTTGGAGATGAATGACAAGGTGTGTTGGTTTGTGTGTGTGTGTGTGTGTGTGTGTGTGTGTGTGTGTGTGTGTGTGTGTATGTCCACCGCGTACATCAGCACCACTTCTACACACAGTTTCACAGTACCCAGCCAAGTGCACCCCTCCCCCGTCACATCATCAGCGTATTGAAAAAAGCACGCTTTGACGCCAACACATCCTCCACGCGACCAGCCACTTCCACCGACATTGCAAAAAAGACGACGACCAAAACGACCATTGATGAGCGCAAACCAGGCCCATCAAGCACAAGCAGTGAGGTTGCTGGGGACAGCAGCATGCTCCTCACCTCCAATCTAAAGCCCCCACCCATCTCCACGGCACCACCACCCTCGTCCATAGCAAGTTCAAGTACTGCTGGGAGCCCACATGCTGCAGCAGGTGGTGCACTCAACAACCAGGAACAGAGGCAGCAAGCACTGTGGAAAATGTATGATTCATTTATCAACAGGCTGACGATTTCATCCAAGCGTGGGGGTCGCACGGGGTGCGTGGAGGTGCCAGTGTGTGTGACAACGAGCGCTGCAGTGGTGTAAGAGGACATTGCATGTTTTCAATTTCTACAAATGTATTTACCAATTTATATGCGTGGTTGCTGTATACCCCTTCTGTATTTACCACAATGGCAATCAATGAAGCTGATACATGTTATGCAGATGCGATCAAAGCAATACAGCCCAGCGTGTGGACATTGCGTTTCACCGCAGATTGGACAGAAGCCACACCACTCTTTGAACGAGCGGCCAGGCTCTTCAAAGTATGGCTCTGATGCAAACACGTGTTGATCATGATGACCAAGGTGATCAACACCTCAATTCGTCATCACAGGCCAATAAAGAGTACACACGTGCCATGTCGGCATATGAACGTGCATCAGAGGGGCAGCTCAAGTTGGGGAGTGCGTGGCATGCAGGCAAACACCTCGAGGCAGCAGCAGATGCAGCTCGCCATGCACAGCAGTATGAGCGTGTGCAAGAGTTTACCGATGCAGCCATAGAAGCATACTTGCAGGTGTGATAGATGTGCTTGGAATGCACAGACAATCCACTCTCTCTACATTCAGCATCATCACACAGGCATCCCGTCCACAAGCAGCGGCAGATGCTGCAGCCAAGGGCGCCAAGCTCCTTCAAGAACACAACACAACCGCTGCATTTACACTATATGAGCGCGCCGTGGGTCTCTTGGAAGACAGTGGGCATGCAGACGTTGGGGGGGATGTATACCGACAAGCCATCGCAGCCATGGTCGCTGCCAACCAGCTGGACAGTGCGGCCATTATGCTCCTACGCTTTGCAGCTGCATGTGATCCTACTATAGCAGCAATAACTGTACAAAAGTGCTTTCTTGCTGCTATAGTTGTGCAGCTTGGAGGGGATGCCATTGAAGCGGCATGGGCTACCTATCAGGATGCCCTCGAGGTACCCACCTTTGCCACCAGTCCACATGCCCGTATTGCATCATCCTTGTTTGATGCATACGCAAGTGGGGAAGCGGCAGCAGTGCACGCTGTTGTGAAATCGAATGCTGGGATTCTGATGGACCTCGACACATGTGTGGTGCGTCTTGTAAAGACACTTCCCACTGACAAGGGGTTGATGGTAGCTGCTGCAGCACTGGGAGAGCAGGATGAATCAGCGCAACCAGATTTGCGGTAGTGCTGTTCTTTTGTATATTTTGGGGGTGGTGGTGTTTTTCCCACACGCATGTGTGGTGATTCATTGTTGTTTCCTTGTGTAATAAACTCCCCCTATTTATTGCTTCCCCTATTGTGCATTTGTAACAATTTTGCACGACAATGGCAAAAACCAACATTGGGCAACACACCACTCACCCACACCTACCCACACCCACCCACAAATACATGGGAAATATGTGGGTTTCATTGGGATGGTGCAGTGACTGGTGCTCCTCCAGCAGGGTAGTCGAATGGCTGGGACGTGCTGCGCGTCATGCCGCGCACAAGCAACTGGCTGCGGGTACGGTGCACCTTGGGGATGTGTGTGACTTGCACCGCCTTGCCATCCACCTGCATCGAACTCACATGCACCTGTTTCATTGGCATGCATTGTGGCTATGTATCATGGGTGTGTGGATCTTGGCCACCACAGGGCATGATTTGTACAACAAACACATACCCCTTTGCTGCTGCTGGTTCGAAGTACAACAGCCGGAGGTGGTACTGCCTTGTCCTGTGTCATGGGCAGTGTTTGTGTCAAGGTCAAACATGCAGCTCAGGTCCACCAATGAGCACACACCTTGTCCAGCTGCAGGGTGGGGTTGAGGGACCCTGTGATGTGCACAACACAACACGATGATGCCGTTGGGGTGTGCTTGTGTGACTGTATACGCGCAATTACATCACAATCGTATACCACAATCATCGCACGACACGTATATCCAGCGACACTTACCGAAAAATCGTTTTGTTGCGAGGACCAAACCGCCAAACCACGATGAATGCTTCTGGACCTGCTGCGTGGAGGCACCTGCACGCACCGATTTTGTCATGGTGATTGGTTGTGACGATGATGATACCGCGTGTACCACAACCTTGTGCAAATCATCCATTGCTCTCAACACCGTTGACTAGTTTTCTGTCAACAATATACTCCACAAAAGACATTGAACACAGTACATTACATTCCCCAAGCCAATAACATCCTTACAATCACCCCGCAGCCAATACCAGCACCAGTACCAGCGCCAGCTATTTTCACCAGTTACGATGCTGCTGCACACCATGCACACGGCGCACCAGCCTGGAACAGCCGCGTTACTCTCATCACAAGCACTGCGTACACGCAGAGCCCCCCGTAACGTGCACATATGCAGGGCAATCCAGTCACCCGAGGAGGTGCGATGATGTTGTCTCTTTATTCGTGTTCCATGATCATGCACGCGCAGCTCAGCACACACGCATATGCAACCCACAGATCAAGACAGACAAGGTGTCTGACAGCAAGGTGTATCCCAACTATGAAAGTGCCAAAGATGATGAGGGCTTGTTGAACCTGCCTGTGCGGGAGCCTGGCAGCTTCCCAGAGCCATCCACCCACACAACCCAAGGTGTGTAGAGGGTGTTTATAGGTGCCAATGCAACACAAAATCACAACAGACTTGATGGACACCCCATTTCTTCTGCATCCCAGATGCACCTCGAAGCTTTCTCGAGTCAGTTTCTGTAGATTTCTCAGAAAACGCATCCCTAGACGAAAATGCATTCGACCCCTTGCGTGATGGCCCCCTACGCTTTTTGGGTTACAGCAATGAGGTGGGCGAAGCATTCGCAGCATGGCTTCCCCCAGGTGGTGTGCCTGCATCGTATGCCCTGGCCATAAGTTATGTGCTGGTTGACACATACGACAAGGGGATCAAGGCGTATCGCCGTGCCAAGCGTGAGTTGGATGCACGCAATGACCTGGACGCATCTGTGGACAAGGAAGGGTATGGCAATGTGTGTGTGATGTGCACATGGCAAGATGTGCTTTTTGTGTCGTTGATCATTTGCCAGGCAAAGTACCACCACTGCATCGAAAAGTACCATCAATTCAACCACACATCATTATCATCATCATCACAGCCTTGCCCGTCTAATCTCCACCGAACGTGCACTTGATACTGTCATCTGGCAGCTCATTGCATCTGTTGCTGCACCCGGCTATACAATCCACACTATTGTAGCACTGACATTGGCAGCATTGACGTCGTTGGAAGCATTGGAGGGTGTGCAGCAGGGCTTGCAGGTGCGTTGTTGTGTGGCGGTGGCAGTGGATGGCAACATGGGTGTTATCCTACCCAAAACACAACATCCTGATTTTCCTGACACAATGCTCCACACATGCGCACCCCTTGTCTCCACTATACACACCCTCTCAATCTCAACGCACCATATACACAGGCAGCAGCAACCCCCTTTTCCATGGATACAACCACACTCACGCAGCTGGTGAACAAGAGCCTCCCCACCGCAGTGGGCTTGGCTGCCATCCCATTCATCGTGCATCCCATTGACAACACTGTACACGCTGTGATGAATGCCACCCTGCGTCCTGCCATGCGCAAGTATGTGTGCGACCGTGGGGGAAACTTGGCGGGGTTGGCTCTGTGCAATGAAGAGGAGTGTGATGCGGGGAAGAAGGGTGGCCACTGAGATGGCATTCTGATGGGGGAGAAAGAGGAGCAGTGGTACTAATACCCTTTTGCGTTGTGTTTCATGTCGTTTTAATGAGCGTATGAGTGTGCTTTCTGTGAGAGAATTGCTGCTAAAGTGTGCGCTGAGTGAGTGTGTGGGTTTGTTGTTGTGTGTACCAACCACGTTGTCAGACCGTCATCTTTCGTTGGGCACCTGCCATGGGTGTGTTGCTTTGCTATTTACACAGCAACTGCTGGTACATAGAAGCTGGTTTCTCGCCTGTGCGAAAAACTGTCGCTATCTCGTCCGGAAAAAAACAAACAAACATAAGAGACGAAAAGGGGATACCAAACAAATACACGATTTTGTGCTGCATATACAGGTACACACCGAACTGTGTACACATGCTTCTCTGCACAGACTGTGGATCAACGGGGCCAACAACAAACCACTAATCGCAAAACAAAAAACAAATCACCAGAAATTACATGAAAACACAAACAAACAGTTTTTTCCCCCATGACTGTGTTCATGACATGCACAGCACTTGTGGTGAACATTTCTGCCAAAAAACACACCTCACCCACTCCAAAACAACGACGTGTTGTCACATCTGTACAACACAGACACTCTAAAAAAACCGCAAACAAGAAAGCAGAGGGATGGAAATGATATTGCAGCATGCAGCCACCAGGTCATTGCATGGTGGGTGAAAGGGATGGGTGATGGTGGTTCACCAACACGCAATGGTGACCAAATGTGGGGATGTGATGATGGATGATGGACAGCATATGATGGACAGCATATGATGGACAGCATATCTATGCACACCCCATGTGTTTGTGTACACAAACACCACTTGAAAGTGTTCAATGTGTAAGCATTATGATTAGAAAAAAACACACAAACAACAATACACACCACAAACAACAATACACACCACAAACAACAATACACACCACAAACAACAGTAACCACATTCACGCCCGAGCGCCCAATTCCTGCACATGACGCTGATACACTTTTTGTGCATGTTGAAATGTGCGCTCCACACTATACAACAGCATGCCAAGAATGCTGTGAAACATACAATCATGTGCAACAGAGGACATGGCATCACCAAGTAGTAGTGTAGGTTGGGTGCTGTCCACAAGTACACCACTGTCAATTACACCACCACCAGATGCCATGGCTGCTAATGCTGCCGGCCCTGCAGTGTTGGCATGACAAAACAAGATCACCACTATCATGGGCAGTGATAATACCAATCGAACCTGTGTATATGTTGGGTGGGTACGTGAAAAAGGTGTTGTTGTTACACAACATGTACACATGAAAGATATCACATTGTTCATCCCACATTATTGTCAATGATCATCCCAATTACTGACTAGTCACATGTCATCACATCACGCACAGCAACAGCAATACTGAAATTTCTACTCTCTCCACTTCTGCATTCTACACAAACATGACCCAAGGTACCTGGGTGACCACGATGAGGATCCACAGTGACTGGAAGAATGAGCCAATCATGTGTGCCCGCTGTTCCATATCCAAAGCCGCTGATTGCGTCCAGGTCATAAGCATGTGCACAACCATGAGGCAATACAATGGCCACCAACCACAGCTACGCAGCATGGCGTTGGAAGAGAGAGAGATGATGGAGGCAATGGCAACCAGACCACTACACAATGTTGGCATGGCATCCGCAAAGCTCTGGTTACGCAAGGTATCGATGTTGGCAGACAGCCAGGGTGGTAACACTGCAATGAGCAGCCATATCAGCACATAGAACCTGGGATTGGTGCATGGAGATGTGAAGCACGATGGGATGTCAAGCTTGAGGACGATGGGGATGATAATGCACAACCATGCAACACCAACAACAACCCACAACAACAACCATCAGCACGTACTGGCCAGAGGAAAAAGAGGACATGCTTGAATGGTCTTCCACTTGCGGCCTCGATGACATGGAATCCCATGTCGCACTGGTTTCCTCCATCACCGTCTTGTTGGTCCCATACCCAGCAGCCTTGTCATCTTGTTTATCTTCATCTGATTGTATATCCTGTGCAGCCAGTGCTTCAGCAAGCCATGCATCCTCCTCTTCCAGCAGTACGGTGTTTGTTTGATCCCCACCAGATGATGGCACTGACCGGTGCGATGGTGATTCAGAGGGGATGTGATGTGGGGTGGAATGTTGGCGCTGAGAACCACCAGCATTGGTATTGTTGGCACGGGTGCTATTGTGTCGATCAGATTCCTGGTTGGACATGGCACCTGCAGCTGTGTGTTCGTCACTGCCGCTGTTGTTGCGACGCGTGTCATCACGATGATGGTCAGCGTCGTCATCATGGTCATCACCATGTTTCCTGTTGGGCCATCGGTTGGCTTGCACAGCACATGTTGTAGCAGCCTCTTGATTAGCATCTGTGCATTGGTGTTGTACATGTGCGAAATTGCACGCAATTGCATCCTTGCAATCCTTGCATCCAAACACCCACACCATCATACCTGTCATGGGCACGTCATTGTCATCCACTGCTTCCCACTCACCCTGCCCCTCCACACACCAATCCTCTGGCATGTCTTCTGGAAAGCTGGGGGTTGTCAACAGCGATGCACAACGCAGGGATGGAGATGAAGTCGATTGCACCTCTGGACCGTCCTCCTCGGAATCGTAGCCCACGCCACTCTGCAGGCTTGCTGCATGACGCACAGGTGCACTGCTGTATGGGGAGCTCCCGACTGTTGTTTTCCCAGTGGTGACAGTGAGCACATGGGCCAGCAGCTGACCACATTCAGCCCACAGATAGGGTCCTGTGGCAGCCGCAACCAAGGCAAGGTTGGCAAGCGCACGCATGGAGGGTGCGGGGGCACCCACGTGCCAGCCAATCGTGACCGTGCCAATCACGGTGTTGCTGTTGGCACCCTCGATGTATCGTTCCAACAGTAACGTGTCCAAGACTGCTTCGTCGTCATAGCTAGTGCTGATCAACATGTGTACGTCTCGAAACTCTTCAAGCATGCCTTCTTCATACAGTGGCAATGTGGTAAACCGTGTGCAGCCATTGTTGTTTTGGGATGTAAACGTCGATGGGTGGTCCCTGTTGGGGGGGGGGGGGTGAAGGTGCAGAGAGGAACCAAAGAGAAAGAGAGCACACCACGTACAACACAACCACAACCACAAGCACCTTGGCTGTACAACGGAGCATGCCAATCCGTCTCGATACGTGGCATTGCTGCACATAGTTGCAGAGCGACACCCACCAGCACTCATAAAGTTGCTGATGTCGAGCAAGACATTGGGTAACAAGGGCAAGCTGATAGACGTGTGGGGGATGCCTGGGACAGCTACAGAAAGGCTGTTGGCCAGGCTATCACTGATTACTTGCTCCCTGCAACAGCGTGAAATCTCTGGTGCTATGCTCAACAGCACAGCTGGGTATCCCAGCAATAGAGGAGCCAATGTCGTGGTTGTGGCAGCGTGTTTTTCCTTGGTGCTCGCACTGGAGTGAGCGGAGGCTGGCTGTGCCACCTCCATGTTGGTATTTTTGAATAAGCTGGGTCCTCTACAGACACATATATAATAATCAGGCTGACATGTGTACATCAAAATGCCTTTTTGTTCCTGAACAAACCAACAGTCACCATGACGCTCATCAGTGTGCTCGCAGCTTCAGCTTCAAAAAAGCAGACCAAGGAACGCAACGAACGCAAGGCCGGGAGCAAGCATCAGTCCAACGAGCATCACTCCACCGACAAGCATACAAACAAGCCTCAGCCTCAGCAGTACGAATAGTTACATCAATGTCACACAAGAAAACCGGAAAACCGAAAAAAATACCTCTATGCCATCGCAGGTCCCAACCTTCCCATCACCTACCTACATCCTAACCGTGGTGCGCGTGGTGCCCATTGTGCCCGTTTTGATGTGCCACGCCGTTTTGGGTGCCCTTGATCGCCGTTCCGTTTGTGGAGCAACTGTGTGTGCCTGCATGTCTGACAAGCAGCTTGTTCACGCGCTGCCACCCTGCCTGCCACCCTGCCTGCAAGAGACCTGGCCGTGCCACTGCAACAAAGAGGAGCACCAGTGCACCCCACGCCAGCATGCTCATCCCATGCATTTGCACCACCAGTGACTGCCACGTGTGCAGTGCTTCAATGTGGTGCATACGGGCACGCAGTAGTGACAGATGGGATCCACTCGAGTAGATGGGAAAGCCGTGTACATGCTCCGCTGCTCTATAGACACCGTCGTCTGTTGTTTTGGGTGGTTTGTTGTGTTGCACCTATTTCTCAGTTGAATTCTTTCGAGGTTTTTTATTCATGTGTGACATTCACTGGGAATAATTGTGTGTGTATTCATGTGGGATGTTTGTCCACAGTTATCTCCTACACCTACCTGCTTCTTTTGCTGCTGCCAGCATATCCTGTAGCCCATGCACTGCCTGCTCATGCACATTGCCCTGTTTTTATGTGTTCATGAGGTGTATGTGATGCTTGTGTAGGCACCATGCATGTTGTACCACCATGCTGAAACACCAACAACAATACCTCCCCCCTCACCTCAATTGTTGCATCCAACACATCACTTCCTGGAGTGTGTTGCCCCTCTTTCTTTTCCTCCTTGCCATCCCCTTCACCACCACCAGCATTAGTTGTACCACCACCACTACCATCTGAAAACAAACTTGCCCTCTGTTGTGCAGCCTGTTCTTCAGCCAATGCAGCCGCCCTCTCCCTTGCAGCCTGTTGCTCAATCTGAGCCTCCACTGCTGCCTCAGCCTGCATCTTCCTGGCCTCTTCATCTGCCTCCTGCTGCTGTCGGGCTGCAGCTGCTTCAGCAGCTGCCCGCTGGGCCCTGGCAGCTTCATCTGCAGCGGCTTGCTGCTGCTGCCGGGTGGCTTGCTCTTGGGCAGAGGTGGTGGTGGTGTCGTCGTGTTGTGTTGGGTCAGGCAGCCCACCTTTTCGACCAAGGGATCCAGCTGCTTGGATGTCCTGCTGTGACAAGGGAAAGGGCGTGTCTTGTGGATGTCTTGTGCATGATGTACAGCACCCAATGTGGGGAATGTGGGGACTATGGTACATAAGGAGACCCAACAATGACAGCACGTCACCCATAACCTCACCCGTCACCCACCTGCTGCTGCATGAACCGATGCTGCCAGGGTGCAATGAATTGTCTCCTCGCAGTCCATTCACTCGGATCACATTGCTTGCATGCATTTCTACAATAGGTGGACGCGTACTCCATGTTGCTCTCACATTCACCTGCACTTGCACGCATGGGGCACCCTGGGTCAACATCACGGCATTTGCCATACCCCCTGTTTTCCTCCATGTCGTACAGCATTTCATACAATTGCAACGAAATTGTGTGTACCTGGGGTGTGTTTGGTGAGGGTAGAGATGGTTGAATTGCGTATTGTGTGCATCACACAGCATGTACATCAACAGCATGCACATCACCAAGAATAACCCATGAGCAGCACACAATGCACACAACAATGCACACAGAAACACACCCTTCCACCTCACACATAACCCCCTGGCAACATCCACATGCAACCCCATCACAACCTCCATCCCATCATCCCCCAGCCCCTCCAAACCCTTAACCCCTCATGGGACACACCTTGCCACAGTGTGTGTCAAGTTCCTCTGAAGGTGGACATCGTGCATAATGCTGCTCACAAAACGCTTCGTTGAGGGTGTTGATGACGTAGATTGCATGCAGGTCTGTATACATTTGATCATCCTGGGTGGGTGGGTGGGTGGGTACGTCGGTCATGGTGGTGGTGTGTCGTTGATGAACCCAGTGTGTCTGTATACGCATGTAAAACACACACAAAACTACACTACACTACACAATAACATCAACATACACCTAAACCACAACACACCTTGCTTGTGAGTTCCCGAGGCATGGGTGGGTGTGGAAACAACCCACCCTGATGGGGCACATCCGGTTGAAAATCCCAGGGTGGGCATGCGTGGGGGTCGAATGAAAAGTAGGCATGCTTATCCCAACCATACCCACCAGTGATGTCAAAATGCAAACCATAATGGAGCACGTATGGTGCCTCTGTGATGTAGTATCCCTGTGTGTGTAGTGTACATGTGGTTACATGATGTTTTTTGGTGGGAAGTGCAAGGGAAATTGTGTGTGTGTGAAAGGAGGGGGGGCGGGAAGTGTATGAGAACATGTGTGGGTGTGGGTGTAAGAGAGAAAGAGGGGGCGTGTATATGTATTCTACAACCCATTCACCCACACAACAACAACATCAGCAACAACACCTGCACATACCGGGTACATCATGCCCGTCTTGTGTGCCTTGTGATACACCCCTGCCTTTGCTGCACCATATGAATACCCATACATTTCAGCAATCCATGGCTTCATGCCTGCTGCTGTTGCATACACATCCCCAGTCAAGTGCCATGCCTGTGATTGTGATGACGTGTATGTGATGATGTGTGATGATGGGTGATGATGGGTGATGATGGGTGATGACGTGTATGTGGTGAACTGCATACGATAATACACAGCCACACACCTACCTCATCATCAAATCGTACATCCTCTGTGTACTTGAGCCACAATGGCCCCACCCGTGTGATGTCATCCCGGGTCATGAATGTCCATCCACCACACATGTCTGATCGACGTCCACGACGCCCGGCCAGTGTGTCGTTTCGGCGGGGCAGCTCTGGTATGTGTCGTTCTGCAAGTTCATTGTCTGTACCAATCATGTAATCAAAATATGCAGCAACTGCCCAACCTGGGGTGCGTGATGATATTGTTGTGGGTGCGGGGTGCTGATGTGTTGACCATGTTGACCATTTTGACAGCTACGTCTGCATGCACCTACCTGGCTCCACTCCCAACTTGACTGGATTCATGATGCGATTCATAATCATGTCAGCATCAATCACCAATACATAATCTGCAGTAGGGCTGGCACGCTGCGTCCAATCAATAACTGTGATGGTTGGATGTGATTTGTGTGGTGTGATTGCTACACAGTACATCATGATGTAATGACCACATGATCTGGGCACCCTACACGTTGGCAGATGACATATCCATGCACAAAACGCACGCCCCCCATCATTCACCTGCTTCTGGTTTGTTGTATGCGAGATACTGGTCGTTGAGACGAGGATGGTTGGTGTAGTCTGGAGCCACCCATGTTGGGAGCATGTGTAAATGGTCTCCCTCTGCATTGGCAGCATCCTCCGTGCAGCACAACACACGGGTGAGGTCTCCCGGATGGTAAATCTGATGACGATGATGGCAGTAACACATGTTGACTTGTCATCAATATGCGCCACAATTTGAAAACATACCAGCAGCACATACCTTGCGCCATGAATAGAAAAAACCTAGGCTTTGCCAGCTAAAGTAGCGCCCACATTGGGTAGTGATGATGGCATGCATACTCGGAAAACTGCTGTCACCCGTTGTTTGCGCATACCCATGACATAGTATGCATGCATAAATCAATATCCAGCGGCAAGCTCCATGACAGGGGCGTGGCTGGTGTCCCCACATCCACAACATCGGTGTATGCCACTGGTCTTTGCTGTTTAATGGTCCCATTGATCGTATATCATTGTCATAATGTCACGAGGCTGGACGTGCGCGGGGGCACGAGATCACGAGATCACGAGGTCACGTAGATCATCGTTCGATTGGTGTGATCGTACTCACACGAACACCGTCAACGGACGTCTATTTACCAAAACAATGTGTGGACATAGAGTCTCCAGACCAAATATACATAGAAATTGTCTACAGTGCATCACAAAAATTTCAACGAGGTTGCTGCTGCTGCTGGTACACAGGGTTGGGCGTTCCCCCATTGAAAGTAATGGTTGGGCCATTGTTATTGTTGGCATACACAGGTGGCTGCACCATCCCAGGTTGCTGCTGTTGCATCGCCATGTTGGCATACATCGCAACCTGCTGCTGCTGCAGCGACGCGTGAAATTGCTGCTGCAGGCCACCACCCGTAAACGAACCTGGTGATGCTGCCACCATCTGCTGTGGCTGTCCCTGTTGCACAGCATAGGGATTGGGAATGCCACTGTTGGGACCTGATGCAAACCCCGGTGGAATTTGGGCACCCCCCATGACTGGCGAGTAGGGGGATTGGTATGCCATGCTGGTGCCATGCATCCCTCCATGCATGGCCGGTTGCGTGTGCTGGTTGAATGGGGTAGGATAGGCTGCAGCACTTGTTTGCTGCTGCGCTGCCTGTTGTTGTGCTGCCTGTTGCTGCGCTGCTTGTTGTTGTGCTGCCTGTTGCTGCGCTGCTTGATGGGAACGCACCACAGCCTTCATCTCGTTATACTGTGTGTATGGGTGTGTGGTTGTGAATATGTGTGAATGTTTGAACAACAACAGATCACGATGTATGCCTGACAAAACACCAAACACCCCACCGACACACCTTGGTTTTCATTGCTTGATACTTTTTGTACAGGTGTTTAAGTGCAGCACGCAACAGTTTGAGTTCTTGCTGCTGTACTGTTTCCTTCTTTTGCAACAACGCAAGCTGTGTGGTGTATGTGGGGGAGGATATGTGTGATCGAGTGCATGTTGGGTCATCCCGTAACATCTGTCTACAAAATCAAGATAATCATACACGTTGTCTGCACTCTGTCTTACATAGCAGTCAACCACCACCAAACCAACACAAATACACACCTGTTCTTCCAATGATGTTGCTTCTCCGCCACCATCTCCATTGCGTGCCCCTGCTGGTGGGGTTGGTTGCGCATTTGGTTGTGGTGGTGGTGTGCCTGCTGGTGGTGGTGGTGTGCCGGGGTTGGTGGTGATGATGACGGGGCGAGAAGCAACCTCGAGTTTGGCCATCTTGGAGGGGTTGCTGCATGGATCTGTATGGATGTATGTGTGTGTGTGTGTGTGTTTGTGTGTGTGTGTGTGTGTGTGTGTTTTGTGTGTGTGTGTGTGTGCGTGTGTGTGTATGTGCATCCGTATGCTGCTAGAATATATGCAGCAGAATACATGATGAGAAACATCGGCAAACCCTCTTGTGCATACAATGACATCAACCCAGCACGTGTGATGTATTGCGCCACCATCCATCATACCTTGTGCTGGGCGCTTGTTGGTTGCACCGGGAGCCTGTACTGCTGCACTTGTACCTCCATCAGGTGGTGCCATTGGTACTGCATTTTCTACAGTGGACGTGGGTATGATGGTTGTGCATTGTGCATGTGTGTGGATAATCCTCAACCAGTTTCCCCCAAACTATTTTATGGATGCACCTCCTCACCTCCTACCACCCACAACATCACATACCAGGTAATGGCACACCTCCCCCCCCCTGGTGTTGAAACTGTGCAAGGCTCTCTGCTGTGAACAAAAACGTGCCCGAGAGCAGCGTTTCCAAGTTGTCCTCGTGTGTAGGCGCAAAACCCAAGACATCTCCCAACGTCTCATCTGGTATTCCATCACCAACAGGAGCTCTATGTGACAGCAACTGCGCAAGGGTTGTGTTTCCTTCGTTTTCTGCTGTTGTCATCCAGAGCGGAAATCCATCTGCCTCGTTTCTTGGACCAGGAGCTGTTTCAAACACACTCGTGTGTGCATTTATATCGTCACCATCCGTCATGGTGTGCTAGGGAAAAATAGCAACAACGGGGATGCTGCAATGATGGTGGAAACGGTTTGGCTGCAGTTGTAGAGCAAGCTGATCAGCAAGAACCGTACAATATGTAACAATAATTAACAATGCTGATTAGAGCAACAAAAGGGTTGAACAAAAAAGGTGCATGATGGAAGAGCAAGTCAAGCCACAACAACCCCCCCAAGCCACGTGTCAAACTCAAACACACTCTCCACCCTGTACAAGGGTATGGCACTCAACGCCCACGACGCCGCAGCCACTTCCTTGCGTCCTGTTTTACTTGCCACCTCCTGCAGTGCCAAAGAGGCGTCCTTGTGCTTCAACCTGGCCTCCCCCTCTGTGGATGCAGCAACCTGCCCCAACAGCAGCGCCACCACAAAATAATCAAGCAAAAAGCCCATGTGGGGCGCCCCTGCCATTTCTAAACGAACAAGCCTGGTACAAAACCCCAACACAGCTGGGAGATGTTGCAGGAAGAGGGTGATGCCACCCGTGGAGATGACCGCAGATGAGAGACGCAAGAGGAATGTTTGCTCCTGGGTGGATCGTGGGTGGGTGAATCGTGTTGTATTGAAAAACCTCTTGGGTCACTCCCACAGGGTGTCATGTGTCTTCTCACAACGAGTACCACTGCACTTCACCACAGACACGATGATGCACATCCACATGCACCAGATCTGTTCCCACCACCGCCACCACATCCGTACCTCTTCACTTTGCCAGGCGGCAGGGTTGGTCTGCAGCATGAGTGGGTAGAGATCTAAAAAGTGTTGCAGGATGTGAGGTGATGCGTGCATATAGTAGGAGAGTTTGTTGATGGTGTGTGCTGCCCAGTGCTTTGCGCTGCGTGCTGGATTGCTTGTGACTATCAATACCAACCTAGTTGTGTGGGGTGAAGTGAGGTATAGGCATATGGTGGGGTACGGTACAGGCATACGGTATCACACAAGACGCCATTACAAGGTCATTGGATATGTACAGAAGACACACAAACAATAGTGCATGCACCATCCATATATTTCCACCAACATGCACACACCACCTGTTCAAAAACCAAAAAACATACCACTCCAGTAATTTGGCATCGCACAACTCCTGCATGGCATCTGTGGTGTGTTTTCGTAACATCTCATAAAACAGGTTCCAGCAGTCCTGTACCAACGACAGCAGCTGCGTGACGTAATGCTGTGCTGTGGCCTTGCGCTGACTCACCTGTGTGATTGTTGTTGGTCACGTTTGACGACCATGTGATGACCATGTGATGACCATGTGATGACCGTGTGTGCACACGGCCATTGTGTGGACCTACACTTGTTAGTACCAACTCACAACATACACAGACACCACATACCGAAAAGCAGTCTTGCATAACGGAAACAAGCTGTGGTATTAACCCTGCATCCCGCGCAGATTGCCACACGTCGTCGCTGCTCAGCACAGCACTTGCCAAGCGATAGCACACCATGTTGCAATGATGGGGGTAGGATGGATCCGTGCTGATGCATACGCGCCGAGTTGCCAACTGTGTGTGGAGCGTGCATGTGCATAATTTTCCCCCCATGGTCGTCGATGCATGATCACCCGTACATCGCCTCATACATAGCGCAAAATGGCCAAGTCGTCCTGCAACGTGTCTGATGTTGTCAGCTTGCTGTGTGATTCATGCGCACTGTCAGCAGTGATGCGGACAATGCCTCCAAACATGCACACCCGCTTGAATGCAGCGGGGGCTCCTAGGGATGGTATATTTTGCAATTGGCGAGGAGCTTGGGACGAGGTGGCACTGCTTTGGCTGTAGAGACGTTCGACTAGATGTTCATGTTCGATATCGGGGGTGGAGGGACGTGGGTTGAGGCTTTGGATTTCGCTTTGAACATGCAATGAGCATTTGGCTGCTGCTGTTTGGCTGTTTTCTCGTGTTGCGAACATCGTGCTGCCCTTAATCCAATATTCAAATGGGTATTCACATGTTTGGCGCCACACAAAAACAAAAGGGCTTTTTAGGGTAAGTATACACGGGTCACCACCCCCACCACCTCTTGCTTTGCTCCTGCTGCATCAACTTGAGGCGCAGTCGCTCACGTGCATCATCTGCAGTGCGTGGCAGCGGGGATTCTTCTTCTTCCTCCTCCAGAGGCACCAGGGCACTGCGCACCACCTCGTCCTCCTCACAAGTGGCTGCTTCTTCCACCGCAAGCTCCTCGCCAGACACTCCCTCTGCTGCAGTTGCTGCTACACGTTTTTGCACCGCAGCACGCTCTGCCGCCACTGCGGCAGCTGCTGCAGCACGTTCCGCCTCTGCTGCGAGTCGCTGTTGCTCTCGTGCTGCTGCCTCACGCTGGAGCAGCAGCTGCCTGCGCCGCTTGGCATCGAAATAGGTCCCATGTGCCGTCGACAGGGCCCCTGGAGGACGTTGGTACGCAGCACCACTGCCACTTGTTTGGTCGCCGTCCCTTGGGTTGCGCTGTGGGAGGTAGCGTATCATGCGGGCTGCAATGTAGGGACGGGCCAGGTTGACGAGCCCTCGCACGTGTTCCTGCTGCTGACGGATGATGGATTGGGCAGTATTGGGCTCTGCGGAGTCCGCTGTGCTGGTGGTGGTGGTGGTGGTGTCCTGTTTGGCACTTGGTGGTGCAATCTTGCGGCGGAGGGAGGGGTTGAAGTACTCGCCGTGTTTGGTGCGCAGCACACCATCTGTGTATTGGGAGAGGTATGGCAGTGTGCAGGTACAGCAGAGTGCACAATGCGTGACACACACACACCTCCAGCCACAGGTGGCAGTGTCAATCGTGGTCGCTCCTCCTCCTCCTTGGTATTACCCTCCTCCTCTTCATCATTGAGCCTCAACCCTTTGTCTTCCCGCTCAAGCATCGCATTGTCCTGTCCCACAACGGTCCCTCCTCCCCACTGCATCCCCTCGTCATCGCGATGCCCCTCCAGCTGCTGTGCCTCATCATACATAGTGAGACCTTGATCACTATCAGCATTGCTCTGTATGCCTGCCCATGTCGCCAGCTGCCCCAGCAGCCCACCTGGTGTGCCGACCCCTGTTGACAAGACATACCCCTCTTCTTGTGGTGCTGCCTCACCGTCCAATGCTGTTTCCGCATTGTGGTCAGCTCCAGGGTGGGTTTTGATGGGCATGTGGGGCAGTGCATTCAGGGCAATTGCTGCTGCCACGTGATCCACAATCATGACATCTTCCTCGGGTGGGTTTGCTGCGGAATGTATGGTAGTGTCCATCTGCTTTTGTTGTTCATATTCCTCCTCATGCTGATATTCATCATCATCTTCTACAGCATGGCCAGGCATCAACCCTGCATCGATGGGTTCCATACTGTCACCTTCAGTGCCATCATCACAGTCACTGTCATTGGTGTTGTCTTGGGTTTGGGCAAGTGCTGCTGCATCTTCTGCCGCTTCCTTCTGTGCAGTATGAAAATGTGCAGCAGTTTCATGATGCGTACATGCATGAATGTATGTTGCATAACACAGGCATGCTGTGCGGTCACAAGTGCAATGCACACATATGCACAACATATGTATACATAACCACCCCCCATTGCATACATATCCCCCCCCTTCACATACAGCAGCCATTTCAGCCAATGCCTCAGCCACTGTCTTTTCCTTTTTCCCCCCTTGAGCAGCAGCAACAGTATTACCAACAGGAGCACCAGGTACTGTGCCGGCAGGTTGTGCAGGAGTGTTTTGTACACCATTGGTTGTGGATGCCCCTGCTGCTTCTTGCGCTGCTTGTTTTCGTGCTGTGTTGGTGAGTACATATGTGCAATTGTGTGTATTTGTGTGTGTACATGGTTGGGTACACAAATCTCTGTTGCCACTCATCCCTCTCAAAAACACAGTGCCCTCGCTTTTGCCCACAATCCCCATACCTACCTCGTTGCACATACTCGGAACTCATGCGCGCAAACATACGAGCATCAATACGCAGCTTGGTCTTTGAAGCACCAGTAGCAGCAGGCTGCACAGATTGCAACTTGGCAGCCCCAGCAGCTCCATTTGTTGTTATTGCTGCTCCATTTGTTGGTACTGCTGCTGCTCCATTTGTCACTGTTGTGTTTTGGCTGAGAGGGGCATCATCATCATCTCCCCCCATGGTGGTGTCAGCTTCTTTGTGCTCGACATCTTCCTTGTGCTCCACATCTCCCTGCACCCCATCACCCTGGAAACCCAATGGTGTAGCATGAGGCACACGGGGCCCCCTGCGGCAGCGGGGTGCTGTGGAGGGCACACATGGTACACCATGCAACACAGTGGCGGTGCCAAAGAGGCGGCGCATGAGTGGGTGTGATGCTATACCATACAGACCCTGTGTATGTCAGCATTAGTGTGTAAGGAGCACATGTGTACATACCGTACATGTGTGCCTGCATGGCAACCAGCGTTTCTCAACGCTACCAACACACTGCCACCCCCTGCAAAAACGCACCATGTGACGTCCACCTGCACAGGATGCCACCACCGCAGCAGGGGCCCCTGCCTCCCCCACCTCCCCCTTGCGCAGCGTGTCCCCCGGGGCCGCCAACGACAGGGCCCACTGTGGAGGTGCAGGGACCCCCGCAGGGACCCCCGCATACACCCACTGGGGGTCGGGCATGGGAAATTTCAACACAGCATACGCATCTGGTGGTGAGGGGGGGGGGGCATCTCTTGTAGGTGGCATATTTGACAAACCAGTGCCTTGTGTGTTGACCCCGGCTGCCGAGGGCCCCTGGTTCCTATCACCAGTGCGCATGTCAACCCACTGTCCCGGCTGGCCCTTTCCCACCATGCCACTCCATGCAACACCAACCTGCCCACTTCCAATGCCCCCTTGCTGCTGCTGTTGTAGCTGCTCAGCAAGATCCCCTGGGCGGGCCCCTGCATCTGACGCAGGGCCCATGTGCAGCACCCCCATAAGCAGCATGGCAGTCATGGCCACCAGCCCCACTGGGGCATGCATGGGGGTGTTGGTCAAGGCTGCATGTTGACCGAGAATGAGCAAGAGGAGGCATGTGGTGCGGAGCAAGCCATGGTGCAGGCGGGTGGGTAGGTCGGAGCTGAGGGTGCCCTCATCACAGAGATTCTGGGGGCATGGAGGATGTGTGTACAAGACATATACATTCACAGGGGATATACATATACAAGATAGACACACCAACAACGTACCTTGAGCACCATGCAACAGGCAGTGGCATGCAGTCCCCATGCACTCACCATACCCGCCAACACACCACCTTGAAACCCCACCACCTTGGCTGCTCCAACACCACCTGCTGCTGCTATGACTGCAGATCCCCCAACACCACCGCTGAGGGACAGGCCAAGACCAGCAATACCCATACCCAACAGCCCAGCAGCACCATCTACCAGGTGCAACACCGACATGCCCAACCCTGGTGAGTGATGCGGGGGGAATAGTGATGGGGTTGGTGGGCACAAACAAGCATGCAAGGCAAATAAATTGGATCAATGGCGGGGAAAAACAACAGAAAAGAGCATGATGTGTACTGCAACAAGAATCACATAGAAATGACACACTAGCATCACCCCCATACCAATCATCACATCTGCACGCAGCAGCTGCAGTGCTGCACGAATAGACAACACATCTTGTGTGCCCTGCAGCCCCACATGTGACCCATACAGCGCCAAGGACGCCCCCAGTGCATCCCCAATCCCACACAGCATTGACCACACATGTTGACCAACAACAGCTGCGGCTGTGGCAAGGGGTGGGGCAGTCCCACCAGCTGCAGCGCCAAAGGGGTTGATGGGGGCAGTGGTGGAGGTGGATGTAAGGAATGAGAGGGTGGGGGGGGTGATGGGACCAGCAGCCCTCAGCATCATGCATGATCCAGCTGTGAGGGGGCGATAATGAGTTAGGGGAAAATTGTGCCATGCAAATTATCAAAGAATTCGTGCTGTGATAGAGGAGATATCACCCCACATCATCCCACATGCTCATACCAACGCAGATGCCCATGATTGCAGCATACGCCAACATCATCAACCGCTGTACAGGCCACTGTAGCAGACCACGTGCTGCTGCTGTTTCTGTTGTGGTGGTGCTCTCAGTACTGCCAGTGATACCACTTGCACCAGTGATACCACCAGTGGGTGCAACACGTGCAGACAAGGTGGCATAGGCTGCAGCGAGTCCCATACTGGAAAGCAACACAACAGCCTGACCAGGTGATGCAGGTGTCACTGCAGCCCACAGGGCGAGGCATGCATGAAGAGCAGCAGTGATGGTGGTGAGGGGGCGGAGAGAGGGGAGTGTGGGTGTGTAGCGGAGTGCATGCTGTGTGTAAGGGGGAGGAGTGTACAGGAGCAATACATTGTGTGTGTGTGTGTGTGTGTGTGTGTGTGTGTGTGTGTGTGTGTGTGTGTGTGT
>VFQP010001257.1_pt1 | contig 35305 bp, 26 predicted proteins | sample 3512351 | NCBI WGS metagenome assembly VFQP01 (sample SAMN10412372, study PRJNA504923) | tailings metagenome | isolation source: Relicate 1 Philex TSF1 revegetated site | place: Philippines: Tuba, Benguet | collected 2017-08-29
ACCGCACGTTCATCGAATGGGACAAGGACGACATCGACACGCTCGGCCTCATGAAGGTCGATGTGCTCGCGCTCGGCATGCTGAGCGCACTTCGGCGCGGCCTCGATCTCTTGCACACACACTACGATCGGCCTCTGACGCTCGCGACCATCCCGCAGGACGGCACGGGCGATGCCGAAAAGGTCTACGACATGCTCGGCAAAGCCGATTCCGTCGGCGTGTTCCAAGTCGAGAGCCGCGCGCAGATGTCGATGCTGCCGCGCCTCAAGCCACGCAAATTCTATGACCTCGTCATAGAGGTCGCCATCGTCCGTCCCGGCCCCATCCAGGGCAACATGGTGCATCCCTACCTTAGGCGCAGAGAGCACCCCGAGGAGGCCGTCTATCCCTCGCCCGATCCCGCCCATGGCCCGGCGAATGAGCTGGAAGAGGTGCTGAAGCGCACACTCGGCGTCCCGCTGTTCCAGGAGCAGGCGATGCAGATCGCCATCACCGCCGCGCGCTTCACCCCTGACGAAGCAGATGGGCTCCGGCGGGCCATGGCCACCTTCCGCCATACCGGAAAGGTGCACCTCTACCGCGACACCTTCATCACGAACATGACCGCCCGCGGCTACGATCCCACCTTCGCGGAAAGCTGCTTCGGCCAGATCGAAGGTTTCGGCGAATATGGCTTTCCCGAAAGCCACGCCGCGAGCTTTGCCCTGCTCGTCTATGCGTCGGCCTGGATGAAGTGCCACTATCCGGAAGTTTTCTGCGCGGCCCTTCTGAACAGTCAGCCCATGGGATTCTACCAGCCGGCGCAACTCGTTCGCGACGCGCGCCTGCACGGCGTCGAAGTGCGCGAAGCCGACGTCAACTTTAGCGAGTGGGATTCCACGCTGGAGCCAACCTCCACAGGTTCCCGCCGTTTCGCTGTGCGCCTGGGGCTGCGTCAGATCGAAGGCTCGAACGAGGACGAGATGCGAAGGCTCGTTGCCCAGCGCGGCAACGGCTATGGCAGCATCGAGCGCCTCTCGGCCGTGCCGGGCGTCTCGCGCGCGGGAATAGAACGCCTTGCAGCCGCCGACGCCTTCCGCTCGATGGGGCTCGACCGGCGCGCGGCACTCTGGTCGGCACGCCGGCTCCGCACGATCGGACTGAGCCCTCGTGGCAAGTCAATCAAGGAAGCCGACAACGAAACTCTGCCGCTTTTCGATCCGCACCTCGGCGACGAGCTTTTTCCCGAGCCCGCGATCGCTCTCGATCGGATGGCCCTCTCCGAGCACGTCGCAGAAGATTACGTGACGACCGGACTTTCCCTGAAGGCGCACCCGATCACATTCTTCCGCGAGCGGCTGGACCGGCTCGGCGTAACCCCGAACACGGCCTTGCGCGATGAAAAACGCACGCGCGACGGACAGAAAATAACCGTGGCGGGTTTGGTTTTGACGCGCCAGATGCCCGGCGGGAAGAAAGTCGTCTTCGTGACGCTCGAGGACGAGACGGACATCGCCAATATCATCGTATGGCCGAAGGTGTTCGCCTCAAACCGCCGGACCGTAATGTCGTCGCGCTTCCTGATCGTGCGCGGGCGCCTGCAGCGTGCGGGGCTCGTCGTTCACGTACTGGCCGAAAGCTTCATCGACCTCAGCGCCGAACTCGCGCTGCTGAGAGAGCCAGCCGCGCTAGAGCACGGAAGCAGCGCTCAAACACAGCAGCCGGCGTCAAACGCGCTCACACTCAAGAGCCGTGACTTCCATTGATCGAACGAATCTTGTCTAAGATAATCACCCAAGCGGCCCACTGAAGCAGAACCGCATGACAGTTTTGCTGCATATATAACACGCGCAACGCACAATTAGCGGCGCGAACCCGCAGCAACCTCAACGATCTCTTGCGTCATATACCTCGGGAAATATCCTGTCGTAGATTGATTCTGTGGGGGATCGAATATGTCTCGGCTGGCCGCCAACACTTTCTTCGCCTTCGCTGCATTAGCAACATCTTCCGTCTCCAGCGCAGCCGCAGACCTTGGCGGCAACTGCTGCGCGGATCTCGAGGAACGTATCGCAGAACTGGAAGCGACCACGGCCCGCAAGGGGAACCGCAAGGTCAGCCTCACCATCTCGGGCTGGGTCAACCAGGCGGTCTTCTTCTGGGACGACGGCGTGGAGCGCAACGTCTACGTCGGCACGAACGGCCTCGAGCAGGATCGCTTCCGTTTCGTCGGCGAAGCGAAGATCACACCCGACTGGAGCGCAGGTTACCAGCTCGAACTTGGAGTCAATGGCGCGGACTCGAAGACGTTCAGCCAGGATTCCTCAGGCACCGTCGGCGCCTTGAACATTCGTCGCGCAAGCTGGTTCTTGAAGAGCAAGGACCTCGGCAAGCTGGTCGTGGGCCGGGACGCAATGGCGACCTACCATCTTCTCGACAACGTCGACTTCACACTCACACGTAACGTCTCCGACGCGGAAGCGACGGGCGTCTATATCGCAAACTTTCAGCTGCGTAGCGACGGGGAACCCGTGGGCGCAAACACGCTATGGGGCAACGTTATGGGCGGTTTCAACAACCGCACGCCGGGCCAGCCCGGTCTTCGCAATATCGTCGCATACGAGACGCCCACCTTCGCCGGCTTCACCGGAAGCGCGGCCTGGGGCGAAGATGACATGTGGGACATCGCGCTCGCCTACAAAAACGACAACATTCGCGATTTCAAAGTTTCCGCCAAGATCGGCTACGGCGAGAGCACCGACCCCATCACGAACGCGGCCCAGTGCACCGTCGGCAATGGCGACTGCCAATGGTGGGGCGCAGCAGCCGTCATCATGCACAACCCGACGGGCCTCTTCCTCTACGGGGCATACTCTGAAAACCACATCGACCTGACACCCGCGCAGATCGGCGCCGATGCCGACAGCACGATGTTCTTCATTCAGGGCGGCATTGAGAACAAGTGGATTTCGCTTGGCAAGACGAACTTTTTCGTCGAATACCGCCATGACGACGTCGGTCTCTCACAGAAGGCAGACACATCTGATCTGAGCTACTGGGCAGGCGGCGTCGTCCAATCCATCGAGAACGCCGACCTGACGCTCTACGCGCAGTACCGCCATTACGATGGCGACATCACCAACGGCGCGACCGTCACGTCGCTAGATCTATTCGACATGGTGATCACCGGCGCGAAGATGAACTTCTAGACCGCCGTTGCTATGACTACGCCGCGCGAGCAACTCTCGCGCGGCGTTTTTGTATCTACCTCATAAAAGGAACCAATCGCGCAACGGCAAATTTCCCATTGCCATCGCTATATTCTCTTGAATATATCGTCAACTGGGGGCGAGATGCGTATCAAGCTCGCCTACGTTGGGGGAGTTCTATGTCCAAGTGCGTGTTAGCCGCCGTTTCGGCGGTAAGTCTTTGCGTAGCCGCATCGTCAGCCATCGCTCACGATCCGAGCGCCGCCACCGCAGGCGGTGATGTAACGGCAGATGAAGCCACTCCGCTTCCGCCGGTCGTCGTTCAGGCCCCTTCCGAACCGATCCGCACAAAGGCCAAAAAGGCCGCCGCCGCTCCTGCGTCCGGAAACAGCGGCACCGCAGCAGGATCGGGTGACAGCGCTGGCGGAGCGGTTGGCTACGAAGGCCCCGCCATCGGCGTCTTCACGCTCGGCCAGCTCGATCTGATCGGCGGCTCGACCATCACCAACGAAGCCATGTGGACCTTCAACAAGCAGTCGCTTGATAAGGCCGTTCTGATGGCACCCGGCGTCACGTCCTATTCAGCAGGCGGCCGCCGCAATGAGCGCGACATCTTCGTGCGTGGCTTCGACCGCTTCCGTGTCCCGCTGTCTATCGACGGTGTGCGCATCTACCTGCCCGCCGATAACCGCATCGACATGTCCCGCTTCTTGACGACGGACCTCTCGGAAATCCAGATCCAGAAGGGCTATGTCTCGGTACTGAACGGACCCGGCGGCCTCGGCGGTGCGATCAACATGGTCAGCCGCAAGCCCACCATGGAGTACGAATTCGAAGCGCGCTCCGGCCTCGTCATGAACGGCGATGTCAGCGACATGAACCAGTGGAGCAGCTACGCCTACGCCGGCACCCGGCAGAAGGGCTACTACGCGCAGATCAGCGGCACCATCGTCGACCAAGACTCCATCAACCTTTCGGAGGACTTCAAGCCGCATCCGCGACCCACTGTAGGTCCCGATGCCACCTTCCCGTTCGAACAAGGCGGCGCACGCGACGGATCGGACTTCAGCGACTGGCGCGTGAACGCAAAAATCGGCATCACGCCGAACGCGACCGACGAATACAGCGTCAACTACACGACGCAGAGCGGCGAGAAGAACGCGCCCCTGCACGTCGACAAGGAGCGCTTGATCACTCAGCGTTACTGGACATGGCCCTATTGGGACATCACGAGCCTCTCGTGGCTCTCCAAAACGCAGATCGGCGACTCCTCATATTTCAAGAGCAACGCCTACTACAACACCTTCGAAAACCGCCTGAGCTCGTTCGACAATCCCACTGCGGTTGTTCCGCCCTATTCATCACAGGCCACGAACGCCGCCTTCAACAGCGACTACGAGGACTACGCTTACGGTGGCTTCCTCGAGTTCGGCACCGAGATCATTTCGTACAACACGACGAAAGCTGCGGTTCACTACCGGCGCGACAACCACGCCGAGCGCAACTTCCAACGGCCTGACAGCACCAACCCAGCCTCACCGGCTTATGTGGAGCCCTGGCAGCACAACATCGAGGACACGTGGTCGGGCGCGTTTGAAAACACTTTCCACGCAACGAAGCGCCTCGATGTCGTCGCCGGCGTGAGCTACGACTACCAGGACGTGAAGGCCGCTGAAGATTTCGCGGCCGGGCCGTCGAACGCGCCGCTGCCCGGCACCATCACTCAAAACGAACTCACCACCAACGATGCGTGGAACTGGCAAACGGCTGGGATCTACAGCTACTCTGAGACCGGCAAGGCCCACGTCTCGGTCTCCGACCGCGCGCGTTTCGCAACAGTCTTCGAGCGCTACAGCACGCGCTTCAGCACCGTGACGCCGAACCCGGACCTCGCTCCCGAACGCGCTCGCAACTATGAAATCGGTTTCTCTGACACGATTTTCCGTCAGGCGAAGATTTCGGGCGCGGTGTTCTACAGCGATATCAAAGATTCGATCCAGTTCATCACCACACGCGATCCGGTGACCCTGGCTCAGATCAACCGCTACGAGAACATCGACGCTGAACACTACGGCTTCGAAGCCAGCATTGACTGGGACATTGCACCCGGCGTGCGCGTGGGCGGCAACTACACCTATCTGCAGCGCGATCTGAAATTCGAAACCGCGGGTGCGAAGCCGGAAGGCACGCCGGTGCATCAGGCCTTCCTGTATTTGGCCTGGAGCCCGATCGGGGCGCTGACGATCACACCGAGTTTCGAATTGGCCAGCGATCGCTACAGCGTCGTCACCAGCGAGCCTCTGGCCGCAGGTGCGTTCATCCCGCGCTATGTCAAGACGGGCGCTTTTGCCCTCGTGAACATCCAGGCCGAGTACCAGTTCACTGACAACTTCTCGGCCGCCATCGGCGGCACGAACCTCACGGATGAGAATTTCGCGCTCGCGGAAGGCTTCCCGGAAGCCGGCCGCCAGTTCTTCACCAACGCAAGGTTGAAGTTCTAGACGGCTGTCACCTACTAAAGAACGATCGCTTCGGGTGCCCGGTGCCCGAAGCGAATTCATCCATACCGGAGGAGACGCCGTCATGCGGGTCACTGCACGCAGGGTAAGATCGTCGACGTGAAGAAGGGCGCCACCACATCGCACGTTTCGATCGATATCGGAGGCGGCGCGGTCGTCACGGCCTCGCTCACGAACGAGGCGGTCGACAAATTGGATCTCGAGGCCGGCACGAGGGCGTCGGCAATCATCAAGGCGTCCGACGTGACGGTTGGCGTCGAATAGCAAGCGCGAGGCGGGGTAACATGCGAAAGCTTCTGATCGGATTCACAAGCGTGGGCGCGCTTCTTTCGGTCCAGGTGACGGGCGCGACGGCAGCGGGAACCGGGTGCGACGCTTTTTTGTGGCCCCTCACCACTGAGCTCGCGTGGATGAAGGCGGCAGACAGCGAAACCGCAGCATCCGGGGCGACACTCCCGAAACCACCCGCCGACAAGGCCGTCGCATTGACGCTGCTGCCCGCCGCTCAGGTCTCATTTCCCGTAAAGCCGACAAGCACGCCTAAGGCAGAGGACGCCAACTCGTTCGGCGGCGTCCTCACCTTTGAGGCACCACCGGCGCCCGGCCACTATCAAGTGACGATCTCGACCCACGCATGGATTGACGTCATCCAGAATGGAGCCCCGCTCGAGGCCACCAGCCATACCGGGGCCAAGGACTGCGACGGCATGCGCAAGAGCGTCCGCTTCGAGATCGGAGCCGGGAGTTTCTCGTTGCAGATCAGCGGTGCGCCGAAAGACACGATTAAAATCGCCATTCGGCCGGCAGCGGATTGACCGCAGTCTGAATAAAGCGGAAGCTTAAAAGATTGATCAGCCTTCAGCGGAAATGGAATAATTTCTCTCAAAAGACGCCGCAATTCGCGGCAAAGCGGCCACACATCGCAGCGCTGAAAATCCTTCCGTCGCGCATGCGGAAACCGTTGTACGACTTAGCTCTTGACCTCCTCTCGGCTCGGGCCGAAAGAAACGGCACAAATAGCGATAAATATTTCCGGCAGCGGTGTCGGATATGGGCGCCCCCCGGCGTCTTAAAGGCGGCCAAAAGCGAAAGGCACGGACATCGCACACGCGCGATCGGCGTGCTGACGCACGCTTCGGCCGATACCGCTACTTCCGATCGTTTTTAGTGCTTGATGGCGACGATAATTGCCCGAGGGAAAAATGCTTAGGCGCGCCTTTGCTTGGTTGTTTTTGATCCTGGCCGTCGCCGGAATTGCCGGCGGACTGGGCCTCTATAAATATAGAGAAATTCAATCCGCGATTGCGGCCTCGCAAGGATCGCCGGAGCCGGTCGAATCCGTGCATTCAGCCCGCGCGCGGGACGGCCAGTGGTCCGCCTCCACGCGCGCCATCGGTTCCGTCGTTGCGCTGCGCCACGTCGAAATCAAGAACGAGATCGCAGGTGTTATCGCCGACATCGGTTTCAAGTCCGGCGACGTCGTCGACGAAGGCGGCCTCCTTGTTCAATTCGATGTGCGCCAGGAGCAGGCCGCGCTCGCTGCCGCCGAAGCCGAAGCGCGTCTCGCCACGCTTACGCTCGAGCGCCGCGAAGGCCTTAGGAACAGCGCGGCCTTCAATCAGCAGGAGTTGGATCGCTCGCGCGAGGAGCACGCGGCGGCTGAGGCGCGCGCGCGCAATCTCCGGGTCATCGTCGACAAGAAGCGCATCACCGCGCCGTTCCGCGCGCGTGTGGGTATCACCAACTGGCAACCGGGTGCTTATCTCGATGTCGGGACGCTGATCGTCACGCTCCAGGGCGTGGCTGCCGATGCCTATGTCGACTTCTCCCTTCCCCAGGATGATGCCGCCCATATCGGCCCCGGCACTCAGGTGAGATTGACCGGCCCCACCATCCCGGGCGGCGAAGTAACCGCGGAGATCATCGCCGAGGACAACAGGGCCGACGACGCGCGCTCCGTCCGCTTCCGCGCTATTGCGCCCGGCTTTGGCGAGAAGTTGCGCCCCGGCACGTTCGTCGACGTGACCGTGGAGACGTCGAAACCGCGCAGCGCGGTCATGGTGCCCTTGGCGTCCGTCCGCCGTTCGCCGAGCGGCCAGCACGTGTTCGTGCTCGTCGACGAGGTGGGCAAGCTGCGGGCGCGTCAGCGCCTCGTCCAGACCGGCGCTGTGCAAGGCAGCGAAATCGCCATCGTGAAGGGTATCGAAGCTGGAGAACTGATCGCCACATCGGGCTCTTTCAAGCTGCGCGACGGCTTGCTCGTCGATGCGGGCGTTGAGACCGGGAAAGCACCGCAGACCAGCAGCGTCGGCGTGAATTGAGGTCAACGCCATGCGCGCCATAGAAATCTTCGTCCGGCGCCCGGTCATAGCCGTTGTCGTCAATCTGGCATTGGTGCTGATTGGACTTCGGGCAATAACCCAGCTCCCGGTGCAGCAGTATCCGCGTATCGAAAGCTCCTCGATCGTCATAACCACGATCTACGTCGGCGCGTCCGCCGAGAGCATCCGCGGCTTCGTGACGACCCCTGTTGAAAGAGCGGTGTCCTCGATCACGGGCATTGACTACGTCGAGTCGAGTAGCGTCGCGGGCGTCAGCACTGTAACGGCGCGCCTCAAGCTCAACCATCCAAGTACGGTGGCGCTTGCGGAAGTCGGCAACCGCCTCGATCAGATCCGCAACGAACTGCCGCGCGAGGTCGAAAGCCAAGTCGTCGAAGTGCAGCGCGCCGACCGCCCCTATGCGACGTTCTACGTGAGCGTGACGTCCGACACCATGTCGCCGTCGGAAGTGACGGACTACCTCTCGCGCAACATCCAGCCGCGCCTGAGCACGATCCCGAATGTGCAGCGCGTGGGCCTCGAAGGCTCACGGCCACAAGCCATGCGCATCTGGCTCGACGCCGATCGGCTCGCGGCATTCGGCCTTGGCGCAAGCGAGGTCGAAGCCGCCCTCGCCCGCAATAACTTCCTGGCCGCGGTCGGCCGCACGAAAGGCAGCGAGATCCAGGTCGATCTCCTGGCGGATACCGATCTGAAGAGCGTCGAGGAATTCGAGCGCCTGATCGTGCGCGAGGACGGCAACCGGATCGTGCGCATCTCGGATCTCGGCCGTGTCGAACTCGGCTCCGAGGAGGAAACCGCCAACGTCCGCGACAACGGCAAAGACGCCGTCTACCTGTCGGTGTGGCCCCTGCCGGGCACCAACGAAATTTCGGTGGCCTACGCACTCCGCAAGGAGCTGGCGGCCATCCAGCCCGACCTGCCGCAGGGCACGAACATCGCCCTCGCCTACGACGGCACCGTCTACATGGAGAACTCGCTGAAGGAGATCGGCAAGACGTTCGCCGAGACGGTCCTCATCGTCGGCCTCATCGTCTTCGTGTTCCTGGGTTCCTGGCGCAGTGCCCTGGTTCCTCTCGTCACCATTCCGATTTCGCTCATCGGCGCCACCGCGGCCATGATGGCCATGGGCTTCTCGCTCAATCTTTTGACGCTGCTCGCAATCGTCCTCTCGGTCGGCATCGTCGTCGACGACGCCATCGTCGTGGTCGAAAACGTTACCCGCCTGATGCAGACCGGCATGAGCCGCTTCCAGGCGGCACTCCAGAGCACCCGGCAACTCCTGACCCCGATCATCGCCATGACGATCACGCTGGCCGCGGTCTACGCGCCGATCGGATTTCTCGACGGCCTAACAGGCGTGCTGTTCAAGGAGTTCGCGTTCACGCTCGCAATTGCCGTCATCATGTCCGGCTTCGTCGCCATCACCCTGTCGCCGATCATGAGCGCCTATGCGGCCACGGAGGGCGGGCAGGAGGGGCGTTACCAGCGCTTCGTAAATCACGCGCTGGACCGCCTGTCTGTCACTTATGGACGCTGTCTCGATGTGGTGCTGCACCTGAAGGCGCAGATCATCGCGTTCGGCCTTTTCATCTGCGTGCTGGCCGTGCCGCTCTACCAATTCTCCTCTCAAGAGCTGGCCCCGGTGGAAGACGAAGGCTTCATTCTGCTGATCGTCAATTCGGCACCCGACGCGTCGCTCGCCTACACGGCGGGCCACATGGACAAGGTGCTCAAGATCGGCGAGGCGCTGCCGGAATACGAGGGCATGTTCGAGATCGTGTTTCCTTCGAACGGCTTCGGCGGCTTCATGCTGAAGAACTGGCATGATCGCCAGCGGACCTCGAAGGAGATCCAGCCCGAGATCTTCGGCGCGGTATCGAAGATCAAGGAGCTGCAGATTTTTCCCGTTCTGCCGCCGGCGCTCCCCGGCGCAGGCAACTATGACGTGGAGCTCGTGCTGAAGGGCCCAGGCACGCCCGAGCAGATGGCGGAATATGCGGGCAAGCTCGTCGGCGCCGCGTTCGCCAGCGGCCAATTCATGTTCGCCGACACGGATCTCAAGATCGACCTGCCGCAGGTCCTCGTCACGGTTCACCGCGAGCGCGTCGCCGATCTCGGCCTCGATCTCGCCGACGTCGGCCGCCAGCTCGGCATCCTGATCTCGGGAAACTACGTTAACCGCTTCACGCGTGAAGGCCGCGCCTACAAGGTCATTCCGCAAGTCAATCTCGACGCGCGCGCCGTGGCATCGAACCTGCTCGACTACAAGATCCGCACGCGCGACGGAAAGCAGATCCCGGTATCTGCCGTGGCCAGTCTCGAGACGAAGACGGCGCCACGCACGCTCGCACGTTTCCAGCAGGCCGACAGCTTCCGCGTTTACGGCGGCGTTGTGCCCGGCGTCACGAAAGCCGCCGCGCTCGAAACGCTTGAAAAGGCCGCACGCGAGATCCTGCCCGCGGGCTACACGGTTGATTACGCGGGCGAGTCCCGCCAGATCCGGCAGGAAGGCTCGACGCTGGCGGGCACGCTCGGCTTCGCGATCTTGTTGATTTACCTCGTGCTCGTCGCGCAGTTCGGCAGCTTCCGCGATCCGTTGGTCGTGCTTCTGGGTTCTGTTCCGCTCGCCCTATCGGCAGCGCTCGTGTTCACGTTCCTCGGCTTCACCACCATAAACATTTACAGCCAGATCGGCCTCATCACCCTCGTCGGCCTTATTGCGAAGAACGGCATTCTCATCGTCGCCTTCGCCAACGAATTGCAGATCCAGGGCTACGACAAGCTGACCGCCGTCCGCGAGGCCGCTCAGACTCGCCTCCGGCCGATCCTCATGACGACCGCCGCAACCGTGTTCGGCCATTTGCCGCTCGTGTTCGTCACCGGCGCCGGAGCCGAGGCGCGAAATAGCATCGGCATCATGCTCGTGAGCGGCATGGCGATCGGAACCGTCTTCACGCTCTTTATTTTGCCGGTGATCTATCTGGTCATTGCCGCCGAGCATCGGCCGGATGAGCGGGAGACGGAGCCTGCAATCGCTCAACCTGCGCCCGTTTAACCACACGCCTCAACACTTTATGCCCCTTACTGAACTGTAATCAGGCCGTAAGAGGCCGAAGAGGTGCGTTACATATATTAGGAGGGACGAAGCAACCAGGACGGGAAGCAAGCAATGCGCGTGCTCCTTATTGAAGACGATCCGGACACTGCAGCCTATGTGATCAAGGGTCTCGAGGAAGAGGGACATATCATCGATCACATGGCGGATGGCCGCGATGGCATCGCTCAAGCCATGGCGGAAGACTATGAAGTCCTCATCATCGACCGGATGTTGCCGGGTCTCGAGGGACTGTCGATCGTGAAGACGCTCCGCGCAGCCGGTCGAAAAGTGCCGATCCTGTTTCTCACCGCGCTCGGCGGCGTCGACGATCGCGTCGACGGCCTGGACGCGGGCGGTGACGACTATCTCGTCAAACCGTTCGCTTTCTCCGAACTGCTGGCAAGGCTGAATGCGTTGGCGCGCAGACCGCATCTCAAGGGTGAGGAAACGCGCCTCAAAGTCGGCGATCTCGCGCTGGATCTGATCACTCGCAAGGTCTATCGCGGCGGCACCGAGATTGACCTGCAGCCGCGCGAATTCCGCCTGCTCGAAGTATTGATGCGCAACAAGGGCCGCGTCGTGACCCGCACCATGCTGCTCGAGCGCGTCTGGAGCTTCCATTTCGACCCCAAGACGAGCGTGGTCGAAACCCACATTTCCCGGCTTCGCACGAAAGTTGATAAACCCTTCGCGACCGAACTCATCCACACGATCCGCGGCAGCGGTTATAGTCTTCACGACGGACCATAACCCACGGGATTGACCACCGTGCTGAAGCGGACGCCTCTGCGCCTCGCGGCGACATTCACCATATTGTTCGCCGCCACCGTCATCGCGCTGTTCGCGACCCTATTTTTCGGCATTACCGCCCGTCTCACCGAACAGATCCACGTTCACATTCAAGAGGTGATGGACGCTCTTCTGGCAGTAGATCGGCAACGGACCTTCGATGATCTGCAAGCCGTGGTCGTCAGCGAAAGCAGTTCCATTCACGACTCGGACTTCATCTTCGAACTCGTCGACGAGAACGGCCGGCACGTCGCAGGCGACGTCAACGGCATAACGCAGGCCGAAGGCTGGATCACCCTGCAGCGCTCCGAGATTCAGGGCGATTGGGACAGCGGCGAGCCGGACGATACGTTTTTCGCGATCTGGCAGCCGGTCTCCAAAGGCCGGCTCCTCGTCGGCACCAGCAATTCCGAACTCCGGCAGACCCAGACGTTTCTTCTCGAAGTCCTGGGCGTCGGCCTGATCGCGACAACGCTGCTCGGCGCCCTTTGTGGCGCCTATCTCGCGCGCCAGACCCAGCACCGCATCGACGCCTTCGCCAATACCCTCGACGCGGTATCCGCAGGTCAGATCCGGGCGCGCGTGCCGATGTCGGGCTCTGGCGACGACATCGACCACGTCGGCGAGCAAGTGAACCGCACGCTCGACCACCTCCAGAAGCTGATCGAGAACGTCAATCAATCCTCATCCGACATCGCACACGACCTGAAAAAGCCAGTGGGACGCCTTCGCCAGCGCCTCGACATCGCGCGCCGTAGCGCGAGCAGCACATCGGACTTTCGCGTCGCTGTCGAGGATGCGCTCGGCGACCTTGACGCAATGATGATCACGTTCGACGCACTCTTGCGCATCACGCAGATCGAAGCGGGTGCGCGGCGCGCCCGGTTTGCCAACATCGACCTGGGCTCCGTTCTGGAAGACGTCGCGGATGTCTACACCGCCGTCGCCGAAGATGCGGGCCACCAGCTCTCTTGGGCCGGCGGACGCTGGAAACCAGCGCTGGTACGCGGCGACCGCGAACTCCTGATCCAGCTCTTTGCCAATCTCATCGAGAACTCGATCCGCCACTGCCCCCCCGGAACGAAAATCACGATCGCGCTCCACGATGAGGAGGGGGGCTTTCGCGCTGAACTGTCGGACAGTGGACCGGGCATTCCCGAGGAAGAACGCGAGAAGGTGTTTCGCCGTCTTTACCGCCTCGAACGGGCGCGCTCCACGCCTGGCAGCGGATTGGGTCTCGCGCTCGCGGCCGCAATCGCCGAGCTTCACGACGCGCGCGTTGTCCTCAAGGACCACGCTCCGGGCCTTTGCGTTGCAGTGTCATTTCCTTCTGCATCTGAAGACACATAGCCAATCTTACGGATTCTCGCTCTTACCAATCCGTATGTCTCCGGTCATGCCCCTGCAAGCTCACGGGCGCATAAACTTCATCAACCGCCGCTGCTCTATACCTCTCGCTAATTTTACGAAAGCACGACGCGTATTGGAGTGTTCTATGCCCACGATGAAGAACTTTGCCGGTGTCGCTCTTGTATTGACGGCAAGCGCTGGCGCGGCCACTGCGGCCACTCCGAACCAAGAAGCGCGTGGACGCATAGAGCACATGAACCCCCGCGGACATCATCTGAAGGTCGGCGAACACACCTATCGCTATGATCCACGCTTTACGGGCACAGGCCTCCGGCGTGGTGAAGATGTCCGCATCGTCTATCGCGAGCGCCGCGGCCTCCGCTACGCTCTTCAGATCCTCCCGGCCGCCTGATTACCCCCCGGGCGCCATCCCACCTGCGGGCTTGACACCCTCCCTGCCCGCAGACGCCGAGGAGGCGGGGCCGCCGCACGCAACAGGCGGCCCCTCACTTTTTCAGTAGCCTGTCATCTCCAAATATCCCTCGCCCTGCTGCGAACCGCGAAAGCGGATAGGTCCTTCCCAATAGGGAAAGGCCGTATCCATATAGCTTTGTGGATTGAGCGGTATCGTCTCGATCGAAAGCCCCCGGCTCTTGACCTCCACCGTCCAGCTCACCGGGATTTTTCGACCGGCCACGTCACGCACGTCACCGGGCGTCAACACGATGTCGTCCGCGGAGAGCGGCGTGACGGACCCGTCCGCGCCGATCCAGCTTCCGGACCGGAACGCCGCGCCGTTTTCTCCGCGAAGCCGGAACAGCATCAACTTCTCGCCCTGCTCGAGATGCAGCGAGAACCAATCCCAGCCCTTCTGGTCCTTCGCGAGCGGCTGACTGCTCCATTCCCGGTCCATCCAGGCTTTGCCTGTGACGTCGATCTTTCGACCGTCGAGGGTGAGCGATCCCGAGACTTCGAAAAACGGTTGGCTGAAATAGTAGGAGGCTTGCCCACGCTCCGACTTGCGGCTGTATCCCTGCTCGCCTTGCAGAACTGGCGCGCGATCGGTCGTTAGCGAGAGCGCGTAGGAGAAGGCGTCACCGTCGGCCGACAGGGTCAATGCACCTGGCTGCCCGGCGACGTCGGCGAAGGCCCAATCGTCGATCCAGGCCTTGAATGGTTCCGATACCACGCCGGCCTGACCGATTCCGCCTCGCGCCAGCGTTTCCGAGAAACGATGCGACGCAGCGTCCGTCACCGCAGCATGGCCCATCCAGACCTCCTGGTTAGCAAAGCCGTCCTGCTCGGCCCCTGGAGCGAGTGCTTGCCGGAACAGGGTCCATTGGACGCCATAAGGCGTTCCCACGGCGTCCTTCAGGTTCGCGGTGACATACCACCACTCGATACGATATGCGGGGTGTGCGCCGAAATCGGCGGGAAACGCGATCTGCTTCCCCGGCACGACCTGCGCAAATCCGGCCCCATCGTCGCCAAGTCCGGCAAAACCACCGGCCAGACCGCGTCCCGCGACGGATGCGATCATGACGGCCAGCGCTGCCGAAAGGAACAACCTACCATTCATTGGCAAACACCTTCAGCAGCTCCTGCGGAGCGGTGCGGGCCAGGCGCAACATCGGAATGAGAGCGGCAACGAATGCCGTGCCCAGCGCGAGGCCGAAGATCAGAGCCCATTGACCTGGAAACACATGGAACGGCAGCCGCCAGCCGAACGCCTGCACGTTGACGATCGCCACCAGACACCACGCCAGAACCAAACCCAGCGGCACCGCGAAAATGGCCGTGATCGCCGCCAGCACCAGCAGCTTGCCGATTTCGAGTTTCGCCAAGCGACGCCGGGAAATGCCCAGCGCCCAAACGGGCGCCAGCTGTGCGAGACGCAGATCGCCGAGTGTCAGCAAGCTCGCGAACAGCGCGATCCCTGACACGACGAGCGTCAGCGTATTGAGCGCGCTCGTCACCGCGAAAGTACGTTCGAATATCCGCGTCGATTCCGCCTTCAGGGCGGCCTGATCCACAATCCGGGCGATATCCGCGCCGAACTCCGCCTGCATTGACGCGATCAGATGCGAAACCTCGCCCGGCGTCACGCGCAGGCTATAGCTCGTCCGCCGCGCGTCCGGCCAGTTCTTGACGAGGTGCTCGACATTCACGCGCACCTGCCCCTTGGGATTTCCGTAGTCCGGATAGAGCCCTACGACCTCAACGTCCCAAGCCGACGTCGCCGTCGGGATCGAGAGCTGGCTTCCGAGGCCAAGCCCCATTCGCCGCGCGAACTGCTCGCTGACCAGCACGCCCTGCCCGTCGCGCACCCTGTCCCACGCATCCGGCATTGCCGAAAGCAGCGAAAAATGTTCGCGATAAGTTGCGTGATCCCGCGTCCCGAACACATCGACAGGCCATCCCTTGACGCGAGTCTCGGCCTTCCACACCGGCAGGATCGCCGATACGGCGGATCGGTCCTTTAGCCATGCTGCGATGCGCTCGCCTTGGGCGGCGTTCGTGGCATCGAAATAGATCTCAGAGTTGAGCCGCTCGTCGAGCCAACCCGTGAACGTCCTGCGGAAGCCTTCGACCATAGTCCCGACACCCACATTGGCCGACAGCGCAAGAAGCAACGCCATCAGCGCCAACGACAAGCCGGAGAGCTGGAGGCGCGTGTCGGCCCAGAACCACTGAGCCAATGCGCTGGCCGCGCGCCGCTCGCCCGCGCGCAGCAAACCCGATAGCGTCAGCGGCAGGAGAAGCGCCGAACCGAGAAGGACGCCGGCAATGACGGTGAAACCGGCCGCCAGTCCGGTTCCCCCGGCGTAAGCTGCAGTCGCAATCACAAGCGCTACCACGGCGAAGAGCGCCTGCCGCGTGAGTTGCTTCTGCTGTGCCTCCCGCCACGCCATCGGTTTCGCGGCCGACAGCAGCGGCAGGCGCGCGATTTTGATGAGGCTGACGGCCGACGCGGCGAGGGCGCCAATGATCGCCATGCCGAGACCGGACACCCACCAGCGGCCCTCGAGCGCCAGATGACTACCGATATGCGCTCCGTAGAGACCTGCGAGACTGGCGGCCACGTTCGGCAAGAGCGCCGCTGCGATGACATAGCCGAACGCCATGCCCGCTGCCCCTGCGAGCAGCGCAAGCAGCACCACCTCCCCGACTAAAACCGCCATGAGCGTTCTTAGCGACACGCCGACGGCCCGCAGCGTGCGCAGCGTTGCCAGCCTCTGTTCGAATGCCAGCCCGATTGACGCGTGCACGATGAAAAGCCCGACGACAAAGGCGAGAAACCCGAACGCCGTGAGATTCAGATGAAAGCTGTCCGTCAGCCGCGCGAGGTCGCCACCGGCCTCACTCGCCTCAAGGCGCAGCGTGCCCCCCGAGAGCCTGGATAGTGCGGAGGCATCCAGTTCGTGGCGCCGATCCGCGATCAATCGGCTGAATTGCCCCTGCCGCGCGAGAACGTTCTGCGCCAGTCCGATGTCCGTGACGAGCAAGCCGGCCGCTACCGCATCCGCCACAACCAAGGGCGGCAAAGGCCGCGAAGCTTCAGTCTGGATTATCGCGCCCGCCTTCGCGCCAAGCTCGGCCAGCGTCTCGCTGGACAGCAGCGTCTGTCCCGGCGCCGTTAAAAACGCCTCGAGGTCGCGGCTTGTCTCGAGACCGCCGACCGCAGCGCCCCGCGGGGCCGTCAACGGCTCGACACCGATGAGCTTGTACGAATTGCCGGCGAGCCGTACCGATCCTTCAAGCACAGGCGACACCTTCCAGCCCGCCCGGCGCAGAGCGACGTACTGCTCCTGTGAGACGAACGCACCTTTCGCGCTGACGATGCTCCCCGCGCCAGCCTGGCCGAAAACGGCGGCAGCCTCGTCATAGCTCTTGCGCGCCTGCTGGTTGAGCGCCTGCACGCCGCTCCACAATGCTGTCGCGATGGCGAGGCCGATCACGAGCGTCGCGAAGTTGATCGGATGACGCCGCCAGTGACTGAGAAGCGTGATGAAGGTCCACAAAGCCTGCGCCATGGCACCCCTTCAGGACGCCGCCAAAAGGCCGGACGAAAGAACCACTTGCCGGTCGAGACGCGCCGCCAGCCTGCTGCTGTGGGTCACCATCAAAAACCCGCAACCCGTGCGTCGGATCAGATCGAGGGCAAGCGCGAGCACTTCGTCACCGGTCGCCTCATCGAGATTGCCCGTGGGCTCGTCCGCGATGAGCAGCCGCGGCCGGATCTCCAGCGCGCGCCCGATCGCGACGCGCTGTTGTTGTCCACCCGACAGTTGCTCCGGATAACGGTGTTCGAGCCCCGATAGGCCAAGCCGGCTGAGAAGCTCATCGTGCCAAACCGCATCGAAGCGCTCCGCGATCCGCGCCTGAAACGCGAGATTGCCGGCGACCGTCAGGCTTGGCACCAGATTGAACTGCTGAAAGACGATGCCGATGCTTTCACGCCGGATAGCCGCCCGTTCGGCATCCGGCAGCTCTGTCATGCGGACACCGTCCAGGATGATCTCGCCGGCATCCGCACCGTCGAGCCCGCCGATCAAATGCAGGAGCGTGCTCTTGCCGCTGCCGGACTCGCCGAGCAGCGCGAGGCTCTCCCCGTGCGCGAGCGAAAGATCCACACCGCTGAGCACCGGCAGCGGACCTTGCGGAGTTGCATAGGATTTCTTGACGCCAGACACCCGAAGCAAAAGCCGTTCGCCTCCCGCAAGAGGTTCGAGACGGCCCGGCCGATCGAGGAGTGTCACCCTTTGTCTCCTGTGATGAGACGCTCGTAATCGTCCGGCGTGTCGATATCCACGAACACGGACTCGTCGTCGAACGCCACATCAAGCCGCTCACCTTTGAGCGAGTCCAGTAGAGACTTCCCGCCCTTCGGACCCGAGAGCACATCCAACTCCGGAAAATGCCGTCGCGGCCATAGGACGGGATTGCGCTGCTCGCCAAATGCGGTCACCGGAACCACGATCGGATGGCTCACATCCCGCGTGAAAGCGTCGGCGAGCTTGCGCAGCACTTCACCCGTCAAATTCGGCAAATCGCCGGGAACAATGAACACACCCGCATGCGAAGGAGGCACAGCCCTGACGCCGGCTGCGATCGAACTCCCGATCCCCTCGTCCCATTCCGGATTGCGAACGAAATGCACCGATAGCCCTTCGAGGGCGTCAACGTAGGCATCATGCTCGGAACCCGTGACGACGACCAGTTCCTGAACGCCGCCGTCGAGAATTTCACGCGCCACCTTGGCGACGATTGGTTCTCCATCGAGATCGGCGAGCAACTTGTTCTTGAGGCCGAAGCGCCGCGACGCTCCTCCGGCGAGGAGCACCGCAGCAAGCGAAAACGGAGCAGGCATCGTCATGAACGCATTCCGTGACGGGCACGAATGAGGGCGCCGAGAATGGACACCGCTATTTCCGCCGGGCCCTGAGCGCCGATTTGAAGTCCGACCGGGGCCTCGATGCGCGCGAGTTCCGCATCCGTGAGCCCCGCGCTTGTGAGCCGTTCGATACGCTTCGCATGCGTACGCCGCGAGCCGAGCGCACCCACATAGAAGCACGACGATCGCAAGGCGGCCAGTAACGTTTCGTCATCGAGCCGCGCCTCATGCGCAAGCGTCACGACGGCCGTACGGGTATCGAGCCCGAGCGCCGGCAACGCTTGCTCCGGCCACTCATGCCGCAGCGCAATGTCTTTGAAGCGCTCCGCGGAAGAGAACGCCGTGCGAGGATCGACCACGGTCACCAGAAAGCCTACGCGCGCTGCAAGATCTGCGAGGACCTGTGCGATGTGACCCGCACCCACGAGAATGACATGCACCGCCGGAACATGTGCTTGCAGGAAGCGACGCCCCTCGGGAGTCTCCACCAGGGCACTTTCACCGCTCTGGAGCAATCCCGCAATGTCGTCGGAATAGGATGCCGTGCCGCGGTGCAACTCACGGCGCCCGCTCGCGAGGTCCGTGTCCACAACGAGCAACGCGCGTTCGGATCGCGCGGCGTTAACGGCATCGAGGTAAGCCTTGTCCGCGTCGCCCTGCAAGCGCTCGACGAACACTTCGATCCGCCCGCCGCACGGTAGCCCCGCGCGCCACGCAGTCTCGTCGTCGACGCCGAATTCGAGACACTTCGTCTGTCCGGAAGCCATGACGCCGGAGGCTGCCGCAACGACTGCGGCTTCAACGCAACCGCCGGAAACGGAGCCTTCGAATTTCTCGTCTGGGCCGATCACGAGCTGGCCACCGACGGGCACCGGCGACGAGCCCCAGGTCTTGATTACGGTCGCAACCGCAATTGCATCGAAAGCGTCAAGCCACTGCCGCGCGATCTGCGCGGCAGCGGGAGACGTCCCGGGCGTACGGGAAACGCGGGCCGCGGTACATCGATCCGCGATTCCGCTTAGACCTTTCTCGCTCGGACCACCGTCATCCAAGTTTCAGCCCGTCCGCAAAGGGCAGCACGCGAACGCGCTGGCCCGTTCCGATTGCAACGGCATTCGCCACCGCAGGGCCGATCGGGGGTACGCCCGGCTCGCCGATGCCGGTCGGCGCTTCCGCGGACGGCACGATGTGCACCTCGACGTGCGGCATCTCGTTGAACCGCAGCACCTCGTAGGTGTCAAAGTTTGCTTGGTCGATAACACCGTCCTTCATCGTCACCTTGCTGTGCAACACGGCTCCGAGCCCGAAGCCCACGCCGCCTTCCACTTGGGCCTTGATGTTGTCCGGGTTGACGGCGAGGCCACAATCGACAGCGGCGACGACGCGTTGGACCTTAGGCTTGCCGTCGACGATCTTCACTTCGGCAACCTCAGCAACGAAGCTCTTGAAGCTTTCGTGCACGGCGACACCACGGAACACACCCTCCGGCAGCGGCTTGTCCCAGCCCGCCTTCTCTGCGGCGAGCTTCAGAACGCCCACGTGGCGTGGATGCTTTTCGAGGAGGGACAGGCGGAACGCCACCGGGTCCTTGCCGGATACCGCCGCAACCTCGTCGATCATCGTCTCCATGACGTAGGCCGTGTGCGTGTGCCCTACGGACCGCCACCACAGCGGTCGCGGACCGGCCTGCGTCGTGTGCAGCTCGACCTGCATGTTGGGGATCGCATAAGGCGTGTCAGACACGCCTTCTACTGAGGTCCCGTCGATGCCGTCCTTGACGATGGCACTTTCGAACGCGGTGCCGGTAGCGATCGACTGCCCGACGATGCGATGATGCCAACCGGTGACCGCGCCATCCTTGTCGAGCCCGACGCGCACCTTGTGCACGTACACCGGCCGGTAGTAGCCACCCTTGATGTCGTCTTCACGGGTCCAAACGAGCTTGATCGGCTCCTTGCGGCCCGTGACCTTCACGATCTCCGCCGTCTCGGCGATGTAATCAGAGTCATAGACGCCGCGACGCCCGAACGAGCCGCCTGCATAAAGCGTGTTGATGATCACATCCTCCGGCTTGATGCCGAAGATCTGAGCCGTGACGTTCTGGTCGACAGTCTGGAGCTGCGATCCCGTCCACATCGTCGCCTTTCCGTCCTTGAACTGGAGCACGCAGTTCATGGGCTCCATGGGCGCATGCGCCAGGAATGGGAAGATGTAAGTCGCCTCGATCACCTTGTCGGCTTTTGCAAGCCCGCCTTCGGCGTCGCCCTCCCTGCGGGCGATCTGGCCGGGCTTCTCCGCAAGCGCCTTGTAATCGGCGATGAGCGCATCTGTGCTGCGCGCCTCCGCCTTGCTCTCGTCCCAGGTGATGTCGAGCTGATCGCGCGCGCGAATGGCCGCGTAGGTGGTCTTGGCGAGCACCGCCACGCCACGCGATGTCGTCACGACATCGACCACGCCTTTGACTGCGCGGGCAGCTTTGTCGTCCACGCTCTTGACTGTCCCGCCGAACTTGGGCGGACGCGCAAGTGTTGCGACGAGCATGTCGGGAAGTTGCACATCCTGCGTGTAGATGCGCGCACCCGTGGTCTTGGCTACCGAGTCGAGCCGCGGGAACGACTTGCCGATGTACGTGAATTGGTCCGGCGTCTTGAGCTTCGGCTCCTTCGGCACGGGAATGGCGGCAGCTTCGGTGGCGAGTTCGCCCAGCGTCGCGGAGTTCGTGCCGGACGAAACGACGCCTTTCGCGACCTTGACGGTTTCCGGGGCGACGCCCCAGCGCTTGGCTGCGGCTTGCGTGATCATCTCGCGCGCCGCAGCACCTGCCTTGCGATATTGCTCGAATGAATTCGCGATGGCCGTTGAACCGCCGGTGCCCTGAACACCGAATGCGAAGTTCTTGTAGAGCTCCACATTGGCGGGCGCGAACTCTGGGTGCACCTGCGCCCAGTCCGCGTCGAGCTCGTCCGCCACTAGCGTCGAAAGCCCCGTTGCGATGCCCTGGCCCTTGTCCTGATGCTTCACCAAGACGGTCACGACGTTGTCCGGCGTGATCGTAACGTATGGTGTGAAAATTCCGCTTGCGCTCGCGCCGCCCTTCGCTGCGCCCTCCGCGCGTGCCGCCGAAGCGGGCACCCAGCTACCGATGACGAGGCCCGCGCCGGTGCCCAATGCAAGCCGCACGAAATTACGGCGGTCGAGCGGTAGCGCTTCGCGGGATTTGCCATCAAATCGAGAAAGATCCATCTGACCGAACATGCTGCGATCTCCCTCAGGTCTTGAGCGTTTCGGCGGCCGTGTGGATGGCTGCTCGAATGCGTTGATAGGTATTGCAGCGGCAGATATTGCCGGTCATGGCGTTGTCGATATCGGTGTCCGAAGGTGCAGGGATCTCACTGAGGAGCGCAGCGGCCGTCATCATCTGTCCGGATTGGCAATAGCCGCATTGCACGACATCGAGCTTCTGCCACGCACCGCGCACCGCATCCGCCACCGGTCCTGACAGACCTTCGATCGTCGTCACCTCGCGCCCGTCCACATCCGAAACCGGCGTCACGCAAGCGCGAACCGGCTGGCTGTCGAGATACATCGTGCAGGCGCCGCACTGGGCCACGCCGCAACCGAACTTCGAGCCGATCAGACCCAGCTCGTCCCGCACGACCCACAGCAGCGGTGTGTCGTCTTCCGAAGTGACCGTCACTTCGCGCCCGTTGATCGTGAATTTAGTCATCACAAACCCCGTCACTTCCAATGGCTATAGATTATAAAGATCATGAATAGAGGATGCCCGCAACCATGCGGATTGCCACGCACTTAACCGGCATATGCGACCGGAGCAGGAGAATTTCTAGAGCGCTGAGAATTTTTCTCCCGCAGCAGGATGTTTGCCTAATTTGTGGGCTAATCCGTCGTCTGTGCTCCGGCGCAAAGTCACGAAAGTTCCATGGCCCGCTTGTGCCGCACGATCTCGGCAAGAAGCCACTGCCGGAACTGCTTGACGCCCGCGAGCGATGACGCACCGGGACGAAGGGCGAGCGCGTAGCAGCTCGGAATCTTGCGGCGGATCGGAAACGGCGTCACTAGCAGTTTACGCGCGAGCAAGTCCTCGACCATGATGTTGTCGGCCAGCGCCACGCCGCCGCCGTTCACAGCCTCTCGAATTGCAAGCGACGGATCATGGAAGATTGCGCCGGTCTTGGGATCGACGCCTGCAACACCTACGCCCTCGATCCACTCCTCCCACCACGCCGTCGTATTCTCATGAAGCAAGCGGTGCCGGGCGAGATCGGCAGGCTTGCGTAGTGCATTCGGGCCCGTTGTCAAACCCGGTGCGCACACCGGCAAGATGATCAGCGACACCAGACGCAGGTGCGAGGGATTCTCATCATCATCGGCCGTGAAAAGAATGCGCAGGTCGGCTTTCGGGTTGCCGCCCTTGCCCGCATCGTCGTGAATCGAAACCTCGAGTTCGCATTCCGGACACGCGGAGCGAAATCGCGGCAGCCGGTCCGCGAGCCACAGGTTCATGAACGTGGCGTTGATCGAAAGCGTGACGCGCTTCTGCTTGCGCCTCCGCGCCGTCCCGGTCGTGCTGATCTCGTCCGTCGCGTTCGCGATCACATTGAAGGCGTCCGTCAAGCGGCGCGCATACGGCAGCGCCTTCTCGGTCAATTGAACCTGCCTGAACCCGCGTTCGAACAGATCGACACCCAAAGCGCGCTCGAGCGAGCGGATGTGCCGGCTGACCGCAGAGGGTGTGAGGCGCAATTCCTCTGCCGCCTCTTTGAAACTCAAGAGCCGCGCAGCGGCTTCGAACGCTCGGATAGCATTAAGCGACGGAAGAGCCATGGACCCCACAAGCAGAGCTGTCGTCAGATGAGTTTTAATCAACTCATGTGGGCAAAATAGCCGTTTGTCTGTGCGCACGGCAAGGCAGATCCTCAACCACATCGGAGAGAAACCGGACTAAGGACCCGTGTCATGACTGAGATGCCGAAGCATCCTCTACGGCCCCGCGCAACAGACAATGCAATCCTTGCCACCACCCTGATGAAAGGTTCGAACGAACCTGTCTATTGCGGCATCCCTTCCTTCATGCGCCGCCGACTTACCCGCGATCTGGCCGGTGTAGACGTCGCGGTTTGGGGGATTCCATTCGACGCGGCGGTTTCTAATCGCCCGGGTGCACGCTTTGGCCCGCAGGCCGTGCGCCGCGCTTCGGCCATGCTCGAGGGCGATCCACAATACCCGTTCCGCGCCGATCCGTTCGAGCGCCTAGCGGTGATCGACTACGGCGATTGCTCGCTCGATTTCGGACGCCATGGTGATGCACCGCGCCAGATCGAAGGCCAAGCACGTGAGGTGATCGACCAAGGCGCGAAGCTGCTCTCCATCGGAGGTGATCACTACGTCACGTGGCCGCTCCTCAAGGCGCACGCCAAAAAATACGGACCGCTGGCGCTCGTGCAGTTCGATGCACACCAGGACACTTGGTTCGACGAAGATGAGAGGATCGATCACGGCTCGTTCGTCGCACGCGCCGTGCGCCAAGGCATTATTGTGCCGGAGCACTCCATCCAGATCGGCATCCGGACGCACGCGCCGGAAACCTGCGGCCTCGAGATCATCCACGGCGAGGATATTCCCGATCTGGGCATCCAGGGCGTCGTGGACCGCATCAAGCGGCGCGTCGGCGATGCGAGAACATACGTCACGTTCGACATCGACTGCCTTGACCCCGCCTTCGCTCCGGGAACGGGGACGCCGGTCGCGGGCGGGCTCTCATCGCGGGAGGCTCTCATGATCCTCCGTCGTCTGGGTTCACTCGATATTGTCGGCGCGGATGTCGTAGAGGTCGCACCTGCCTATGATCACGCCGACATCACCGCTATTGCCGGAGCGGCCGTCTTGCAGCACTACCTCGGCCTCCTGGCCGAGAAAATGATCTAGCCAAGACGGTATCTCGTAGGTGCAGAGGCTGCCGCGAATGTCGCAGGTCACCGGTCGGTCCGGGTCTTTCATTCTCGCGGCAGCCGTCCATATGCCCACAAGGCAAACCACCTCTTAGGACACCCTCATGACTGAGAAGCTTTTCTCCCCGCTGACCATCGGTACGCTGACCTTGCCGAACCGCATCGTCATGGCTCCGCTGACGCGCAATCGCGCAGCTCCAGGCGACGTGCCGCAGGCGCTCAACGTCGAATATTATGAGCAGCGCGCGAGCGCGGGACTCATCATCAGCGAGGGCACGCAAGTCTCTCCCGAAGGACAGGGCTATCTCGCCACTCCCGGCATCTATAGCCCCGAGCAAGTCGCCGGTTGGAAGAAGGTCACTGAAGCTGTGCACGCGAAGAGCGGGCGCATCTTTGCGCAGCTCTGGCACGTCGGCCGCGTCTCGCACACGTCTTTGCAGCCAAACGGACAACCGCCAGTCGGCCCATCGGCGATCACGGCTAAGACGAAGGTCTTCACCAAAAACGGCTTCACCGATGCATCTGCGCCCCGCGCGCTCGAAACATCCGAGATCGCCCGTGTCGTCGAAGACTTCCGCTTGGCCGCGGAGAACGCGAAGGCCGCGGGTTTCGACGGCATCGAACTGCACGGCGCCAACGGCTATTTGATCGACCAGTTCCTGCGCGACGGCTCGAACAAACGCACGGATCAGTATGGTGGCAGCCTCGAGAACCGCACGCGCCTCCTAGCTGAAATTCTCGCCGCGCTGACGTCCGTTTTTCCCGCGACCCGCGTCGGCGTCCGCTTCAGCCCGTTCTCGAATTTCGGCGACATGTCGGACAGCAATCCGATGGCCACTTTCTCGGCCGCCATCGAGCGCGCGAACGATGCCGGTCTCGGATACGTACACATGATCGAAGGCGATACCGGCGCGTCGCGCAGTCTGCCGGCCGGCGCCGATCTCGGAGTGCTGCGCAAGCTTGTCAAAGGCGCTTACCTCGCAAACAACATTTACGATCGCGAGAGTGCCATCGAGGCGGTCGACACTGGCGCGGCTGACCTCGTCGCTTTTGGCCGCCTGTTCATCGCCAACCCGGATCTGGTCGAGCGCCTGAAGCGCAATGCGCCGCTTAACGAGCCCCAACCCGCGACCTTCTACGGAGGTGGCGCCGAGGGTTACACCGACTACCCAAGCCTCGACAAAGCCGCGGCCTGAAGTACCGAAACCCGCCTCAATGGCGGGTTTCTTTTTGTCCACTTTTTGGCACCAATGCGGTTCACTTTTGCAGTATTGGTTCCACGCCAATTCGATAGCATCTTCTCTCCAACGGCAGCGGCCCTCCGCCGCAGATTGGGAGAAAGACCATGATCACCATCCGCAAAAGCAATGAACGCGGCGCCAGCAACTTCGGCTGGCTCGACAGCAAGCACACGTTCTCGTTCGGCCACTATTACGATCCGCGCAACATGGGGTTCGGGGCCCTCCGCGTCATCAACGAGGACGTCGTCAACGGCGGTGGAGGCTTCGGCACGCATCCGCACGACAACATGGAGATCATCTCCTACGTGCTCGAAGGCGGTCTCGCTCACAAGGACAGCCTCGGCACGGGCTCGGTGATCCGTCCTGGTGACGTGCAACGCATGTCGGCCGGTACGGGCATCGCCCACAGTGAATTCAACGCGTCGAAGGAAGATCCGGTCCACTTTCTGCAGATCTGGGTGCTGCCTGAAGAGCGCGGTCTGAGGCCGAGCTACGAGCAGAAGTCTTTCCCGGCCGAGTCTCGCAAGGGCCGCCTGCAGCTCGTCGGTGCCCGTGACGGGCGCGAGGGCTCGGTCACGATCCACCAGGATCTAGACCTCTTCGTCGCCAACCTCGACAAGGGCGACGCGGTGAGCCATGCGCTACGCCCGCGCCGCAAGGCTTGGGTGCAGGTCACGCGCGGCGAAGTCACTGTCAATGGCAACATCGTCGGCCAGGGAGACGGCGCGGCGCTCACCGACGAAAAGGAAGTGACGATCGCCGCCAACGATAACGCCGAAGTTCTCGTCTTCGACCTCGGCGCCTGACCCGACTACGCGGATCGCACCCCTTTTGCGATCCGCCCCTTTTTCCTCCGCGCAATCAGATAACGATCCCCACAACGAAAGCGAAAGTCATGACCAAGGTTCTCGTTCTCTACTATTCGAGCTACGGACACATCGAGCGTATGGCTGGCGCCGTCGCCGAAGGCGTGCGCGAAGCCGGCGCCGAGGCGGTCGTTAAACGCGTGCCTGAGTTGGTGCCGCGCGAGGTCGCCGAGAAGAACGGGTTCAAGCTCGATCAGGCCGCACCCATCGCCACCGTCGACGAGCTTCCCGAGTATGACGCCATCATCTTCGGCACACCGACCCGCTTCGGCAACATGGCCGCGCAGATGAAAAACTTCCTCGACCAGACAGGCGGCCTCTGGTTCCAGGGCAAGCTGATCGGCAAGGTCGGCTCGGTTTTCACATCCAGCAACACCCAGCACGGCGGCCAGGAGAGCACCATCCTCGCGACTCACAACGTGCTCTTGCACCAAGGCATGGTGATCGTCGGCCTTCCCTACTCGTTCCAGGGCCAGATGATCGGCTCCGAAATCAGCGGCGGCTCTCCTTACGGTGCCTCCACGATCGCTGGTGCTGACGGTTCACGCCAGCCGAGCGAGAACGAACTGGCCGGCGCCCGCTTCCAGGGCAAGCACGTCGCAAACATTGCCTCCAAACTCGCGCGTTGAGCAAATGACAGGTGGCTGGAGCAACCGTGCCCCGGCCACGCCATTGCCACTCGGATCTCCCCCCGTTCGCGCCTTGATTGTGTTGTGCCGCCAAAGGTCTACGCGCTTGCACCGACGAGTCCGACTATGAGGCAATCGCGACGCTGACGAACGGGTGACGGCCAGCCTCGTGAAACGGAAGATTGCCGTCATTCTCGCCGCGGACATCGCTGGCTACAGCCGGTTGATCGCCGAGGACGAGGAAGACACGCTTCGGCGTTTCGAGGGCTACCGCAAGGCCTTCTCGGAATTCACGACAAACACTTATCTGCCGACGGAATAAATTCTGGAAGATAGTGCGCCAGAAGTCCTGCGGCCTTATTCGGCATATTGGGGCCACCCCCCTCCAGGCGAGTGGCGCCAAGGAGGGCGGGGTGAAATGGGACTTCTGACGCTTTCGCATTTTACGCGGAGCCGTGGCGCAGGGCTATCTGCGCACCTCCTGTCACCCCCCCGCAGAAACCACGGGATGAGCAACCCGGCACCCCGGCTCGCGCCTGAGAATCGCGCTAGCGTCCACGTAATCACCGAACAACACGCGGCTCCCGCCGGAGCCGGCCCAGGATCGTCTGATGCCGCCCGCCGCGTTGCGGAAAACCAATCTGCTCGCTCCCCTTGCGCCCGCGCCGAGCCTCGCCGAGGCCCTGCACGTGCTCGAGGAGGTGTTCGGGTATGCGAGCTTCCGTTCGCATCAGGCCGGCATCATCGAAGCCCTGATCGGCGGGAATGACGTGCTCGCGCTCATGCCGACCGGCGGCGGGAAATCGCTCTGCTATCAGATCCCGGCACTCGTACGGCACGGAACAGGCGTCGTTGTTTCGCCGCTCATTGCTCTCATGCAGGACCAGGTCGATGCCCTGAAGGAAGCCGGCGTCCGCGCCGCGTTCCTCAACTCGACCCAAGACCGCAACGAGCAGGACGCCATCGAGCGCCGCCTCGCCACAGGCGACCTGGACTTGCTCTACGTTGCGCCTGAACGCCTGGTGCAGGATCGCACGCTACGCCTGCTGGAGCGCGCGCAGATCGCCCTGTTCGCCATCGATGAGGCGCACTGCGTTTCCCAGTGGGGCCATGATTTCCGGCCGGAATACAGGCAGCTCAAGGTTCTGGCTGAGCGGTTTCCAAGAACACCGCGCATCGCGTTGACTGCCACAGCCGATGACAGGACACGCGAAGAAATCGCGACTGAACTGCGGCTGGAGAACGCACACCGCTTCGTCGCGAGCTTCGACCGCCCGAACATTCGCTACACCATCGCCGAAATGGGATCCATGAGCGCCCGCGAGCGCCTCTGGAACTTCATATCGGCGGAACACCCCGGCGATGCCGGCATCGTCTACTGCCTGTCCCGCAAGTCGGTCGAGGAAACAGCGGAATGGCTCGTTCGCAAAGGCCGCAAGGCTCTCGCCTATCACGCGGGCCTTGAGCCCGAGATTCGTCGCGCCGCGCAGGAGCGCTTCCTCAAGGAAGAAGCGGTCATCATGGTCGCCACTGTCGCGTTCGGCATGGGCATCGACAAGCCCGACGTCCGCTTCGTCGCCCACCTCAATCTGCCGCGATCCATGGAAGCCTACTATCAGGAAACCGGACGCGCGGGCCGTGACGGCGAAGCCGCCAACGCGTGGCTTGCCTACGGCATGCAGGACATCATCCAACAGACGCAATGGATCGCGCAAAGCGAAGGCTCCGAGCTGTTCAAGCGCACGCAACGCCAGAAGCTCGACGCGCTCGTCGGCCTTTGCGAAGCCGTGAGCTGCCGGCGCCAGCTCTTGCTCGCCTACTTCGGCGAGACCCACAGCGAGCCGTGCGGCAACTGTGACAACTGCCTCGACCCGCCCAAAACGGTCGACGGCACCGTGCTGGCCCAGATGGCTCTATCGACGGCCTATCGAACGGGGCAACGCTTCGGCGTCGGCTATCTCATCGACGTGCTTCAGGCCAAGGACGGCGAGCGCGCCTGCCGCAACGGCCATGATCGCCTCTCCGTCTGGGGTATCGGCAAGGACACGGAATCGACAGTCTGGCGCAGCCTGTTCCGGCAGCTCACCGCCTTGGGCTACTTGATGTCCGATGAAGAAGGCCACGGCACGGTCCAGCTTGCGGAAAAGGCGCGGCCGCTTCTGCGCGGCGAAGAGCGCTTCATGCTTCGCATCGCGCCGCCGAAGGAGAAAGGCCGCAAGGCAAAAGGCGCCTCGTCCGCCGCGAACAAAGTTTCGGCCGCCGACCGCCCGCTTTACGACGCGCTACGCGAACTCCGCCTCAAGCTGGCGACCGACGCCAAGCTGCCGCCATACGTCATCTGCCACGACAGAACGCTGGTGGAGCTGGCGACGCAGCGTCCGAGCGATGACTCCGGCCTCCACGGCATCACCGGTCTCGGCGCGAGCAAGATCAAGCGCTATGGCAAGGCGTTTCTCGAAACCGTCGCACGATTTGCAGCGAACCCGGCCTTTAATAATCGTCTCTCGCCCACGGTGAACCAAACGCTGGCATTGCACCTCGCGGGCCGCAATGCCGACGACATCGCCGCCGAGCGCCGCCTTGACGTCGGCACTGTTTACACCCACTTCGCAGAGGCGATCGAGGCGGGCGTGCTCGCTTCCCAGGATGTGCTCGATCTCGACCCGTCTGACGTGGACGAGATCCTGGCCGTTTTCGAACGCCTGGGGACGCTCGACTCCGGCAAGCTCGGCCCGGCTCACGCGGCCCTCGACGGCCGCTTCGACTACGGCGTCCTGAAATGCCTTTTGGCAGAGCTGGCTTAGCGGCCAAAGACCGCTCGGCCCTCGCTTTTCCGCCGATCGATGCTATAGACCCCGGCAAAGCGACTTTTTGAGCAGGATCATGAGCAACGAAGACTTGGCGGTGACGCCGGACGCCCCGGCGTCCGCTCCCGCCGCCCCAAAGCCCGCCGGCGGCACACCGCCCAAATTCGCCGACGAAATCGCCCGGCGGCGCACCTTCGCGATCATTTCACACCCCGACGCCGGTAAGACGACGCTGACCGAAAAGCTGCTGCTGTTCGGCGGCGCGATCCAGCTCGCCGGCCAGGTGAAGGCCAAGAAGGACGGACGCGCGACCCGCTCGGACTGGATGGCCATTGAAAAGGCACGCGGCATCTCGGTAGCCACGTCGGTGATGACGTTCGAATACGGCGGCGCCGTCTTCAACCTGCTCGATACGCCGGGCCACGAAGACTTCTCCGACGATACCTATCGCACGCTGACGGCCGTCGACTCGGCGATCATGGTGATCGACGCCGCACGCGGCATCGAAACCCGGACGCGCAAGCTGTTCGAGATCTGCCGCCTGCGCGATATCCCGATCGTGACCTTCATCAACAAGCTGGACCGCGAAGCCCGCGAACCGCTCGACCTGCTCGACGAAATCGAGAAAACCCTCGCGCTTGAAACGGCGCCGATGGTCTGGCCCATCGGCCAGGGCCGCGAGTTCCGCGGTACCTATGATCTCTACCAGCCGCGCGTGCGCCGCCTCGACGAAAACTTCGACGGCCAGCCCATCTCAGGACCCGACGATCCCCTCTTCTCCGAAATCATGGAGCCGGAGGCTTACCAGCGCTGGCGCGAGGAAATCGATCTCGTCGCCGAAGCGTGCGGGAAGTTCGATCTTGAAAAATTCCAGCACGGCGCGCTGACGCCGGTCTACTTCGGCTCGGCACTCAAGAACTTCGGCGTGCGCGATGTGCTCGATGCGCTCAAGACCTACGCGCCGCCCCCGCGCACGCAGCACGCGGCGACGCGCGAGATCAAGGCGACCGAGACAGCGATGACCGGCATCATTTTCAAGATCCAGGCGAACATGGATCCGAACCACCGCGACCGCATCGCCTTCATGCGCGTCTGCTCCGGCAAGCTCTCGCGCGGCATGAAGGTGAAACACGTCCGCTCCGGCAAGACCATGGCGCTGACCGCGCCGCAGTTCTTCTTTGCGCAAGACCGCTCCATCGCGGAGGAGGCTTTCGCAGGTGACGTGGTCGGCATCCCGAACCGGGGCACGCTGCGCATCGGCGACGCCCTGACCGAAGGCGAGGACATCACGTTCCTCGGTATCCCGAGCTTCGCGCCGGAGATCCTGCGCCGCATCCGCCTCGAGGATGCTATCAAGGCCAAGAAGCTCAAGGACGCTATCCGCGAGATGGCCGAGGAAGGCGTCGTCCAGGTCTTCAGTCCGATCGACGGCACGCAACCCGTCGTCGGCGTCATCGGCGCGCTGCAGCTCGACGTGCTCGCCGACCGGCTCGTCCACGAATATGGACTGAAGACGGATTTCGATCCGGCTCCGTGCGACGCCGTACGCTGGATTCGCTCGAAGGACCCCGTCGCTCTGAAGCGGTTTATCGAAAGCAACCGCTCGTCCATCGCGACCGATCTCGACGGCGATCCCGTCTACCTCCCTCAGTCGGTCTTCACGCTGAACTACAACGCCGGGCGCAACCCGGAGGTCGAGTTCCTCGAGATCAAGACCTGACGGCGGACATGCCTACGCGGGAAATGACACCGGCGTTTGGGCGGGCTCGGGTGCGGAGATCATAACGCCCCCGGCCGCTTGGGCATCGATCTTACGGCCGAGGTCGGCGAGCCAGATAGCGACCTGATCGTAGTCGGGGTCGAGCGCAAAGGCGGATGTCGGCTGGAAGTCCTCGGCTTGGCTGATCGCCCGCGCGACGATCTTGCGGAACGCCGGCACATCGAAATAGCTCGTATGCACGAGCTCCTTCCACGACAGATAGTTCGAAATCAGGCCCTGCTTCGTGTCTTCGCCCTCGGCGAACGCCAGCGTGCTGATCGCGTTGCGAAACTTCGCGATCGATTCCGCTGCCATCGCGTTGCTGTGCGCAGAGATGCTGTTGCTCACTTCGTCGGGCAAGAGACAAGTCACGGGATCGAGCCACGATGGCCCGTAGTCCGCCCCGACAACCACCTCACCCTCGGTGTCGTTGCCGAACGTCGATCGCTTGACTTCCGCCAGCGTCAGATAGTTGAGCGCGATACTGAGATACTTGCTGATGAAAGCCGCCAGATACTCGATCACGGCCAGCACCCCGAGCGCTAGCAGCGCGAACACGAGAGGCACGAGCACGATCGGCAGAAGCAGCCGCACGATGCCTCCGGCTCGGCCGCCGAGGTAGGTATCGTCCACGACGGCGCTCGAGAGCTCGTCCGTCACGACGTGGAACAGCAACTTACTGTTGAGCGCATAGTCGTGACCGCCGCCGCAGAGCTGACCGCCTTCGCAAGGCTTCCCATCCTTCTGCAGGAAGCGGCGCTTGAAGCGCTGCGCGCGTTCCACGTCGGCGAACTCCGGCAGCCTCTGCTCGATTTCGCGCCGCTTGTCGCGCAGCTGCCGCCGCAGATCGTCCGCGTTGCGCCGCGCCTCTTCGGCGACCGTCGGGCTGAGCGCGTTGGTCTCGCCTTGCTCCCGCATCTGGCGCATGCGCTGCCCTAGATTGAACAGCTCTTCGCGCGCCTTGGTGGCCGCACTATCTTCTTCGACGAACTCCTGAACGTCGTAGACAGTTGTTTGCAGAAAGTTCGAGATAGAAAGCATCACGGTGGGTGAAGTGACGATGAACAAGTAGGCCAGCGGCAGCGCGAGAATCGATGCTTTCGTCAGCATCGACGTCGCGAAATCCTTCTCGAAGAAGTGAAGCTTGACTTTGGGCAGGAAGCGCAATCCCTGAACGGCTTCGTCGTCCTTGTGGCAAAGCGGCAGCCACTTGTCGGCGTAGAATTGCTGCGCGCGCTGCACTGCGCCCTTGCTGTAGCCCCTGAGTTCTTTGCCGTCGAAATAGCGGAACACGAAATAGAACACGGCCATCGGCAAGCTCATCATGAGCCCGGAGAAGAGAAGTCCCGTGTAGTAGCGCTCGCTACGCGCGCGGAACCCGCTCCCGAACAGTTCGCCCGCCACATAGAACAAGAACATCATGAGCAGCATCATCGCTGCCACGAACAGCACCTTGCGCGTGAGCGTGAGCCTCGAGAACAGGAAGCGCTCCTTGCGCATCCCGACGAACGGCGTGCCGATGGTAACCCAGCGCTTGAGATGCGTAAGGGGACGCCTCTGCGCGACGCTTTCGATCAGCGCCGAGGCGATGACCGATCCGCCATGACTGTGGCCGACGACGCAATAGGGCTCGCCGCGTGCATCGAGCGCCCGCAACGTCTTGAGGAGCGCCGATCCGGCGTTGCGCCGGTCCACCTCGCTGTTGAGGGAGCTCCAGGTGAAAGGAAGCACTTCGACCGGGCGGCCATCCGCGCCTTCAGCCATTTCAACGAGATCGGCCTCGAAGGTGCTGCCGTTCTGCCACCACTGCGGTTCGCCCTGCTCTCCGATATTGAGAGCGTCCGCCGTTCCCGCGGAATGCGCAAACGTGCCATGGACAGTAACGACGGTGGCCAAGTTAACCCTCCCCTAGCCGACTTGGTCGGGATCCCCGGAGTTAGTGCTCAATAGGGTACAATGTAGACTGAAGCTGGGCAAAGAAAGCCCTGCCCGCGCTTCTATCCGTAAGCGCTATCCCGTTTTTGATGGCCCCCGCCACCCGTCAGCGCGATGCATCCGCCCGCGCGTTCGATCCGCGAACCGCGAGCAACAGATTGGATTCGTTAGGCCGCCACCGGTACCCGACTCCGAAGTCCAACGGCTCTGCCCGTCCCTTCGCGAACATGTCCCGCATCTTCGGTTGATAAGTTCCGGGGAACAGGCCGAGCGGGTTCATGTAGCGGCCGAACGCCGAAAGCTGCCACTGCTTGTCGTCGAAGAAGCGGACCGGAATACCGGAGTCATCCTGCACGAGGGTGGCGGTGTTTTCGAGCAGGAATGCCCGCACCATCGAGAAATGATCCTTGTGCATCAGATAGGATGCACTCTTCACGAAACCGTCGCCCTCCCCGAGCTCCTTGCAGAAGGCGAGGAAGCCGCTCGTCTTGAGGCCGCTATCGGACAAGTCCGTGTTGAAATAGTAGAGCGTCTGCACCAGACCGCCCGACGCCGAAGTGAATTCGATCTTCGCACCGGGGCTAGCTCCCTTGGCGATCGGGCCATTGAGCGGTGTCACCGTTCCATCCGGATTGAGGGAGACGAGCGTCGTCTCGCGGATGACCTTTCCGCTGCGAGCGAGGAAAGTATAGAGAATGGGTAGCGTACCGGTGAGGCGCCCGTCACGAAGCTCTGTCTTCATCTTCTTCGTGATGAAGAAACTGAAGCTCAGAACCGAGTTCAGGGAATTCTGCAGCCCCCGCAACTCCGATCCGATGGACTTGGGCGAAAGCGCCATGAGATCCGGCACATTCCCCACAGGCTCGAGACCCGACAGGACGTACGTCGAGGCCCCATCGAAAAACGCATCCGCGTAAAGGAAGTCGGGCCCGCTGAACATGTAGAACAGCACCGGCTTGCGATCCGGAACGTGCTTGGCCGACCAAGTCTTGATCTTGCCGAGCTGGCGTTGGTTCAGCCGATCCCACGACGCATCGAAATATTTGGCGTGCGATTGCCAGGCTGCGTTCTGCGTCAGCGGTTCGAGCGGTGAGCCCGTCGAGGGCTTGAGCCCCGCGAGAACTCGCGCCGTGTCGTCAGGCGTCGCGGTTCCTTCGGCCGATGCCGAGACCGGCGCGATCATCACCAGCGCCGCGAGAAATGCCCAAATGAAATTCATATGACCGATCATCCTTTGGCTTCTATAGCTTCGTCCCGCGCCAGATCCCGCTTCGACAGGAAGAACAGCACGAGCCCGGACGCCATAAGGCCGAGGCTCGCGAGAGATTGCATGGGCCGTTCGGAAAAGAGGTAGTACATCATGAAGCCGGTAACGCTGAGGAACAGCAGCGGCGTGACCGGATACGCCCACACTTT
>VFQP010001258.1_pt1 | contig 35294 bp, 21 predicted proteins | sample 3512351 | NCBI WGS metagenome assembly VFQP01 (sample SAMN10412372, study PRJNA504923) | tailings metagenome | isolation source: Relicate 1 Philex TSF1 revegetated site | place: Philippines: Tuba, Benguet | collected 2017-08-29
TTACTTTTTACTTTTTACTTTTTACTTTTTACTTTTTACTTTTTACTTTTTACTTCAAACCTTCACAATGAAAAAACTCAACATAGCATTGCTCGGTCTTGGGCGAATCGGAAAGATCCATTTCCGGAATATCGGGCAATACTTTCCTATGGCGACTGTTACGGCTGTTGCAGATCCGGTTGGAGGCAGTTCTTTTATCCAGCAGCATCAGGATGTCTTCTTCTCAACAGATCCATATGAAGTGATCGGTCGCAGTGATGTGGATGCAGTATTGATCTGTACTCCCACCAGCTCACATGCGGAACTGATCGAAGAATCCATCCGGCAGAAGAAACATATTTTCTGCGAGAAGCCAATGGACCTTTCATTGGAAAGAACAGAAGAACTGACAGCAATGGCAAAGGGCCAGGTAAAACTGATGATCGGATTCAACCGCCGCTTTGACCCCGACTTCATGCAGGCTTATCATTCTGTAAGAGCTGGTAAGATCGGCGATGTACAGGTGGTGAAGATTACCAGTCGCGATCCCGGCCTTCCGCCTATCGATTACATCCGGAATTCCGGAGGTCTGTTCATGGATATGGCCATTCACGATTTTGATATGGCGAGATACATCATGAAAAAAGAGGTGACCGAAGTTTTTGCAAAAGGACTGGTGGTGATCGATCCGGCAGTGGCTGATGCAGGCGATATCGATACAGCAATCACCACTCTTACATTTGAAGACGGCACCTATGCCATCATTGACAACAGCCGCAAGGCCGTCTATGGCTACGACCAGCGTCTTGAAATCTTCGGCAGCGGAGGAATGATACAGGTCGAAAACAATCTTCACAACAGGAATGTACTTTACAACGAATCCGGTATTCACCAGGCATTGCCACTCGACTTCTTCATGGACAGATACAGCCGATCGTATCTCAAAGAAATGGAACTGTTCATCGACGGACTTACCAACAATACCAGCATGCCTGCCACGGGAACCGACGCTATCCAGGCAACCATGATCGCCACCGCTGCCAAAATTTCAATGGAAAGCGGCCGCCCGGTCAGACTCGAAGAAATCAGGAGGAATAGCGTATTGGCGGGATAATAGCTACATTTGAACGTTCGGCAGTAAAGTCATTTAGTATTGCCTGGCGTAGTTTCCCGCGGATCAACGCTGATTAATGCGCAGATACGCAGATAAGTTTCGAAAAGCAGACGCACATCTGTGAATCTCCCTTGATCTGCATAGATCTGCGGGAAACTACGGCGGACCATAATTTAGAAGCCCAGTAAGCAAAGTAAAAGGCAGCTTACTTAACCTGGAGCATCATTATGAAAAAAGTTTCGATCAAAGACATTGCAAAAAAATCAGGAGTTTCTATCACCACTGTTTCCATTGTATTAAATGGAAATGGTACGGAGAGAAAGATCAGTGAATCGGTGATAAAGAAAATCATGGATGTGGCAGCGGAATTGAACTACCGTCCGAATCAACAGGCGAAGAGTCTTCGTACAGGAAAGACGTATACGCTTGGTTTGATCGTGGACGATATTTCAAACTTCTTCTTCAGCCATCTGGCAAAAACGGTGGAAGAAGAAGCAGACAGGTTCGGTTATACTGTAATGTTCTGCAGCAGTGAAAATGATGAAGGAAAGTCAAGAAATGTGCTGGGCTCGTTGCTGAATAAGCAAATGGACGGCTATATGATTGCACCAACTTCCGGCATGCTGCCGGAAATCAACCAATTGGTGCAGGAGAAAAAGCCGCTGGTGCTGGTAGACCGTTTTTTTCAAACTTCACCGGCCAGCTATGTAACGCTGGACAACTACAAGGGTACATTTGATAGTGTAACGCATCTTGCCAAACAGGGATATTCGAAGATCGCGATCGTAACGAACGATTCTGAACAGATCCAGATACAGGAACGTTTTGAAGGATATAAGACAGCTTTGCGGAAACATAAGATCCCATTCGTTCCGGAATACGTGAAAAAGATCCCCTTCAAATATTCTGCGCAGAAAGCAGTAAAAGAGATCGAAACGTTCATCGCATCAAATCCTGATATCGATGCTGTATTATTTACTTCCAACAATCTCGGTATACCCGGGCTGGAGAGTTTGAAGAACCTGAAAAAGAAGGTCGGGGAAGAGATTGCTGTGATCTGTTTTGACGACAACGATCACTTCCGGCTGGCAACGCCCTCCATTACCGTTATATCACAACCTATCCGTTCAATAGGAAAAAATGCACTGAAGATCCTGCTTGACCAGATAGAGAAAAAAGAACTTTCCCAGGTAAGATCTGTGTTACTACCCAACCTTATCGTACGTGAATCAACACCGCTGAAAGCGCAACAAAAAACAGCTGACACAACACGCCTGAAAGCAAAAAAGAAGTCAGCAGATTAAAACAAGCTCCTTTCATTCTAAAAACGATTGTTCTTGGAAACATTACGCATTGCAGACTATATAGTCTTTTTCGTCTATTTTATCGGCATCTCTTCGTACGGCTATTACATCTACCGGAAGAAAAAAACAGCACAGAATGCAAAGGAATTCTTTCTTGCGGAAGGCGCGTTGACGTGGTGGGCAATCGGAGCATCCCTCATCGCGTCCAATATTTCTGCGGAACACTTTATTGGAATGAGCGGTTCAGGCTACGCACTTGGCCTGGCTATTTCTACTTATGAATGGATGTCTGCAGCCACACTGATCATCGTCGCCATATTCATCATTCCTGTATACCTGAAGAATAAGATCTTCACGATGCCGCAATTCCTGGCAACGAGGTATAATGATTCCGTAAGTACCATTATGGCGGTATTCTGGTTGCTGGTGTATGTTTTCGTAAACCTGACATCGATCATTTATCTCGGAGCACTGGCGATCTCCTCTATTTCAGGCATCAGTTTCGAAGCCTGTATCGTTGGGTTGACGGTATTTTCTATCATCGTTACCTTAGGAGGAATGAAAGTGATCGGATACACCGATGTGGTCCAGGTGATCGTATTGATCATTGGCGGCTTGATCACCACTTATCTTGCCCTCACCCTTCTTTCTGAAAATTTTGGTTATGGCAAAAACATTCTCGAAGGATTAAAGCTGTTACGCAAGGAAGCACCGGAACACTTCCATATGATCTTCGACAAATCTAGCCCACATTATAAAGAACTCCCCGGGATTTCAGTATTAATAGGTGGCATGCTCGTCAACAATCTTGCCTATTGGGGATGTAATCAATATATTGTCCAACGTACACTGGGAGCTGATCTGAAAACTGCCAGGAAAGGGATCCTGTTCGCGGCATTTCTCAAATTACTAATACCAGTGATAGCAGTATTGCCAGGTATAGCCATGTATGTATTGCACAGCAAAGGACTTTTCCAGAAAGAAATGACCGATGCAGTGGGTGCAGTAAAACCAGATCATGCATACCCAACATTGATGAACCTGTTGCCAGCCGGACTAAAAGGAGTAGCATTCGCTGCATTAACAGCCGCAATTGTTGCATCACTTGCCGGAAAGGCAAACAGTATCTCCACGATATTTTCTTTGGATATTTACAGGAAGTTCATTGATAAAAATGCTTCCGAGAAAAAGCTGGTTCGTGTCGGAAGATGGGCTGTCATCATTTCCATGCTGATCGCCGCAGTAGTTACACCAGCGTTGAAAAGCCTTGACCAGGCGTATCAATTCATCCAGGAATATGTTGGTTTTATCTCCCCGGGCGTACTCGCGATCTTCCTGCTGGGACTTTACTGGAAGAAAACAACCGCGCGTGCTGCAATGGCTGGTGCATTATTAACGATACCGATCTCGACTGTATTGAAATTTTTACCGGGCTGGACAAATGGCGCATTTCCTGACTATCCGTTTCTTGACAGAATGGGTATCACCTTCCTCCTGACAGTTTTGATCATGGTACTGGTGAGCCTTTCTAAACCAAAACCAGAAGGCACACATGAAATTGAAGTAGATCCGTCGATGTTCAAAGTATCGAGAGGTTTTGTGATTGCGTCTATTCTCATTTGCGGTATATTGACGGCATTGTACACGGTATTCTGGTAATTCGGATGGCGTAGTGTTCCCGCAGATGACGCAGATCAATACGCTGATACGCAGATGATTTCTCTTGTTTTGAGGCAATCTGCGTATCAGCGTATTATCTGCGTCATTCCATCTAACAAACCTATTGCCCGGCTTATGGCCCCCTCTAAATCTCCCCCTTCAGGGGAGACTTCAGACTCCGAAATCAGTAGTTGACTATCTGTTTTGAGGTAAAATGAAATTGCATCCACAAGCGACCTAAAGTCTCCCCTGAAGGGGGAGATTTAGAGGGGGCCCTACGCCAGTCAGATGAAATGCCGCTGTTAGCAACCTTGTTCTACATCGACCAATGTCTTATAATCTGCGGGAACCCTACGCCATGCAATCATAGTTCAATGCTTAATTACTTCTTATCTTCCGATCCATACACCTTCTTCCGGTTCAGAATGTATCGGATACTAAACGCCGTATTGACCACACTCAATCCTTCATCAGCCCCAAAATAATACGCAGGACTCCAATCCACCTGTAAATTGATCGGCGAATTCAAGATCCTCCAGTCAAACCCGATCACCGGATTAACACCCATCTTCCCCCTCTTGAAATGATACGCCGGTCCCGCCCCAAGCAATGCCGAAAACTTATACCCTGCTAACGGTACATGCTTTTGTAAGGTTGCCGACCACATCATTCCATCGTAATCTTTCTCGAAGTTGTTAGCTACTATCGTCTCAAACGCAAAACTCTTATTAAAGAATTTTTTGTACGTAACACCCGCCGAACCACCAGCTCTTAATCCAACGCCAGATTCGCCTCCATTATACTGTGCATTACTTTGCTGAGCAATAAACAACCCTACCCCCATTACGGCAATCCATTTTGCTTTACTTAAAATTCTAGTCATAATACAGAATATTTGTGGCCATAACTAGCCAAGTATCATGCCTATACCCTTAACAAATGCCTAAAAACGAAGCATGTAGCTTTTATCCAGTCAATAAGCATGTTATATCATTACCGCAGCCGATTCTCTTTAACATACCTTTAAGAAGTTAAAAATCCGGGCATCATATATGGGATAAAAAATCCACACATTCACTCATTAAAAAGAGGCCTCATTGCAGAGGCCTCTTCATATCATTCTCCATCAACACGGATCTTATTCCGGTTTAATACCCCGGGTTCTGATACATTTTCTGAGGATCCAGCTTAAACTCATTGAATGGAATGGGGAAATAATAATCTTTTGTTGTGAAATTCGCTAAAGGAGAGTTATCAAAATCAGCTTGTTTCTTTCCTTTAAAATATTCAACCAACTGTTCTGCATTGAAGAAACGTAGCAGATCATGCCAGCGATGATGTTCAAATGCAAGCTCCACTCTTCTTTCATGCAAAATAGCCAGTTTCAATGTTGGATATTTCGCTGCATAAACGGGATCAGCAGTCATGGTTGCATAATCCGGACGCTGTGCGCGTGCACGGACCATATTCAGATAGTTGATCGCGCTTGCGTTATCATTCAGATACATTGACACTTCAGCCAGGTTCAGGATCACGTCTGCATACCGTATCAGGATCCAGTCATTACCACCATAACCGAGAGTGGTTGCCGCAGAACTTGCATCACGGAACTTGGTGATAAAGTACGCGTTGGTTGAAGCGGCGAATTTCACAGAAAAGTTTGTTCTCACATCACCCGTCTCAAATTCATTCAACAGATCTTTAGTGAACAAGCCGCCAGACCCCTGGGATGCAAATGGGGAATTGATCGTCTCCCCTTTCGCCTGGTTGTTTTTTGCAAGAGAAGAAGAATAGGAAGGATCACCCTGTTTGTAAACGATCTGCCAGATGATCTCTGCATTAGTTGCTTTTTTATTCACATCGAACACATCGGCAAAAGGAATGTCCGATAAGCTGCCGAATGTCTTCTGGTTAAAACAAGCGAGCAGATAGGTCTTTGCATTATTCAGATTCTCCGCTTTGTTGTCAGCTAAAGTTGTTGCCATGGTGAGATACACCTGTCCCAGTGTGGCGTTTGCTGCCTGCAAAGACACTTTACCTTTACCTGCCGCTGGCTGTACAACCGGAAGATTGCTGCCCACAACATCTTTCAGGTCGGCTACGATCTGCGCATAGACCTGTTCTCTCTTAACACGTGCAGTGATAGCTGTGGCCTGTTCTTCTGAACTAAGACGCTCTGTCACTAACGGCACATCACCAAACTCTCTCACCAGATTGTAATACATATACGCGCGAATGAATTTCAGCTCGGCGATATACTGCGTTTTTGTCGCTTCATTTGCAAACGAGATCTTATCAATAATCGACAGAACCATATTTGCTCTAGCGATCGGTACATACAGTGCCGACCAGTGGCTTTGAAGATAACTATTGCTTGGGACGAGTGCAAAAGCCGAGAACTGGAATGGCTCTCCATTGTTCGACTGGTTATCTGTTGTATTGATATCATCAGCACGATCATCCGTCCACAATGACGCGCCCTCTCCTACGCAGTTAGAGCTTCTGAGTGCCTGGTACACGCCGTATACAGCAGCGGTAACATCGTTTTCTGTTTTAATTCCATTATCAACCGACACGCCATTCGGGTTCGACTGCTCAACAAATGACTTTTTGCAGGCAGTCAGGCTCATAACAGCCAACCCTATAATGGAAACTGATATTATTTTTCGCATACTATTTTCTTTTAGCATTTAAAATTGAACCTTGATGCCTGTATTAAATGAACGGATCAGCGGATATTTACCATAGTCAACACCCGGAGTAAGGTTTGAACCGTTGTTGAAATCAACTTCAGGATTGTAACCAAGGTATTTTGTAACCGTGAAAGCATTATCCACAGACGCATACCATCTCAGTCCGCTTACGCTGATCTTCTTCAGGCCCGGAATTACACCTGTAAGGTTCACACCAACAGTGATGTTAGTACAACGGAAGAATGATCCATCCTGCAGATAGTAATCAGACAAACGTGTGCTGTTGCTTTGTGTGCCGCCACGTGATGCACGGTATTCATGACCATTGCCCGGATTCTGTTCGTTTCTGTAACGCTGATCTACTACTGAATACTGGTTACCCGAACCTTCCATGTTGCGGATATAGTAGTCCTGCCCATCGATCACTTTGTTTCCTTCCGAACCGTTGAAAGAGGCGCTAAAGTCAACGATCTTGTAGTTCATATTGATAGCAAAACCATAGGTAAAATCAGGGTACGGACTTCCAATCACGTCTTTATCAGCGTCAGTGATCAAACCATCGCCATTTCTGTCGATAAAGTAAAGATCACCTGCTCTCATCGGGGTTGTTGCGAAAGTAGAGATAGGAAATCCCTGCAGTTTATATCCCGCAGGAAACTTATTACCATTTGCTTTATAAACGGCCAGATCAGCATTTACATTCGCCATATCTGCTTCCCTTACCATTCCACCTACTCTTACACCATAGAAAGAACCAACAGGATCACCTTCGCGTGTTACGTGTGTGATATAGCTTCTTTCAGCGCCAGCTCTCTGAATTTCGCTTGCACCGCCAAGGCTTTTAACGTTGTTTGTATTCACGTTAATATTTCCGGCAAAGCTGAAGTTGAAGTCTTTTGCCTGGATCACTTTATAATCCAGTTGCAGATCAAAACCTCTGTTCTGCAGGTTTGAATTACGCAGGTTGGTCCACACTGTTGTTGTACCGGTTGCCGCAGTAATTGACTTCTGGAAAAGAAGGTTATAGGAACGGCTGATATAGTAGTTAAAATTAACAGCCAGACGGTTGTTCAAAGTTGTTGCATCAACACCGAAGTTGTATTGAGAAGTGGATTCCCATCCCAGTTTACCATCGGTGATACCGCCAGGCCATACGCCGTTATAAACCGTATTACCGATCACAACACCACCCGCACCAGTCAGGCCCTGCTCATAAAGGTAGTTAGGTATGTTATTGTTACCCGTCAGGCCCCAGCTTGCTCTCAGCTTTAGTGTTGAACCAGCGCCAAGCCATTCATCATAGAATGATTCGTTTGACACATTCCAGCCTGCAGATACCGATCCGAATTTACCCCAGCGATTCAGCGGACCGAATCTTGAAGAAGCATCAGCACGGAAAGAGCCCGTCAGGAAATAACGTTTATCGTAATCATACACCACACGTGCGAGATAGGAAACAAGCGTCGTAACTGATTTTCCCGTGTTGCCCTGCATGGTAAAGTCACCTGCGCTTGAACCACCGGCTGTGATCTCAGGCACCGCATCGTTGATAAAATTCTTTGCAGCCACAGCAACGAGATCGGTTTTTGTGCTTTGCGCTGTATAACCGATCAGTGCGTTGATATTCTGTTTTTGACCTATCTGTTTTTTATACGTCATCGTAAACTCAGCAAGCCTGTCCTGCATATCAAGGAAAGAAGCAGAAGCATTCGCTGCGGTGATCGACTGCTGAGAACCCGGAGGATTGATACCATTGCTCAGGTTGGTCGGAAAATAGTAATTGTATCTTTCGTTGTAAGTCTGCGCACCTAAATTCACTTTGAACAGGAGGTCGCGAACGATCTCATACGTCGCGCTTGCATTGAACGTGCCTCTTACGCCTTTACGGAAGATGCGTACACGCTCAGCCAGCGCCAGCGGGTTTTCGATTCCCTGGAAGGCATACGCATATCCATCCCATTGTGCACCTGCGCCTTTATCGGAAGTTAGCAGGCTTCCATCAGGGTTATACGCCGGGAAGATCGGCATATAAACCAACGCACCGAGGATCGGGCCCTGGTTGAAACGACCTTCCTGCACTTCGCGGTTGTCTGTACTTGTAACAAACATACTTGAGGAAACTTTCAGTTTTGGCGAAACATCGGCATCAATATTTGCACGCAGATTGACCCTTTTCTGATACGTGCTGCCAAGGATACCAGGCTGATCAAGATAGCCACCGCTTATCAGGTAGCGCGTATTACTGCTGCCACCGGAGAAAGACAGGTTATGCCTTTGCACCAGGGCATTGCCATATAAAACATCCTGCCAGTCTGTATCATATTGTGGCTGGATCACTTTCTGATTGGCAAAATCATAAAGCTCTTTGATGATGCAGACAGAACAATTCTGTTTCGTCTGGCCCGCTTTCGCAATGCGCGTATCATTATCATCAGAATAATAAGCATCGTTCCAGGGTATATTTTTTGAAATAAGAATGTCTTTGTAATTCTCATTACGGCCGCTTACAAAGAGGTCAGCGAACTGTGCGGAGTTCAACAGGTCAACTTTTTTGGCAAGCTGCTGGCGGCTCAACTGGTAATCATACGTCAACCGGCCTTTCCCCTGCTTTCCACGTTTGGTGGTGATCAGCACCACACCACCGGAAGCGCGCGATCCATAGATCGCAGCAGAAGCCGCATCTTTCAGGATCTCGATCGATTCGATATCGTCAGGATTGATGAATATATCGTTTCCGCCGGTATTGGGATTAACACCGCTGGTAGAGTTACCTCCGTTGCCCTGGCCTGAAGTAATGTTTCCACCTACAGCATATCCATCTACCACATATAGTGGTTCAGAGCTGGCATTCACCGAGCCGATACCCCTTACCCGGATCTTTGTGCCAGCATAAGGAGCTCCGCTCACCTGAGAGATCTGTACACCAGCTACTTTACCAACAAGTGCCTGACCGATCGTTGGGGTGCTGAGATTCATTTCGCTTGCCTTTACGCTGGATACAGCGCCGGTAAGATCCGTTTTACGCACACGCTGATAACCGACGTATACTTCCTCCAGCGTTTTTGTATCTTCCTTCATGCGAACAGAGATTGCAGAACCCGATACTGTTACTTCCTGCAGGATATATCCTACATACGAAAACACAAGCGTGTTACCTTCCTGTGCTTCTATTGTGAATTCACCTTTACTGTTTGTATTTGTTGCCGTCTTTGTTCCTTTCACCGTAACAGTCACACCTGTCATCGGCAGATCTTTCTCATCCGTCACTGTACCTGAAACCATTGCCGGCAACCGAAACTCATCATGATAATGATGACCCGCCGCCTGCAATGCCGGCAAACCCGCTCCACAGGCTGCCAACAACAATACTGACCAACGGCTAAGCAGCTTGTGCTTCAAGCCATTCCCGGTAGATGTTTTTGTTTGCATACGTTTTAATGTTAGTTGTTAGTTGATTTGCGAAAAATTTACCAGGCAATGCTCATCGTGTTGACATTATTCCTGCGGGAAGAACTCACCGCTACTCCTTTTTTATCATCTTTCAAAAAAGTAAACCCTTCCAGTTCATCGGCCCTGTCGAGATCGATTGAGCGGATCACTTCTTCTTTACCGGAGGCGATCGATTTGTCAAAGTCAACAAAAGTGAACCTCCATCTTCTTCCTTCGACCTGATTCTGGATCAGCACGAGAATGCCTTTCTCCGGAATCCATTTCAGGTTCTGCACCCAGGGAGAGCAGGTGAACTTTTTATAAACAACACCTTTCTCAGAAGTCTTCTTCGCTTTAGCCAGCAATGCAGGATCATACAATCTCACTTCGTTGTTCTTACCACCATAATCCGCTGTGGCGACATAGCTTTTCCCTTTATATTTTACATACTCGGGGCGTGTACCCTGGATACACGCATCGTCTTCAATTGTGTTCAGCAGATTGCCATCAAGTGTACCGGTGGTTTGTAAACCTTTCCAGTCAACACAATAGATCACAGCTCTCCATAATGTACCTTCTATATTAAGACGGATGCTGTTGCCAATAAAAACAGGATCCTTTCCATTGTAAGCAATACCTGTGGGATGATTGATGACATCCGTATCCTTAATAGTGAGCTTTATCTCTTTGCCAATATGCAAAAGGCTATCGCCATCCTGCTTGTATTCCCGGATCACACCGATCTCCCGATCTCCATATAAAAACAACCGACCATCGAGGTTAGAGATTCCCTGGCAGGCACCAAGCGAATCGACACTCTGGGTTTTTTCGATTTTGATATCGATGGCATAATTGAATGCCAGCATCAGAAAGCCTGATGAAAGGATCAACGAAGCAAGAATATATTTCATAACAGAGTTGTTTGCGGATCAGGGATCCATTGGTTCTTTGGGATTGAGATGTAATGCATCAAGCAGCGGATAGAACTCCAATTCTGTTTCGCTTAGACGAACACCATTTCTATACGGCGCTTCATTTAATTCACGAAGACAACGGGCAATCAGTGTTTTCTCAATCATCGTGCTCTGACCGCGTGTAGTGCAGCTGATACCCGGTTTATCGAGGGGAATGCCGTAGCGAAACATCAGTCTTACCGTGTTCCGCATGTTGGTTGTTGTATGCCGTGCATGCGGCTCGATGATGATCGCATTTGCCGGCACCTTGCATTTCTCGATCAGGTAAGCTTTCATCTCCGTTGCTTCGCAGTATTTCGTTTTGAACGGATGAACCCTTCCACCGGAAGGAACGATGAATGGAGCCACACCGGCGTGATATTGCATAGCCGCCAGTCTGCAGCGAAGCATTCCTTCAGCGCTTAGCGGCACTGCTGGATCTTCCGGACCAGCACCCGGCAACATGATAACCGCGTATTTATAATTATCCCATTTGATCGTTTTAACCCGATCAAACGCAGCTTTGTTTTCTCCGGCAGCCATTGGTTCAAAATCTGCTGCCTGCTCGCGTTCATTGATCTCGATAAAGCGAAGAGCGGCAGTAAGGGAAGGTTGAAAGAATGCCGGCTTTTTATTATTCTCCTGCGCAACGAGATAACTTGTATTATATAGAAGGCTTACATAAGCAGGATTGAATTGCGTTCTGTCCTTTGGATCACGCGTATCATAACTGATCGAATCAATATTCGGATAATTTGGTCTCTGACCTTCGGCATAAACGCCAATAGCAAAGTTGATGCCTTCTGCATCCTGGATCCAGGCTCTCTCGAGCATTTCGGCAGCAGGAAGATTCTGGAACAGGATATATGTTCCGGATGGAATAAGATGATCTTTAACAAGCTTACCCAAAGCATTGGTTGGCTGGTAAAGTTCTTTCAGTTTCTGTGCGATCCGCTTGATCTCCTCATCACTGAATTTTAAAGAGCGGGTGTAACAGAACCCATCCCTGGCGCAGGTCTTCAGGCCAGCATTGACCGAGTCAATTTTTGCACGTCCCATTGCATTAAGCAAAGGATCAGCATCGAAGATCTTTTTTACATCAGGAAGTTGTTGGAATAAGGTGAGGAGATAGTAATTCTTGGATTGAACGTAGTTGTTTGCGGCTAGTAATTTGTATCGGGGGTCGGGGTGATTGGATTGAGAGAAAGACAGCTGCACAAATAGTATGCAGCAACACACAGCCAGTAATTTCAGCGTTGACATAAGCAGAGAAGATTTTGCGGGTGCAAAGTCGTCTCTTTAACTACTCCAAAAATGTCACAAAGAAGAATTAATAATTAGGTGGCGGTTATTTTACGTTTTCTTAATACCGGGATTCGTTAAAAAAAAGAACATTATACCATTCGGATGGCGTAGGTTCCCGCAAATATGCAGATGACTCTCTGGTGTTATCATCTAATCTGCATATCTGCGGTTTAATCTGCGAGATCTGCGGGAACCTACGCCACCCGAACTTCAGAATACCACGGTTACTTCCCAGGAACTCGCGTCTCCCTGAGGTCATCAAGTATAGGCTTGTTAAGACTTGATAACGTTGACTGCTCAGGTTTCAGCAATTCCAGCATCACGATCTCGTTCTCTCCCTTCTTCAACCATTCCGCAGGAAGATAGATCGTCTGTTGAGGCCCGACAGACCAGTATCTGCCAAGGTTATGTCCATTCACCCAGACACTTCCCTTGCCCCAGTTCCGCAGATCCAGGTAAGTATCTGCCGTTTCAGTTAAGCTAAACGTCGCTTTCTTTAAAGAAGGATTACTGCTCATTGATGAAGTGGCAGGTAGTTTTATATCGTTGATATTTTTGAATGGTAAGGAATAGTTCTCCCAGTTCTTCCATTCTTCTCCATTAAACAACACCTTTTCGGTAATACCCTTTGTATTCTTCAAAAGATTCGGTCCATAATTGATCCGTCCCATGTTTTCAACCAGTACATCGATGGTAACGGTTCCGGCAGGAAGATCAACAAGCAGACTGTCTTCTTTGAACCGGCGATCAAGTGCTCCCACTTTCCTGCCATTCACCATCACAACGCCGTAGTCTCTCAGCTCTTTTATTTTCAACACACCTTTACGACCACCTTGCTGTTTGGTGCGATATAACACAAACCCATAAGCCTGGTTCAATTTTTCGAATGTCATCGGAGATGAAGATTGCTTCGGCGTTGGAAGAATGTTCAGCAGGTCGATTGATGTTTCAAATTTGACTTCAGGAAGCTGCATCGTTGGTTTTGCTTTGGGAATTTCAGGTAGTTTTGTGCCCGCAGGAAGATTTTTCAGGATGGCCTCGCGGAACAATTCAAACTTTCTCGTAGCATTACCCGCTTCATCCAACGGTGCGTCATAATCATAGCTGCTGATCTGGGGTTCATAATAACCGGTATCGTAACAATTCGCGCCATTCATAAAGTCACGCGTCGTACCGCCATGAAACATATACATATTGATGGAAATTCCCGCAGCAAGGGCAGTGTCAAGATTAGCCGCGTAGCCTTCGGGAGCGACGGTATGATGTTTCATTCCCCACCAGTCGAACCATGCCGGGTACCATTCCGCAACGTAATACGGGCCTTTTCCGCCATGATATTTGTTCACAAGCGATTTTACTTCTTCGGGCTTATCAATACCATTCACCGCCGTCAGCATTCCCGGCAGATATCCCTCTCCGAGATACTTTACTGCATCACAGGTATAGAGATAACAATCGAAGCCTGCCGCTTTGAACAGTTGCTGGTTTTGTTCCAGATATTTCCTGTCTGAGCCATACGCACCATATTCGTTCTCCAACTGAACCATAAGGATGTTCCCGCCATTTGTCACAAGCAAAGGCGCCAGTTGCTTACCCACTTCATTGATGTACTTTGTATATTCCTCCATATATTTCTTCTCCGTGCTTCTTACGACAAGGCCCTCTTCATTCTGCAACCAGTAGGGATATCCTCCATATTCCCATTCTGCACACACATACGGGCTCGGGCGAAGCACCACCCACAGACCTTCTTCTTTTGCGATCTTCACAAACTCTGCGATATCATTATTCCCAGAAAAATCGAATACATCTTTTTCAGGCTCGTGGAGATTCCAGAATACATACGTGCCGATCGTATTCAAGCCCATTGCTTTGGCCATCTGCATCCGCTGACGCCATGCTTCCCGCGGCACGCGTGGATAATGGATCTCACCCGAGATCATCTGGAATGGCTTACCATCCAGTAAAAAATGTTCATCATTGTAAGAGAAACTGTGCTTTTGCTGTGCGTTTTTCGTTGAGCACCCAAACGTAAAACCCACCAGCACCAACAAACAAAAAATGAAAGACCGACTACTCATACTAAACTTCTTTTTTATTGTACACCTGTCAGCATACAGATTAAATTAACTAAGACCTTTTGCCGCGATTAAGCTCATGCACCACTGGAGGAAGCCCCGGAGATGTTACAGTGATCTTTACCGGCTTCTTATTTCCCAATGGCTTTATGTACACCATCACCGGGCCATTTACTACTGGCTTAGTTGAAGACTGATACGATGAAGTATCTGCCAGATTACTATTCTCGATACCTAACAGCTTTCCCCCACCTTCTACGTTAACCGTGATTGCATTTCCCGGGCGATAGAGTTCGTTGCCCTTATCATCAGTAATGGATACACTCATTTGGATCACTGCACCTGGAGATTTGATCAGCGGATGCGAATAGAACGACGTTTTTATGGCTGCCGCCGCACCTGTTGTCTGCAGCATTTTACTGGCAACCTCTTTGCCATTCGCATAAGCTTTTGCTACTACTTTACCGGACGCATACACCGTATTCCAGTTAAAGATCCCATTGCGGGAATCTGCTTTTGTTTGTTTGCCGATTGAGCGATCATTCACGAACACTTCCACTTCATCACAATTGGAAAAACAACGGATGCTGATTGAATCTCCTTCCTTTCGGTTCCAATTCAATTCAGCTCGTTTCTGCGTCCAGTTACCGTTATCTTCCCGTCTGCTTATAGTACTGGTGCCGAGATATAAAACAGGGTTATCACTCCATAAACTCTGACGGAAGAAATATTCCGGTTTAGGAAAACCACCAAGCGTAAGAAGTCCCGCTCCGTTGCTGCGCGTTGGCCACTGGCCCGCTTCTCCCATATAATCAATTCCCGTCCATAGATATTGCGCGGAAATAAAGTCATTTTTTGCCACTTCCATCCAGGCGCTGTGTTGCATACCATTCTCACTTCCATAGATGATGCGTTTGGGATAGACGATATGATCCGAATCATACCTGTACTCCTGGTAATTATAACCAACGATATCCAGGTTTCCGGGATAGCTGGTTGTATTGGACATTACAACACCGGCGAGAGCAGCTGTTACCGGTCTGCTGGTATCCAGCGCTTTTACCGCCTTGACCAGTCCCGCAGACAGCTCACCCAGACGTGCCGCAGGAGGATGGTCAGGCAGAAATCCTTTTCCATAGATCTGCGGATTACGGCCACTACTCAACACTTCATGTGAATAAGGATCGTTCGGATAATCGATCTCATTCCCGATGCTCCACATAATGACCGAAGGCCGGTTCTGATTGCGCAGCACCATTGCTTCAATATCTTTTACCGACCAATCGGCAAAGTATTCATGATACCCATCTTTACCGGGTGTTCCTTTATTCCAGCCGCTGATCCATTTATTCTTACCCTGCTCCCATTCATCAAATGCTTCATCCATCACCAGGAAACCCATCTTATCACAAAGACGATAGAGATATTCTGCATGCGGATTATGCGCCATGCGGATGGAATTACAACCGCCTTCTTTCAGCAAGGCAAGCCTTCGCACCCACACTTCTTCCGGCACGGCCACACCCAACACACCCGCATCGTCATGCACACAAACACCCTTGAGTTTCATCGATACGCCATTTAAGGCGAACCCCTTGCCGGCATCAAAGCTGAATGAACGTATGCCGACTTCATCAGACCACTCATCAGAAAGCTTTCCATCTGCCAGTACTCTTACGTGCAATGAATACAAGTACGGATCATCCACTGACCACAGTTTCGGGTTAATTACATCCATAGACATGGAAGTAGTCAACACCGAGTCGGCAGATGTATTTAAACTCACTGTTCTTGCGGCAACATCCCTGCCCGATGCATCGCTTAAGATCGCCTGGATCTCGAGCTTCTTCGCACTTCCCTTTTCCACCGATACTTTCACAGAAGCTGTGGCCCCTTTATCATTAACAGCACTTGTTGAAAAGAAAACACCCCACTCGCTGATATGAGCAGGATTCACGATACGCAGATGAACATCTCGGTAAATACCCGAGCCGGTATACCAGCGCGAGTCTGCAAACTTTGTATGATCTGCTTTTACAGCGATGGTGTTTACGCCATCAGGTTTTAGATATGGCGTCAGATCATAACTGAAAGCAACAAATCCATTGGGTCTTTTTCCCAGATAATGGCCATTGATCCAGACTTCGCTGTTATTATAAACCCCATCAAAATGAATAGATACTTTTTTATTTTTCCAGGAAGATTGAGTAGCAAATGTGTTTCTGTACCACCCAATCCCTCCGGGCAGATAACCTGTAGCACTTGCCCATTGATTGCTGAACGGCATTTCAATACTCCAATCGTGCGGCAGATCAAGTTTTCTCCATGCAGCATCATTATAAGCAACCTGCTCTGCGCCTTTTGCATCACCTGCATTGAATTTCCAGTTTGCATTGAACAACAATTCCTGCCTTACAGATTGCGCCGTCGTCTGCAATTGCACACACAAAAGCAGGCATGCAAGTATTAATTTGCCTATCATCATAGGTTGAATTTTTATGGTTGACTATTCCATTACGATTGTAGTAACACTTCTCGGTTCCAGTATGATGCCGGATCCGGCGGACTGATACTGCAGTTTTTTTGAATCACTGGTGGTATAAGCGCTTTTTTTAGAAAATGCTTTACCACCCAACGCGTCCAGTTTGATGTTTAATGAAGATGTACTTGTATTAGTCAGCACCACGACCAGTTTCCTTTTCTTTTCGTCGGTAAATGCCGCAACCAGACAGTCAGCATTACCGGATGAAGCATCTACCCGTTTCATTCCCGGGCGGACAAAACGGCTGTAGTTTCCCATTACCCAAAGCATTTTACTATCCGTAAACCAGCCATTGGTTTTATTTTTCTCCACGTAAACCAACCCGTCCTTATAATCATACGCAGAAACCGCCAGCCACCACTGCCAGGCGGTAGCATTGCCGGCAACGATATCCTGGTACATCACTTTCGCAACATAGAGTCCCGCGTTAATACCGGTATCACGTTTACTTCCGTTGATCTCGCCTCCATTGTCACCAAGAATACAATATTCAGATTGCCAGTAAGACAACCCTTTAATACCAGCGACCTTCTCTGCTAGTTCCGTCCTCAGTTTCAGTCCCGCCTCAAATGGTGATGTACTGAAATAACTGTGCGCAGCTACTGCCGGATATAGATTTTTCAGATTGCCCACATAATGCGCCCCTCCGGGGGAAAACAATTCCTGCAATTGATTTCCTCTTCCGGGTTTATCATCTTCCCTGAGGAGATACTTGATATGACCGGACTCAGTCAATAATATTTTTGAAGATAATTTCTGTTTGGAAATAGCAGCATCCAGACTACCTGCGAAACCTGCGAGCGTTTTATTACTTGCAGGATTTCCTTCCTGTCCCCCATCACTCCAATCCCATTGAGGTTCATTGATTGGACTGATGAACGGAATCCTGATCCCGTTTCTTTTCTCCAATTGCTTTACCGCTTTAACAATATAATCAGCCGTTTTATCAAAAGCCGATGCGTCAAGATTATCTTCACCGGCTTTTGATGAAAATGCTTTATTGTTTTTTGTGAATTGTACCGGCGGACTATTCAGGAACACCAGGAACTCCGGCACCTTTCTTTTTTTTGCCGCCAGTAAGAACCATTGCTGTCCCGCCTGCAAAGACGCGTCAATATTTCCGTTTGCATCCAGCAGTGACTCTGCGCGGCGCCATTCATCACGGATACCACTTGCACTGCCTTGTTGTGTACTACCTCCGCCGAGATTGAATCGCCAGAGGGAAAGACCGATGCCCTTGGGCGAGCCGTCAGCTTTTGTATCAAGGCTGAATAACCAATCTGCGATACTGTCTTTTTTTGCCTGCGGCCAATTACCTACAAATTGGCAGGCCCAGGCATCCGACGCACCAAAGTTTTGCATGGTTTGAAAAACCCGGCGGGTATCGATTGTAATGCTCACATCTGTTGATTGTGCGTATGCCGCCTGCAATAAACACGGAATAGAGAAGCACGTAAAAGCGAAACGAATTGATCTAAACATAATCGAACCTACCGGGTTTTATTCGATGTTGGATGATCGATGTTCGATGGTTGATGGTCGATGGCTTGGAACCTGTTCCACTCTCGACCATCGACCATCCAACATCGAACATCGCATTAATAGCCTGTATTCTGCTGTAAACGATTACCTGACGACTGGATCTCCGCTCTTGGGATCGGCAGCCAATAATGCTTGGTTTCAAACCGGCGACCATCAAGGGCAACCTTAGTTGCATACGTATAAGTATTTCCTGTCTTTGTGATCGTAATACCATTTGCAGGTTTGTTTTCTGTTACGTCTGCGATCTTCCATCTTCTTACATCATAAAAACGATGTTCTTCAAAGGCCAGCTCAACCCTTCTTTCGGACCACACGATCTCTCTGAATGCATCTTTCGACAGACCCGCAGCAACCGCCGGCATATTCACGCCTGTTCTTGCCCTTACAAGATTCAGTGCCTGACGGGCGCTTAGTGTAGAACCAGAAGGAACGACATCCGGCCCGTAAGCTTCATTCGCTGCTTCTGCAAAGTTCAGCAGAATTTCTGCATAGCGGAAATAGTTCCATGGCTGAAACCCTGCATTCCCCCACGGGTTCTGCAATGGATAGGCGTCATTCATAAATTTCTTCAGATAATAACCGGTTTTGGATGTGTTCCAGTTATCCGGTCCGTCTTTACTGTCCTTGCCTCCGGGAATAAAGGTCTCAATAGTTGCACTACGATAAGTTGAGCCATTATACAAAACGGTTGCATAAAAGCGGGGATCACGGTTGAGGTATGGGTTGTTCGGATCATATCCTGAAGTAGCATCTGTAATTGTTTTGCCATTATTCATCCTGTAGTCATCCACCAGGTTCTGCAGAGGAAGATTGCCACCCCAACCGCCATAGCTGTTCGGACCATTGGCGATCTCCATATGAACGTGTCCTGCATTTCTTGTGTACAATCTGGCAAAGATCACTTCTGTGTTGGATGTTGACTGGAACAGCTTGCCGTAACCATCCTGTGCGATGCTGTATTTATTCAGTGACATTACCGCCTGCGCAGCAGTAGCTGCCGCTTCCCAGGTGCCGGTTGCATATAACGGACTTGCTGCATACAGCTGCAATCTTGACTTCAGTGCGAGTGCAGCACCACGTGTAGCACGTCCCAGGGGCCAGTTGCCGCCATTATCAACAGGTAAACCAGCTGCAGCCGCATCCAGTTCAGCCAGAACATAATCCATGCTCTCCTTTAATGTGGCCCGTTTGAACAGCGCCTCATCCTGCAGGTTATCGGCAAGTGAATAAACTTTGTCGCCCATGAGCACTACGCCGCCATAGTTACGGATAAGATCATGATAGCGGAACGCGCGGATAAAACGAAGCTCTGCACGAAGCCTGGTCTTATGTTCAGCACTCATCGTAATACCGTCGATACCGTTCAGCGCGAAATTACATTCGCGGATGCTGCGATAGCTGCGTGGCCAGATGGTACCGGCCATTCCTAGATTCTCCGGTGCAAGCAAGCCCCGCTGGATGGTCCAGGTATTATCATCATTATTATAAATGGATTCATCAGTGATGGAACTCCACATGCTGTATTCAAAACCGCGACCAAAACCAGGATCGGTGCCATCGCCTTCTTTGTCCTGCAGTCTTGCACCGATATAGCGGTTTACGACGAATGCTTCAAATACGACTGAATCACTCAGCACCACTGTTTCAGCGATCTTATCAGTGGGTTCAATTTCCAGGAAATCTTTTTTGCATGATACGAGGCTGATCGCCATCGCCGCTCCGCAAAGTATATGAGGAATATATCTTGTTTTCATTGTAATCTTTTTTGTGTTAGAACCTGAGGTTTACGCCAACGTTGATGATCTTCTGTTGAGGATAGAACTGTCCGCTTCCGCTGCTGCCTTCCGGATCATAGTCTTTCACTTTGGTAATGGTGAAGAGGTTGAAGGCATTCAGGTACACGCGGGCAGATTGCATCCGGAGGCGTGACAGGAATGAACCGGCCAGGTTATAACCCAGTTCAATGTTTTTCATACGGAGGAATGAAGCATCATTCAGCCAGAAGGTGCTGTTATACAAACCACCGTTTACAGAAGCAGAAGCACGTGTATCCGCACGGGGAAAACTTCCGTTTGTATTCGTCGGGCTCCAGCGATTGTCAGCCCAGCTGCTATAGAAGTTACCAACAGTACCAGATTCAGGTAATACATACTGACTAACCTGTGCCTGCCCTGCCAGTACAAACGAAAGATCAAAGTTTTCATAGTCAAACGAGAATACCGCACCATAAGTGATACGCGGAATATTTCCGTACTTGCTTCTCACCTGATCATCAGCAGTGATCTTTCCATCTTTGTTATAATCTTCGTAAATAAGATCTCCGGGCTGTGCACCTGGCAAATGAATGCTCTGATCGATCTCCGCCTGCGTACGATAAATACCCAGTGAATTATACAACAGGTATGTATTCAGCGGGTGACCAGTCTGGCGCTGATAAGGCAATACACCAGCGGCTTCATCTATGAATACGATATTGCTCTTTGCATAAGTGAAGTTCCCATTGATGCTATAGCGAAGCTTTCCCTTACGGTTGGTATAACCCAATGTTGCCTCAATACCATTACTATTCACCTTACCGATATTTTCAGAAGGCACCAGCGGATCTCCACCAAATGGGTTGACGATACCGGATACAAAAGGGATGGATGCATTACGCACCGCCAGGATATTGGAACGCTGCTGACGGAAATAGATAAATTCGAAATTGAAATTCTCAAACACTATACCTTCCAGAGCGATATCCGTTTTACGCGAATCTTCCCAGTGGATGCTTGTATTGGCAAGCTTTGTCAGATCAAGACCGGGAACGATCACCTGTCCGTTTCCTGTTTCAACCACAAACTGATTTTTCAGCGAGTAGTTGGTAAAATACTGGAACAAGCCCACATTGTCATTACCCAATGCACCATAAGACGCACGCAGTTTAAGATCTTTTACAAAAGAAACATTGTTCATGAAGGCTTCCTTTGAAATACGCCAGCCCACTGACGCTGACGGGAAATAACCATACTGATTTCCTTTAGGAAAAGTAGATGAACCATCTATACGCATCTGCACGTCCGCAAGGTATTTCTCGTCAAAATCATAAGCGAGTTTACCAAAATAGCTTTTGCGGGTGAAACGATAGCTGCTGCCGCTATTATCGCGATCAGTTGCTGCCGTACCGCCCTGAGACAGTTCCGGCGTAAGAATACTCAGGAAGTTGATCCTTGAAGCGCCCATATTATCCCTTCTGATGCTGCTTTGCTCATAACCGATGAAAGTGTTCAGGCCGTGGTTGCCAAAACGTCTGCTGAAGTTAAGCTTGATATTGTAGGTGGTCTGACCAAGGTTCTGCTGACTTTGATTCAATGAAGCCGCATTATTACTGCCGCCTACAATACGCGATGTATACGCATCCGTGTTGCGGTTGTATGAATACAGCAGGTAAGGAACGCTGAATGTTTTGCTGAATGACCATGATTTATCAAAAGCTGCAAAACCATCAACAGATAATCCCTTCACCGCAGCGATATTATAGCTTGCTTTCAGGATACCGTTAAATACTTGTGTCGGATTGTTGGTGATACCACCGATATCCGTAGCCATCATTACCGGGTTGCTTCCTTCAATTCCATTGGAAGGAAGTCCGTTCGGATACCTGGCAGGAATGGTTGAATAAGCACGATAAATAGAACGGAAGATATCACCGGCGCCGGCAACGGGATACTGACGGTCCTCTTCTCTTCCGGAGAGATAAAGACCTACCTTAAAATCTTTGGTAATATTGGCGTCGATATTTGAGCGAAAGCTGTATTGCTTGTATTTCGTTGCACCATTCTTATACAAGCCATCCTGGTACACCGCACCTGCGGATACATAATAACGGACATTTTCAGAACCGCCGGCAACCGAAACGTTTGCCTGATTTTGCAAAGCAGAACCATTCAGCGTTTCTTTTGCCCAATCAGTATTAGGATAGTTCAGTGGATCACTGCCATTCGCGAATTTGGCGATATCATCAGCGGAATACTGCTGATTCATTCCACCCGCTTTATTATTATAGTAAGCGATCTCATTCATCAGCGTTGCATAAGTGGCTGCATCGGCCATTTTAGGCAAACGTGTTGGAGACGAAAAACCCTGGTTAAAGCTCGCGTCGATGGTTGGTTTTCCCGATTTACCACGTTTTGTGGTAACAAGGATCACCCCATTTGCTGCCCGGCTACCATAGATCGCGGCCGAAGCATCTTTCAACACAGAAATGCTTTCGATATCATTGGGGTTGAGGCGTTCAAGACCGCCAACCTGACCGGGAACTCCGTCCACCACGATCAGCACATCATTATTACCGGTTGTTGCCAGACCTCGGATCGTAAAAGAGGATCCGTCATAACCCGGCTCACCTGCGCGGTTATTGATCACGATACCGGAAAACCGGCCGGCAAGTGAGTTGGAAACGTTAGGCTGAGGACTTTTTACCAGGTCAGCGCCTTTCACTACGGAGATAGACCCGGTAACCGTCGCCTTACGCTGTGTGTTATATCCCACCACGACCACTTCACCGAGGTTGCCGCTTACCAGTTCCAGCTGGACCTGCATTTCGGAGGAAGCATCAGCCGCCACTTCATAAGGCGTGTAATTTACGTGGGAAAAGGAAAGCACAGCGCCTGCAGGAGCACTCAAAGAAAACCGGCCCTGCTCATCCGTTGTGGTGGCAGTGCTGCTTCCCTTTACGGTGACGGTAACTCCGGGCACCGGCGTACCGGCGGATTGCACAACACCTTTAATGGTCTGCTGCGCAAAAAGCGTGTTTGAAATAAAAAGGAGGAAAAAATAAAATAACCGATTCGGGCGGGGGAGCGAAAATCGCGCCGCCCTGGGGCATGGCAGTAGTCGTCTCATAAGAGCAAGCAAGTTTTTATTTTAAAAAGGATTTGAGGAACAACACGGAGTTGGCCCTCGCGTCGTGTAAGATAAAATCATGCCTGACCGAAAGAGGGTGGATTATCGGGTAAAAAATAGGGGGTAAATTGTTATTGTCAATTTACCCCCGGCGAGTCGAATTGATTTTCAATTAGTAAGAGCTTTGGGGCGAATGGTCGAACGTCTGTTGATGAACGGTGTGAAGTTGGGAGTTTGGACGGCGAGACCACTTTGCCCGGGACAAAACATCCTTAACCCACGCATCACTGATCTGATTTCAGCAAATTCAAATCCCCGTTAAAAGACTGCCTGTACTTCTTTATATACTCCGATGGCGTCATGCCGAACAGTTTTACAAACTGCTCCCGGAAATACCGGACATCGCCAATGCCGACCTGGAAGGCCGCCTGGTTCACGTTCATTCGCTCCCGGATCATCAGCACAGCAGCCCGGCGAAGCCGGATCGAACGGACAAAAGCGTTTAGCGATTGCCCCGAAATATGCTTTACCTTATTATACAGAGCAGACCGGCTCATGCCCATGGCGCGGGCAAACTGCTGAATTGTAAAGTTTTCTGTCTCGATATTGTCCTCCACCAATTGGATACACTGCTTTAGAAAATCCCGATATTCCGCCGGAACCTTTACCGCTGAATCCTGCAATGTGATCTTCTCAAAGAAATACCGCTGTATTGCGTTGCGGTTTTTCAGGGTGCTGTTGACGCGGGCGAGCAGCAACTGGGCGTCAAAAGGTTTGGTAATATAATCATCTGCGCCGCCTTCAATTCCCTGCAATTGCGCTTCGGCGGAAGAAGAAGCCGTAAGCAGAATAACAGGAATATGCCCCAGGATCTCAGAACGTTTCAACCGGCGGCAGAGCTCCAGGCCATCTATACCGTCCATGTTCACATCGCTGATGATGAGATCAGGGAGATGCTGACCGGCCATATTAAAACCTTCCAATCCATTGGTCGCGGTGAAAATGACATAGTTCTTTTGAAAAATATGTTGCAGGTACTCGCGCATCTCCGTGTTGTCATCCACTACCAGGATCGTCTTTTTGTCGGTGACCAGTTCCTCAGACAATTCTGCGGAAGGCGATTTTGTGTGATGAACGACCGGCACTTGTTCTTCGATCAACTCACCTAGTAACTGATGCTCACTTTCCACTTCTGCAAGAATATGCCCCTCAGGTAAATGATCTTTTCCTTTTTTCAGCGAGATCACAAACTCACTCCCCTGCCCCTCCACACTATGCAGGCTGATCGTTCCTCCATGACTTTCAATAAATGCTTTTGACAGATATAAGCCGATCCCGAATCCTGTCTTTGGCGCGCGCGCAGATGCCTGCTGAAATCTTTCAAACACACGCCCGAGATCTTCTTTATTAATACCAGATCCTGTATCACTGACATGAATAGCGACGCCGTCATTGGTCTCTTCCAACCGGCACTCGATCGTTCCTCCGGAGGGAGTGTATTTAAACGCATTGGAAAAAAGATTGAATAAAACGATCTCCAGTTTCTCATTATCCGCATAGATCTCCAGCGGATGGTCGGGTGCGATAAAATTAAACCTGATCTGTTTTGTCTTTGCCTGCTGCACAAAACACTGGAATACTTCATTGCAGATCACAACAACATTCAACCGGGAGATCTTCAGCACATCGGCACCGCTATCCGCTTTGCGGAACAACAGCAATTGATCCACCAGGCTCAGCAGACGACGGGCATTGCGATACACAATGTTCAATTCCTGTTTATCTTTCTCGGGTTCTTTTCCCTGGATGATCTCGCGAAGCGGGTTGATGATCAGCGAAACGGGTGTTCTGAACTCATGCGCCACATTGGTGAAGAAAGAAAGTTTTTTCTCCGTCAGTTCCCTGTCCTTTTCGTTTTCGATATGCGCAAGCTTTATTTCATAACGAAGACGTTCCTGCCTTTTTGTATAACGGATATAAACGTATATCGCCATCAGGGCTCCCATCACATAAAGTGTATACGCCCACCAGGTACGATACCACGGAGGAAGCACAATGATCTCCAGCAACGGCTTAGCATCGCTCCATTTGCCATCGGGCGTCTTGATCTTCACATAGAATGAATAATTTCCTTCCTGCAAACGCGAGTAGTTGGCAGTTCTGATACTATTGACATAATTCCAGCTCTTATCCCAACCATCCAGCATATACGCATAGCTGATCTTATCTGCATCCGAATATGCGAGGGCAAGAAAATCCAGCGAAAGAACGGCACGATCATACGGCATTTGTACACGGCGTATATTTTCATTTTCGCGCAGCGTAATATATGCGGGGACCTCTGCGGCAGGTTTGCTGTCAATCGTCAGACCAGTCAGAAATATTCCGGGCGACACTGGTTCGTCACGTACACTGTCCGGATAAAACACATTGAATCCATTGATACCTCCAAACACAAACTCTCCATTACGAAGGGCAACAGCTGCGTTAAAACTGAATTGGTTGTTTTGCAATCCGTCAAGGCGGGAATAATTCCGGAAGGCTTTTGCTTTTACATCAAACCTGGAAAGACCATTGTACGTGCTCAGCCATAAATTCCCGTTTTTATCTTCCAGCATTCTTAACACCGTATTGTTTGGCAATCCTTCATTCGTGGTAAACTGCTCATATTTTCCGGTGTTCCGGTCAAACAACAACAAACCTCCCTCCTGTGTTCCGATCCAGAAATTATGCAGGGCATCTTCATGTATACTACGGATGGTATAGCCAACAGGATATACCTGATGCTTTTTTGTTGTACGATCGATCCGGATCAGCTCCGCATAATTACCTCCCCAGAGATCTCCCTTGCTGTCTTCACTCATGCATTGCAGGTTCTGTATTGCATCATCAAAAAGAACAAACCCATCTTTTGCCGGATCATAATAGTAAAGCGATCCATCATTGGTAGCGCTGGCCCAGAGTTTTTTATATTTATCCTGGTAAAGAAACCAGACATTATTTTCGTTCTCTCCTGTTTTATCATTGAACAGTCTGTACTGTTTGAATTGTTTGGTTGCCGGATCAAAACGGCTCACACCTCCAAACCAGGTAGAGACCCAGGTATGATCATTTTCATCACAAAAAATATTGGTGATAAAATTGCTGCTGACAGCGCCGGGGACCGACGGTTTTCTGCGATATTCCTGGAATGAATTGGTTTTTCTGTTCCAGTATTTCAATCCGGCGCCATCGGTACCGATCCAGAGATTGCCGGTTTTGTCTTCACAAAAAGAAAGAATAAAATTATCAGCAGCGTCTGTTTGTCCGGGCTTTGTATATGCCACCTGTCTGAATCTCTCCACATGCGGTTCAATGATATTAATACCTCCGCGTAAAGTGCCGATCCATTTGCGGCCATCTTTATCCTCATAGATGGAATAAACCGCATTGCTGTTAATAGGAGATCGCCCCTCCCGGTCAGTAAATATTTTTGCCTGAGAAGAAGAACTGTCCAGCACCAATAAACCTCCGCCATCGGAGGCGATCCACAACAGGCCTTTGCTGTCTTCAGAAATACTTACCACCTTACTGGGAGATGCAAGATAGCTGGCTGAATACTGACCGGTTCTCTCCTCATACCTGTAAACACCTTTTTCATTACCTAACCAAAGCGCGCCTGTAGAAGATCGTTTGAAACAATTGGCCTGTCTGATCTGGTCATTTACCAATGAAAGATTCGCTGTACGCGTATTATATCTGAATAAACCCTGTTGCTGTATAAAGATCCATACGTTTCCATCTGCACCAGCTTCAATTGCGGTAACATCGTAATTATTCCGATTGCTATTGTTTCCTGGCAGCGAGATCAGCTTCCCTGTTTTTGATCCGGCTTCAAACACCAGCAAACCAGAGTGATTAGTTCCAATCAATATTCTCTCTCCGATAGCTTTTACAATGTGGACGTTGTCTTTTACCGGTAAAGCCTTTTTCTGATCCGGGCTGATATAGTACACCGCTTCAAACGCAGACCTGGACGGATCAAAAAGACAGGCGCCTTTCTGCCCACCGATCCAGATCCGTCTCTGCTGATCGCCATCAATGGAATAAACGCTGTTCGTCAACAAAGAAGTAGTATCGCCGATCCGGTTGCGGAAAACATCGAAGTTGTAGCCATTATAGCGGTTCAATCCATCATAAGTCCCAAACCACATAAAGCCACGCTGATCCTGATAGATACAGGTTACGGCATTATTGGAAAGACCCGCTTCAATACCAAGCGTTCTCACCGGAAAACGGTTAGACAACGCTGCGATGCCTGGCAGCAAAAGCAGAATGAGTAAGATGTTTTTCTTTAATAGCATAAGCAATCGGATATACAGAAAGTTTAAAAGGTTTAAGGGTTAAGGGTTAAAAGTTTGATGAGAAGTTGTTATAAGTTAAAAATATGTACTTAACAAGATATAGCTATCGAAAGGAAAACTTTTAAACTATCAAACATTTAAACTTTTTTTACTCTCTTCGTTTTCGCTTTACGGTAGTTCAGTTTTGCGCCCTTCCCCATAGCATATTTTATACCACCTAACAGATGCTGTAAAAAAAGTGGTTCTTTATAGGATTCATCTGTATGACCTAAAGCGGTATACCAGGCGCGGCCGCCGTCATATTCGTGAAACCATGACATCGGGTGGTTGCCATTGTTTGCTCCGCCCTGGTAAGTGCTTTCATCAATTTTGAGCAACACTTTTGTATCTGGATTAAGCTGTTTGAAGTTATACCATTCATCTTTCCTGTTCCAGTTGGCAGGGAGATGGGCCGTAGATAAATGAGAAGCGTCTGTCACCTGCAGAACAGCGTCCTGGATTTTTGGATGGCTCAGAAAATAACCACCGACCATTTTCCCATACCAGGGCCAGTCATATTCAGTATCAGAGGCAGCATGCACACCCGCAAAACCGCCACCGGACTGGATATACCGCTCGAGATCTGCCTGCTGGGCAGTATCAAGAACATTTCCTGTTGTACTCAGAAATACAACAGCAGCATATTTTTTCAGCGAATTTTCTGTGATGATCGCACTTGATGAACTGGTGTCTACATCAAAACCGTTTTCTTCTCCTAATTTGACAATAGCCTGCCGTCCCGCAGGAATGGAAGTATGATAAAAACCAGCTGTTTTTGTAAAAATCAGGATACGGGGCTTTTCGTTTTTTTTGTTCTTCCAGGATACAAATAAAAAGATACTGGACGCGGCAAAAAAGACCGACAGCAATACAGACAATTTCATTGGTAGTTTTTTTAAGCATTGGCAGCCTCATACTGCCAGAATGACCATACAAATTAATCTTTTTCGAGATGAAGAATACAGATATCCACCATCCGGATTAGATATTTTTTAATGAGAAGCCATCTAATGCATAAAACAGGACCATGGCACAGTTATGGCGGCAGTGTGGACATTTTTTTATTTACTTATGGATATACTTAATAATGTTTTCTGGGGAAACACGATAATGTCCTACCTGATCGCAGCCGGTAGCATTTTTATAGCATGGGCGGTTTTAAAATTGCTTAGACATAAAGTGATCGCAGCAATAAAAAAACGGACTGATTCCACTGAAAACCGTACGGATGACATATTGATAAAAACTGTACAGGATTACCTCTTGCCCTTCGGTTATTTATGGGCCAATTATATTATTATTACTCAACTAACATTACATCCAAAATTTGACAGGATCCTTTCTGCAGCATTGATGGTGATCACCACCTACTACGGCGTTAAGCTGATCAATCATCTGATTTGCGGCGTTCTGACGATCTACATGGCGCGGAGAAATGAACCACAGGAGCGCATCCGTCAGTTGAACGGAATCCTGATGGTAGTAAAAGCTATCGTGTGGATCCTCGGGGTGATCATGCTGATCGATAATCTTGGATATAATGTCCGTACGATCATTGCAGGGCTTGGTGTGGGCGGTATTGCAATCGCGTTAGCGGCACAGAACATACTGGGAGATCTGTTCAGTTATCTCGTGATATTTTTTGACAAACCATTTGAAGTAGGTGATTTTATTATAGTCGGCGCACACGCAGGCATCGTGGAAAAGATCGGCATAAAAACCTCGCATGTGAGAAGTCTTGACGGGCAACAACTGGTGATGCCAAATGCAGAAATGGTAAAAACCGTCATACAGAATTATAAACGGTTACAGCGGAGACGGATGGTATTTGCGATCAGTGTTTCTTACCTCACACCGGCGAAAATACTGAAGGAGATCCCGGGAATTGTAAAAGACATTATTGATAAATATGAGATCGTGACGTTTGACCGGGCGCATTTAAAAACGTTCTCGGAGCATAGTATCAGTTATGAGATCGTGTATTATATCAATAGTGCGGAGTTTCCTGTATTTATGAATGCGCATCAATCCGTGTCGATCGATATCCTTGAAGAATTCGAAAAAAGAGGAATTCGTTTTGCATTGCCAACGACGGTGATCAGAAGTGCGGATGGAAATGGGAATCCGTTCGGACAGCAGCAGTTGGTGCAGACGGCAGCGAATCAGTCGTAGAAAAATCATGCATGACTGGCGGAGCGTGCCCTACGCCAGTCATGCCCAAACCGATGTTTTATTGTATCAGCCCTTTCAATAACTCCGTCCACTGGAGTTCAGACAGCCCTGCCTTAGCACCGGCCCCTACCATAGTGTTGCGCAAATTATCTCCCAGCTTGCTTGTTTCGTTATTGATCACCTCATTACGGCCGTGATAATGCGCCTCCAGCGTATTGCCGTCCAGTATGATCTCCAGCGTTGAACTGGATCCGGCTTCAAAAAAATGGGCAGTTGTGTTATCGCTGCTTTCAGGATTACTCCATGGCTCCAGTTTTATACCAACCTTCAAAAGAGCTGTATCTTCTTCGGATTCGATCATCGCCACCCTCACCCAATCATATCCGTCACCAGCACCCGACCCCGGCCCCGGAATATCTATACGCACAAAATCGCCCTCTTTCAACGGCCTGTCCACCTGCTTCAAGTCAGCGTCGATCACGGCAAACGCCGCACCGGCCTTGCCGTACAGTTCCTGCCAGCCCTGTGGATGAAGTAACCGTTCAGATGAAGCCCGGAAACCTTTTTCGCCAGACTCCCTGTCCGGAAAATCCTTTTTCTCAACAAGGTCTACCTGTTTGCCCTCTTTCTGATCTGGTATGAATTTTTGCTTGCTCATACGGTAGCTAGTCAAGAATAATACCACGACCTAACCGCCCCACCCGTGAATTTCGCGTGGAATAATTAGCCTGCAGCCATGATCTCTGCCCCTTAACTTTGCGTCCCAACGGTCTTGCAAGATGAAAACCTCTCCGTAATGCGGAAATATTTAACCGTTACAAAAAACGACCATGTATACAAAAATCAACTACTCTTTCAAAACAATCATTACGGGTCTTGCGTTCGCATGCCTGACCTCTTCAGCATCAGGCCAGAAAAACTGGACCGAAATAGACACCACAGGATATTACACCAGTAAGACCATTTCCAAAAAGAAGTTTACGCTTGTTTTTGTTAACAAAGATTCCAGCTTCAGCAAGGAAACTACCCAACGCATGATCGATGCATTCTTCGAAGTGTATCCGAAGGAAGTAAAGCGATTCAATAAAAACGCACTAAAGAAAGTAACCTTTATCATCGATCCGGCCTATACCGGCGTTGCCGCCACTTCAAACGGCATCGTCCGTTATAACCCGGAATGGATGAAAAAGCATCCCGAAGACATTGACGTAGTAACACACGAAGCCATGCATATCGTGCAAAACTACTCAGGCAAGGGCGTTGGCTGGCTTACGGAAGGGATTGCGGATTATGTACGCTACAAATACGGGGTGAATAACGAAAAAGGCAACTGGTCTCTCCCCGCATTCAAAGAAACCCAAAGCTATACCAACAGCTATCGCATCACAGCCAGATTTCTTGCATGGCTTGAAAAGAATGTAAATAAAATGATCGTAGACAAGCTTGATGAAGCCAGCCGTAAAGGCACTTACACTGCAGACACCTGGAAGGAACTTACAGGAAAAACAGTGGATGAACTCTGGAAAGATTACGCAGCAAACCCTGTTCTTTAACATCCGATTCAAGAGGAACTGATCGTTACAGAACACCATAAACAATTTCAACACATGAAACAAAGAAATAGCATCTCTACCCTGGTCATTGCCGGTCTGCTGATCACACCCGCAATACAGGCACAGATAAAATCACCCAACCCTGTGCAATACGTTCGTCCTATCATTGGTACGCAACGTATGGGCCACACTTATCCGGGAGCAACCGTTCCATTCGGGATGGTTCAGCTGAGCCCGGATACAGACACGATCCCTTATGAAAAAAATGGTCGCTACAACCCCGACGTTTATAAATACTGCGCAGGATATCAATACGACGATATAACGATCGTTGGATTCAGCCACACACATTTCAGTGGCACAGGCCACTCCGATCTTGGCGACTTTCTCGTAATGCCTACAGTCGGTCCGCTGAAACTGAACCCGGGTGTTGACAGCATTCCGCGCAGCGGATTCCGCTCCGCATTCTCCCATACAAATGAAACAGCGGAAGCAGCCTATTACAAAGTGAAGCTTGATGATTACAACATCACAGCTGAATTAACTGCCACCAACCGTGTTGGCTTTCATCAATATACATTCCCGAAATCAGACAGTGCACATATCATTCTCGACATGATGAGCGGAATTTATAATTATGATGATAAAAACGTTTGGACGTTTGTCCGTGTCGAAAATGATACCCTGGTAACCGGTTATCGCCAGACAAATGGCTGGGGAAGAACACGCACGGTTTATTTCGCGATGACTTTCTCCAAACCATTTTATCAATACGGAAATAAAAACTTTTCTCCACGGCAGGTATACCGCGGCTTCTGGGGAAAATTTGATCAGTCAAAAAACTTCCCCGACATAGCCGGCAAACAGATCCGTGCTTATTTCGACTTCAAAACAACAGAGGGCGAAAAGATCAAGATGAAGTTTGCACTTTCATCAGTAAGCACAGCGGGTGCATTGCAGAATCTGCGCGCAGAAGCGCCGGGATGGAATTTCGAACAGGTGAAAAAACAAGGCCAGGACCTCTGGAATAAAGAACTGAACAAAGTGTCGATTGAAGCCAGCGAAGAGGACAAGATCAACTTCTACACAAGCATGTATCATGCATTCATCAGTCCAACTACATACATGGATGTAGACGGCTCTTACAAAGGCCTTGACCAACTTTCACACAAAGCAAACGGTTTTACCAATTACACCACGTTCTCCCTCTGGGATACGTATCGTGCATTGCATCCATTGTTCAACATCCTGCAGCCAAAAAGAAATGGCGACATGGTCAAATCGATGCTCGCACATTATGATCAAAGCGCATTGCACATGCTTCCGATCTGGAGTCATCATGCCAATGAGAACTGGTGTATGACCGGGTATCATAGCGTATCAGTTATTACGGATGCGATCATGAAAGGCAATACAACGATCGATGCTAAGAAAGCTCTAGATGCTTGTGTCGCTACAGCAAGAAACAGGAAATTTGACGGGCTCGATTATTATATCGACAAAGGATATATCCCTGTTGATCGTAATGGCACCGGCGTTTCAACCACACTTGAATATGCTTATGACGACTGGTGTATTGCGCAGCTTGCGAAAAAACTGAACCGGATGGACATTTATAATGAATTCATCAAACGTTCTGGGAATTACAAAAACGTATTTGATCCGTCAACCGGTTTTATGCGTGCGAAGCTGAATGATGGTACATTCAAAAAAGACTTTGATGTGCTAAGCACGCATGGTCAGGGATTTATTGAAGGCAATAGCTGGAATTATAGCCTGTATGTGCCGCACGATCCCGCGTCACTGATCGAAATGTCCGGAGGCAAAGACCGCTTTGCCGCACATCTTGATTCACTGTTCACCATGGAACTGCCTGATGAATTCTTTAAAGAAACAGAAGACATCACGCGCGATGGTATCATTGGGAATTACGTACACGGAAACGAACCTGCACACCATGCAGCCTATCTTTATAACTGGACAAATGCTCCATGGAAAACGCAGGCGACTACAAGAATGATCCTGAAACGCCAGTATCATACAGGCCCTGACGGCCTTGGAGGCAATGATGATTGCGGACAAATGAGTGCCTGGTATATCTTCAGCACTCTGGGCTTCTACCCTGTTGCACCAGGCTCAACGGAATACCAGATCACGAGTCCGGCGATCACCAGCGCCACACTCAAACTGGAAAACGGCAAAACATTCCAGATCAAAACGGTTAATCAAAGTGATGAGAACGTATATATCCAGAAGATAGAATTGAATGGCAAGCCTTATAATAAACTATCTATTTCGCATGGGGAGATCATGAATGGGGGAACAATTACCTTCCACATGACCTCGCGAATAGAACGCTAATGGCCGCGAATAAACGCGAATAGCCTCCGAAAACAGAAAGACATATTCTGAAATCGGAGGCTATTCGCGTTTATTCGCGGCCATTCGTGCCGCATTCGCGTTTCGCGTTTACTCTATTTTGTTTACGACCAGGTTGTCATAATAGATATAATCTGTTGAAGAAGTCTGCCAGTCGGATGTGCTACCACCTCTGAATGTATGGAAGCTCATATTACGGATCAGGCGTTTGCTGTCGTTGGTCGTCCAGCGGATGGCCTGATCAAGAACGGTTGTACCATTGATGATGATCTGTACGCGTCCGTTTGTGTTGCTGCCTGTATTACTCTTGATATACATATGCACGTGATACCAGGTATCTCTGGATAAAGAGCCGGAGCTTGGGTAAGACTTGCCGAATGAATTACCATATTGGCCGGGCTGATCGCGATAATATACATATGGTTGAAAATAGACGCGGCCGGGATTTCCTGCAGGAGAATACCACATCAGGCGAAGACTGCCGCCATTGCCGTCAGTACCCGGATCTCCGCCGGTGTTGCCATCCCCGACACGGAAACCAAATCCGACTTTACCGCCACGGCCCCAGTTGAACTGACTATGAAACTTTACATCATAATCGAGTTCATAAGCGGAACCGTCACTGATATCTATATCAGTGATCAGACCTCCGGCACCGGAAAGCGCATTAGGAAGAAGCGTAACGCGCATGCTCTTACCACCTCCTTTGCCATTGGAGATGTAAGCACGGCTGTCGATCCAGCTGGAAACATTACCAAAATCAGCCTCCGCCTGCGCGCGGGTATAGGTTGTTTGATTGGTTCGGTTTTCCCAGTTCACCGACCGCGAAGTGTATATCGCGCGACCAGTGAGTGAATTGGCATCTTCAACTTCTTCCACTTTTTCAGGAATGCTGATCGAACTGTCAAGGCCGTCTTTACGGCACGATGTTGAAAATATTGAAAGAGAGAATAAGGTTATAGCAAGAATGGTTATGGAGAATGTATTCTTCATACTAGAATATTTTGGGATAAAAATTTATTAGTGATGGTTCGGCTGAAAAAAATGGTGTAAGCATAAACACCTAAGGAGGAGAATTAGCTGTTGATTCAATTTTTTGCACGAAAACGTTATAGCTGTTCAGGCTCTTTGCATTCATATGGCATTCGTTGATTCAACTAAAATTGCTCATTAATACCCACGTCAGCCAAGAGAAGCACTACGCTAAAACTTCGTCAACCCTAAAAATATCTATTGTAAAAGAGGTGTTTAAATGTGAAAGAATGTTTGCATTATCTTATCGGGGCACTATAACGATTTCGGAATGCGGACCGCAGACCATAGACC
>VFQP010001259.1_pt1 | contig 35282 bp, 60 predicted proteins | sample 3512351 | NCBI WGS metagenome assembly VFQP01 (sample SAMN10412372, study PRJNA504923) | tailings metagenome | isolation source: Relicate 1 Philex TSF1 revegetated site | place: Philippines: Tuba, Benguet | collected 2017-08-29
AAAGGGGGGGGGGGCACCAGATGGACAGGTGAGTGGTTTTTGGTAATGAACACACACACAGAAACACACACATACGTACACAGAAATACATACATACAAAAAAAGAGGAGGGGAAACCTAAAATCAACAGCACAACATAGCTAGCACCATTCCTACACAAACATGCACATACAAGAACATGCACAAACACACCCAACAACACCCTATGCAACACCACCACAGGCACAGCAGCCTGGTATGCCAGCAGCATCCCCACAGCAGCGCAGTCGCCTCTCCTATGGCCAGGTGCAGCAAATCCTTGCAACAGGACGACTGCCTGATGGACAACCCCTTACCCCAGAAATGCGACAAAACCTCATGCTCAAGCAGCAGCAGATGCAAGCACAACTGCAGCAGCGACAGGCAAGTGTGGGCATGCCGCCAGGGAGTGCCGCCATGCAGCCGGGGATGTCGGGTGCCATGGGGGGGGGAATGGCGCCGTATTCTGCTGCCATGGCGGGTATGTCGCCTGGGGCAGGGGCGTCACAGGCCATGATGTCGCAGGCGCCACCCATGCAGGGTGGGATGCAACCCATGCAAATGGGGATGGGGATGCAACCGGGGATGGCCATGGGGGGGGGGATGCCACCACCCATGCAGCCAATGGGCATGGGTATGCCACCCATGGGGGCACCACCAATGCAGGTACAGTGTGATTGCTGGGATGCATATATGTATGACTTGGAAACCACCACCATCATCATCACAGGGGATGCCACCCGGTATGCGGCCACCCATGCAGCAACTCGGCATGCCTCCACAAATGGGGATGCCACCGATGCAGGCAGGTGCGCCCCCTGGCATGCGACCTGGTATGGCGATGCCACCGATGATGCCACCGCATGGACCGCCTTGATGATGACCAGTAGGTTAAACTTGTTGATCTCCATCTTTCCAGTGTACAATTGATCTCAGTGTAACAATTGATTTTTGTTGTTGACAGGACGTGTGCTAACACCGTGTACACACATTGTACTTGTGACAACAGTAGCATAAAAAACCAGATCTTCCATCTGTTGTTGCCCGTCCACCAGCCAGGCACGTCCCAGCGAGCCTCAACAATGCAGCTCAATCTAGCAAGCTGTAAATCACCTCTGCAGCGACAGTGTTGTGCAGTGTGCCCCAACCCTGTCAACCCTGCATTTCCCAAGACAATCAACAACAAAACTCCGTTACGACAATACCGTCGCAAATGCACATATCAGCAGATTTGCAGGACATCTGCCACAGATAATGGTGCGTTTGTGCCAGTGGAGTGGGAATCTGATGAAGAGGTACATAATGAGGAGTCATTGCAGCTCAAGACTGCACTGCTGGAACGATTCAAGGCTGCAGACACTGATGGGTATGTACCAGGATGTTGGGTGACTGAGGTTGTGGTGTCAACAGCTTGTGGTATCAGCATCACACCTCAACCCAATTCTCACAGCAACGGTGTGATTGATCGCGAGGAACTGCGCACGCTGCTTGAATCGACAGATGGTGGCCAGCAGATGGGTGATGGTGAGCATTGGATGAGTGATGATGAGGTGGATAGGGTCATGCGTCAGTACTCGGGGAATGCGGGCGTGCTCAGCTTTGACCAGTTTGCCAGGCTGGTATGACCCTGTTATTTTTTTCTCATGCATCCATGCACAACAAAGTCGCACACAAAGTCACAAACCAATGCATACCAACACCACCTCCGCCGCCACCACCAACACCTTTATACAGACTGCAGATGGTGTGTTATTGGAGGGCAAGTTGGAAGAGTATCGAGAAGCATTCAATGCAGTGGACAATGGTGGCAATGGAACCATCAGCGCCACTGAAATTGCACAGCTGTTTCAAAATCTAGGTACCCCACTGAGCTATGACAAACTGGTCAAGATGATGGCGACCTATGACGTCGATAAGAGTGGGCAGATTGATTTTTACGAGTTTTTGCGCATGTTTCGGGATGAATTGCTCGACCTCAAGGAGATTTTGGAGTATATAAAAATGCAGCCCACACAAAAAACAGAACAGCAAGCCAAGGTGGGTGGTATTTTGGCACGTATATTTTGTGAGAGGGTGTATGCTTTGGGTGTATGGTTGTTTCCTGCTGTTTCTGCAATCAGGTTTCTTCTGTATCACCACCGTGTGTGATTGCCACTGCATTACACACACAGGTGGATTCCAAACGCAGCATTGGTGCAGTTTCTGGCACAGTCAACATGATTTTCAGTGAAGCAGAGTTTGACAAAGTGTTGACTGAAGCAGGGGGCAAGCTGGTCATTCTCATGGCAACGTTGACCTGGTGCAGACCATGCAAGGCATTTGGTCCAACATATGAGGTGGGCCTGTCATTTTAATTGGATGTGATGGATATTGTACATGTGATGGATGCTGTACATAGAAAGAAATGGAAGCGGAACCACCACCAACTAGGGCAAACAACACAGCACACACACACATGTGGTATTCCCACACACAGAAACTGAGCAATCACTATCCAGATGTTATATTTGTCAAATTCTATGGCAACAGTTCTGATGAAACCAAAGAAATGTTTAAAAACCGGCTCAAGGCCCGCGTGACGCCCACATTCTACTTTTTCCGCGAAGGTGTGTATTCTTTGTTGTGTGCGTTTTTGCAGTGAAGTTTTTGCAGTGATGCACAGAACTTCAGGGTGCACACTCTCAAATATGCTCTCTCTATACCCTATGCTCTCTATTAACTTTATGCTCCTGAATACTCTATGAATACTTTATGAATACTTTATGAATACTCTACCACACAGGCAAGCAGGTGCATGCCCACACGGGTGCCAACAAGTCACGGTTGGAACACTTTTTGCGGCAACAAGAAGAGGCACGAGGTGTATCGCTGCCACTGGCAATGTACCCACCATATGTAGAAGTGTAAGCATGACGTAGAAGTGCAAGCATGATAAACAGTGTTGGTTGGAGGAACAGTGGTGTTGCAAATATAAAGGGTACCTGCTGAACAGGGTGCTCTTGTGATACACAACATGATGGGGTGTATTGTTTATATTTCCGTTTTGTTTTCTCATGCATGTGTTTCAACAACACCCAAAAAAAAAAAAGATGCGATATACAACATACACTCGGTAAACACCTCAACCGCTCCCAAATAGTCCATAATCTTTGATTTCCAATGTTTGCAGTATCCTCCCAAAGAGGTCGTGCGCTACCATGTGTGCCCCCTTGGCACCGGCCCCTGCATGCTCTGCTGCTGCACTGCTTGGGCTGATGTACATGGGTGTATTGAGCGAAACAACAAGGTCTGTGGCATGCTCTGCAAGTCGTACTATTGCCAGTAGTACATGCACAGCATTGGAAGCATCAGGTCCCTGACGGCCCTTGGAAACCTGCTGCTGCCCACTAACCTGGATGATGTGTATGTGGCTGCCCAGACTGGGGACTGCTGCTCCTGGGTGTGAGAGGGGGTGGGTGGAAACAGTCAACACAGGGGGCTGGCATGAGTGATATGTGTATAGCATGATTGGCGTGCTATGTTTCGTATGTACGATGCAGCACCTGGAAGTGTTGCCACATGGTCAAGTTGAGAGGACAGCGCGTCGTTGGCTGCGGCCAAGTCCCCAAAAACCACTGCACCAACTTCCGCATCAGATGCGGCCGTCACTTGCTCCTGTTGGGGTGTGTGTGGTGTGCTGCTGGTGCGCATGATATGGCAAACGCTGTGCTGCATACCAGGGACTCGATGATCAGCGATTGGTCAAGGCTGCCATCTGCAAACACCTGTGGGTCATTAGTTTACATGCACGCAGTATGTACACACAACAACCTCAAACACGCACCTCTTGATGGTCTGGGATAGGGCGAAAATCTGATACATCGACAAATCTTTCTGGAAAAGAGAGCTCGATTGCTCCCCCAAACAGTTTGTGTACAACCAGCGTGTCCACTTGAACCATATTGAGAGTGTGAACAATTTATGGGTCACTGTCACGCTTGGATCCCCTTTTGATGATCATACAAAACCAAGCAGCTGCACGCGCATGTTACAAAGCACATTAACAGGTGGTAGACATACAGGTGATGGTCGCGACATATCAACAAACCCGACCTATCAACAAACCTACTGTGTTTTTGATGCTGTTTTTTGTGGTCAACGCCACCAGTGTGTTTGCCACCCCCCACATCAATCAGCCACATTAATCATTGCAAGGTCCTTAAAACAGGCTTCGGCGCAGGTATGAGGGGCCTGACTGCTTCTCGCTGCTGCGGGAGCCGAAAAACCCACCGCCACCGTTGTTGGAGCTTTGTGTTGCTGGTGCAGATTCAGGCTGTGTATGAGAAAGGTTTTTGTGTTTATGCTCAATACATCATCCCCTGATGTACCACCCTTTTTGTAGCACCATTTCACCACCACACCTGGCGCAGCTGGGCAGGTCGGGGGAAGATGGTGTCCTCAAAGCTCTGCTGAAAGCCTGTTGCAATAATGGTCACATGCACCTCGCCCTCATATGCAGGGTCGATGACTGCACCAAAGATAACATTGGCACTGGGGTCTGCCAGGGCTGTCACAACTTCGGACACACGGTTGACCTCCTGCAGGGTGAGGTCTGGACCACCAGTGATGTTGTACACAATGCCAGTTGCACGCTCGATGGAGCGCTCGATCAATGGAGCACTGCTTGCAGCCTGTGTGATTGGTTAGTATAGTATATAAAACATGTGTACATTGCCCATAGTACACCCACACAAAAAAAGTACCATGGCAGCTTCCTCTGCACGGTTCTTGCCACTTGCAACACCAACGCCAAGCATGGCCGTGCCGGAGTTGCACATGATGGCCTTGACATCTGCAAAATCAACGTTGACCAAACCAGGAATGAGGATGATGTCACTGATGCCCTGCACACCCTGACGCAAGACGTCATCCGCCAGCAAAAATGCATCACGCAAGGGTGTGGCCTCACCAACTACATCAAGCAACCTATGTGAGTGTGGGTGTGGTGTTGTTGATAATGGTTTCCATCACACAAAAATACAAGTATACATAGTACAGGGTACAAAACACTACCTGTCATTGGGGATGACAATCAACGTGTCGACGTTTTTGCGCAGGGTCTCGATGCCGTCAATGGCCTGCTGGGCACGACGGCGTCCCTCAAAGGTGAAAGGGTAGGTCACCACACCCACCGTCAGGATGCCAGCTTCACGGGAGATGCGGGCAACCACAGGGGCAGCACCGGTACCAGTACCACCACCCATACCGGCAGTGATAAACACCTGGTGGTGGGGCATTGCATGAAGCAAATTGTGCACATGCATGTGTACATCCCTTTACTACACCCATACCATATCAGAGCCTGCCACAGCCTGGTGCAGCGCCTCTTGCGACTCTTGTGCAGCCAATTCACCCAATTCAGGCTTGCCACCCGTGCCTGTGGCATTGACATGGATGTTGTACGCGCTACCAACCACCACCACACCCACGAAAATTCAAATTTCACATACCAAGGCCGCGGGTGAGCTCTGCACCCATCTGCACCTTGTTCAGTGCCTCAGAGCTTTCCAGGGCTTGGGCATCAGTGTTGAGGACCCAAAACTCTACACCCTGGATGTGTGAGGGGGTGTTGATGGTGATGATCAACAAGGCATCATCATCAACAGCAATAGTCAACCCCGCATCCAATACCCACGCTCACGCATCCATCCACCACTCCAACAAGCAGCTACAAATTCTTTTGCATCTTACAACCCCTACCCTCTCCACGCACCTGCAACCCGCTCTCGATCATCCTGTTGACGGCGTTGCTGCCACCACCCCCAACGCCGATGACCTTGATCCTGGCATCTCCACCAATAGCAGAAAATGATCCACCGTTGCCGAAAGCTGCCTGCACCAGGGGGACACGGCCGTTGGACCTCTGTGATGGTGCCGTGATCCTCTTGATGCTGCTGAAATTTTGCTTGGCCAGGCGCTCTGGGGCACGCACAAGGGACCTAGGGGTAGCAACACGCGCTACCATGGCACGAGGTGCTGTTTGGCTGTGGGACACGAGCTGCATCTTGGTATGGTGTTTGATGATGGTTGTTGTGTAGGAGCAAGGGGGTGGGTTGCACGATACCACAACGTGGCTGTGATTATGATAAAGTACTTATGCTTTAAAATACAAGTACAAAATTACGAGGAAAATCTTGATACACCTTGTATACAAAGAGCCCACTTTTTGTCAAGCAAGCAAGACGCTGCGATGGATGATTGTGCTGTACGCAGTGTTGCCTACAGTGCCAAGCATGATCATTATGGTTACCTGGGATGTACGATGGTGGTGTACGACAAACATTCCGGTAGTCTTGTCAGCACCACCCCATACACACCTGTACGCTGGCAAGGAGCAAGAGCCACCCGAGTTGACGCCACACACTGCGCTCACGACGCTGCATCATACACTGCACATGTGTCACCACCCTTGTCAAGATGTGGTCCATAACCTCACGAGGGAGATGGTCACCACATGATAATCGTGTATATTTTTTGCTGCACCATGAGCTGGGTTGGCATCATCCACCAGGCTTTAAACGCGGTGGTTGTGTCATTGCACAGTATCAGGGGTGACATACAGACACAATATGGTACAAGGCACACTGCTATACACCAAGCCAACTGACCGAGCACCATGATGGTCAACCATCAGCAGTGACCCATGTCAGCACGTGACAAACCACATCCACATTGTCAATCCACATTACATTAAAAATCTGTGATTTGTGCTGCAGATCAGATCTGTTGAGTTTACAAATGCAAATTTTGCATTGTCTGCACAAAACGCGCCACGTCACAGCCTCGTCACACATTTGTGCACGTCTATCATCTTGTCCTCAGCTGCTCATCACACATACATCTGCTCATCAGCGCATCCATCTCACGCACACACAAGCAACACATAAAGCATGGGCGGTGGTGGTGTGATGGCAACATCCAACGCGGAACGCAGCGCTGCTGCGCCCATCTTTCAGCAGCTTGTTGGCCACAAAAACTTTGTGAGGAACAATCCCCTGAGTGACAAGTTTGCCATGCACAAATTTCATCATGTGGAATTCTACACTGCAGATGCAAGCAACACTTACAACAGGCGTGTTGTTGTGCTCTCCCTCCCTGAGCATGTGTGTATTGCAACATATACAACTGCAAATCACAACAGGTTTGCTTGGGGATTGGGTATGCAGCTTGTTGCCAAGTCGGATCAGAGCACCGGCAACAGCACCTTTGCCAGCTATGTTTTGCGCTCCAACGACCTTATCTTTACATTCACTGCACCCTATGGATCACAAATGGCTGGACCTGTATCGACCACGCCGCAGCCATGGTTTGACCAAGACCGCGCGTTTGACTTTCTCAAGCGACATGGCCTTGCTGTGCGTGCCGTTGGTATGCTGGTGCTTGTACATTATGGTGGTGGTCATGTTGTTTGTGTATGCAGCATACATCACTATCACAACACAGGCATTCTTGTTGATGATGCAGCTGAAGCGCACGCCGTTTCTGTGCAACATGGTGCAGTGTCTGTGACCCCGCCCACCTTGTTGCAGGCCCCTGATTCACCTGACAAATCCCAAATGGTGGCAGAGGTGCTGCTGTATGGGGATGTGGTGCTGCGCTACGTCAGTGGGACATATGAGGTATGGGGTGGATGTATGTTGCTATACACACCATGCCAGTGCCATACACCATGCGTGTCACACCCCAACGATCCTATATTGCGCTCCTCATGACTTGCCTCACTGTCACGTCATATCATACCCTCACCACACTGTCATGGCACCCTCCCCAACCATCATACTACTTCTACTTACAATACCATTAATAACACCACTTCCTCCCAGGGTCCATTCCTTGCCAGCTACACCCCTGTACATTCATTCCCCCTTTCCTATGGCCTGCAACGCCTGGATCATGCAGTAGGCAACACCCACAATTTGCTCGAGACAGTCAACTACATAGCAGGCTTTACAGGGTTTCACGAGTTTGCTGAATTCACAGCAGATGATGTCGGGACTGTGGATTCGGGACTGAATAGCATGGTGCTGGCCAATAACAATGAATTTGTGCTGCTCCCTGTGAACGAACCCACATTTGGTACAAAGCGGTATGGGTGCTAGGTGGGGTTGTGTTGCATGTGTGAATATGTGTATGCATGTGTGTATGTATATTCGCACATGCACGCGCACCCAAGGCAAACACAATACATGTCCCCCACAAACAAACAGCAAATCCCAAATCCAAACCTACCTGGAACAAAACGAGGGCCCAGGTTTGCAGCACCTCGCTCTCAAGACAGACGACATTATCACCACCATGCGTGAGATGCGCCAACGGAGCGCATGTGGTGGCTTTGAGTTCATGCCCCGTGCAAGCGATGAGTATTACCGCAGACTGCCTGACAAGATTGGCGATGCACTTACTCCAGAGCAATACAAGGAAATTGAGGAGCTGGGCATTTTGGCAGATAAAGATGATCAGGTGAGGGGCTGGGGTACATGGTTGTACGTGGGTGGTGTTCCCAGTGGGAAGCCGTGACACACTGTGGTTGAGGCGGTTTGTGGTTTATCGTGAGCGTTGTCTTGGGAACATTTGTGAAAAAGAGCATGTGTATTGAATCATGCAACTCACATTGTCATTCACCATCACACATGGTCATTCACCAACACACACTAGGGGGTCTTGCTGCAAATTTTCACCCGCCCTGTTGGTGACCGCCCCACCATCTTTCTTGAGATTATCCAGCGCGTGGGCTGTGAGCGTCCTGTGCCTGGGGATGCTTCGCGCACAGAGCAGATTGGTGGCTGTGGTGGCTTTGGCAAGGGCAACTTTAGTGAGCTGTTTCGTAGCATCGAGGATTATGAGCGCACCCTGCAAGTGTGATACATTGTTTTTGTTGGCACAGCTGTTTTGACACAAACACGATTTTGACAACATCTGTAACAATAGCGTGGTTGAACATAATACACAACAGCAGCGTTCATCATGCGAGCGTTGCTTCCAACACCGGCATGTCGATCTGCATCGTTGACAAGCAAGCAAGGTAACAGCCACTCCATCCTCTCTTTCGTGCAGAACAATTATGCAATCATCACACATCAAGCGTGACGCCATCACACAGGAATCAAGTACAACAAGGTCTACACAACCCGCCCAATACAACTACGTCCACTGGCAGCAACACCGCCCAACAGGGACGATGAGGATGCAGAGGAGGCACGCTTGGCAGCACTGGAGGCTAGTGTACGTGGCCGCAGCGCCAAGCCAGTGCCCCCTGTGCGAACGCAGGTATGTGGTGCACAACCAATCCACATCCAAATACAAACACATCCACCAAACACATCCACACACCAACAGTCATCGAGCATGTCATCTGGCGGCTTTGCCGAGTGGAAGGAAGGGGAGCTGTTCCCAGAGGGATGGGAAAACATGGAATGGCCACAGCGCGCGTCTGAGCTGTGGATGGGCAAGCGTGGTGCACTGTACTGGATGACCCAGTCGGCCTGGTATAGTGTGTTGATCTTGGCGTTTGCGTGGGTGCTGTTTCGTTTCGTACTGCCTGCATTGGGGGTGTACCAGCTCGCCAACGACTTTTCACTGCAGGCGCCTATCGAGTAACTCCATGCACCCACGCACAAGCACAATAGTTTACACAGCGCAAAGGGCGGGTGCGCAGATGAATTTCACGCAATTTGCAGTTCTACATGGCGTTCCAGAGCGTGCCATGCATTTGCCCCACAACAGTACAAAGACAGTACAGTGCACAAAAAGTACCAACAGTCCACACGGGCAGTTGCCAGCAACACCTCAAATCATGTGGGTTGGGCACTGGCATGACAGTAGCAGTATGTCAAGAATTGGTGCCCAAACAGCACCAAAATAACAATCTCGTTGAGGAAACACAATCTCAAAAGATAGCACCTTGGAGTAGAAAAGTATACGCACGATACGGTGGGCGATTTCAAGGAAATCGTGCACATTTGACAGCATGTCAATGCGCTCGCACACATGGTCTGGATATACACAGCAATACGACGACAAACTTTGCAGAGGGCACAGCTCCCCTGCACACTAGCATTCTCGGAAAAACAAACATGATACTTCCATTCACATGCCCCCATGGTGGCTGCCACACGCTCAAGCAACCTGCTCCTGCAGTGCCTGTAGCTCTTGTTCACCAAAATCTTCCTCCTCTTGTTGGAGAGAGGCTGTTCTGGTTTCATGGTGTTCCTGTGTGATTGCTGCATTGTCAAGGCCACCAGGAAGCACTTGGGCAAGCATTTCGCGCAATACTGGATCGCAATCTCCAGCAGTGGCCCAAGGACCACTGGTCCGACTCAAACGGACAATCACTTCCTGTGCCTTGTGCAACATGTGCTGGAGCTGCAGCTGCTCTGCAGTCTGGCTTGCAAGTTTACCCTCCAATTCTGCCACACGCCCATGCAGTGTGGAAATCTGTTGTTTATTAGGGAAACTATGCATGCACGTGGAAATACGCACCAGAGTGGAAAAAAACAACTACCCACCTCGGTTCTCATTTGTTGTGTTTCCTGTCGTTTGCGTGCGCGATACTCGGCGCTGTGAATGCGCTGCTGTGCACGACGCTTGCTGCTACTCACTGATCCAGTAGGCTGTGCGGAAACAGCCATGGTGGGTGGTTGTGGTCACACAAGTTGATGGTATCCCACCTCGGCGTACCTGGCTCATGCTGGGGTTGTGGTCAATTTGCTCGGGCAATTTGCCGCTGTCATCCATGCTCATCATGACCCCACCCATGACCATCCCGTCGCCAGTGCCCCACCTTGTAGAGTTCATCAGTGAGGGTGCTCCAGCAGGCATCCTCGGCATCCATAGGGTGGCATCTCTCGTGTCTGGCATGCTTCGGCGGGCAAGCAGATTGGGGTCTTGCCTGCCCATGATTGTTGCCCATGCTGCATCGTTGGTGGCCAAAGCAAACGGTGGTGCTTCCCGCATTATGGGGACAGATTGGCGGCGCAGAGAGTTGTCTGCTGCGTAAATGGGGGGACCGTCTGCAAACCCATGGTCCATGGATGGTGGTGGTAGCAAATTGAAATCATGTATGTTTACCGCTGGGTCGAGCAACCCCCCAGGCGTGCCTGTGATTTTGTTCAGGGGTGTGGGTGCTGGCAAGGCAGCAGACCTGACCTACTGGGAGGGTGCTGCTTGGGCTACATCATTGTGCAGTTGTACATCATTGTGCAGTTGTACATCATTGTGCAGATGTACATCATTGCAGATGTACAATGCGGCAGGTGTTGTGTTCCAAACACCACACCAAACCACACCACACATGTTTCAGATCACGTGGCGTTGAAAGCCAACAGGGTAACTTTATGGTTTGTCATCAACCAAATCGACCTTTACCCACCAAGCACCACACCAGGAGACATAGGACCCACATGCACGCATCAAATACATAGCATGAACTTGCACCAGCTACACGGACACCTCACCTGCTTCAACTGCAGTCATTGCCAAGGTCGCTGGCGGGCTGTTTAAAAACGGTGTTTGCCGCATCTGGCTGTGAACTACCAAAATCCATGCAAGCCAATGAAAGGAGCGGTTATATTTAAGGTTTTGGCCGGCAAGTGTTTACACTGCCTCCATCTTCATGGACCCTTTACCTCACTTTTACTCACTTTTTTTAAGCAATAACTTCATTGCCCCTCTCATGATCTTCAAGAACCAAAATGTATTGAGTGTCAGCAGCAGCACTGGTACAGCCACGATGATGCATTGGTCCATGCGCGAGAGCTGGTACAAGTCATCGGCATGGCTCACCATGTGCTGCAAAAATGGTACAAACACCAGCAGGCGGAAAACCACCCATGCAAAAAACAAACCAAGGCCGTTGAAAATGTAGGCAGGATGTGCACGTAGACCTGCCTTGTCCATCAGCCAGCGCGCGTTGACCATGGGTGTGGTCGCCTCCATGGTGAGCATGGCCAAGGTGTAGGTGTGCGCCCGTTGTATCACAAGTGCACGTGTACATGACAACAACGCTGCAGCATGGTGTACAACCAACTCAGCACCGCCCATCTGCGTGGAAAGGGATGTTGTTGTGGTGGTGGGTGGAAGATAAACGGGTAGGAGCGGCATCATACCCAAGGAAAATAGGCGATGAGGAGCAGCAAATCCAGTGCAAAGTATCCCATGCTAAAGCCCAATGATGCATTGCTAAGGAATGTGGTTGTGCTGATGGTGCCGTGACTGTACAGTGATTGTACAGGGGATGCGAAAACGACATAGACAGCTGCAGCAGTGATGACGAGCGCATGGTACGTGGATGAAAATCTGTGATCATGGGAAATGTGATACATTGAAGAGTGGGCATGCCTACATGCATGTGCGTTTTAACACCCACCTGGACTCCCAATCCTTTTTGTCGCGGTAGGAAAGGCCAGAGTATGAATTGGTGCACGCTCGCGAGATGAATGGAGCTACAAGGTACGCAATGTAGGTGGTGACAAAGCCAACAGCAGCTGTGGGTAGGAGGTTTGCTGTGTACACCATCGAAGGGACATTCGTGCAGATGGGATTGTACATCATCAAGGTCAACATTCATCATCCTACCTGTTGTCGCCCACAATGTGGTTGTGCTAAACATGGCTGTCGACAGCATGTTGTGTGTTTGCGTAATGTTGCTCAGCGAAAGTGATGTCCCATGCTTTGGGTTTGTTGGGTGCCTTGACAGCTGCTACTGAATACAATTAATGCAGAACAATTAATGCAACATGAAATCTTTATTATAATGGGTGTTGGAGGGAGGGGAGAGACATGAACATATTCACTAGGGAAAGGGAGAAAACCTGCAGGTGATGGTCGACCACAGCTGTTCTTGGCAGGCACTGTGTGATATGCATATGTGACACTGCTGTTGCCTGTAAAACCAAAGCATTGCCACAAACACATTGCCACCACCAGTGACACTCCAAACACAAAGTTGCAAAACAATGCGCCCAGCGGCGATTTGAACCCGCAACCTTTGGTACGATTACTTCATAAGACCAATGCGCTAACCGTTGCGCCATGGGCGCTTTCAATCAAAAACATCAAAAACCAGAGAGGATAGTTGAATATGAACACAGCCTGTGGTCAGTTATCACCACTTCACCACTCCCTTGCAGTCAATTGTCACCACTCGCCCGCTTCTTCCTGCTCACTGTCTTGCTCCTGCTGTTGCGATACTTGTGACGATCGCGACTATCCAGCAATGCACGGTTGCGGCACCCTTGCCCGCCCTCCCAAAACCGCGTGTTTCGCCCACTTGGTGCCGCTGGTGTAGGTGACGCTTGTGTGGGTAAACACCCCCCAACAAGGCAACAGCAACAACCTCTTTGCCCCCCAGTGCATCCCCCCCAGTGCATCCCCCCCAGTGCATACCAGCGCTTGTTGCCAGTCGCTTGCCGCAATGTGCACATTGACTTGCCAACGCCTGCTCCCGGCTGCAAAACCCACACACCATCCTTGTCGCCCACTTGGCATCGTGCCCATCTTCGCTCCCCTCTTCATGACACAGGTCACATGCATACAACCTGCCACAACAGGGAAACCTCAGCCACCGATGTGAATGCCGATAATGACGACAGGTGCCGGTGTCAGGGAGTGGGACGCCTGGTGTCATGGCTGGCCTGCTGTGTTTGGGTTGGGCACTGCCAGTAGGGGCGCGGTGATGCTGCACGTGCTGATGGCTCACCTGCTTGACTACAAATTCCACCCCCGCGATCCAAACACTCATGGACGTGTGACATCGGCGACACTCACGGCTCGCCAGCGCACCAACTTGCACGTTGCTGTTGTGGGACAAGAAGATGGGCGCTACATTGTATTTATCAAACACATCACCACCACCCCGTAGTACCCCCCCCCAGGCATACACACACAAAAACCAACATACCGCAGAGAACCACCCGCGCTGCAATGGTCGCACTGCACGCCAAACACACTGGGAAGCACGTCCACTGGTACACATTGTTGGCAACGCAGCGTACCCAACACATTGTTATTTGCATGCAGCAATTGTGGTGTATACATCACCACGATGGTCTCGCCACATGTCATGCACTGCGCATCTGATGATGCATCACCAAGGTCGACATCACACCGTGTCTTGCACCGATTACACATGACCTGCAACCGCACAGACAAGGGCTCCACTGCTGCCACATTATCCAGCCGAAGATTGTTGAGCTGTATTTGTACAGGGTGCTGTGGTGCTGCAGCACCCAATGACAAGGCGCCCAGGGTTGTGGTTGCGTCTTCGTAGGTGCTGCTGATGTTGTGGTCTTCATGTGTCTCGGGCGCTTGTGACACCAAGTTTGTGATGTACCCTTCTACATGCTTGTAAATGAGCACCAGTGGGCCCTGAATTTATATAAAAGACTTGGTAGAGTGCATTTCCAACAAACAATGCCACACCAACACATACATACCAGTGATGCAACACGGCCACGACCATCATCCTGTGCAATCATCAAGCCCATCACCTCTTGCACATCCTCCCGCAACACCATCTCATCCTCCTCGTGCAGTATCAGCTGCACCACCACAGATCCCTTGCTACGCGCATGGTATGCCGCCACATCCACCTGCAGGCGCAGGCGCACTGCACCACCCTGCCACTCTGGGTCTGTTGGCTGCACTAAACAGTCTAGTAACACAGACGAGTGATCTGCGGAATACTCAACAGACAGTCCTGCACCACACCGCCGGCGATACCAGCGCAACTCACTTTCCAGTGGTGTTGAACCTTCGTTGGTAGCTGCCTTGCTTGCACGTATGGGGTGATCTTGAGGTGATGCGTTGTCCTTGGCTGTTGCCTTGGTTTTTGTTGTTGTCTTGGTTGTTGTCTGCCCTGTTGGCACAGCGGTGGTGTCCACAATCAACGTTGCGTCAGGAGACACTGTGGCATAGCGGCGTGTGGTGGCGCCGTGTTGGTCTACAGATGTGTAGGCTTCTTTACACTCGGGGACGAGGCTGAGCAAGTGTGCAAACTGCTTCTGGGCGGTGGTAAGCACATGCATCACATGCCCTGTGTGCGTATGGCATAGTATGAATGGTGTAAGGGAAGTATACGGACGGATTGGACAAGGTATTTACCTGCTTGCGGCAGGGCATCCAGCCACAGTGTGCGTAGCTCACTGGCAATGGCTTGCTGCAGCACAGGTGGCACATCAGCAGAGGTGCATGCGACATCAACGTTAAAATGGGGTGATTGTTGGCTACATGATACAATGTGCAGTACTAGCTGTGTGTGTGTGTTGTGCTCTTGTGTTTTGTGTCATGCTACGTAAAACACATCATCACCTACCCGCAAGGACTGTATGTCATAGACTGCAGCATCTGGCGGTGCAGGCAGATCTACAGTCAGACGGATGGGGTATGGTGCTGGTGTATTGCCCTTGGCTAATGTGCTGCTTGGGTATGCACGCTTCACTTGCAAAAGGTCCTCCTGATTGTTGACCAGATGATCACGTCACAATGTGAACACGTCGGTATTACGCCTCGTGTCACTTACCTGCAATGCTTTCAGTAAATTCATGCACCAGCGTATGGGGATGGAAACACAGGCTGGAAATGAAAACACGATGAAAATACAATATAATTTATAATTCTTCACATTCGTTGTGGGTTTTGCATGTGCATGTGATAGGAGCGTTGAAAGCGTGTGAGCTTGAGTGCTTGTTCGAAAGCTAGCGCTTGATACCATCTTCATCACTGCTTCCACCCCTATGGCAAACCAGCAACAGCACGCTGAGCAGCTTGAGCCCTTGCTTTCATCAACAGATGGTACGTGCAAGCGCAAGCACACACCAACAACGTACAAACATCATCAACATCATCCATACACAACATCATCCAAAACAGGGAGCGAGGAAGCTGCTTCACAGGAACAACCACCCTCTCAGCCCACCAGCACCCAAGCATTACTGGCCAATGCAGCAACGAATGCAGCAACCAATGTACAGCAGTTTATCCAAGACGCTGCAGCGTCCGTGCGCAGTGCGCTTCCACACACCACCACCCCATCACCACCACCCCAATTCCACCCGCCAGCCAACATGCCCGACATTCCCGATCTCTTTGCAACCTGGCATGCCCATCGCAATGTCGTCTGTGCACTTGGCGTTGTTGGATTCCTCACTGTTCTTGTACGGTTTTTCTGGTTGGGTCTAGTGCCGGGTGCCCTCGGTTTGGCAGCTGCAGGTGTGTATTACGCCGATGCATGGACACCCAGCATATGCCAGCGTGCCAAGGTATAAAGTGTTGTGACGGTGAGATACATGGCCTGCAACACCATCCTATACATTCCCGTTATTATACACCCACATAGGTCACCCGCAGCCTCTCCCTCGCATGTGCCATAGTCTCTAGTATACTCACTGCCCTCTACGTTGCCCTGTTGTTACTCCTGGCTGTGAGCCCATCATGGGACGAAAGCATTGAAACAAAGGAACTCATGCCAAGTTTGGTGACAGTGTACATCATTGTGGTGTGTCAAATCACCTGGTATGGCGTGCTTACGTGGCTCGCGGTGATGGTCACCCGGGGGATGCGTGATGTGCTTGCTGCTGGCAACCCAGTCAGTGCTGGGATACTGTAGAAGAGAATTTTGTTGCTGTTGACGCCACGGTTGCTCCAATTGAGGTTGTGAGTTGGTTTTGCACTTGTTACAATTGTACTATGTACGCGCATGCATTGTGCGCTGTGTGCTCTACATGAGAGTGTGCATCTGTAAGACATGTATCATGATCCCTTGGTGTTTGCAAGGGCTTGCAAGAGCTGCCACTCCACATCTTGCTTGCGTGCCATGAGCCGATTGTTAATGTCCTGCTGCTGCTCCAACTGCGCATGCAATGTGGCAATGTGTGTGTCACGCTGTTCCAGTGTGTTGGTTGCAGCGGCAAGTTGCTCCAGGGTGTCATCATGTGCAGTGGTACGCGTTGCCAATTGTGCCTGTTGGAGTGGGTATTTTTTATGTGGGGAGGAGGGCAAATTGTCTTGTTCTTTACTCTACTACTGAACACCCACCAACCTGGGTCTCGTGCAAGGCTTGCTGCAAATCATGCACAGTCTGCTGGAGCACCTCCACCTGTGCTGCATGCATGTCTGCTGCACGCTGGGCATGCTGGGCTGCCTCCGCTGCACATGCCTTGGACTTTTCGCAACTGTTGGGTAAACATGTGCCAAAATGTATCAGCCCAATGTTGTGATCACTTCTTGTCATCACCAAGTACCTTGCAACATGTGTCTCCCACTTGGCCTCCAATTCTGACGCTCGTGCTTCTGCATGGTGCGCTCGTGCCTGTGCGTCTGCCATGTGCTGCTTCAGCACTGCCTGCTCAGCCTCGTACTTTGCAGTAGCTTGCTCCAGGGCTGACTCGGCATCTTGCATGCGTGTCAGCGCAGTGTGCACATGATGCTGTACACCACTGCGCACCTGTTCAAACCAGGGGCCCTGTTGTGACTCAAGTTGTGTACGCAGCGTGTCCACTTGGCTGCGGAGCGTGGCTGCTTCATCATGTGCTGCGCGGAGCTTGACCATGTGCATAACATTGTCTTTGCGTGTATCGGGTGGTGGAGGAGTGAGTGAGGGGGTTGCATGCGTGGTTGCAAGACATGGTATGAGACATGTATATGGCGCACACCTGCTGTGACGGCAGCAACGACACGCTGCTGGCGCTCTGTGACCGTATGGTGATGTTTTTGTGCTGCCACATGCTGGGCAAGCTCTTGCTCTGCATGCTGTGCAAGGGAGGCACATATTGTTGTTCTTGGTGTTGCAAAAACAACCAACCCAACAACACAAAACCAACATACGTGCAGTGCCTCTTGTGCATGCTGCAGTTTTTTTTCCAACCCATCAACCTCTGAGGAATGTTTGCACACCAGCTCTTGCATCTGATTTGTCACTGCATCACATTTTGCTTGAACCTGATTCAAGTGCCTTTGCATTTCTTCCATGCTAAGATGATGATCATCGTCAACAGCAGTACATGATGGTGCCGGCAACAACAAACCAGTCGACACCTGCCGCTGCAGGTGTTGCAGCTGCTGTGTCTTGTCTGACAGCACACTTTCCACCTGATGCAACCTGTATGGGTGTTGACAGTGTGACATAGCAATCAGTTGTATGGCCACACAGTAGCTGCTTGTTTATAGTGGGTCATGCAAATATTCAATCTGCCAACCACCTGCCGCTCAAATTGGCAACGCGTCCACTGTGTGTGGCTGCAACGCGCTGCAGGCGTTGCAGGTCATTGAGGGCACCCTCCACACACAATGCCGCTTTGTGGAGCTCACCAGCTGCACGTGCCGTTGCACGCCGTCGTGTGGTGGCCGATACGGCAGGTGCCTTTGTGTATGGTATTGTGTTGTTATAGGTGGTGCTGCAGCCAGCATGTGGTGCCCACCAATACACACCTCGTTGCTGAGTGCTGTTTGTGCGTGCTTGATGGCACCTCGTACACGCTCCATGTCGTTGAGCAAACGTTCCCATACTGCTTGAGTGGTTGGTGGCTGCTTTTGTACGGGCTGTTTTGTGGCTGATTGCTTTGCTGCTGGCATGATTTGGCTGCAGGAACACTGATCAACTGTTGAGGAGGATGCTGATCACGAACACAAGCGACCAGTTGACACTATGCACATGCAATCACACTATGCACATGCAATCACCCTGCACATTCAACATATGACTATGTGAACAGATAATATACTATGCATATATATGCAAGAACATGTTGCAAAAACCACGCCAGAACCTTGCAATTTTTCTACCATAAACTGATTGATCCACAAATCAGCTCCTCGTTATCATGGCTCAATCAAGACGACGGAATTTACCTTTTTTGCTGCTGGTGGTGGCGCTGCTCGCAGCCCCCCGCATCACTTGGGCAGCTGATCCAGAGTCTGCTGATATTGTGGACGCAGATGATGATTATGATGATCCTGAGGAGGGCACCAGGGCACATTTGCTTGTTCGAAAATCAAAGGATTCCAGTGCAACTGTTGTTGGATCCAATCTCACCTTGACTGTGGAGCTGTACAACGCAGGCCAAAGGCATGTGTAGTGTTGTTAGCACTTATTTACCAAGCGTGTGCCTGGGATTAATAAAAAACATCATGTGCACAACCTCACAGTTCGGCAAAGTCGGTCAAGGTTGAGGATTCCGTACCAGCAGGCTTTGCATTGCTCGAGGGTTCCACCTCGTTTGCAGCAGATGCCATCGCGCCAGGTGCCACCAAGAGCTTTACATATGTGCTCTCTGCCAATACTGCTGGCATTGTGTATCTGTCGTCTGTTCAGGTCACCTATGTCTCTGCTGACGACAATAGCAAGCTGGTACGGTGGTGGTCTGCATGGGTCCCCTGGCGATGACAGGTTATCATGCAGCCCAATCCCATACACAGGCAACCCAAACAACAGTCAAACCCATGCGTGTGCTTACAAAAGTGGAAAATGGCATTGCAACTGCCCTGCGCGTGGTGTGTAGTGTGCCTGTTTTTTTGCATAACAAGTCCACTCGCTCTCAACAACAAAACCATCAACAACAGGGTTCATATGCAACATTGGGTGCACTACAAAGCCCTCAGCAATGGCAGCAAGTTGCGTTTGTGGTGGGTGGTGTGCTCACAGCTGTGCTATTGGGCTTTGGGTACAAGGGTCTGCGGGACACCAACAAGCGATGGCGCTACCAGCGGGCGCTCAAGGAGGTGGAAAAGATGCAGTGATTTGACAACGTATAAATGCAAACAGAGAGTGCTGCCTCGGTATGTGCACCTCTATAGATGTGCTCGTGTTGATTCTCAATGCATGTTGTGTTTTTTTTTGCGCTTGTGAATCATTTTGGGCAAAACAAAACTGAACAGTTGTGAAAACAGAACAGTGGGAGGATATGTTGCAGCATGTGATATACATGTATGCATTCATGCAGAGAAACACATGATATCTGTTTCCAAACAAATTACGGTGTGGGAGCGTCCATAACCATGTCAGACCCTGCCGACCCAGGCTCCACACTCGTAGGCACCCCAGCAGGCATGGGTGTGTGCGGTGGTGCACCCTGGTCTGCACCTTGTGATGCCTGCAGCTCCCGAATCTCACACAGCAATCCCTGTTGTTGTTTTGTGTATTGTTTTCCGATGTTTTTTGTGTTGCAAGGCAGCACCATGCACACAATACCTTGGCACGCTCTTTATGGTTGGGTGCGCCAAAATCAAGCAACCGTACACAATGCTCCTCTGCTTCCTGCAACCGTCCAATATGCTGTGTGTTTGTGAGGAAAATACATTCTGGTGAGTGCATGCGAGTACACATGGTATATGCCAGCAACAAAGCATACTTTGTAGTACTCTGCCAAAAACTGCAATGCATCCACCAGGTCACTGCCTGTCAAACCCTCCGCGTCAATGCGTTGCAGATTCAGTGCAAAATAATGAGCAGCTGCTTGTTGCTGTCCCAATGCATCGTGTAGTTGTGCCTGTGGATGATGCAATGCAGACATGCTCCCATACACCATGTTGGCAACTCACTCAAAACATACCAGCTTGTGCAATGCAATGCCTTCCCTATCCCCATGCAACACTGCCCGCCGATAGCAGCGCACAGCATTCTCCAGCTGCTGGACATGTTCACTCGCATAGCACTGGCCCATGGCACACCACATGCGAGCATCTGATGGTGCAAGCTGACTCGCCCTGGTCAAGATAGATATGGTTGATATAGGGATGTGTGCGGTATGTGAGGGACATGATGATCACCCTTGGAGCAATGAAACACATCCACATACTTGCGGTAGTAGTAGAGTGCGTAATACGGCTCTTGCACAAGCTCATACGCTTGCCCCAGCCCATACCATGCCCGATAATCATTGGGGTTGACTGCAGCAGCCTGACGATATGCCTCTGTGTTATCGTTGTCATCATATGATTGAAGAATACATCGTCATCATCATCATCATCGTCGTCATCGTCACCACAGATTCAACACATACCAATAGCAGCTGGTGCATTTTTCAATTCCACATACTCATGGCCCATCAACACCCAGGGCCCCAGGGCACGAGGATCCAATCGCAGGGCCCTTCGAAAGTAGACAATTGCCATTTCATGCACACCCTTGAGCGAGTAGTAGTTTCCAATTATGCAACAGGTTTCTGGGCTGTATTTGTTGACAAGCACAGCTTCATGCGCGAGTGCACTGAGTTGCGCAAAATCCTCCTTGACGTAGAGGATATTGCTGTACATGTCCATGCCCTGTAATCCACAGAGTGTTGGTCATTATGTTGTCGGTCATTATGTGTCGGCCACAACCATATGGTACCAACACACAAATGCAAATGACTATGCCCACCCATCATCGCACCTGGAGCCGGTATGGTTCCACATGCCTGCAATCTTCAAACAATTCTTGTGCCTCATCAAAGTTTCTCAAGTGGTAGTGCACCTCTGCAATGCTGCATGTCACCCATGCACTTTGTGGCAGGTGTTCCGCAATTGCCTGTAATACCGTGTGTAATACTGTTTCGCAATGACTCACATACAATTACTATTCAACAACAAGCAAGGTTGCTGACCACCTGCAGGCGTTGAAGGGCATGGGCATGGTTGTGCAACTTTAATGCCAAGGAAGCAAAAAACAAATCACGGAGCCAATGCCGTGGCAATGCCAAGTGTGCAGCCATTGCAGCATCAGGGCACAAGGCTTCCAGCGCTTTCCATGCACCCCAATTGCAGGGATACTGCTGCAGGCTGCGCACAAGCACGGTACGTGCCTGGTCATGCTGCTCTCTGGAGTGGGCAAGGGGGTGGGTGAGTGGCAGTGGCATACCCGAGCGAGAATGATTTTGGACTCAAAACCACCAACCTGTCCATCAGCACAAGGCCATACAAAAATGTGGTAAATGCATCCCCTGTGCCCTTGTTGAGCACTTCACAGAGCTCACGCTCTAGGGGCTCCAGTTCAGGGTTGCTGGGTGGAGGGGTCCGGACAGGCCCCTCAGCAACCACGGCAGATGCGGCAGCACTTCCAGGAGGTGCAGTGGTGGCCCCTGGGGCACGTGTCTGTTCTAGACGTGACTCCCTGTATGTTTTGAGGTGGGTAATGGAGTATATATGGAGGTGTACTACTACGGCAATACGTACTCTTTGCGCTTTTCGCCATTCAAGTAGGTCGCGTAGCAACGCAGAAACACGTGCAATGGGTTGGTAGCACCTTGCAGTACATGTGCGCATCGCCGATATTCCTTTGTGTACACAAATGGAGGTTGTATGTGCAGCAAGTCAAGTGCCACGCGTATGCCCCCCGAACACACGCCCTACCTTGAGGTCAAAATGGGTGCGGGCCAGCAAGTAGCTATCTGTCAGGTGTGCCGCGCTGGGCATTGTGGGTATGCCTGCGTCTGTTCCATCGTCTGGCAACCCGACAAGTTGCTCTGCAGCCCACTGTGCCTGGGTCAGTAAACCCCGCTCACGCAAGTCGACAATGGCCTGCCGCAATTCCACGCGTTTCTGTCTTGTACTAGATTCCATTGATGCTCACCAGGTGAATGCAATAACCATCCAAAGCATGGGGGATTTTAATGAATGTTGATGTATTGATGATCACCCTTTTACTTCAACAACCCCCCTGTCGTGGATCGGTGTATGCAATGATGGATGTGATGGTGATGTGGGTATTGATGCGTGTATGTTTGGGGTGTGTTGTGGTGGTTGGAAGCGAAGGAGCTTTTTATATGTTTTCCACCCTGCTTTCATTATTTAGCTGACAACCATCTGCAACTGTGCACAACCATAACCACAGACAAAACCATGCAACTGTTTGTGCGTTGTGGTGCCCCCCACGGCAGCGTGGTCGTGGATGCTTCTGCGTCCACTATCGTTGCAACCATCAAAGCAGGCATTTGTGACAAATACCGGGAGCTATGGCCAACACCACGCAGCATGGTACGTTTGTATACAGGCAACCCCACAACATCAATCCCAACTGGAACATGCATCCATCCTCTACACCCACAAAACTAGGTTCTTTATGCCCGGGGCAGGATCCTGCACGATCACACAACGGTGGGACGAGCACACCTCGTTTCAGGAACCACCATCGATGCCCAGTTGCGCATGTGTGGTGGTGGTGGGGATGGTGGTGCAACGGGTGCAGAATCCCGCGAGTCCTACCTGGAAATGTACCGTGAAAAGAAAAAGGACAAGGTGAGTAGTGGCCATGTACCTTGGTGTACTGCATAGCTCATATCCCCATGAACAACAACAACATTCCATTGCACCAACCCAGGTCAACCCAATGGAGGAAAAGCTTGCCAAGTACACCACATGCCACTTGTCAGGAGAGCGCCTTGCTCCGCCATGCTGCTGTGATGAGCTGGGCAACCTGTTCAACAAGGATGTGGTGGTTCGTGCACTCATCACCAAATCCCTCCCCAAAACGCTTGCACACATCAACGGCCTCAAGTCATTGACCACCTTGGTGTTGGAGCCAGCACGCAGGGATGTTGGCAAGGCAACACAAGTCAAGAGCATCGGTGACTATCAGCCCACCAATGATGCGGATTTTGTATGTCCCGTGAGTGGGGTACCCCTCAATGGACGCTATCGATTTGTGGTGTTGCGCAGCAGTGGTCATGTGGTGAGCGAAAAGGCCATCAAAGAGGTGAGTGTGAGTGCATTTGGATGGGTGGATGGGTGTGATTGTCCCACACCCCCACACCCCGTGCACAGGCCCCAGATGCGGTGCGTGACATCATTGGCGATGCACAGCAGGATTTGCGCAACGTCATCCCACTCAACCCAGAGGGAGAAGAGCTTGACACACTCAAGCAGCAAGCACTGCTCAAAATGGCTGCAAGCAAGTCCAAAAAAGCAGCCAAGCGCGCTGTGACAAAGGGCGACGGCACTGCTGCACAACAAGCGGTGCCAATTGCGAAAAAGCTCAAAGGTGGGGTATACCCGGCAGATAGTGCTGTCTTTGCATCCATATTTCGTGACCCCACCAAGGAGGAGCCCAAGGAGACCTTTTGCTGCCGTGCCAACGCGGCACGAGGCATGAAGCTCAAGTGAGTGAGTGTGTGTGAATGTGTTTCGGTCAGGGGTGCTTGATTTATGATGGGGATTATATCAAGGCCTTGTAATGTGGGACCAGCTAAGCGGTTGCATATACAATACCAGTAACAACAAAATGTTTCAACCATGAGATACATCAAAAGATCATCATTCACAAATTCATCACACACACACATACAGCAGCAACCATGCGTCTGCACACTACCCCTACACATCGATGTCATCGTGTGCTGCACGTTGGACACGCACGCACTCATTCCACCATCACCAAAATCCCCATTCTCCCCCTTAAACAGCAGCATCGTGTTTCCAGGCAGCTACATCGCTTATCATGCACTGTATCAGCTGCTAGTACACCCACGTCTGCCCCGCAGCTTACTGTGCGCTTCTCGTTGTGCTACGAGGCTCGATTTGGGCAGCAGCTGAGGCTGGTGGGCAGTGTGCCTGCAACAGGGTCTTGGAAGCCCAGCAAGTCACTTCCATTGACATGGACAGAGGGCAACGAGTGGGTATTGGATGCCAGGCTCCCCGCAGGGTACGAGTCTTGCGTTTTTGCATCTGGCGCCAGCGCCTTATTTACTAGCTGTGTGCCAGATTGCCTGTCATACGGCTCGTTGTGTTGCTGTTGATACGTCGATTGCTATTGGCTGTGCGGCGGGGTGTGTTGGAGCAGTTTCTGAGGATGATTTTGCCCCGAGGGCTATGCCCCAACGGCCGGTTTGTTTTGTTTTTCGCTAGGCCACTGCTGTGAGAGGGTTCACATGCATGTGTGATTAGATTGGGGTGTGTGACAATGCATGACTTGGGCTTGTTGGTGTTGATCCACATTATGCCTCACGATGATCATCACAGGACGGTGCTCGAGTATAAGTACCTTGTGGTGGACGAAGCATCTGGGGAGGTGCACTGTTGGCAGCCAGGTGACAACTTGGAGGTGCATGTGCCAGATGAGTGCATGGGGACGTTTGTTGTCAAGGATGATTGGGTGGGCAGCTCGCGATCGATCGGGGTAGTGGACGAGCCATTGCCGGTGGTTGAGGCTGCCACACAACCTGCAGCAGAGCCTGCATCATCTAGAAAGGATGCAGAGGAGGCGATTGCCAAGGCAGACGTACGTTGTTGTTGGAAATGGGTTGGTGAGAGCCCTGCTGCTGCTGATGTGCACGTTGTGTATTAACACACACTTCCCCCATCACAGGTTGGTGTGTTTACATATGTAGAGGTGCTGCTCAACAGCAACAAAAACAAGACCAATGCCAGCAAGGAGCCCACTGTGGCAAACGCAACTGCCACACAACCCCGAAGCACTGTCCAGGAGCGCACGATGACCAATGGCGCAACCACCAGCAGCACCGCAGTGAAAGAGGTGACCATCCCTGCCACTGCCAAGCACCCACATGGAACCCCCATACCTTTTGGGCAGGATGGCGCTGATGTTGACAGTGCAGCAACCATTGCACCAGAAGAGTCGATGCCAAGCCCATCTGGCAACGGTGCAACAGCGCCCCTCAACGGGTTTACCAACGGGCATGTCAACGGTGGGATTAACGGAGTCAATGGCCATGTGAATGGTGTGAATGGCAATGGCACAGTCAATGATGGTGTCAATGGTGCCGTCAATGGCAGTACATCTGCCGTCAACGGGGCGGCTACCAATGGACACAATGGCAACAATGGGCACAGTAACAACGGCAACAGGGCAGTACCCAACCTGCTGGACAAGCTGCGTGGGGTGATTTGGTATGGTGGCGGCAACAACGGCAATAACAACAACAACTGACACTGAGACATGGGTGTGTGCTGCATCCCATGGTCCCCATACGTTGACTCAATTCAATGGGTACACCATTTTGGCAGTTGTGTTCCTGTTGCTCTCAACTCTGGGGGTGTCAGGAATGCCAACGAGACACAACATGATGATGTTGATGATGATGACAATGATGATTTGTTGTGTGCCAAAAACCCATGTGATGCCCTGTTGTTGGTGTGCTGTGGTGTCGTAAAAACACATGTGTTTTGATTGCTATGGGGCGTTGTCGTGTGGGGCACACCAAGGGGGGCTGCACGACCCCACCATGCCCCTCTGCAGTCTGTTCATGATGAACAAGGTGGTTTTTATGGCGTTTGTATGAAAAACCTTGCCTCGCTGTCGACTGCAGTGTCAGCCTGTACTATTACCTCGGACAACATACACTCTCCTGTCTTGCTGTTGCTTTGTTTACCTGCAGAAAACAGCATCACAACGCTGTCTGCTGGCTTCATTCACCGTGTGTGGGGGTGTGCTGGGTCGTTCATCTCTTTTTCTTTTTCTTGACAATCTCCCATTTCCAACAGACACACACATATATATATATATATGGCACACATGAGCAGCACAAGCTGCGTGTGTTGCACTCACTCGTTCTTCGCCGCAGGCACTACTGTGCCTGCGATTTTCATTCACTGCCTTTGTTTCACGTCCTGTGATGCTGCTCTTGTGTTGATTTCCTGCGTTTTGTGGCGGTGTCATATTTTACAGCTGCAAACAGCACACATGGTTGTGTGTGTGCAGCATGCATGTAACAGAAAGGACCAAAAAACCCTGCATTTTTCAGATGATCAAAGGTCTCGCGAGAAACGAAAAAAGCAAAAAACGAAGGGCCCCTCCTGAACTAAAACTGCATTTTGGGTGCAATGGCCATCGCCATGAGCTCCTGAAACAGCAGCTTGCAGGCGTACGGGATAAACACCTGCACAATGTTAGACGAGTTTTTGCATGCAGGGCAGTGAAACGAGTTTTTCAGCAAGTTGGCAACTGCAATCATGCCACAGCCCTCGCAGACGTGCACCCGATACTGGTCACTCTGGTCCATCAAACGCTCCTGTGTGTGAAGGGTGATGATGATATGAAGGGTTGATGATACATGGTGGGGGCGGTTAAGGTCAACAGCATTCGGCGCAATTGTTGTCAAGAGCAAACCATTGTGGGAGGTGATGGTGCGGAAAACATGCTCCCTGACATAGCCCCCCGGCCCCCCTACTCCCCCTACCCACCAACTCCCCTTACTCCCCATACAAACCTTTAAAAAGGCAGCAGCACCATGGCTAATGATGCAATCTCGTTCCATCTCACCAAATCGCAAGCCACCATCACGAGCACGACCCTCCACAGGCTGGCGGGTGAGGATCTGCACAGGACCACGTCCACGACTGTGGATCTTGTCATCCACCATGTGCTTGAGGCGCTGATAGTAGGTTGGGCCAAGGAATACTTGTGCCTCCAGTTTTCGCCCAGTGTGTCCATTGTACATGGTTTCCCAGCCACGTGATTGGTAGCCACACCTGTGGGGGGGTGATGTGGATGAGACAAGGTTGTTGTCGGTCAATAGTGGTGTGTTTGTTGTCAAGTAGGTGTGATGATATTGTGTGATGATAGAGAACAACGCCTCCAATTATTTTGTGCACAGAGGCGTGGTGTTGGCTTTGAGCTGCATGCATGGTGTTGGATGTCCACCCACATACCGATGTAATGCAGAAGAGATGTTTTCCACAGTGACCTCCGTGAATGGTGTCGCATCACCTTCCTTGCCCACACATGCAGCAACCTTGCTCATCAAGCACTCAACCAAGTGCCCAATGGTCATGCGGCTGGGGATGGCATGTGGGTTGATGATGAGATCTGGTACAATGCCCTCCTGTGTATGGGGGAAGGGGGTGCAGGCTGTGTATTAAGAACCATGTAGGATCATTGGCAAGACACACACAAAAAACAGATTATTACACAACACGCAGATGATTCCACTGTTGACGATTGGCATCATGACCATGTCCATTCCTTCCCATCCCCCATCCCCCCACCCCATCACCATTACCTGCGTCCACGGCATGTCCTCTTGTGTGTACGTAATACCAATCGTCCCCTTTTGCCCATGCCTTGATGCAAACTTGTCCCCCACCTGGGGCACACGAATAGATCGCACACGCATCTTGACATACCGCTGCCCCTCTGCGTTGGTGGTCAGGAGCACCGCATCCACCATGCCACTCTCTGCCTGACGCAGCTGTGTACTGCAATCACGCTTTGTAAACTGCATGGGGGTGCCGTTTTCGTCAGTGGCAAGGGGGGCCGTCTTCCCAATGATGACATCATCACCAGAGACACGGGTGCCGGGGGGGGCAATGCCATCGTCATCTAATTTGTCGTACGACGCATGGCGCATGCCGGTGGTCTGTTCACGGATGGGCTTTTCGATGGCTTCTGTAATCATGCTGCCCTGTTTTGTTTCTTCCGCCTGTGTGTGTGTGTGTGTTTTGGGGGGTGGTTGATGTGTGTTTTGGGTGTGTTGGGTGTGCACCACTTCATACATGCACACATGGACATCCACACCCAACCACAATTCCTCAAATACAACACCCTACAAACACAACACCCCACAAATTCAACACCCTGTACCTTGTATGATCGGAAGAATATTGATCGAAACAGCCCCCTATCAATGGAGGATTGGTTCATCATCACTGAATCCTCTTGGTTGTATCCACTGTAACAGGCAATGGCTACTATGGCATTGATCCCTGCAGGCAAATCCCTGTGTGGTGGTGGTGTGATGGTGTGAGGGTGGGTGTGGACGGGTGTGGGTGGTGGTGGTGTGTGGGTGTAACAAAGTGTGAAGGTGTGACTCAGGCATGTGTATGAATTCACGGCAAGCATGGCCACGACACACACACACACACACACACAAACAAACAAACACACACACATACCGAAAGTGCAAGTACTCCATAGCGCGTGTGGTTACCAATGGCTTTTGTGGGTAGTACAACACATATGCCTGGGTGTCCATACGCACTTGGTAGTTGGTGACATACATACCTGTGTGGGGAAGGGGGGGGAGGGGGGTGCAGGGTGGGGGGGGTGCGCAGTATACATGAACATACATACATAACATGAACATGCAGTGGCATACACACACAAGGAACAACAACACCGTGTCGCATCCCACTCCCACACAATACAATACGAAACAAAATACAATACAAAATGCAAGACAAGACAAAATGCAAGACAAGACAAAATACAAAACAAAACAACAAAACGAATTACAATACAAATTACAATACAAAACAGCACAATAAAATCCACCTACCCATGGCCTGTTTGCCCATGGCACTTTGATACGTATTACGAGGCGATTGATTGTGATCCGGAAAGGGAATGATGGACGCACACACACCCAAGATCATGCTGGGATGCACCTCACAGTGTGTGTAGGTGTCTGTGTATGCAGTGTCGGGGGCTTGTCGAGCATTGCGTAGGTCGGTGATGGTCATGGCAATCATGGCTGTCTCTTCTTCCTCTGTGTCCACATACCTGGGGGGGAATGGTGGTTGTGAGGGTGGTGGGAAGAGCATGTGTATGTAAGAGCATGTGTATGTAAGAGCATGTGTATGTAAGAGCATGTGTATGTAAGAGTATGTGCATGTAAGAGTATGTGGTGGGACGAGCATGTGTATGTACTCCCCACATCCCCAACACACACACACACACACCACAACATACTATAGACCCAATGTATAAACACCCCCACCACCACCCCAACACACAACGTACTCTATAAACCCTTGCTCAATCAGGTGCTTCCATGACAGACGATCCTCATCAGAGTCATACATCAACAACCTACGAATGTGCTCTTTTTTAATCAGCAGCTCCTGGTTGGACACAATAAACAGGGGGCGGCTGCATCGACCATAATCGGTGTATAGGCGCAGTTCCTGTAATCGGCGGTCGTGCACTATGCCCACCTCAGTGCTGATATCACACTAGAAATAAGGGGGGGGTAAGGTGTGTGTGTGTGTTTGTGTGGGGGGGGTAGGAATGTGTGTGGGGGGGGGGGGATAGGTGTGTGGAGGGTGTGTGATGATGCATATGGTATATACACATGATGATACGTATGATACGTGTACATAATGCACACAAATGCACACGTGCCCCTTGACACCCCACACCCCACAACCACCACAACCACACCACCATCTCCCACAACAACACCACACACAACATTCAACCACACCTGTCGTCGCAATTGCCTCAACTTGCTCACCAGATCCTCTATGTCCCTATGAATACCAACCCACACACCATTGACAAATATCTTGGTGGACTTGTACACCACAGAGGGGGACACCTCAGACAGCTGCTCTGTGCCAAATTCTTCTAGAAACTCCATCACCTGTGTGTGTGAAGGGCGTGGGTTTTGTGTGAAGAAAGTGGGTGGTGTATGAGGGGATGAGGTGGGATATATGAGAAAGAGAACATGTGAGTGACGGTGTATGATGATCACTGTACATATACATATTGGTACATATACACCCGAACAACAGAAACACCAACCACCACCACCACCACCCCTCCTCCCACATACCACACGTGATGCACACCCCACAGAAATATACGTCATCAATGAAATATTCTTCACCAACCCACACGCCTGTCCCTCTGGTGTTTCCGCGGGACAGATAATCCCCCACTGACTATTGTGCAGCTGGCGAGGCTTGGCCAATTTCCCCTCACGTCCAATGGGACTATTGATACGCCGCAGGTGACTCAGTGTGGATGCGTAGGTGAGACGATTGAGCACCTGAGACACCCCCGCACGCATCTGCCCGACGCCCTGCACACCCCAGTTGCCAGTAGCAAGGGAGTAGCGGAGCCCTCGGGTGATGGTGTCTTTGCTGATGCATGACAAGAGGTTGACGTCCTTGCCACGGTCCACACAGCGCTGCACGTATTTGCGCACGTCTTGGGTTACCTGGAGGGGGTGGGGTGGAGGAGGGGTGAAGTATGGGGTGAAGAGGGGGGCGGGAGTATGTGAGAAATAGGTTAAAGGGTGGGTGGGTTGAAAGAGGTGTTGTGTAGGTGTAAGCGTGGTGTTCAGGTCATGATAGTGGTCATATCATGAGTGGAACAAGTCACACCAACCCATACATTGCACCACCCCATACATTGCACCACCCACCATACATCCCCTCCCCAACCATACCTTGCGAAACAGCCCACGAAACAGCCCAGCCAGCAACGGCCCCCCCAAATCCAACCGCTTATTCGCATAATGATCACGGTCATCCTCCTCCCGTTTCCCTGCTGCAACCAACAGCAGCCGATGCACCATGTAACCCAGGTAATACGCCTTGCGTTGCTCACAGTTGGCATCGACACCCACATGAGGGAGCAACTCCTTTTGCAGGATTTCACGTGCGTATTGGATGCGCTTGGCTCGTGTTGCACCCACCACTGTACCGCGCTTGCCTGGGTGATGCAGAGAGAGAGAGGGGAGTGATGCAGAGAGAGGGTGGTGTGTGTGTGTGTGTGTGTGGTGGTGTGGATATGGTGTATGTGCAAGTAGAGTGGCATAGTTGTACGTACAGATGCATAGTGGTGCATATACACAGACAGCAGTGCATGCCGTGATACACAATCATCATGGATAACAAACAACAGGCACTGACGTTGTGATACACACACACTGAACACGTACACATCATCCCCAACAAAACACACACTATACACACACACTCTCTCTCTCTCTCTCTCTCTCACACACACACACACACGCTTACCTATGTAGTCCAGTGCCACTTCTTGTGACTCTATAGGAAAGGCTTCTTCAATAGAGGGTGTTAGCATCTTGAGCATTGCCTCCAACAGCGTGACACGTGCTTCATAGGCATCATCCGTCTCATCTTCCTCCTGAGGGAGTATTGTGTGGGTGGGTGGGTGGGTGGGTGGGTGGGTGTGAGTGAGGGTGAGTGAGAGTGAGTGAGAGCGCGTGCGTGTGTGTGTGTGTGTGTGTGTGTGTGTGTGTGTGTGTGTGTGTGTGTGTGTGTGAGAGAGAGAGAGAGAGACAGAGAGAGAGAGAGCATGTGGGCATGTAATAAAGGTATGCAACACACAAGCACTTGCACGCCTTGCCATGCACATTCCTTCAACAATTCCCTCCAACACCTCTCCACAACAACACCTCTCAACATCTCCACAATTTCTCCTCCTCCACATACCTGTTGTAATTCCAACTTGTACACAATGTGTTCTAAAATGTCTCTGTCTGCAACATACCCGAGTGCCCTAAACAACACAAGTATGGGGATTTCACTCTTGATGTAGGGTATGGTGGCACGTATGCATTGCCCAGCACCCTAGCGTGTGGGGGGGTGAAGTGTGCAGAGAGTTTGTGTGTAGAGATTATGACATACCGATGTGCGGTATACAGAGTGTGGTGGTGAAAAGAGTGTGATGGTATGAGAGTGTGGTGTAGAGAGTGTACGGCAGTACTCATGTACTACTTTTATACAATTGTACGTATTCAATGTGCGATAGATATATACTGTGTCTGTTTCAACAGTGATACCCATACCTGTTTTGCGCTTGCACGGGAAAGCATGTTGATAGACATACTGCTTGTGCTGCGTGTAGTGTTCTCCAACACGGATCGACACTCACATGAGTAGCTATATTTGCTGGGTTGACTACGCTTAAACACATACACGTGATTATTGGCCATGCGCTCTTGTGCTATGAGCACCTTTTCTCCACCATTGATGACAAAGTAGCCACCCTGTTGTTTGTGGTTTGACATACAAAATATGTAAAAGGTATACATAAACAAAGTACAAACACACAGCAGTGAAAACAAAAAGGGACCAAAAACCTGTGGTCGATCCCCATCACATCATCATCGTCAAACATCAACCCTCACCACAAACACGCCACTCACCAGAACCACGCCACCCAACACACCTGATCATATGGACACTCGCCAACTTCTTGCAACGTAGTTTCGTTTGCATCAGCCAGGGAGCAGAATTCAGAGCGAAGCATGATGGGCACGTGCCCCAGATGCACTTGTTCATACTTTTTGCTAAGCTCGTCATTTTTCACAAATTCTGCATCTGATTGGCCTGGTGGACGAGTCTTTAGGTTGTATTCCACATCCACATACAGTGGGGCTTCATACCTGATGTTTGTGGGTCGGTCAACATGGAATGCATGCAAAACCACACATACATCATCACCACCTCGCAATCGCATACCACAGCACATACACAACACATTACAACATAGCACAGCACATACAAAGCAAGCACATACACAACATACGTGAGGTTGCGTAGGCGGGCCTCTCGAGGAAAGAGAATGTTGTTCTCCCCATCAGCTTCGCTAAACACGGGTTTGCTGAGGTAAATCTGGCCAAACACCACCTCATGCATCACCTCCTCACCCTCTTCCTCTTCCTCATCTTCCTCTGTTGGGTGATATTGCTTTTCTGGCATCACCTGAATGACGCCTTGTTCGTCAACGATTTCCTGCATGCTGCTGCTGACAAACTCGTTGAACGAATCCAGCTGCTGACGTACAAGCCCTCTTTCCTCAAAATAGGAGCTAATAATTGCCCATGCATCCTCCTGGTCAATCTCTGTGCTCTCCAAGTCTGCATACTCCTCCATGGGCTGCTCATCCTCGACTGCATCAGTGTACATGGTGTTGCGTGCTACAAATGAAGATGCAACGAATGTATCTGAATTATACTACACTAGTGGCAATGCCACATGGCTACTCACGGCGTGCCACAGCACCAACAGCTTGTGCACTAGATGATGGCACCTTGAGCTGTGGGCCTTGGTTGTGGTATTGTACAACCTGGTCTGTATAGCAATAGTGTGAATGAGGTTTGTGTGAGGATTGTGAGCTGTGGGACACAAAACAACATGCGCATGTATATATGCACAGTTTTTGCTCTCACCACCACCTTTAATTATACACCATCATCCTCAGCAGCTGTATCACACACATCATCCCAACCACAGCAATCAGAGGCAAAACATAATCAGACACAATCAGCAACGTTGCAACTTCGCTGACACGATGACCACTGATGCCGTGGAACAGACGTTGTTTGTATGCAGGGAAGTCAGTGTGTTTCGTATCCCACCCCGAGTAGGAGCTGGTGGGTACCGTAGTGGGGATTGGAAGGTTGCAGACAAGATTTTCACGGGAAGGGTACGGGTGATCGCCAAGGGAGAGGTCTGTGAAGTGAGGCTAGAGGAGCCAGGAAGGTATGCTTACGCGATCTTGTTGTGCACGGTCGATCAGATCGTGAATGAGGGGCATATTGTGCACAGGATGTACATCCCATCACAGCGGGAACGAGTTTGCCGTGTGCCCCTTTGGTCGCCAGCAGCGCAATGTAGCTGTGGAGCAAGCATCAGATTCATCACGCAATTTTGTCATTCGATTGGAGGATCGTGCCACCAAGCGCCATGCATTTGTGGGTCTTTCCTTTACAGAGCGTGGGGAGGCCTTTGACTTCAACGTTGCACTTGTACGTGTGGTGTACAGGGGTGGGTACCTTGGCTGCACACCACACACACACCACAGACATACAACATCATCGCGTGTTGAACAACTATCACATATACTGAAAGACTATGTCGTTGACGTCACATGACACACTATTATTCCCTTTCACACATCCCCCCCACCTCACACACATCACAGTCAGACTTTGACAAACACCTAGAGCGTGCAGAGGCTGTGAAAACAGTCACAACCTCCCCATCCTCAATCCCAGCAGCAGCAGCACCCAGGGGCAACCTGAATGGGCCTGATGTGCTGCAGGAGGCATCTTTATTGTATAAGAAGCAGGATCTGTCACTAAAAGACGGGCAAACCATCAAGTATGTGTGTGTTTTGGGCGTTGTGCATGATGGTGTGGTGGTAGCGTGTGACTGTCAGAATGGTACACATTCGCTATGATGTTAATATGGACATGTATATGGCATGATGTGTGCAACATGTGTATGTGGATATGAGGCACACATCCACCATACATCCACCACACCATTAACACAGAGTCAACATGAAGCGACAAGAGGGAGAGACAAGCACAGCTGCTCCATCCAGTGGTGGTGGGTTTTTGAGTCGACTTGCACAGCCAGGCACTACGGGGGGTGGGTTTGGCTTGGCACCCCCACCGAGTGGCGCTGCTGTAGGGTTGGCACCCCCACCAGGTGCTGTTGCACCAGTTGCACAGGTAGGATGCGTGCGATGTTGTCAGAATGTTGTGTGTGTGTGTGTGTGTGTGTGTGTGTGTGTGTGTGTGTGTGTGTGTGTGTGT